>Ga0181519_10004129_pt1 | contig 11816 bp, 10 predicted proteins | sample PEATcosm2014_Bin_26_FD_121102 | JGI IMG/M metagenome (GOLD analysis project Ga0181519, IMG submission 121102) | Peatland microbial communities from MTU Mesocosm Facility, Houghton, MI, USA - PEATcosm2014_Bin02_10_metaG | ecosystem: Environmental > Terrestrial > Soil > Wetlands > Peat | place... | reverse complement strand
TTTCGGTGGGCGGCGACATTCGCATCGACAACGTCCGCGGGCGCTTCCTGTGCCTCTGCGGCGGGTTATGGTCGGTTACCACGACGCGCAACGACCCAAGCGTCGTGCGCGGGAGCTGGGATCTCTCCGGCGCGTACAAGTATGTTGCCGAAGGGTGGGGCGGGTATCACTGGGATTACGCACACGGCGTGAATCTCGACGCCGGCATCTTCGTCTCCTACATCGGCCTCTTCAGCTACTACAACTTCGACAACTGGACCTATCAGCCGTCGTTTGTCTCGTCCAACACGCCGTGGTTCTTCAATGGCGTTCGGCTTCAGTACTTCCCCACAGCCAAGCTGAAGATCGAGCCGTGGTTCATCAACGGCTGGCAGACCTATGCCCGTCCCAACGGCAAGCCGGGCTTGGGCGGACAGGTTCTCTGGCGCCCGTCGAACAAGTTTGAGCTTGTGAGCAACAACTATGGCTTGGGCGAAGACGATACTCTCGAACAGCAAAGCCAGCTCTACGGGGGCACCGGAGCGACCCGTTCCCGCATCCACACCGACAACAGCATCGAGGTCAAGTATTATGACAGGCCCAAGCAGTTTCTGGACAAAATGGCCTTCACCCTCACCGGCGATCTTGGCTGCGAATACGGCGGCGGCGCTCCCTCCGGCTACTATCCGGCCAACGGCGTTTCACCGGAGATGGGTTCTGCCGATTCCTACAGCGGCGGCGTAAACTGCCACAACAGCAAAAACGGCAAGCCCAAGCAGTCCTTTGCCGGCTGGATGGCGTATCAGCGCTTCTGGTTCAAGAAGGATGTCTGGGCAGTCACGCTGGGCGGCGGACAGATGACCAACTCTGGACGCTACTTGACGCTGCTGCCTCCCATCAATGCCGCAACCGCAGTAACCGGCTCTCCGTACTTTACCGAAAATCCCGGCGACCGCGTACAGCAGCATGACGGAACCATCACTCTGGACTATATGCCCAGCCAGTTCATCACCTTCCTTCTGGAAACAGGCTATCGCTACTCGGATATTCCTTACTGGACGGGCCGCGGGGGGATTACGCCTCCGGGTGGCGATAATGGCCAGCCCGCGCAGTACGCCTGTGCCAACGGTTCACCCTCGGGTGCTGGGTATGGCAGCCTAGCCACGGCGATAGCGAACTGCGGCGGAGCGCCGGGACAGACAAGCGCCATCTGGTGGCCTGACCTGCGCACTAACCAGACCGTCACCACCCTGGCCATCATGATCCGCTTCTGATCGATCATGACATTTGCGCACTCGACGGCGTCAGTGGGATGATGATGCCGGCTGATCAGCAGGGCTGTGGTTCTCCAAGCCGCAGTCCTGTTCACAGGGAACCCATCGGCCCAAGAGACAGTCCAGGAAGGGAGTTCACAATGACGAAGAGATCATTGCTCATCGTGTTGATGGGCGCAGCTTTTACACTCTCCGGCGTGTGTTCTGCGCAAAAGCAGCCCACCACCCCCAATCCGCCGGATAAGGCGACCTTGGCGGAAGAAAATGTCAAAGAAATGCTGCTGCTGATGGACACCGATAAGAGCGGCAAAATATCCAAGGATGAATGGATGAAGTTCATGTCTGCCGAGTTCGACCGGTTGGATACGGACAAAAGCGGTGAACTTGATCCGAAGGAACTGCTCAAGTCGTCAGTCAACTACCGCCACTACCACTTCGCGGACGTAGGCAAGTAGCTCTTTTCAAACAAGATATTAGCTGGTTTCGAGAGCATCTTTCAGGATGTCTCTCACTTTCACCCCACGGATGCATGTCGTCCGTGGGGATTTTTTGCCTTGTCCTCGACATTTCCGAGCAAAGAGTCACTCTATATGAGTGTGCCGCGCTCATATTTTAACAATTTCCACTTGACAACGACTCTCAATCCCCCTACATTAGCAATTGGAATACGAGAGTGCTAGCACTCTGCGGGTTTTCCTGCTTGCTCAGGCTCCCCGCGCTCTGTCACGGAGCCGCATCCGACGCTTTGCAGTCTAACCCCCAAAATCCGTGGCCGGGCAAACCGCGCCGCGCGAAGGAGAAGTACGCAATGGCAGCAACATCCGTAGCAACCACCTTTACACCGCTTCATGACCGCATCCTGGTTCGCCGCGTCGAAGAGGGCGAAACCATCCGCGGGGGCATCATCATCCCCGACAGCGCCAAGGAAAAGCCCCAGGAAGGCGAAGTGATCGCCGTGGGCAAAGGCAAGAGCAACGATGAAGGCAAGGTCTTCCCCCTCGATGTGAAGGCGGGCGACAAGATTCTCTTCGGCAAGTACTCCGGCACCGAGATCAAGATCGACGGCGAAGAGTTTCTGATCATGCGTGAAGAAGAAGTGCTTGGCATCGTTAAAAAGTAGCTGTTAGCTCTCAGCTTTTAGCCATCAGCTAAAGGCTTTTCGCAACAGGCTGACTCGAACAATTGGCTTATCAAAACACGGCTTCGAGCTAATAGCTAAAGGCTAATAGCTGAAAGCTGAATTCGGAGAATTCAAAAATGGCAAAGCAGATTTTGCACGGTGAAGATTCCCGTCAGGCGATTTTGCGCGGCGTCAACACGCTCGCCGACGCAGTGAAGGCGACGCTCGGTCCCAAGGGCCGCAACGTTGTGATTGAGAAGAAGTTTGGTTCGCCCACCATCACCAAGGACGGCGTGACGGTGGCCAAAGAGATCGAGTTGAAGGATCCGCTGGAGAACGTCGGCGCGCAGCTCGTCAAGGAAGTTGCCTCAAAGACCTCGGACGTGGCCGGCGATGGTACCACCACCGCGACCGTTCTGGCCCAGTCCATCTTCAAGGAAGGCGTCAAGACCGTTGCCGCCGGAGCCAACCCCACCGCCCTCAAGCGCGGCATCGATAAGGCCGTTGCGGCCGTCATCGGCACCCGCGACAAGGAAGGCAAGTGGACCACCGACGGCGCGCTCGGCAAGCTCTCCAAGCCCGTTGACGAGGGTTCCGTTGCTCAGGTCGGCGCAATCTCCGCCAATGGCGATCAGGAGATCGGCGACATCATCGCTCATGCCGTCAAGGTTGTGGGCAAGGACGGCGTCATCACCATCGAAGAGTCGAAGACCATGCACACCGGCTTGGAGACCGTGGACGGAATGCAGTTTGACCGCGGCTACCTCAGCCCCTACTTCGTCACCGACGCCGAGCGTCTGGAAGTGGTTCTCGACGAGCCGTACATCCTGATCTACGAGAAAAAGATCAGCGCGATGAAGGATCTTCTTCCCTTGCTCGAGCAGGTTGCCCGTGGCGGCAAGCCACTTCTGATCATTGCGGAAGATGTGGAAGGCGAAGCACTCGCGACTCTCGTCGTCAACAAGCTGCGCGGCACGCTCAACGTGGCTGCCGTCAAGGCTCCCGGCTTCGGTGACCGCCGCAAGGCCATCCTGGGCGACATCGCCATCCTCACCGGCGGCAAGGCTGTCACCGAGGATCTGGGTATCAAGCTGGAAAGCATCAAGCTTGAGGATCTGGGCAAGGCCAAGCGCATCACCATCGACAAGGACAACACCACCATCGTGGACGGCGCAGGCAAGTCCTCGGATATCGAGGGCCGCGTGAAGGAGATTCGTTCGCAGATCGAGAAAACCACCTCTGACTACGACCGCGAGAAGCTCCAGGAGCGCCTTGCCAAGCTGGTCGGCGGCGTAGCCATCATCAAGGTCGGCGCTGCAACCGAGACCGAGCTGAAGGAGAAGAAGGCTCGCGTTGAGGATGCCCTGCACGCAACCCGTGCGGCAGTCGAGGAAGGCATCGTCCCGGGCGGCGGCGTCGCTCTGGTTCGCTCCATCCCTGCTGTGGACGAGTTGATCAAGACCCTGGAAGGCGATGAGAAGATCGGCGCGCAGATCGTACGCCGCTCGCTCGAAGAGCCGCTGCGTCAGATCGTCGCCAATGCCGGCGGCGAAGGTGCGGTGGTGATTGCCAAGGTGCTCGAGCACACCAACACCCACTACGGCTATAATGCCGCAACCAGCGAGTACGAGGATCTGGTCAAGGCCGGCGTCATCGACCCCACCAAGGTAGCCCGCACGGCGCTGCAGAATGCAGCTTCAATCGCTGGCCTCCTGCTCACCACCGAAGCCCTGATCGTTGAATTGCCGGAGCCCAAGGCGGCTCCGGCAGGCGGCGGCCACGGCGGCGGCATGGAAGGCATGTACTAGCACCAGCGGTGCGGCCAACCGCACCTTCGGCGCAAAACAGAAAAGCCCCCGAAAAATTTCGGGGGCTTTTTAATCGCATTCTATATTCCTACGAATATTAGGTACGATACCTATACTGGTATATACTGAGGAATGTGATGACCAATACGACATCGGAATTGCGTCTCGCGGACCGTATCTGGCTTGCTGTCGCTATGCTTCAACAACAGTTTCCAGATATGGCCTTCTCCAAAACTGAAATTCGGCAAGAACTCGATAAATCGGAGCTTGGTATCGGAACAAACCCTGCTTCCGTCAATGCACACTTGAAGCAGCACCTCGTTGCCAATGTGCCGCCATCAACAGGCAAATACACAATGTTATTTGAGACCAGGGTAGGTTTCCTGCGCCTCTACCGCCAAGGCGATCTGATAGATCCGCAAAGACGTTCGGGACGGGGTACTAAATACATGCCGAAACGAGAAGAGATCCCATCAAAATACCATCACCTTCTCGACTGGTATGAGGAATGGGGTCTGCAAGTTCCCCACATTCAGCCGATCAACTGGGAAGACGACCCACTCATCCGCCTCATCGGCTCCGGCAAGCATATCTGGGCCGACGAGCACGCCGACGAATACGTTGAGAATCTGCGCAGGGAAGAGCCTGCATGAGTCAAGTAAGTCGGATTTTCTTCGATACCAATGTATTCATCTACATGTTCGAGGGACTGGAGCCAAACCGCAGCCGGATGCTTGCGATCCGCAAGCGCATGTTGGAGCGCCGCGACAAGATCGTGACCTCGGCAATGACGCTGGGAGAATTGCTGGTCAAACCCACCAAACTCGGTCAGGTCTCATTGATCGAGCAATACGACAAGGCCGTCCGCTCTACGACTGAGGTAATCAGCTTTGACACGCAGGTAGCGTGGAGATTTGCTTCATTGCGGGCGACGCACAGCCTGCGCAGCGCGGATGCGATTCAATTGGCCTGCGCCTCGCATTTTGGTGTTGACCTCTTCATCACCAACGATCTTCAATTGCACAAATTGAACGTTCCGGGAATAGGGTTTATTGCGCCCTTGGACAAAGTGCCTCTTTAAGCCGCCGAAGCCTGATCAATCAACAACAGGAAAGCCCGCAACTCCGGCTGCGGGTTTTTCTTTCTATATTTAAGCGAGAAATATCAGCCAGCTACAGCAACTTCCCCGCCGCCAGATCCCGAATCAACCCTCGGTCGGCAGCCAGGAAATCATACTCAGGCAGGTCTTCGATTTTGACCCAGCGCAGCTCGTTGAAGATACGGTTTTCCAACTCGCCGGTGAATTGGTGCACGGTATAAAACTGAAGGTCTACCGCGCCGCCGTGACGATAATTGTGCCGGATGCGTGTGATGCGCGGGCCGATCTGCGCGGTGATGCCCAGCTCTTCGCACAACTCACGCGCCAGCGCCTGCTCCGGACCTTCACCAGCTTCAATCTTGCCGCCGGGAAACTCCCACTGCAAGGCCATCGGCTGATCCGGCCTGCGCTGGCAGATCAGAATCTCGCCGCCGCGCAAAATAAGAGCGGCTACAACAAAACGAAGCGCAGGGCCAGCAGGCCGGGTGCCGGAACTCTGTTGCGTCTCTTCCACAACTCTAGTGTAGTCGCGCAAAAAGGGATGCAGCTCCGGCCAGGAGCGGGGGGAATCTTTCGGCTTACTCTCTGGTAACCTGGGCTACTCGCCACCCACGGCCGCCGCCGCGCCCTCAACCGACGCTGGCCGGAAATAACCCCAGCCGCGCCGCGCCGCAGCCTCAATCAGCGCCGGAGATGGATTCACCGGAAAGGCATGGCGCGCCATCTCCAACATCGCCAGATCATGGATGGAATTTCCAAAAACAGCATCGGGATGGACGAGCCCAACGCGCCGCAGAGCTACCGCCTTTGCCTCGTCCGTGGGCACATCCACAATCTCGCTGGTGATCACTCCATCCACAACCCGCACTTCAGCGGCAAGAATCCGTTCTTCGGGGATTCCGAAGGCGCGTACGCCTTCCGCCACCACCCACTTATTCGTCGAGCTCACCGCCCACAGTGGGACATCCGCCTTGCGCAGTGCCTCCACCAGCGAAACAAGTTCAGGAAAAACGCGCGCTTCAACAAATTCCTTGAAATACTGTGCTGCTGCCGATTGCAACTCCTGCTCGCGCAGCCCCGCGTAAATCTGTACCATCTCGCCGCAGATCGCCTCTTCGCTCACCTTGCCGGCCAGGTATCCGCGATGGCGCGTGTCAATCCAATCGCTCGTCGAGCGTGAAACCAGTCCCTGCTCCAGCGACCACGTCAGAAAACCCGCGCCTGCATCGCCGCTCCAGAGTGTTCCGTCGCAATCAAATACCGCGACCTGTGGCTCGCTGGAGAGTACGAGCCGTTCAAATTCCTCTGCGGTCCATCTGGGGATTTCAATCTGCGTCAGCGTCAAAACTTCCTCAATCCTCTACACAGTTTTCCAATCCCATTTTCCGCCAAATCCGAAAAAAATGCACATGAAGCTTTGAAGAACGCGCCCGGCAGACGTACTCCAAATAAAAACGGGCTTGCCCGAAGGCAAACCCGTTTCCATCAATAGACTTGATCCGCGCAGCTTAGAACTTGACCGTCGGCGCCGTCCGCGCGCTCGCACTGGCCTCAAAATAGGCCTTGTTTTCATGGAATCCGGCCATCCCCGCCCAGATGCTGTTGGGAAACTGGAGTACAGCGGTGTTGTAATCGCGCAGGCTCTCGTTATACCGCCGCCGCGCCACTCCAATCCGATTCTCCGTCCCGGCCAGCTCATCCTGCAAACGCATGAACTGCTCGCTCGACCGCAGTTGCGGATAGTGTTCTGTCAGCAGCAGCAACCGGCCCAGCGCGCCGTCCAGCCGCCCGTTGGCCTCAATCTTCGCCGCCGGTCCCTGCGCATTCAGCATCCCTGCGCGGGCATTGGCAATATCGCCAAACACAGTGCTTTCTTCCTTGGTAAAGCCCTTCACCGTCTCGACGAGATTCGGAATCAGGTCCGCGCGCCGTTGCAACTGCACATCCACCTCGGACCACGATGCGTCTACCGTCTGTTGTTTTGCAACCAACTGGTTTTTCGTCCCAACATAACTGGAGAAAGCCACGCCGGCCACCAGAACAAAACCCAGTACCAGCACGACCAAAATTCCAAGAAAAATCTTCATTCCACGCCCCATACTGTCTTCCTCTCCTCCGGCCTTCAATGAAGAAGGCTACCGTTTGCAAATACCTGACGTGCTACCAGCTTCCATCCGAGCCGCCGCCGCCGGTTGCTCCGCCGCCCATGTCTCCGCCGCCGAAACCGCCAAAGCCACCGCCGGAATCTCCTCCGCCGCCGGAGTCACCCCCACCAAATCCGCCTCCACCGCCAAAGCCGCCACCGCCACCAATCCAGGGACCGCCCCAGAAGCCGAACATGCGGCCAACTCCGCGGATGATCCGCAGAACAATGAATCCAACAACAAAGATGAGAATGAGAATGACTTTAAGAATCTGACCCGCCGAGGAATGGTGCCTGACCTGCGGCTGCATCGCAGCCGGCGCATCATTCAGTGTAACCTTGGCGTCATCGGCAATCACCTGCCCCAACTGCCCAACAGCCAGCGTCACTGCGCCGTCATAGTCATTGGCGCGCAAATACGGAACCATCGCCCGGCCAACGTCGCCGGTCTTCGCATCCGGGAGAATACCCTCCAGGCCGTACCCGGTCTTTATTGACCGGCGATGGTCGTCAACCGCCAGCAAAATCAGCAAACCGCGATCTACACCCTTCGCCCCGATCGTCCACTTCTCGAACAAACGAGTCGCAAAATCCGCGGAATCGTCCCCATCCAGAGTGTGGATCGTCACCACAAAAATCTGTGCATTCGCGGCTGTGTGATCCAGTTGCGCACACAAACTATCCACTCGCGCTATCGCCTGTGGCGAAAGCACATGCGCGTAATCACTCACGTAATCGGTAGGTTTGGGCAGGTCTTCTACCCGCTCGGCCCGCGCGCCAATGGCGGAAAAACAAAGCAGCGTGGCCAGCAGCAGCCCGGAGACAGTCGAAATGGTACGGCGAAAGCCTATCATCGCTCTCTATTCTACGCGGACCAACCTCCGAAAGTTCCCCAAGCCCCGCAGCAGCAAACAGCGCGGCTATAGCGAAACCAGGGCTGGTGTATTTCGAATGCATGTCCGTCCAGTGGACGCGACCATCAGAGAGCGGCGCCCTTTCGCAAAACTCTTGAGGACACGATAACCCTGGTTTCGCTCTATTTTGCCTTGGCAGGCGCGGCAAAGAGCGTCGTGCTACCGCCCAAGTTCGAGTCAAAAAGCGGTTTTGTCAAAAGCTCATCCCACGGCGCGCCCGGATGCCTACGCGCCCAGAACTCCAGCCACCCTGGCGGAGCTTTGCCTGAATAGAGGGAAAACGTTTGCGTCTCCAAGGCATATTTCTTCATCTGCTCGGGTTGCGCCGACGCAGTCACGAGGAAGTTGACCGCGTCGCTGAAGCTGTGGCCGTTCACCTTCAGGTCATACAGGTCTACACCCTGCCTGTTGGCAAGTTCTGCAACCATTGCCAGCGGCGCCAGGGCAAAGCTCTGATACCATAGCGCGTTTTCGTGACGCGCCATCTCCAGCGGAAACGAGCCATCGGGATTCATCTGAGCGATTGCGCGCACATACTGCTCCAGTCCGCGGCGATAGAGCGCCTCATCGCCGGTAAGAATACCGACACTCGTTGCATCCAACGCGCGCCCATAGGCATGGTTATTCTCTTTCGTGGCGTCTCGATCCTTATCCTGATCGAACATGTACTCAGCCACATTGTGCAACCAGGCAAGAATCAACTTGCGCTGATCGCGGGGAATCGACGGATCCGACTGCACCACCGAGTAAGCTAGAGAAACCGAACCCAGCGTCCACTCCACCTGGTACCATGCCTGCGAACTCTCCTCGCGCGTGTAGTTGAGCAGCGCTTTCGCCGCGGCCCAGGTTGCCAGCACCTTGGCCACGCAGACAGCTTCTGCATGGTCTCCTGTGGCCAAATAACGGCCTGCCCCTCTCGTCACGGCATCTTGCAGCTTGTGATAAGGCTCGGTCGCGGGCTTCTCCAGCGGATTTACCGGCCCATTGCTGCCCTGCAGATAGTGGTGGGGAATGATCATGCGGCCCGTCGGTGGCTGAGGCTGCTCGGCGCTGAGGCAGCCGCTCTTGTCTTTCAGCGCATCCAGCAGTCGCGGATTGGTTGCGGAGCCAAGTTCTGCCCGGCGTGCCGTAATATCGAAAAACGACGCCGTCGGGTCGACAATCCGTGCCGTACTGACCGCATTTTTCTCTGCACCCGAACCCGGCACAACAAGAGCGATGCAAACAAACACAAGCAAAAGCATTCTGATTTTCTTCATCTCATATTCTCGATTTAGCAAAGATTGAGTCTGGTTTTCCGATCATTCCTGCTGCCGGCAGGCTCTGTCAATCCCACTCCACATCCAAGCCGATTCTATGAGATTTATTCAACACCCACAGCAGACTGTCCAGCAACTACACTAAGTAAGACATGACACAAATTCACCCCCCCATTGCCCGCATCGTTCCCACTGAAACCCCTCTGCACGGTGTCACACTCACTGACAACTACGCCTGGCTGCGCGACAAGCAGAATCCCGATGTCACCGCCTACCTCAACGCGGAAAACGAATACGCAGAGGCCTTCATGGCCCCGCTCAACGGCCTGCGCGAAGAGCTGTATCAGGAGATGCTCAGCCACATCAAGCAAACCGATATCTCCGTCCCCTTCCGCGACGGCGCATGGTGGTATTACACCCGCACCGAAGAAGGCAAGCAGTACGCCATCCACTGCCGTAAAAGCACCTCCGCGCTCCCCGCTGGGGAGGTCGTCGATTCAGCAGCGGAAGAGCATGTGATCCTCGACGGCAACCAGCTCGCCGAAGGCCACGCCTTCTTTTCCATCGGCGCAACTGACATCAGCGACGACGGCCGCTGGCTGGCCTACACTACCGACACCACCGGCTTCCGCCAGTACACGCTCCACATCAAAGACCTCGATACCGGTGAAACCCTCGCCAATCAGGTCGAGCGTGTCGGCTCCGTCACCTGGGCCGCCGACAGCCAGACCCTCTTCTACACCGTCGAGGACGAAGAGCAGAAGCGCCAGTTCCAGCTCTTCCGCACCTCCTGCGGAGGGCAGCCCTTTGCAGCGACACTGGTTTATCAAGACGATGACGAGCGCTTCAACATTGGCGTGGGCCGCACTCGCGACGGCAAATATATTGTCCTCGAGTCCGCCAGCCACATCACCAGTGAGAGCTGGTTCCTGTCCGCCGATTCGCCGCTCGGCGCATTCACGCTCATCACTCCACGCCAGGACGAGCACGAGTACTCCATCGACCATCGCAACGGACTCTGGTTCATCCGCACCAACGACCGGGGCCGCAACTTTCGTCTGGTCACAGCTCCCGTCGCCACGCCCGCGCGCGAAAACTGGACCGAGCGTATTCCCCATCGAGCCGATGTGATGCTCGAAGACATCGACCTCTTCGCCACGTTCTACATAGCCTGCGAGCGCGAAGACGGCCTGCCCCGCCTGCGCATTGCCCGCTTCACTGGCGAGGGACCCGAAACCGCGCCGGGCGGCGAAATCGTATTCCCCGAACCGGCCTACAGCGCCTACCCGCACATCAACCGCATCTTCGACACAACCACCTTTCGCTACGCCTACCAGTCGCTGGTCACGCCCAGCTCGGTCTACGAATACGATCTCTCCACCGGCTCCTCTACCCTTCTCAAACAAGTTGAGATTCCCGGCGGTTTCGACCGTACACTTTACGCCAGCGAGCGCATCCACGCCACCGCTGCCGATGGCGTGCAGGTGCCTATCTCGCTGGTCTATCGCAAAGATTGCCGCTCGCAGAGCAATCCTCTGTATGTTTACGCCTACGGCTCCTACGGCTATTCCCTACCCCTCAACTTCAGCAGCAATCGCCTCAGCCTTCTCGACCGCGGAGTAGTGCTGGCATACGCGCACATTCGCGGCGGAGGGGATCTCGGCAAGCCCTGGCACGATGCGGGAAAAATGCTCGTCAAGCGCAATACCTTTACCGACTTCATCGCCGCCGTCGAGCACCTCACCACCAGCGGCTACGGTGACCCCGCTCGCGTCGCTATCGAAGGCGGGTCAGCTGGCGGTTTGTTGATGGGCACCGTCTCCAACCTCCGCCCCGATCTCTTCCGCGCCGTCCTATCGCATGTCCCTTTTGTCGATGTGATGAACACTATGCTCGATGCTTCCCTGCCCTTGACGGTCCCAGAGTACGAGGAATGGGGTGATCCTAATCAGCCTGAGTATTTTCATTACATGCTCAGTTACTCTCCCTACGACAATCTGAAGGCCGCGAGTTACCCGGCCATGTTAGTAAAAACCAGCCTCCATGACAGCCAGGTGATGTACTGGGAACCGGCAAAGTACGTCGCCAAACTTCGCACCCTCAAAACCGACAACAACCCACTGCTGCTGGTAACCAACATGCAGGCTGGCCACGGAGGCTCCAGCGGCCGCTACGACTACCTCAAAGAGATCGCTCTCGATTACGCGTTTCTTCTCCGTG
>Ga0181519_10004127_pt1 | contig 11819 bp, 7 predicted proteins | sample PEATcosm2014_Bin_26_FD_121102 | JGI IMG/M metagenome (GOLD analysis project Ga0181519, IMG submission 121102) | Peatland microbial communities from MTU Mesocosm Facility, Houghton, MI, USA - PEATcosm2014_Bin02_10_metaG | ecosystem: Environmental > Terrestrial > Soil > Wetlands > Peat | place... | reverse complement strand
TGCGTGACGACGCCCGCCGCGTGATGGAAAAAACCTATCCGAAAAGCGGCTACCTGACGGTTGGCCGCCGCATCGATGGCGACGGCAGCGACAAGAAGTCCTGGTGGCAGATCTGGCGTTAAGTCGGCATTAAGCTGGCATTAAGCTGCCTGCCCCAATCGTTACCTTCACCGGAAAACCCTCGCTCATGCGGGGGTTTTTTGTTTGCATGACGACCTCATGACGGTTTCCCAAGAGGAGATACTTTTGTGACAGTTTCCTCCGCTCCCCGCAAGACGCTGCTTGCCCTGCGTCACGTGCATTTCGAAGATCTCGGCACGCTTGCGCCCTACTTCGCCCAACGCGGGTACGCCATGACGTATGTGGATGCACCGCTCGCCGATCTGCGCGCGATCGATGCCTTCGCCCCCGACCTGCTGGTGGTTCTAGGCGGACCGATCGGCGCCTTCGACGAAGCGATTCATCCATTTGTCGCAGACGAGTTGGCACTAGTGAAAGCGCGCCTGGATGCGCGCGCGCCGATCCTCGGCATCTGCCTCGGCGCGCAACTGATGGCACGCGCGCTTGGCGCAAAGGTGTATCCGCTTGGCGTGAAGGAAATCGGCTACGCCCCGTTGACGCTTACCGACGCAGGGAAGATGTCCCCGCTGGCAGCGCTGGGCGACGCGAGCGTGCTTCACTGGCACGGCGACCAGTTCGACATCCCGGCAGGCGCCGAGCATCTGGCAAGCACTTCGATTGGAGAGAATCAGGCGTTCGCGTCAGGCACGCATGCGTTGGGGCTGCAATTCCATCTGGAAGCCGACGCGTCGCGTATCGAATCCTGGTTGGTAGGTCATGCCTGCGAATTGGGTGCCGCGAAGATCGATCCGGTGGCGTTGCGTGCTCAGGCGCGCGAGCACCAGGCTCGATTGTCGGAAGTCGCACCGGCGGTTATCGGCCGCTGGCTGGACGCGATGTCCGCCTGACATAGACGAGTCGCGAGGGCCAGACGGCATCGTCTGGCCATCCCCATCGTTAGCGCCTCAACTGCCTGCGCTCGCAGCAATCTCGTCGAAGAAGCCACGCACGATAGGCAGTTCTCGCGTGCGCTTGAATGGCGGCAGGCTCTGCCAGATCCGACGCCCATAGGGCTTGTCGACCAGACGCGGATCGCAAATCATCAGCACGCCGCGATCGCCCTCCGAGCGGATCAACCGCCCCGCCCCCTGTTTGAGCGTGATGACTGCCTGCGGCAACTGATGCACGGCGAACGGGCTGAGCCCCTTCTTCGTGAGCGCATCGAGCCGTGCAGCCAACACCGGATCGTCGGGCGGCGCGAACGGCAACTTGTCGATGATGACGAGCGACAACGCCTCGCCTCGCACGTCCACCCCTTCCCAAAAACTCTGACTCCCGATGAGCACGGCATTGCCAAGCGCGCGGAAACGATCGAGCAACTCGGTGCGGCTTGCCTCGCCTTGCACGAGCAGCGGATACGGCCAGCCACGCCGGTCGAACTCTTCACGCAGACGCTCAGCCGCCCGGTTCACCGCGCGCAGCGTCGTGCACAGGACGAAAGCTCGCCCGCCGCTCACTTCCAGCACCGGCAAAGCGGCATCGAGCACGGCATCGGTGAATCCCGGCGATGACGGCTGCGGCAACCCGCGCGGCACGTACAGCAGACTCTGGTTCGGGTAGTCGAACGGACTGGCGAGCGTGAGCGACTTGCCCGCATCGAGGCCCAATTGCGCCGCGTAGTGCATGAAATTGCCCTTCACCGACAGCGTGGCCGACGTGAAGATCCAGGCTCTCGGCGCACCGGCACGCTGTTTCGCGAAGATCGGCGCAATCGACAGCGGCGTCTGATGCAACTGCACCGCCTGCGAAAACACTTCAATCCAGCGCACGGTCTCAGGGGGCGTATAGGTCTTTTCCGCGCCGCCCTCACCCGTCGACACCTTCTCCGCCGACTTCGCCTCAGCGGCCAGCCGTGCGGCTTCTGCTTCGCGGGCCTTGGCGGCCTTCTCCCGCTTGCCATCGGTGACACGCGGGGCATCCGGATCCAGCAGCGGCAATGGTTGCTCACCCGGCGCAGGGGGCGTCGCGCCCGTCTGCCAACGCTCCAGTTGCTGATGCAACTCCAGCGCACGACGCAAGCATGCCCCCAACGCCTCAGCGCGTTCGGACTGGTGCTGAAGCGTCTCGATCAGATCCAGCAACGCGACGTCCACGCTGTCGAGTGCGTTGAACAGTTCGTGATCGTCCGCCAATTGCGCCACGGACATGCGCGTGTTTTCCTGGCCGAACGTCAGCCGCACGTCGCGCGCCGCCCGTTCGAGGCTCGCACCGAGCTTGACCCAGTCAGCCGCATCGCGTGCATGAATCAACCCTTCCGCTACGCAGTCACGCGCCAACTCGAGCATCTGCGCAGTCGAGACGGTTTCTCCGAAGAAGAGCGTCGCTGTCTCGGGCAACTGGTGCGCCTCGTCGAAGATCACCGTATTGGCACTCGGCAGCAGTTCGGCCATGCCGGTGTCACGCAACATCACGTCCGCAAAGAACAGGTGATGATTGACCACGACGAGATCGGCCTGCTGCGCTTCCTTGCGCGCTTGCATCACGAAGCAATCTTTGTAGCGCGGGCATTCTTGCCCCAGACAGTTATCCCGCGTGGACGTGACTTGCGCCCAGATCGGCGCGTTCTCGGGCACGGATGCCAGTTCCGCCTTGTCGCCACTGTGCGTGATCTGCGCGAACGTCACGATCTCGCGCAGTTGCGCCGCTTCGTGACGCGAAGCAAAGCGCCCCTCCTGCTGGGCACGCTCCAGATAGTAATGACAGAGATAGTTCGCGCGGCCCTTGAGCATGGCGACCGTCACCGGCACGGCGAGCGCCTTGCGCACCGTCGGGATGTCGCGCGCGAAAATCTGATCCTGCAAGTGCTTGGTGCCGGTCGAGATGATCGTCTTGCCACCCCACAGCATGGCGGGCACGAGATATGCGTAGGTCTTGCCCGTTCCGGTCCCCGCCTCGGCGATCAGCGTGTCGTGCGTGTCCATGGCAGCCGCCACGGCGCGCGCCATCTCGGTCTGCGGCTCACGCGAGCGATAGCCATCGATGGCGCGCGCGAGCATCCCGCCGTCGCCGAAGATTTCCTGCAACTCGCGCTCGCGCTTGGCGGCAAGCGGTTTGAGTCCGTGGAAAGTGGGCGCGTCGGAGCTTTGGGAGATATCGGGGGAATCGCTGGATGCGGCAGAATCGGTCAAAACGGCTGGCAAACTCAAAGGCGCGGCGAATCTCATCAACGGGATTCACAACGCCGGCAATGGAAAGGGGGCGACGCAAACATTCGGGGAAATGCCCCAAACATCGCGCGGGACACCTGCTCAGGCAGGTTGGTCCGGCATTTGCTGCAATTGCAGCAGGGTGATCGTGTCCTTGATTTTCAGACGGCGCTTCTTGAGCCGGGTGACCTGAAGTTCGTCGTACGTGGGCTCCGTCAGCAATTTGTCGATCAGGAAGTCCAGATCCCGGTGTTCGATCTGCAACTCGATGATGCGGCGTCCAATGGAGTGAAGATCGTGCTGCATCTTGGCAACTCTCCTGCGACTCTCAAATGATTCCGTTTCCTGCGCAACGTGTGGCAAACACAAACGGCGCCATCGCAGGCCGCGCAGCACACCGTGCCGACGGCCCGGGCATCGCTCATTGTCCCGGCAATGCCTTTTGTGCCGGCGAGCTGCCCGATTGCGAATCGTTGCGGCGCTCGTCGGACTTCTTCTGGCGCTCGATGGCTTCCTGTTGCTTCTGGTTGTACTTGCGCACGTTCTCTTCGCGCTCAGCTGCCTTTTGCGCCGCCGTCGCCTTCGCCTCGTCGAGCTTTTGCTGCTGCGCGGCCTGCTTGGCATTGTAATGTTCCGCGTTAGCCGCACGCTGCGGGGCCTGGCCCGTGCGCTCGGTCACACGCTGTTGATACTCGGCCTGCTTGGCTTCGTAATCGGCAACGTTCTGCGCGCGCTCTGCGGCACGTTGCGGCGCTTCGGCGGCTGTTTGTGCGCGCTTTTCCGCCAGACGCTCGTCGCGCTCCTGCGCTCGCGCCTTGCGCTCCTGATCTTCAAGCACCAGCCGCTGGCTGCGAACCGCCTTGAGTTCCTCGCGCTGTTTGTCTCGAGCACTTTCGATGCAGTAGTTCACGAAGAACTTCGACGCGCATTCGTACTTCGCTTCTTCAAAACGATAGTCGATCCAGGCGCGCTGGCGATCGAGCACCGCGCGGCGACCGGCGAAGTCGTCATCGGCGGGACGCATATCGAGCTGGTCGTCATACGCGACGGGCTTGTCGTCCTCGGCCGCCGCCGCTGCCGCGCTAGCCTTGCTGGCCGACGAAGGCGTGCGATCCGCCGTGGCGTCGAAAGGGACGTGCGGCACGCCGAGCTGTTCGGTGGTGCGCCCGGCGGCCTCGACAGCCGAGAGCCCCTGCGCGAACGATGCCCCCGGCAAGACGGCAGCCGTCGTCATGATGCCGAACGCCCCGAGCGCGGCCAGCGACGCACGCGTGTGATGATGTGAACACAGGCGTGAAGGCAGGCGCGAATTCAGACGAGAAAACAATTTTTCGAGGGAAATCATGAGGTTGTGCAGAGTGATGCCAAATTTTAGCATTGCCTGCCCGGACGCGCCCGCGGTTTATGGCAAAATGCCCCGCTCCTGGCACTTGGGTAACTCGCAACACTCATGACGCAAAACGTAGCCCTTCAGATCGTTCAACGCATCGCCGACGAACTCAGCGTGCAGCCGCGTCAGGTCGCCGCCGCCGTGCAATTGCTGGACGAAGGCGCCACTGTGCCCTTCATCGCTCGCTACCGTAAGGAAGTGACCGGTAACCTCGATGACACGCAACTGCGTACGCTCGAAGAGCGCCTGCTGTATCTTCGCGAGTTGGAAGAGCGCCGCGCGGCGATCCTGGCAAGCATCGACGAGCAAGGCAAGCTGACCGACGAACTGCGTACCGCCATCGAGGCGGCTGAAACGAAGCAGACGCTCGAAGATCTTTACCTTCCCTACAAGCAGAAGCGCCGCACCCGCGCGCAAATCGCCCGCGAAGCCGGTCTCGAGCCGCTCGCTCAGGCGTTGCTCGCCGACCCGACGCTCGACCCGCAAACCGAAGCCGCCAAGTTTGTCGACGCCGAAAAGGGCGTGGCCGACATCAAGGCCGCGCTCGATGGCGCCCGCGACATCCTGTCGGAACAATTCGGCGAGACGGCCGACTTGCTCGGCAAGCTGCGCGATTACCTGTGGAATCAGGGCGTCGTGTCGTCGAAGGTCATCGAAGGCAAGGAAAACGAGGAAGGCGAGAAATTCCGCGACTATTACGACTACGACGAGCCGATCGCTGCCGTGCCGTCGCACCGCGCACTCGCCCTCTTCCGCGGCCGTAACCTCGGCATTCTGATGGTCAAGCTGGGCCTCGGCGAAGAGCTCGACGTCCAGATCCCGCATCCGTGCGAAAGCATGATCGCCGGTCACTTCGGCATTCGCCAGCAGAACCGCGCGGCCGACAAGTGGCTGGGCGACGTGTGCCGCTGGTGCTGGCGTGTCAAGGTGCAGCCGCACCTCGAATCGGAACTGCTCACGCAGATGCGCGAAAGCGCCGAGAACGAGGCGATCCGCGTGTTCGCGCGCAACCTCAAGGCGCTGCTGCTCGCAGCACCCGCCGGCCCGAAGGGCGTGATCGGTCTGGACCCGGGTCTGCGTACCGGCGTGAAGGTGGCCGTGGTCGATCCGACCGGCAAGCTGCTCGGCACCGACACCATCTACCCGCACGAGCCGCGCCGCGACTGGGACGGTGCACTCTCGCGACTCTCGAAGATCGCCGCCGCCACCGGCGCGCAACTCGTGAGTATCGGCAACGGCACGGCCTCGCGCGAAACGGACAAGCTCGCCCTCGAGTTGATCAAGCGCCATCCCGAACTCAAGCTTCAGAAGATCGTGGTCTCCGAAGCCGGTGCCTCGGTGTATTCGGCATCGGAATTCGCGGCGAAGGAATTCCCCGAACTCGACGTATCGCTGCGCGGCGCCGTCTCGATTGCCCGCCGCCTGCAAGATCCGCTGGCCGAACTCGTCAAGATCGAGCCGAAGGCCATTGGCGTGGGCCAGTATCAGCACGACGTGAACCAGCGTGAGCTCGCGCGCATGCTCGATGCCGTGGTCGAGGACTGCGTGAACGCCGTGGGCGTGGACGTCAACACGGCGTCGGCACCGCTGCTCGCCCGTGTTTCGGGGCTGAACAGCACGCTCGCGAAGAACATCGTCGACTTCCGCGACAGCAACGGCCCGTTCCCGAACCGCGAGTCGCTCAAGAAGGTGCCGCGTCTGGGCGACAAGACCTTCGAGCAGGCCGCCGGCTTCCTGCGCGTGAACGGCGGCGACAATCCGCTCGATCGCTCGGCGGTCCACCCGGAAGCGTATCCCGTCGTCGAACGCATTCTGAAGAAGATCCAGAAGACCATTGACGACGTCATGGGCAACGGCTCGGTCGTGCGCAGCATCTCGGCGACCGAATTCGTCGACGAACGCTTCGGCCTGCCGACCGTCAAGGACATCCTGACCGAACTCGAGAAGCCGGGCCGCGACCCGCGACCGGAGTTCAAGACGGCAACCTTCCAGGAAGGCGTCGAGAAGCTGAGCGACCTGAAGCCCGGCATGCAGCTCGAAGGCGTGGTGACGAACGTGGCCGCGTTCGGTGCGTTCATCGACATCGGTGTGCATCAGGACGGTCTGGTCCACGTCTCCGCCATGTCGACGAAGTTCATCAAGGACCCGCACGAAGTCGTGAAGGCCGGCGACATCGTGAAGGTGAAGGTGCTCGAAGTCGATCCGCGCCGTCAGCGTATCTCGCTCACCATGCGACTGAACGATGATCTGCCGGTTGCCGGCGCCACAGATCGTCCGAGCAGCGGTGGCGCTGCGCGCGGCGGTAATGGGGGTAATGGCGGTAACGGTGGCAATGGTGGCGGCCATCGCGGCGGTGGCGGCGGTCGTCAACGCGAACCGGAGACGGTCAGCGCCATGGCAGCCGCTTTCGCCAAGCTCAAGCGCTAAGCTCGGCTAAGCCCCGCCTGTCTTGCGCGGGGCGTATCACTCACACGCCGCGACAGGCCCGCCATCTTCGGATCGCGGGCCTTGTTTTTCGGCGATGCGTTTGGTCGATGAGTTTGGTCGATCGGACATGAAAAAGCCGGTGGAGATTTCGCTCCACCGGCTTTTTTTGCCGCATTTTGAACCTCACGCTACGCCCTCGATGACAGGGCGCAAAGCGTCGTCAAATCTCGATCTTCGTCCCCAGCTCGACCACGCGGTTCGCGGGAATACTGAAGAAGTCGGTCGGCTTGGCCGCGTTCTGATGCATCCACGCGAACAGGCGCTCACGCCAGATCGACATGCCCGGCAACTTCGTCGGCACCACGGTTTCGCGCGCGAGGAAGAACGACGTATCCATCAGCTCGAAGTGCATGTCCGTCTTCTGCTCAAGCAGATGCAGCACTTCCTTCACGTCGGGTGTCTCGTTGAAACCGAACGTAGCGACCACGCTATACAAACCGCCGGTGTGATCCTTCGCCTCGATACGGGTGGCATCTTCGACGTACGGCACGTCGACCGTGCGGAACGTCAGGAAGATGGTGCGCTCGTGGAGGATGCGGTTGTGCTTGAGGTTGTGCAGCAGGCTCACCGGCACCAGCGTATTGCCGCCGGTCAGGTAGATCGCGGTACCCGCCACACGATGCGGCGGGTGGGCGAGCAGGCCCTGCAAGAACGGCCCGAGCGGAATACCGTCGGCCGCCGTACGCTCGCGCAGCAACTGACGACCCTTGTGCCAGGTCATCAGCATGAAGAACAGGAACGCGCCCAGCGCCAGCGGCAACCAGCCGCCCTCCTCGACCTTGATCAGGTTCGCGCCGAAGAAGGCGAAGTCGACCACGAGGAAGCCGGTGATGATGAGCGCCACCAGGAACTTGTTCCAGTTCCAGACCTTGACCATGACCACGCAAGCGAGAATCGTCGTGATGACCATCGTCGTCGTCACGGCAATACCGTACGCCGCCGCCAGATTGCTCGACGACTTGAACGCCAGCACGATCCAGATGATGACCAGCAGCAGCGCCCAGTTGATCACCGGCATGTAGATCTGGCCGATCTCGCGATCCGACGTATGCAGGATCTTCATGCGCGGCACGTAGCCAAGCTGGATGGCCTGGCTCGTGAGCGAGAATGCCCCGGAAATCACCGCCTGCGAGGCGATCACGGTAGCCGCCGTCGCCACGATCACCAGCGGCAGCAGCGCCCAGTCGGGGGCCAGCAGGAAGAACGGGTTCTCGATGGCCTGCGGATTCGTGAGCAGCAGCGCGCCCTGACCGAAATAGTTCAGCGTCAACGCCGGGAGCACCAGAACCGACCAGGCGAAGCGGATGGGACGAATTCCGAAGTGCCCCATATCGGCATACAGCGCTTCGGCACCGGTCAGCACCAGAAACACCGAGCCGAGCACGATATAGGCTTGCAGGGCGTGCGTGTGAATGAAGTGAATGCCGTAGTACGGGTTGAGCGCCTTGATGATCTCGGGCGCGGCCACGATGTTGTACACGCCGAGCACACCGAGAATTACGAACCACGTCACCATCACCGGGCCGAAGAGACGACCGACCTTGGCCGTGCCCGACTTCTGCATCGAGAACAGGATGATCAGAATGACGATGGTAATCGGCAATACGAAGCGTGAGAGCGACGGCGCGGCGATCTCCAGACCCTCGACCGCAGACATCACCGAGATGGCCGGGGTGATGACCGCATCGCCGTAGAACATGCACGCACCGAACATGCCGAGCATCATGAGCACCGTGGCCCACTTGCTGCCGGCACGCACACTGCGCAGGCTGAGCGCCATGAGCGCGAGTACGCCGCCTTCGCCTCGGTTGTCCGCACGCATCACGAAGAGCACGTACTTGAGGGAGACAACGATCACCAGCGCCCAGAAGATCAGCGAGATGATGCCGAACACGGCTTGCTGGGTAAACGGAATGCCGTGCTGAGGGTCGAAACATTCCTTGAGCGCATAGAGCGGGCTGGTGCCGATATCGCCGAAGACCACGCCGATGGCCGCCACCATGAGCGCGGGCATGGCCTGAGGGCGCTGCCCGTGTCGTATGTTTTGCGTCATAAGGTTTGGGTTATCGCTTTATTGCGCTGCACAAAATGGGCGCTATTCTAACTGGCCGCCGCCGCCCTCGCCAGTCCGGACAGGTGCTGAGTGCCGGACGTCTTACACGACATGCTTCGCTAGGATAATTCGAGCCGCGCCCCGTGACCAGTGCGGCACAGCAAGGGTTTAGCCTCCCCACCCTGGCGCGGCATAGCGCGTACGGCACCGCATTTCGAGTTGCAAATGCGAGACATATGCCTGACATGTGCGATTCGTGTGTCGACAGTCTGCCCAATTGCGTGTAATGCCCACGGGCATAGCGCCCCACGGCCCCGCCGGCGGGGCGTCTGCGGCGCGGCCGAGGTGCTTGCGCTCATGAAAAAAGCCGCCCGAAGGCGGCTTTCTCATATCTTGAGACGTCGACCGAAAACTGGCCAACGCGCAACGCACTTACTGACGACGCGTGGTCTTGCGGTTGCCGGTGCCCTTGACCGAGCGCACGAGATCCGAATCGGCGCTGTTCTGCTCGGCTTCCAGCGAACGAATCTGGCCTTGCAGGTCGTTCAGGCGGATACGTGCCGCCGTGCGTTCGGTTTCCAGTGCCGAAGCCTGCTCACGCACCGCCTGCTGGTTCTGGGCCAGTGCCTGCTCCTGCTGACGCTGGATTGCCAGGTCGCTCTGCACGGCGTTCAGGCGCGCTTCGCTTTCGGCCAACTGGCGTTCCATCATCGCTTTCTGGGCTTCGAGCTTGATGCGACGGATTTCGACGTCGGCGAGCACTTGCGTCTGGCGTACGAAGTCGCCATACAACGCTTCGGCCTTCTTCTCGTTGCTCACCCTGACGACGCGCCAGAACTGGCCTTCGTGGAACAGGGCAACGTAGTACCCCATCGTCTGCGGGTAGAACAACAGGCTGGCGCCGTAGCGGCCGTTGTACGTGGTGCGAAGTTCGGTGACTTCCTTGTTCTGAATGCGATCACGCAACTCCTGAATCGCCCCCGAGGCGGCGGGCGCCGTGGCCGATTGCGCAGGCGCTGCCGGAGCCGCTAGCTGGGCGGATGTCGCGCCGGTCACATCCCTGACTGCATCGGCAGCCCTCGCCGACGTTCCCCAGGCTGCCAGGCATGCCACCCCCACACCCAACCAAAACCGCCCCCGGCAATCACTGATTTTCATCTGATCTGTTTTCCTGTTATCGACCGGATCGTTTGACGACCCTTATTCGTCGCATTCAATCGCCACCCCGGACTCCGTCCTGAGGATCTGAGACCTGCGTATTTGTGGAATGATAACCGCATGCCCGCAATAGCCGACAATTCTATCCATTGAGGCGCGGTCTTCCAAGCGGGGAATGCGTTATTGTGAAAGCGCGATTTCAACTGTTGATACCGCGCAACTACAGGGTCTGCGAGAGTTCCTCCGATCGGAACCCGCTTGTCAGAAAAATCCCGTCATGCACGCGAAAATCGAGTCGTTGCCCACGCAGGAGACGGGGCCGACTCACGCTTCGTACTCGTTGGCCACTTCCGAGTCGTTGCCGAGGATCTGATATTTACGCATTTTTTCCCACAGCACCTTGCGACTGATGCCCAGCGCGTTGGCGGTGTCCTGACGTCGCCAACCATTGGCGTCGAGCGCCGTGACGATGCGGGCGCGTTCGGTCACGTCCCACCGGGCGCGCTCGGTTAGCGCCCCGCCGCGCGACGGGTCGTCGCCACGCGCCGCCGCGCCGATGCACAGCGCGTCGAAGATCGGACGGATGCGCCGCTCGTCCCAGCCGCCGAGTTGCCGGTAGATGATGCCGACACGCTCGGCGATGTTGCGCATCTCGCGCACGTTACCGGGAAACACGCCCCCCTCGACCAGTTCGCGCAGCCACGGCGGCACCTGCGCGCCCACCTCGCTGTCGCCCACGACCTTGCCCAGGTAGGCCGAGAAAACAGCCAACTTGTCGACGGGGCCTCGCTCTTCGAGGCTGGGGATATGCAGCTCGATCACCGCGAGCCGGTAGAACAGGTCGGCGCGAAACAGCTCGTCGCGCACCATTGTTTTGAGGTTCTTGTTGGTGGCCGCCACGAGCCGGAAGTCGAGCTTCACCGGCTGGGCCGAGCCCAGTCGTGTCACCGCGCTGTCTTCGAGCACCCGCAACAGCTTGACCTGCTGGTACAACGGCAGGTCGCCGATTTCGTCGAGGAAGAGCGTGCCGTCGTTCGCTTGCTCGAAATAGCCCTTGTGCGAATAGAGTGCGCCGGTAAACGCCCCTTTGGCGTGACCGAAGAAATGCGACTCGAACAGCCCGTCGGGAATCGCGCCGCAGTTCACGGCAACGAACGGTCCCTGCCCGTAGTGACTATGCTTGTCGTGCAGCAAACGGGCGATGCGCTCCTTGCCCACGCCGGTCTCGCCGTGAATGAGGACGTTTGAATCGCAATCGGCGAAGGCGTCCACCTCGGCGAGCAGTTCGAGCATGGCGCTCGACTGGGCGACGAGCGGGTCGGCCGGCGCCGGGGCGCGGTCAGCTTCCGCAATGGCGCCCGAGAGCTTGAAGATGAGCGTGCGCAGTTCGGCGCCGGTGAAGTCGAGCGTGAGAATGTTGCTGTACTCGGGCGGATAGACGCGCGGATCGTTCTCGCGCGGCGTG
>Ga0181519_10004126_pt1 | contig 11821 bp, 9 predicted proteins | sample PEATcosm2014_Bin_26_FD_121102 | JGI IMG/M metagenome (GOLD analysis project Ga0181519, IMG submission 121102) | Peatland microbial communities from MTU Mesocosm Facility, Houghton, MI, USA - PEATcosm2014_Bin02_10_metaG | ecosystem: Environmental > Terrestrial > Soil > Wetlands > Peat | place... | reverse complement strand
TTCCTCCAGGCGGAAAGCGAAGTCGCCGCCGCGAACATGGCCTACGGGGCCGCCGCCGCCGGGCAGCGGGTGTTGTGCGTTTCCAGTTCGCCGGGCGTCAGCCTCAAGCAGACGATTCCCGAACAGGCCTGGAATGATTTCTTCGGCTATAACCTGGCCGACGCAGGTAATCCGGAGAGTCTGGTGAGTTCGACGATCATCGCCGGTGGAGGGGGCGCCAGCAGCCATGCGCAAAACGGCCTGGGCTATCCCAAGCCTGCGTGGCAGACAGGCTCCGGCGTACCGGCGGATGGCGTGCGCGACTTGCCTGACCTTTCACTGTTTGCCGCAAATGGTTACAACTACAGCTTTTATCCTATCTGCGCCAGTCCCGGCGACTGCTCCAGCGCCAACTTGACCAGCAGCGGAACCGTGGTCATCACCGGCGTGGGAGGCACTTCAGTCTCCGCTCCGTCGATGGCTGCCATTCAGGCGCTGGTCAACCAAAGCGTCGGCAGTTGGCAGGGGCAGGCCGACTTCATCTACTACCCGCTCGCCTCCACGCAGCCAACCGCCTTTCATGATGTGACGGTGGGCAGCAACACGGTGCTGTGCGACTCTGGCACCACCAACTGCGTAACCGGCTCCACGGCCACCAACTCGATTGGCTACAACACCGAGAGCGGCTACTCAGCCGGTACGGGATACGACCTGGCCACCGGCCTTGGCTCGGTTGACGTTGCCAAACTGATTCAGTATTGGAGCAGCATCGTCCTTGCGCCCACCACAACCACGCTCAGCGTGAGCCCAACCAGCTTTATCCATGGCAAGTCCACCACCGTCCAAGGCACGGTTGCACCCACCAGCGGATCAGGCACGCCCACCGGAACCATCAGCCTGACCGGCAATGACGGCCTCTCTCACTACGCCGGCATCGGCACGGAATCGTTGACGGCGGGCAGCTTCTACGCCGTGGTGGATAATCTGCCCGGCGGAACTTACCAACTGACCGCATCTTACGGAGGCAGCAACACTTTTGCCGCCAGCAAATCGTCGCCGGTCACTGTCACCATCAGCCCGGAAAGCGATACTTTGGCCGCCACCGGGTGGGTATTAAACCCTGCCAACCTGACCTTGTCTCCGCTTTCCTCAGTCAACCCCGTGCCTTACGGCGCGCAGGTCTTTCTGGATGCGCAACCGGTCAGCTCCAACGCCACCATCTCCACGCAGTCCACTCCGGCCACTGGAGCCGTCACCTTTACGGACACAATTGGATCGGCCGTCACCACCAGCACGCAACCGCTCAACGCGCGCGGCATGGCGGAGTGGTCCACCGGCGTCTTTGCGCCCGGCAGCCACACCATCAGCGAATCCTACTCCGGCGACCCCAGCTACCTGCCTTCGGCCACATCCAGCGCCGCCGCGTTCACCGTGGCGCAAGGCAGCACCTATCTCACCGTCACCCCTCTGGTGACAAGCGTGGCGGCGGGATCGAGCGTGGCGGTCGATGTGCAGCTTTCTGCCGGCGATCTGCCCTTTTACGGCGCGCTGCCCACTGGCACACTCACCGTCAAACTGGGCAGCAAAACGGCCAACGGCACTTGGAAGTCTTACGGCCCGGCCGGAAGCGCAAATCTGGAGTCGGTGGTGACCTTTACTGGCGTTTCCGCGGGCGCGCTGACCCTCTCTGCCACTTACTCCGGCGACAGCAATTGGTTGGGCAGCAGCGCCACCGGGGCAACGGTTACGGCCACGGCCAGCAAGCTCACGCCCACCGTCGCGCTCACCACCAGTCTGGCCAATCCCGCGCCCAGCCAGAACTTTACGCTTGCTGTTACGGTTGCCGGTCCCTCCGGCTCGGCAACTCCCACCGGAACCGTCGCCTTTTTGACCGAGAGCCAAAGCATCTACGTCACCGCCGCGCTCACGAGCGGCACGGCCTCGCTAACCCTGCCCGGCTTCGTCCTTGCCAATGGAAGCAGCATCTTCACCGTGGTTTACCTGGGAGATAGCAATTACACAACGGCCTCCTCCAACACCGTCAACATCACCGTGGCTCAATCGGATTTCTCCCTGACCACGCAGAATGCCGAAGTGCAGATCTCTCGCTCAGGATCGGGCGTCAGCACCTTGGCGCTCTCGCCGATCAATGGCTTCAGCGGAACGGTTACGCTTGCTTCCAGCGCGCCCACCGGCATTACCGTGACCCCAGCCGCCGCCAGCCTGGCGCTCAGCGCGGCAGCTTCGGATGCGCTGGCGATCAGCGTCTCAAGCACAATGGCCACGGGAATTTATCCGATCACCATTACGGCCACGGGCGGCGGACACGTTCATACTCTTCAACTCCTCGTACAGGTTTTATTTGTCACTCAACCGGTCATTTCGCTTGCCTCTGGCACTTATATCACCGCGCAATCGGTCACAATCTCCGATTCGACTGCCGGAACAGCGATTTACTACACCACCGACGGAACGACGCCCACCACCGCATCCAATCTCTTTAGCGGAGCCATTACCGTTCCGGCAACGGCTCCGCTGGTCGAGACCATCAAGGCCATTGCCGTTGCCGCGGGCTACGCAAACTCATCCGTTGCATCCGCGGTGTATACCATGACGCCGCCCGCCACCGCGCCCGCTTTTGCGCCCGCTGCCGGAACCTATACCACTGCGCAGTCGGTCACCATTTCCGATTCGACAACCGGCGCGACGATCTACTACACAACCAACGGAACAACGCCCACTACCAGTTCGACCAAGTACACTGCCGCTATTGTTGTTCCGGCGACGGCTGGAAGTACGGAGACCATCCAGGCTATCGCCGTTGCGACGGGCTACTCGGCTTCTTCGGTTGCTTCTGCCACTTATGTGATGACTCCGCCTGCCTCGGCGCCTACCTTCTCGGTTGCTTCCGGAAGTTACACCACTGCGCAGTCGGTTACTCTGTCCGATTCGACGACCGGTGTGACGATCTACTACACAACGAATGGAACAACGCCTACTACCAGTTCGACCAAGTACACTGCCGCTATTGTTGTTCCGGCAACGGCGGGAAGTACGGAGACCATTCAGGCTATTGCAGTTGCGACGGGATACTCGGCGTCTCCGGTTGCCTCGGCCGCTTATGTGATGACGCCGCCCGCTACCGCGCCCAGCTTCTCGCCTGCTGCTGGAACCTATACCACTGCGCAGTCGGTGACCATTTCTGATTCGACAACCGGCGCGACCGTTTATTACACAACCAACGGAACAACGCCTACTACCAGTTCGACCAAGTACACTGCCGCGATCAGCGTTCCGGCAACGGCGGGAAGCACTGTGACCATTCAGGCTGTCGCCGTGGCTTCCGGCTATTCTGCTTCTCCGGTAGCTTCGGCTGCTTATGTGATGACGCCGCCTGCTGCGGCGCCCAGTTTCTCGGTTGCTTCCGGTACATACACCACTGCGCAGTCGGTTACTCTGTCCGATTCGACAACCGGCGCAACGATCTACTACACCACCGATGGAACGACGCCCACCACCAGTTCAACCAAGTACACCGCCGCGATTGCTGTCCCGGCAACGGCTGGAAGTACGGAGACCATTCAGGCTATCGCCGTTGCGACGGGCTACTCGGCTTCTCCGATTGCATCTGCCGTTTATGTGATGACGCCGCCCGCCACCGCGCCCAGCTTCTCGCCCGTTGCCGGAACCTACACCACTGCGCAGTCGGTTACTCTGTCCGACCCGACGACCGGCGCAATCATCTACTACACAACCAACGGAACAACGCCCACCACCAGTTCGACCAAGTACACGGCCGCGATCAGCGTTCCGGCAACGGCGGGAAGCACTGTGACCATTCAGGCTATCGCCGTTGCCTCCGGCTACTCAGCATCTCCGGTTGCTTCGGCCGCTTACGTGATGACTCCGCCTGCCTCGGCGCCCAGCTTCTCGCCTACTGCCGGAACTTATACAACGGCGCAGTCGGTGACCCTCTCCGACTCGACAACCGGCGCAACCATCTACTACACAACCAACGGAACGACACCAACTACCAGTTCGACCAAGTACACTGCCGCTATTGTTGTTCCGGCAACGGCTGGAAGCACGGAGACCATTCAGGCTGTCGCCGTGGCTTCCGGCTATTCTGCTTCTCCGGTAGCTTCGGCTGCTTACGTGATGACTCCGCCCGCCTCGGCGCCAACCTTCTCGCCCGCCACTGGAAGCTACACCACATCGCAGTCGGTGACTATTGCTGATTCGACCAACGGAGCAGCAATCTACTACACCACCGATGGAACGACGCCCACCACGGCATCCAATCTTTACAGCGGTGCCATTACCGTTCCGGCAACGACGGCATTGACGGAGACCATCAAAGCCATTGCCGTGGCCACGGGCTACGCGAACTCTGCCGTCGCCTCCGCTGCGTATACCATGATTCCGCCTCCGCCGGTGGGAAGTCTTGATTCGGCCGTGGACAAAGGAACCGGCAGCACGACGATTCCCCAAACCGATTCGCTGGTTGTTTCCGGTTGGGTCGCCGACCAGAACGATGGCTCGCCGCTCGGCAACGTCAAGGTTTACGTGGATGGAGTGTTCTTTGGCACGCCGACGCTTGGTTTGACGCGCACGGATGTGGCCAGCGTCTTCAATAACTCCTCGTGGGCCAAATCCGGCTATCAGCTTGTTGTCTCTGTGGCTTCGCTCTCCATCGGCACACACGCTGTCACGGTGGTGGCCATCGACTCCGGCGGGCGCTCGACCACTATGGGGCCGCTCTCCATTACCGTGACTGGAGGCCCGCCTGTCGGAAGCCTCGATGTCGCCGTCGATTCCGCTACCGGAAGCAGCACTCTTCCGCAGACGGATTCATTGCTGGTCTGGGGTTGGGTTGCCGATCCGGTGGATGGTTCGCCGCTGGGCAACGTCAAGGTTTATGTGGATGGAGTTTTCTTTGGCACGCCGACGCTTGGCCTGTCCCGCACAGATGTGGCCAGCTATTTCAATAATTCCACTTGGGCCAAATCCGGCTATCAACTCGTTGCATCCGTGGCCGCACTCTCCATTGGCACACACGCCGTCACGGTGGTGGCCATCGACTCCGGCGGTCGCTCGACTACCTTGGGGCCGCTCACCATTACCGTGACCGGTGGCCCGCCTGTCGGAGGCCTCGATGTCGCCGTCGATTCGGCTACCGGCAGCAGCACTCTTCCGCAGACCGATTCGCTGCTAGTTCGGGGATGGGTTGCCGATCCGGTGGATGGATCGCCGCTCGGCAACGTGAAGATTTACGTGGATGGAGTTTTCTTTGGCACGCCGACCCTTGGCCTGTCGCGCACGGATGTGGCCAGCTACTTCAATAACTCCTCGTGGGCCAAATCCGGCTATCAACTTGTTGCCTCCGTGGCGGCGCTCTCCACGGGCACACATTCTGTCACGGTGGTGGCTATCGACTCCGGCGGGCGGTCAACCACTATGGGACCGCTCACCATTACCGTGACCGGTGGGCCGCCAGTCGGAAGCCTCGATGTCGCCGTTGATTCGGCCACCGGCAGCAGTACTCTTCCTCAGACTGATTCATTATTGGTCTGGGGCTGGGTTGCCGATCCGGTGGATGGTTCGCCACTCGGCAACGTGAAGGTTTACGTGGATGGAGTTTTCTTTGGCACGCCTGCGCTCGGCTTGTCGCGCACGGATGTGGCCAGCTACTTCAATAATTCCTCGTGGGCCAAATCCGGCTATCAGCTTGTTGCCTCCGTGGCGGCGCTCTCCATCGGCACACACTCTGTCACGGTGGTGGCCATCGACTCAGGCGGACGCTCGACTACCTTGGGACCGCTCACCATTACCGTCACCGGTGGCCCGCCTGTCGGAAGCCTCGATGTCGCCGTCGATTCTGCCACCGGCAGCAGCACTCTTCCGCAGAGTGATTCGCTATTGGTCCGGGGCTGGGTTGCCGATCCGGTGGATGGTTCACCGCTCGGCAACGTCAAGGTTTACGTGGATGGAGTATTCTTTGGCACGCCGACGCTCGGCCTGTCGCGCACGGATGTGGCCAGCTACTTCAATAATTCCTCGTGGGCCAATTCCGGCTACCAGATTGTTGCCTCTGTGGCCGCACTCTCCACTGGCACACACGCCGTCACGGTGGTGGCCATCGACTCCGGCGGTCGCTCAACCACCTTGGGACCGCTCACTATCTCCGTGACTAGTCCATAGGAGAATACTGCCTCCTGATGCAGCCAAGGCCAGCCCGGAGGCTGGCCTTGGATCTTCCGCAGATACATGGTTGTCTACTTTTTGGTGTGAGGTTTGCCCAGCGAGATGACTTCCAACTCGACTGTGGCAAGTCCGGCCTTGGTCATCGCCAGCTTTTGGGCGGCGGCCAAGGAGAGATCAATGATGCGCCCCTCTTGAAGAGCGCCTCGATCGGTAATGCGAACCACCACCGACCTCTTGTTCACGGTGTTGCTAACCCGAACCAGCGAGCCAAAGGGAAGAGTTGGATGGCAGGCGGTCATGGCGTTCATGTCGTAGCGCTCTCCACTTGCGGTATGGCGACCGTTGAATCGTCCGCCGTACCAGGAGGCCAGGCCTTTGAGTGCATGAGCCGTAGCGCTTTCCACGGGCTGATGAGGCGCCAGCGATACCGGCGTCGCGCTCGTTGCGGAGACCGCGGCGGAAGCCGCCGTGGCCAGTCGGGGAAGCGGCGCATCTGCATGCACGGTCCGCGTGGCAACTGTGACCACCCCGGCGACCAGTGCTACAGAGGAAGCTCCCGCGAGCAGCCAAATCCGTAACGAAGGTTTTGAGCTCGTGTTGCTTGGTTCTCGTCGTTTCACCATCTGCCTATTTTACCAACTTGATACTCATTCTCCTAATTGTTGGCGATTCAAGCACGAGAGGAGTCTGCCCAAAACAGCACATTCTACTAATTTTTCCTGGCTGACCAGCTTTTCCACAACAAATTAACTGCGCCATCTTTTGTGCAAATCACTTCAATTTTTCTTCCCGCGCAACATTTCCCTTTCGATAGTGTTTTCTTGGTAGAAGCCGTTTCTGTTTGGAGGGAATTCTTTGAATCGCACTGACATTCTTTTTCGCTCCATCGTCTGCGCCGCGCTGTTTTCAGCGGTAGCCGCCACAGCCCAGCGGCCCGCCGCAACGCCGGCTGCTCCCATCCCTTCGGCCATTCTCTCCGCTCACAAAATCTTCCTGGCCAACGCCGCCTCTGACAACGGGATGTTCCCATCTCCTTTTTCCGGCGATGCGGATCGCGCCTACAACCAGTTTTATGCGGCACTGAAGGCCTCAGGGAAGTATGAACTGGTTGCCGATCCAGCCGATGCCGATCTGGTTCTGGAATTGCATCTGGAAAACGCCGTCAACCTTGCGACCATGCAAAGACCCGTTCCTGTCTCTCCCGTCTTCCGCTTGATGGTTTACGGCCAGAAGAGCCATTTCCTTTTGTGGGAGAGCTCGGAATGGATTGATTTTGCCACGCTGCAAAAGACGCACGATCGCAACTTTAATCAAGCACTGACGGCCCTGCGCGACGATTTTCTGGCGTTGACCGCCCCCGCGCCGCCACCCACCCAATAATTCACTTTCCGCTCAATCTTTGCAGATAATTTATTTCCCTCCTGCTAGCGTGGAATTGTCGATAAATAAAAGCAGGAGGGGAAAAGATGAAATTCAGCACCGCGGGAATGGAATTGCTCAAGAGATCAGAAGGCTTTCGCCGTCGCGTCTATCTGGACGTGGCCGGCCTTCCCACCATCGGCTATGGCCACAGGCTGCTGCATCCCGATTCCTTCCCCAACGGAATTGACGAGGAGCAAGCCGCCAATCTTCTGCTTTGCGATGTGCGCGACGCCGAACAGGCCGTTCAGCGGCTGGTGAAGGTTCCGCTCACCCAGGGCCAATTTGATGCTCTGGTGGACTTCAGCTTCAACCTGGGCGCCGGAAAGCTGGCTTCCTCCTCGCTGCTCAAAGCGCTCAACGCGGGGCGCTACGACCAGGCCGTCGAGCAGTTGCTGCGCTGGGACCACGCCGGCGGACGGGAGTGCGCCGCGCTGAAGACTCGCCGCCAGGCCGAGGCCGAGCTTTGGAGCAATAGCCTGGTCGAGCAGCAGGTTGCCGCGTAATTCTGCTCCCGTTTTCCTGTTCCTGAGCCGGACGAATCCCCCACCGGCGTTTGCCGGTTGCTGTGCATGAAACAAGCGTGGACCTTCGGTCCACGCTTGTTTTGTGATCGATCCGGGCGACAGGAGCTTATCGCAATGGGCTGTCAGCGCCGGTGAAGAACGAAAGCCCAATATTTATAGCCAGGAATGAATGACCTGCGCGTACCAGAGGACAGGCGCGGCCAGCAGCAGGGCGTCGATGCGGTCCAGCACGCCGCCATGGCCGGGAAGCAGGGAACCAGAGTCCTTGACGCCGGCCGAGCGCTTGAGGGCGGACTCAGCCAAGTCTCCCACCTGCGCGGCAATGTTGATGATGATGGCCAAGCCGATCCAATACCAGACGTCCTCCGGGTAAGAGAGCCATGCCTTGTCCCACTCGGTAATGAACAGGTGGGCCAGACCGAGCAGAACTCCGGTGGCCACCAGACTGCCGGCAATCGAGCCGAGTACGCCCTCCCAGGTCTTGTTGGGGCTGAGCGAGGGCGCCATCTTGTGCCGCCCCCAGGCGCGGCCCACGTACAGCGCGCCGGTGTCTCCAGCCCAAACAACACAGAGCAGGAAGGCCACCAGCGAGGGGCCGTTGGGCTCCTCGCGCAGGCTGGTGAGCGTGATCAGCGTCGTGCCGATGTAAAAGAAGCAGAAGATGGCGGTTGAGGCATCGGCCAGCATTGAATCGACGGGCCGGAAGAAGGTGCAATAGACCAGCAGCAGCAAGCTGAGAACCACCACGATGGCCGCAGTATGGTCCTTCTGGTCCCAGATCAGGGAACAGGCAAAAAGCGCCAGAATGGCCGCCAGCACAGCGATGCGCGGCGGATGAGCGCCGGAGGTTTCGGCCAGGCCCAGGAACTCCCATGCGGAGAGCGCGGCGACAAAGGCCACGGCCAAGGTGAAGAGCCAAGGCGTCTGCGGCCACAAAAAGACCACAAGCAACGTCAAAGGAATCAAGATGAAGGCGGTGAGAATTCGTTTCATTCAGGGTAGAGAATACACCGTCAGGGGGTGGGTTGTGTTGAATCCTCTGAAGTCAAAGATTTCAAACGTAGACAGTTTGTCAAAAAATAGACTGTCTATTGACAAACTGTTTGTTTTTACATAGTCTATATCTGTCTCTCATGCTTGAAAGATTTGACTCGTGCGCCGGAAAGGAATCTTATGAACCACGGATTAAGCGATCAGGTGCGCGCGGTTGCCGTGGAAAAGTATATTCAACCCGCCATCCTTGCCGGAAAGTTGCAGTTTTCCGTCTCCGTTCGTGATCTGATGCGGCATTTACAATCGGATGGATTTCCGGAAAGGAATTGGCCGCAGGTCTGCACCGCGCTGCAGAAACAGACTTTTCTACGCGAGAACGGATTGAAGATTGCAAGTATTGATGGCCCGCCGAAAAAGCAGAGTTCCACGGTCGTTGTTCGTTATCAGGTAGCAAATCGAGCCTTGATGCCGGCAAAAACAGGAGAGGTTGGATTGGAAAGAGCAGATTTGGATTCTAGTGCGGAAACCCCTTCGGAACGGGCCTATCGACTGACGGAGAAGTTGCGCGGCCTTCTGAAAGAAGAGTTGGCGGAATACGGCGGCGGCGAGGCGTTCCTGCGCTGGGTTCGCGGGTACGATGAGGATGAGGCATGAGCCGTATATTTTGGGATAGTATGCTTTTCATCTACTTATTGGAGGATCACCCGGCATTCTCTGCGCGAGTTGGGCAACTTTTAGATCGCGCCTACAATCGCGGCGACTCGCTCTATACAAGCTACTTTGTTCTTGGCGAAGTCATGGCGGGTGTGGATAAGTCGCCTCAGCCGCAAAAGATGAAGGCGGTGCGCGAAACGGTCCGCGAGATGGGCTTCACCTGCCTGCCTTTTGACGAAGGCGCGGTCGCGCCGTTCAGTCGATTGCGTTCCAAGGAGCGATTGAAGATTGCGGACGCCATCCACTTGGCTTGCGCTGCTTCGGCAGGGATCGACCTATTCCTCACCGGCGACAAGCAACTCACGAAGTTGGACATTCCGGGCATTCAGTTCATTGCGGAATTCAATACGCCGATCTTATGAGCGCATTCGTTTGCGGGGCAGCTTTACCTATCGAAATTACCGTTCCCTGCTCAGCCAATGGCTGACGGCGCTGGTGGCGCCACGCTGCGTCATCGATTCTTTTACTTTGGCGCGCATCTGCTCGACGGCGCTCTGCTGCTCGGCCCGTTCCTTGAGGCGCACCAAGATCTTTTCCGCCAACTGCCTGGAGCGGGCAGTCGCATCCTCATTGCCAGAGGGTAAGCTCTTCTCTGTCATCGTTTCCGCCTTTGAATTGTGTGAATTTACCGCGCTCAGGCGTGCTTGCCGCCGTCCGTGCTGAGCCAATGGAGAAAGGCCTCCGAGCCTCCGCGCTGCGCCATAGCTTCTTTGAGCCGGAAGCGCAACTGATCGGCCGAGCGCTTGGCCTGGATTGCCGGTTTGCCTTGCTTGGGCGTGTCTTCCACCGCTGCCGCCGTCTGTTCCAATGTAGAGTTTTCCAATGAAAGAGCCCTCACATAAACTACATCGTCAGAAGCTATCAGCGAGGCCATGCTTTCGTCCAGAATATTTTGCGGCAAAGCGTACCGAGGTAATCAACCCGTCACGATCTGCATCCGCTCCGGATGTTCTTCCACCTGGCCAACCTTCTCGCTCAGACCCCCGAAGCGGCGTTCGCGGCGCTGGTAGTCGGCCATCGCCTCCAGCAGATGAATGCCGCGGAAGTCCGGCCACAGGCGCTCGGTGACGTAGATCTCCGTGTAGGCGATCTGCCAGAGCAGGTAATTCGAGAGCCGCATCTCGCCCGAAGTGCGAATCAGCAGGTCGGGGTCCGGCATGTGTGCCGTGTAAAGATGGCGGTTGATCGCCTCTTCCGTGATGTGCTCCGCGCCCTGGCCCCTTTCCTGCATCTCGTTAGAGAGCGCGCGGAAGGCGTCCACCAGTTCCGAGCGGCCGCCGTAGTTCAGAGCCAGCGTCAGTGTGGTTCCGGTGTTGGCGGCGGTGGCTTCTTCCGCCCAGTGCATCTTCTCCTGCACATCGCCGGAGAGTTCGTGAATCCGTCCGATGTACTTCATGCGCACATTGTTGTCCATCATGCGCTGCAGGTTGGACTCCAGATAAGACTTGAGCAGGCGCATCAGGAAATTGACCTCTGCGCGCGGGCGGCGGAGGTTGTTTTCCAGAGAAAAGGCGTAGAGCGTAAGCCACGGCAGGCCGATCCGCGAGGCCGTTTCGGTGACCAGTTGCACGCTGTTGGCGCCCTGCTGATGGCCCAGGAAGCGCTTCAGCGAGCGATGCCCGGCCCAGCGCCCATTGCCGTCCATGATGATGGCCACATGCTTCGGCAGTGTCTCCGCCTTCAGCGTCGCGTAGACGGCGCGCTCCTCGGCGGAGAGTTCATGGATACGCAGTGTGGGAACAGGAGCCAAAGAAATCGCCTCTATCGCGCCAAATCAATCCGGGCACGCAATCATCTTCGCGCCGGAAAGCCGTAGCGCCGCATCATCGACCGTAGCACAAGCGCCCAAGCGCTGCAATCGCCCCGGTCACACAAAAGGTCCGGGGCGTTGCGCAAGCCTGGATCAGGCGATGCGGCGGTGTCCGTTGGCCATGTCGCGCGCCGTGCCGAAGAGCAGCGAACGGTGCAGCGAGTCCAACTGCGGC
>Ga0181519_10004124_pt1 | contig 11823 bp, 10 predicted proteins | sample PEATcosm2014_Bin_26_FD_121102 | JGI IMG/M metagenome (GOLD analysis project Ga0181519, IMG submission 121102) | Peatland microbial communities from MTU Mesocosm Facility, Houghton, MI, USA - PEATcosm2014_Bin02_10_metaG | ecosystem: Environmental > Terrestrial > Soil > Wetlands > Peat | place... | reverse complement strand
TTCTATATATACCGCGAAACCTTCGTTGAGCCAGGCGGGCACGGGGCTCAGGAGTCCGGCATTCTCCCCCACCATGAGGTGGAGGTACTCGTGGGCGATGATCTCGTAGAACTCCTGGCCGAAGAAGTAGTCTTGCCCGGCCGGAGAACTGTAGCGAGGCACCGATATCGGCCACATGACGATGTGATCCCGGGTCTCGAAGCCGGAGGGATACCAGTTGAGCGTGCTGCGCGGCTTCGACGCCTGGAGCTTGCAATACGAGGTCAGGTCGGGAGGGATGAGGATCGTACGGGCTCCGCTCACGTCGAAGCCGCTGAGCCTCCGATCGCTCTCGTCTATGGAAGCCAGCCGCTTCGGGTCCAGTTTGGACAGCAATGATTCGTCCTTCGCCGTATAGAGCACCCTGAAGGGGCCGATGGACTTGGACAGGTACTTCTCGGGCCAGGCCGGGTTGATGTCCGCGAAGCTCAGCCCCGGTCCGACCAGGTTCTCCATGGCTATCCCTTCGGGGAGATAGACGGAGAGGAGGTCGGTGGCCTTGTTTCGCGCGGTATCGAAGACGGAGAGCTGTTTCTCGTAGCGCGAGTCTATGGCTATCGCCCTCGTTCCCGAAGTGACGAGTATCGTGTCGTTCTCCGGCAGGTAGTCGAAGCGAAGGCCGGAGGGTGCCGACACGCTGTACTCCAGGAATTCCTTCTCCCGCGCGACGAAGAAGGTATACGTCGTATTCGATCGGGCATCGGGGAAGGAGAAATGGTATTGCGGCTCCGGACTCGCCGAGTACTCGACGATACCCTGGGGCGCGCGCATCCTCTTGAAGTCCCCCTTGACCGTGAAGACCGCGTCGCCGTCTTGGTCGATCACCGACGAGTCGGCCTTGTTTAAGGAGAATATTTCCTTTCCCTCGGGGTCGAGGCGGGTATAGGAGCCGTCCCGGAAATACTTGAACGCCCCCTTGTCGGCGAAATCGATGAAGTACTCGCCATCGTTCAAGACGGTGATGAGCGCACCCTGCGAGCCCGGATATACGTATTGCGCGCCGTTGCTGTAATCCTTGACCTTGTCCCCACGGTCGGCGGGCAAGGGGGGAAGGGCCCGTATCGCCTCGGCGTCCAGCCGCGCCCGCATATCCTTGAAGGCCTGCAAGCCGGCGACATAGAGCAGGTGTCCTTTTACCTCCAGATACAGCCGGCTATCGGCGGCGAAGTCGCCCTTCAATACGCTCTCGAGTCCGGGGGTGCTCAAGAAGTCCGGCCTCTCGATTTGGAGGGCGCCCGCATAGGGCGCGAACACATAGGGGTCGACGGTTATGGGATCGTATTTGACGGGACCGAATTCCAGTTTTTCCCTCAGGAATACGACTTTTCCATCCGGTATATAGCCCTTCGGCGCACTGAATGTCGCGCAGCCATTCAGGAAGACGAGCGCGGGAATTGCGAGAAAAAACAGATGAACTCTATTACATTTTTCCTTCATGATCCCGAGTGTATCGCCGGCTCGGCGAGCGGTCAAGTTAGACGATCTTCGCTCGGACACTCGGGCCACCCGGGACGGCGAATGTTAATCCAGTTCCTCCGCGATCTCCCTGGCGATTCGATCCCATTTCCAAAGCCTGGCCGGCTCGCGATGGACGGTGCTGATGTCCTTGAGGACGATCTCCACGTTGCAGCCGCGCGCGGCCTCGAGCTTCTCCGAGAGCTCGCGCCCGACCACTTCCTCGTCGAAGCTTTCCCCCGCGATCGTCGCGGGATTCGGCTTAAGGGACATCACGTAGCGGCCCCGCATGAGCTCGGCCGCGGCGGCGACCTTCGCCCAGGGGCTGATGGATATCTTGCGCAGGTTCGGCAGGCTCTCGAGGATGGATATCTTGTTGTGGAGAGGCTCGCAGCAGCCATAATAGGCCAGGCCGAAACGCTCGAGCCAGCGCTTCTCGTACTCGAGCCCGAATTCTCGATGCATCTCCGGCGACACGGAGCCGAATATCTGGGCGGTCGCCGAGCCCCACATCTCTATCGGCCTTACGGTCCGCCCGTCGCCGGCTCCAAGGTCCCCCGTATAACCGTAGCCGCCGGACCCGATCCGCACATTGCGGTCGTCGCGCGCGAGCGCTTCGAGGGCCTCGAACTGGCCGAGGCCGGAGAGGTAGGCTCGGCTAAGGCGATCGATCAGGGCGTGCATGAAATCGGGTCTGTCGACCAGGGCCAAGAGCGCGTCCTGAGCGCCCATCCAGAAGACGATGTCGTCCCAGGGCGCGAACCAGAATCCCGAGCAGCCGCGGGTCTCCACGGGCATCAGGCCCTCGAACACCCGCTCGTAGAACTGGCGGAACTCGCGAGTGCGCGCCCGATCGACCTCGATGACGGGGTCGCGGATCTTCTCGATATCCTCGTCCGAGCTCAGCTGGTTTTGGAAGCGGCGCGACGCGACCTCCCTGTCCTTCTCCGTCTCCGCGACGTCGGCCTGGACCTGTATCCCGAAGCCGCTGTTCCGCAGGATCATCGGCGCCGGGAACGTCGCCTCGACGACCATGTCGCCCGGCATGTGCCGCCACTGGTAGATCGTCCTGCGCAGATGGGTCTCGATGCGCCGGCACACTTCGCTCCCGGTCACGAGCGTGAGCTCATCGTCCACGTTCATCTCGTTCCAGCAGATCTCGTTCATCCAGACCATCGGCCTGCAGCGCTCGAGGTCGTTCAGCCTTCGCCAGCCCTCCCTGCGCTCGGCGTTGGCCGGGGAGGAGGCGATCTCGGCGTAGGCCCGCGCCAGCTCACGCAAGGCGGCTATCTCACGATCCCCGGCCTCGAGGGGCGCGTCGTTCTGCGTCTCGTGATTCTGGAAGACCAGGTAGGGGGTGTCGATGAAGAGACTCGACATGACTAGTTCCTTGCGCGGCGCGGGCCGCGATCGTCGCCCATGTCAGACTCCTTTGTACAGCGATCCTGCGCCGATCATGGGAGCGTCCTCTCCGAGGCTCGCCTTCGCCACGCGGAAGGAGCCGCCGGGTATCGCGAGGGGGTAGGCCCTTCGCATGACGTAGTCCCGGACGGGCCGGAGGAGGAGCTCTTCCTGCTCGCACATCCCGCCGCTGATGATCACGGCATTGGGGGACAACATGTTCACGACGTTGACGAGGGCGACGCCGAGGTAGGCGGCCGCGTCGCGGATTATGCGCGCGGCTCCGCCGTCGCCCGCGCGGGCCCTGTCGAACACCATTCTCGCGCCGTCGATCCTGTCCCTGCCCTCCAGGACTCCGGCCGCCTTCATGATGGCGGTCCCCGAGGCGTACGCCTCGAGGCAGCCCCGCTGCCCGCAGCCGCATTGGATCCCGTCCTCCTCGACGACGACGTGGCCGATCTCTCCCGCCGTCTTGAAGGCCCCGCCGTATACCTTGCCGCCGATTATTATCCCGCAGCCGATCCCCGTTCCCAGGGTGACGCAGACGAGGACGGGTTCGCCCCGGCCCGCGCCAAGGAGGTATTCCGCCAAGGCAGCGGCGCTTCCGTCCTGGATCAAGCGGACATGCACCTTGAAGCGCTCGCGGACCAGGTCGTGGACGCCGAAATCCTTCCAGCCGAGGTTGGGCGCCAGGAGGACCCGCCTTCCCTCGGGGTCCACCGTGCCCGGGACGCCCATCCCGATGAAGCCGAGGTCCCCGAGCCCGAGGCCCAGGCCGAGCAGGATCCTCTCGGCTTCCTTGAAGATGAGCTCGATGGTCTCGACGCGGTTTCCCTTCGCCTCCCGCACATCCAGCCTGCTCTTTCGGACGACCTCTCCCGCCGCGTCGAGCACTCCGATGTTCGCCTTGCTGGCGCCCAGGTCTATCCCGAGGCTGTAGGGTCCGGCGAGCGCCTCATTCACGGGGGCTTTCCTTCTCTTGGCCGTTTTCGATCGCCTCGATCATCGAGATCCTCCGCGAATGGCGACCCGCCTCGAACCGGGCGCCCAGCCATTCGTCGACGATCATCTTCGCCAGATCGACTCCGACGACCCTCGACCCGAGACAGAGGATATTCGAATCGTTGTGGGCTCTCGAAAGCTTGGCCGAATAGGGCTCGCTGCATACGGCCGCGCGAATTCCCCTGACCTTGTTCGCCGCGATGCAGATCCCTATGCCGGTGCCGCAGAACAGAATGCCTCTCTCGCACCGCCCGGAGGCGACCGCCCTCCCGACTTCGAGGGCGTATTTCGGATAGTCCGTCCTTTCGTCGCCGAAGCATCCGAAATCCTCGACCTCGACACCGAGGCTCCCGAGGTGCTCCTTGATCGGCTCTTTGAGCGACAGTCCCACGTGGTCGCAGCCTATGGCCGTCACGCCGGATTCCTCCCCGGGCCCGGCTCAGCGGAGCTCGCCCTTGTTGCGCATGCAGTCGATCATGACGGCGACGAAGATCACGAGTCCCCGGACGATGGTGTAGAGGTACTTGTCGGCGCCGGCCATGACGAGGCCGTTCTCGATGCACATGACGATCAGGACACCGAGAAAGGCGCCGGGAAAGGCCTTTCCCTTCCCCCCGAACAGACTCACGCCGCCGAGGATCGCCGAGGTGATGATGATGAACTCCTGGCCGTCGGCGAAGGTCGGCGTTATCACCCCGACCTGGGCGCCGGAGACCATTCCCGCGAGGCCCGCCATTCCCCCGGATATGACGTAGGCGAGGAAGGTATTGCGCCTGACCTTTATCCCCGTGATCCTGGCGCCGTTCGCGTTGTTGCCGATGGCGTAGAGCTGCCTGCCGAAGAGGGTGCGGCTCAGGACGAACTGGGCGATGCAGAGGGTCAGGACGAGGATCAGGACGACTATCGGGATCGCTCCTCCTATCCTCGTGTACGCGACCGCGTCGCCGACCTTGTTGAAGAAGGAGAGGGACTGGACACCCGTGAGGGCCAGGGCCACGCCCCTCACTATGTAGAGGGTGGCGAGAGTCACGATGAGGGGAACGATCCGCAGGATCGAGACCAGGAAGCCGTTCAGGCAGCCTACTGCTATCCCGCACAGCAGGGCCGCGCCGATGGCCCCGGCGATGCCCACGCCGCCGTTGGTGAGCGTGGTGACGATGACCGACGAGAAGAAGATGGTCGAGCCCATGGATATGTCGATCCCGCCCGCGACCATGACGAATACGAGCCCCGCGGCCGCGATGCCGGTGGAGGCGGTCTGCTGGAGCAGGTTGATCGCGTTCGCCCCGCTGAAGAAGTTATGGTTGAGGAGGGAGAACAGGACCGCGAGGGCGGCGAAGGTCACGAAGAGGCCGTACTTGTAGAAGACGTCGTAGATGGAATCGCTCTCGATCCGCGCTGCATTCATCCTGATATTCCCTTGCTGCCTGGTTTCAGTAGCATCTGCTGATGGCGAGGTTCAACAACTCTTTCTGATCGAAGCGCTCTCGGTCCAGCTCGCCCGCGAGCGATCCGTTGCTCATCACGAGTATGCGATCGCAGACGCCTATCAGCTCTTCCATCTCGGAGGATATGAAGAGGATGGCGGAGCCGTCCTCGGCGAGGGCGTTCAGATGGCTGTAGATCTCGAACTTGGCGCCGACGTCGACGCCGCGCGTGGGCTCGTCCGCGAGGAATACCCGCGGGTTCGTCAACAGCCATTTGCCGATGACCACTTTCTGCTGGTTCCCACCGGACAGGGATTGCGCCGACTGGCGCGATTTGTCGAAGGTCTTGATGCTCAGCCGATCGATGATGGCCGCGCTGTCCTTCTCTTCCCGGGGGGCGTCGATGGCCCCTAAATTCCCCCCCAGAGCGCGCAGGTTCGCGAGGACGAGATTCTCCTTCACGGTCTTCGGCATGAGGAGGCCTTCTTCGCGCCTGTTCTCCGTGATATAGGCCACGCCCTTCCCGATCCACCACTCGGGCGCCGGATTCCTGACGGACTCGCCGAGAAGGAATATCCTTCCCGATTCGATTCGATCGATGCCGTAGATCGCGTTCGCCAGCTCGCTCCTCCCCGCCCCCATCAGGCCGAAGAGGCCGACTATCTCCCCGGCCCGCAGGGAGAAGCTGATGTCGCGGAAGGCCTTCTGACCGCAGAGGCTATCGACCCTCAGCAGGACCTCGCCGGGATGCTTCGGGACGTAGGGGAAGAGCTGGTCCAGCTTTCGCCCGACCATCATGGAGACTATGTCCGCCTTGGTGGCCTTCTCGGCCGGGAGCTGGCCTATTATGCTCCCGTCCCGCAGGACGGCCACCTCGCCGCAGAGGGCGAGGACGTCGTCCAAGGCGTGGGAGATGTAGATCATGGAGATGCCCTTCGCCGAGAAATCCCGGATTATGGTGAAGAGCTGCTCCTTCTCCTCCGTGCAGAGCGAGGTGGTAGGTTCGTCGAAGACGATGATTCGGGCCTTCCTGGAGAGCGCCTTCGCGATCTCGACCATCTGCCGCATCCCCATGGGCAGGGTGTCGACGAGGGTCGACGGACTTATGTCGATCCCGACGTACTGCATCGCCCGCCTGGCCGCGGCGTTCATGGCCCGATAGGAGAGCACGCCCCACTTCGAGCCCGGCGCGTCGCTCAGGAAGAGATTCTCGGCGATCGTCATGTTGGAGAAGAGGTTCAGCTCCTGGTGGATGAAGGCGATGCCGGCCTCGTCGGCGTCCATCGCGCTGCGCGGATTGTAGGGCGCTCCGCCGAGCAGGATCTCTCCGCGGTCCCTCTGCAGCACGCCGCCGAGGATGTTCATCATCGTGGACTTGCCGGCTCCGTTCTCGCCGACCAGGCCGAGGATCGAGCCTTCGCCCCTCAAGGCGACGCTGATATCCTTCAGCACTTCGACTCCGGAAAAGCTCTTGCTGATCCGCTTCAGTTCCAAAACGGGTTCGTTCACGATTCTTCCCCTCCCCTTCCGGACGCTAGCGCCTGCCCGCGTCGCGCAGGACGCCCAGCAGGGCCACCAGGACGATCATCGCGCCCTTGAGGGCGTTGATCACGAACCAATCCACTCCGAGAAGATTGAGGCTGTTGTTGAGTACTATGATGAGCACAGCGCCGATGGCGGTGCCGAATATGCTGCCGCTCCCGCCGGTGACGCTCGTCCCTCCGATGACCACGGCCCCGACTATGTCCATGAGCATGGTCTTCCCCATCGCCGGCATCCCCGCCCCGCTGCGCGAGGTCATGATGACGCCGCTCAAGGCGGATAGGCCTCCGGAGAACAGGAACAGCTTGAAGATGGTCCTCTTGATCGGTATCCCCGAGATGCGGGCGGTCCGGTGGTTGGTCCCGACCGCGAAGATATAGCGGCCAAGCACGGTCCTGTGGAGTATGAAGGCCGTCGCGAGCACCACGGCGAGAGTGATGACGATCGGCATGGGGACGCCGATAAGCCTTCCCCGCCCTATGTAGGAGAAGGGCCTCGGCAGCCCGCCGATGGTCGCGCTTTGCGTATACCAGAGGGCCAATCCCGAGAATATCAGCTGCGTGGCCATGGTCGCGATGAAGGAGGGCATCTTCAGCATTGTCACCGTCAGGCCGTTGATGCAGCCGATCGCCAGGCCGATGAAGAGCATGAAGGCGACGCCGGAGAAGACCGAGAGCAGCGGGTCGCCCACGAGGGTCATGACCCTGGCGCCCAGGACGCTCTCGAGTCCGAGGATGGCGGTGACGGAGAAGTCGATCCCGCCGTTCATGAAGACGAAGGTCATGCCGCAGGAAAGTATGATCAAGTCCGCGCTCTGGACGAGGATGTTCGTCAGATTGACGGGGTTGGAGAATTTTCCGACCAGGAGCATCGAGAACAGGAAGTAGACGAGGAAAAATATCAGCGTCAATCTTTCGCCCGAGAGCAACCGACCCAACGAGAGTCTTTTCGCGACCATTCGCACCATCCTCAGAGGAACGCCCGACCCGAAAAACAAGAAAGGCTTGGCGCAGGCGAGTCTCGCGCCAAGCCTATAGCGCGTTCCCTCTCTCGACTATTAGAAGCTGCCGTATGCCTTCTTGGCAGTCGCGGACAAATTGGACTGCGAGATGATGAAGCCCGGATCGAGAACGGGATCGCCGTAGGTCTTGCCGTTGGCGATCTCGAAGGCCGCCTTCACGGCATCGTAGCCTTCCTTATATACGTCCATGCCGAATGTCATCTCGACGTGCTTGTCCTTCATCGCGTCGATGGAAGCCTTGTTCCCCGAGTAGGGCATTACGATGACGTGGCCTTTCTGGCCGATGGGGGTGTACCTCCCGGCCTGGCGCAGGGCGGAGATGGTCGCTCCCAGAAGGTAGTCTGAGTGCATGAATACGCAATTGATCTCAGGGTGGGCCTGAAGAGCGTTGGTGGCCCCCGCCAGGGCCTTCTCCAGGTTCCATTCCGTCGGCACCTGCTGCACGAGGGCGACGATGTCGCTGTTCGCCTTCATGACGTCCTTGAATCCCTCGGTGCGCTTCAGGACGTTCTCGTCCGACAGGCTGCCGACGAGCTCCAGGACGTTCAGGCGCATCTTGTTCTTGCGGGCGTAATCGGCCATCCATTTCCAGCCCTGCACGGTGAGGGCGTAGTTGTCCGTGGCGATGCCCCAGGCGACTTTGGCGTCGGCGGTGCTGTCGAGCGTCCGGTCGCAGTAGACGAAGGGAATCTTGGCGTCGTTGCAGGCCTTGACGGCCTGGAGGATGGACTTCGAATCGACGTAGACGCAGACGACGGCGGAGACGCCCTGGGCTATCATGTCGTCGATCTGGCTGTTCTGCTTGACCGCGTCGCCCTCGGACGTGCGGATGATCAGGTCGACGCCCAGGTCCTTCCCCGCGGTATCGATGCCCTTCTTGATGCCGAGCCAGAACGGATCGTTCAGGTTGTCCAGGGCTACACCGATGCTCTTTTTCGCCGCGGGAGCGCCGAATCCCAACGATGCGCACACTGCCACCGCCAAAAGGATCGCGATGAGCTTCTTCATACTGTGACTCCTCCTTCCTGTGATTATCCGGAACTATACCGTCCCGGCGATGAACCTTTGCACGAAATCGAGAATGCGATGGAGCCCCGCCGGCGGAATGTCCTCGCTCACCTGGAGCATGGAGGGCGAGCGCAGCAGCTCCTCGCCGAGCCTGCGCGCGCGGGACTCCAGCTCCGCGTCGTCGAGTACGAACCAATTCGACGGCACGCTGGGGTGGGGAATCGCCTTGGGAAACAGAGCGCGCGCCTCGGACAGGCTCAGGTCGCCCCCCATGTCGGGCAGGGTGAAGGACTCGACCGCATGGATGCCGGAGGCGTCGATGAGGCTCGCGAGAGGCCTGAGCCTGCCGTCCATGTGGACGATGTACCGCTTCCCCGCCGCCTCCGCCCGGGCCGCCCGTCTGCGATACAGCGGCAGGAGGTGAGCCTCGAAGGCGTCGGGGGTGGTCATGTCGCAGGTGACGTTGTCGGGTTGCCAGAGGATCTCCAATGGAGAGGCGATCGCCAGCTCGAAGGCCTCGTCCATCCGCTCGTCCATGGCCGCCATCAGCTCGAGAGCCGGCTCCGGGTCGTCGTAGAAGTCGAGGAGGAAACGCTCGGGCCCGACCAGCTCGATGAGACATTTCTGGTAGGGCGAACGATCGAGCCGGGCTAGGAGGACTCCGTCGTCGCCGAGCTCGCGGAGCCTGGAAAGGATCCTCTCCCCGTTGCTCTCGAAGACCGCGTGGCGGACCAAGTACAGCATGATCCGATAATCTTCTCTGCCCTGGATGTAGTGCCTGCGGATGTGCTCGCTGCCGACTCCGCCTCCGTCCTTGGCCATTTCCTGCCAGACGCTTCCTACCGGCGTCTCGTAGATCCTGCGCTCGACCCATGTCCCCTGGTCCCAGTACTTCTTTACGCTGAGCTCGGCTCCCTCGACTCTTGAGAGGAACTCGTCGTAGAAATGCCAGGGAGGGGCCAGGAGAGTCGCGGGCGGCATGTAGTCTATGATGCCGAGCCCCCTTGCCCTGATTTCGCGCTCCCTGGTCCCGCGGGGAAGATAGCGGGAGTAGATTCCCAATGCGGTGACTCCGGCGTCGCGCCCTCGGTACGCGTCGAGCATGCGCTCGCGAAGATTCGTCACGCCCGAGCCTCCCTCGCGAAGCCCTCGAAGAGGGCGCGCGCCTCTTCGGCCGTGGGGATGGACTCGATGACCCCCAGCCGGGTCACGGAGATGCTCGCGGCGCAATTCGCGTATTCGATGGCGCGGTGGAGGTCCATGCCGGACGCCAAACCCGCCATAAAGGCGCCGCTGAAGCAGTCCCCGGCTCCCGTGGTATCCACCGCGTCGACCGCAGGGGCGGGAAAGCCCGCCGCCTCGTCGCGCGTCACGAGGACGGCGCCTTGGCTTCCGAGGGTGATCAGCGCCACGGTCACGCCCTTCCCGACGAACCAGCGCCCCGCCTCGACGGCGGACTCGTAATCTACCACCTCGATGCCGCTTATCGCCGAAGCCTCGTGCTCGTTGGGCTTGATGCACCAGATGTCCCTGAAGAGTCCCGGAGGCAATGGGCGCACGGGCGCGGGATCGAGGAGGACGCGCGCTCCGGAGGCCGCGGCCTTGCGGATCCCGTACTCGACTATCTCGAAGTTGCTCTCGAGCTGGAAACCGACCACGAAGGATTCGCGGAAAATGCCTTCCGCCCTATCGATGTCTTCCCTGGACAGACGGAAGTTGGCGCCGGGAACCACCATGATCATGTTGCTGCCAGTGTCGTCGATCAGGATCACGCTGATGCCGCTGTGGGTCTCGGGATCGATCTTTATGCTATCGGTCGATATCCCGAACTCGCCGTACAGTCCGAGGGCGTAGCGGCCGTATTCGTCGTTCCCTATCCGGCCGATGAAAGAGACCTCGGCCCCGAGCCTCGCCGCCGCCAAGGCCTGGTTGGAACCCTTCCCTCCCCCGCCTTCCTTGAACTCGGAGCCGATCATCGTCTCCCCGGGCTTGGGGAAGGCGGCGCCCTTGAGGAAGAGACCCACGTTGTAGCTGCCGACGACGGTTACCTTGTTCCTCGCCACGGTTAAAGCTCCTGGTCCTGTGCGCGCCCGAGCTGCTCCCGCAGGTCGAATATCTTCTCCGCCCCGGTCACCGCGGCGCTTCCGTCGAACTTCGGGCGCGAGGCGAACATGGGCAGGGTATAGGCATCCCAGGCGGAGCGCCCCTCGATCCTGCCGAGCCGCGCGAAGCTTTCGTTGATCTCCTCGCAGCGGTAGAGGAGGATGGTCCGAGTGCCGTCGAGGAAGACGATGCATTCCTCTGCCCCTGCCTCCTTGAGGATCTCGAGCTGTCTCGCCCAGGCCGACTCGTGCATCGTCATATGGGCCCGGCGGTATTCATCTACGCATTCGGGCTTGAGCTCGTTTATCAGACAGTACCAGCGCATCGCACACTCCCTGCTCGGTTGATGAACGGAGTGTAAACGCTCATTTTCAAAACAGTCAATCAATTTCTTATATTTTCATATATTTTCAGAGAGCATAGTGTCGGGTTGCTGGATAGCAGCAAAGGTCGATAAAACTATTCCTTTTCTATATAATATTTTATTCTTTTGAGAGATTGGACTGACTATTGGCTAACTTGACATGCGCAAATAATCGGCCTATTCTAAAACGGCGAACAAGAGAGCGTAGCGCGGGTGGTATGAAAGAATATGAAAAGGAAAATATACCCCGGGATAGTGGATGTGGCGAAACTGGCCGGCGTGTCTCCCGCCACCGTCTCGCGAGTCCTCCGCAACTCCGCGGCAGTCAGCCCCGTTACGGTGGATCGGGTGAACGATGCCGTCTCGAGGCTCAACTACGCCAAATCGGGCGCGGGGTCGCAGCGGCGAATGGTCGCGGTCTTCCTGCCCGACATCCTCGATCAATTCTTCGCGAATCTCCT
>Ga0181519_10004122_pt1 | contig 11825 bp, 11 predicted proteins | sample PEATcosm2014_Bin_26_FD_121102 | JGI IMG/M metagenome (GOLD analysis project Ga0181519, IMG submission 121102) | Peatland microbial communities from MTU Mesocosm Facility, Houghton, MI, USA - PEATcosm2014_Bin02_10_metaG | ecosystem: Environmental > Terrestrial > Soil > Wetlands > Peat | place... | reverse complement strand
ACTGCTTCAAGCCTCAGCTCTGGCAATCTCCGGGCGGCGCATGGAGGTCATCCCAATGGGAACAGTGAAGATTGGCAATAAACTGGTGGGCGCAGGTCAACCCTGCTATATCGTTGCGGAGATTGGCATCAACCATAACGGCGATGTCGATCTTGCCAAGCGGCTGATCAGCGTGGCCGTCGCCGCCGGATGCGACGCGGTCAAGTTTCAGAAGCGGACGATCGACGTAGTCTATACCGCCAAGGAGTTGGCCACGCCGCGCGAAAACCCGTTTGGGCCCACCAACGGCGACCTTAAGTACGGACTGGAGTTCGAGGCCGAGGACTACGCCGAGATTGCTGCCTTTTGCAAATCGGTCAAGATTCCATGGTTCGCGTCGCCGTGGGACGAGGGCGCGGTCGACTTCGTCGAGCAGTTCGACACGCCAGTGTACAAGATCGCCTCCGCCTCGTTGACCGACGACAACCTGCTGCGCCACGTCCGCAAGACGGGCAAGCCGGTGATCGCATCGACCGGCATGAGCACCTACGCCGAGATCGACCATGCGGTCGAGGTCCTGGGCAAGAACGATCTGGTCCTGATGCACGCCACTAGCACCTACCCGGCCAAGTACGAACAGCTCAACCTGCGCGCCATTCCCAGCATGATCGAGCGCTACGGGGTCCCGGTGGGCTACTCAGGCCACGAGACGGGCATTCCGACCTCGGTTGCCGCGTCGGTGCTGGGCGCCTGCTGCGTGGAGCGGCACATCACGATGGACCGCGCCATGTGGGGTTCGGACCAGGCCGCGTCGCTGGAGCCGAACGGCATCAGCCGCCTGGTGCGCGACATCCGCCTGTGCGAACAGTCGACGGGCGACGGCATCAAGCGCGTCTACGAAGAAGAGATTCCGGTGATGAAGAAGCTGCGCCGGGTTGGCGCCGCAGTTTAAATCCGATGCCATTCGACGCGCAACAACTCGTCTCGCTGCAGGCCATCGCCTTCGATGTGGATGGCGTTCTGACCGACGGCACGCTCGAGTGGTCGTCCAGCGGCGAAGAGTCCAAGCGGTTCAACTATGCAGACATCATGGGCATCTCTCTGCTGGCGCGTCTTGGCATCAAGATGGCGCTGATCTCCGGCGAACCCTCGCTGCTGGTGGACCGATTCGCGGAGAAGATGCACATTGGTTTTGTCGCCAAAGGAACGCGCGACAAGGCCACGGCTCTGCGCGAATTTGCCACGCGCTCCGGCGTCTCCCTGCAACACACATGCTTCTTCGGCGACGACATCAACGACCTGGCTGCAATGGAGATCGCCGGCCTCTGCGCCTGTCCGTCGAACGCGGCCGCCGAGGTGTTGGCGCACGTCGCGCAGCATCATGGGTTTCTTTCGCCGCTGCCGGGAGGACGCGGCGCGGTGCGCAGCTTTGCCGATACGGTCCTTGCCGCCCGCAGCCTCCGCGGCCGGGACGTCTACCGGCTTCCCCTGCCGGAGTAGGCTTCACGCAAGCCGTTATCATAGGAAGTGATGAAACTCTCCGATTACGTCCTACAGTTTGTCGCCGACCTCGGCGTCACCAACGTTTTTCTGGTCACGGGCGGCGGCGCCATGCATCTCAACCAGTCGCTCGGCGCTCAGAAGCGCATCACTCCTATCTGCAACTCGCACGAACAGGCCGCGGCCATCTGCGCCGAAGGCTACGCGAAGGCGACCAACGCGCTTGGTGTCTGCATGGTCACCACTGGTCCCGGCGGCACCAACGCGGTCACCGGCGTGGCGGGCGCGTGGCTGGACTCCACGCCCGTGCTCTTCCTCTCCGGCCAGGTGAAGCGCCCCGACCGCATGTTCGACGCTGTCACCGGCAAGCCACTCGGCATGCGCCAGCTTGGCGTGCAGGAGGTGGACATCTGCTCCATCGTCCGGCCCATCACCAAGTATGCGGTGACGGTGCTGGATACCGCCGAGATTCGCTATCACTTGGAAAAGGCCGTCTACCTGGCGATGCATGGCCGCCCCGGCCCGGTGTGGATCGACATTCCGCTCGACGTGCAGGCCTCGCCCATCGACGAGACCGCCCTGCGCGGCTTCGATGCGAGCGAGTTCGCCGATGCCGACTTCATCCACGGTACCTCGGACGTGCCCTCGGAGGTTGCCCGCGCGATCGAGGCGCTCAATGCAAGCGAACGTCCGCTGCTCTTCGCCGGCAATGGCATTCGGCTGGCGCACGCCGAAGCGGAGTTCGAGGAGCTGCGCAGGGTACTTGGCGTACCCACCGTCGCCACCTGGTGCGCCGCCGATCTGGTCCCCTCGGACGATCCCACCTACGTTGGCCGCCCCGGGTCGGTGGCGGCGCGCGGCGCAAACTTTGCGCTGCAGAACTGCGACTTTCTGCTCGCCATCGGCGTGCGCCTGGACTTCGCCATCACCGGCTACGCGCCGCAGAACCTTGCGCGCGCGGCGCACAAGATCTCGGTGGACATCGACGCCGCCGAACTGGGCAAGCTGCATCCATATCTGCAGCAGCCGGTCTGCGCCGACGCCAAGGTCTTCCTGACCGAACTGCTCCGGCACAAGGACAAGCTGAAGCCGCGCAGCATCGCAGCGTGGCTGTCCCGCTGCGCCGACTGGAAGACCCGCTACCCGGTAGTGACCGGCGAACATCGCAAGCCCGAGGGTCTGGTCTCCATCTTCAACCTGGCCGAGGTGCTGGGCACCGAAGTGAAGCCCGAGGACCGCCTGGTGGTCGGCAACGCCGGCTCCGGAATCGAGATCTATCTTCTCGCTTGCCCAACGCTGCACTCACAGCGGCTGTATCACACGGCTGGCTTGGGCGCGATGGGCTACGCCGTCCCCATGGCGATTGCGGTTGCGATTGCCAACCCCGGGCGCGAGGTCATTGCCGTCGACGGGGACGGAGGCTTTCAGTTCAACATTCAGGAGCTGGAGACGATCCACCGGCTGCAACTGCCGATCAAGTTTTTTGTGCTCAACAACGATGGCTACAGCTCCATTCGCGCCTCGCAGACGGCTTATTTTGGAAGCGCGAACATCGGCGCCGACAAGAGCACCGGACTTACCATTCCAAGCCTCTCGAAGGTTGGGGCGAGCTATGGATTGGGAACCTATATCATTCAGGACCAGACCAACCTGCGCGCCGAGGTGCGCAATGTGCTGGATATGCGGGGACCCGTGCTGTGTGACGTCCATGTGCTTCCGGACGAGGTGCGCGCGCCGCGCCTGCAGAGCTACCAGAGGCCCGACGGGTCGTTCGTCTCCAAGCCGCTGGAGGACCTGTTCCCGTTCCTGCCGCGCGAAGAGTTTCTGGCGAATATGATTGTCAAACCACTGCCGGAATGAGCCATCGACTTAGCGCGATGGATAGAAGCTGGAGTCCCATGCACCATACCTACGGCATCATGCAAGGCCGCCTCGCTCCGCCGGAAGACGGACGGTTCCAGTCCTTTCCGCGCAACTCCTGGCGTCAGGAGATCGCCCGCGCACGCGAGATTGGCCTCGATTACATCGAGTGGATTCACGACGAGTACGGACGCAGTGCGAACCCGATCTTCACTGAGACTGGCCTGGCCGAACTCGACGCACTGAAGCGTGAATTCAACATTGCGACGCCTGCTGTGTGCGGCGACTGGTTCATGGACTTTCCTCTAATCCGCTGCACTGCGGAAGAGCGGGCCGAGCGCGAGCAGCACCTGCACGAACTGATTCCGATTGCCGCGCGGATTGGGGCCACGCGCATTGTGCTGCCCTTTGTCGATCAGTCGAAGATGACGACCGGGGAGGAGAAGCAGACGGTGATCGAGGCGCTGCAACGCGCGCTTCCAGTCGCCCAGCGGCACAAAGTCGAACTACACCTGGAGGCTGATTTCAATCCGCAGGACTTTGCTGCCTTTCTCGCGCGCATCGAGCATCCCAGCCTGAAGGTGAACTGGGACTCCGGCAACAGCTCGGGACTGGGCTATATTGCAACGGAGGAGTTTGCCGCATACGGCGATCGCATCGGGTCCGTGCACATCAAGGACCGCTATCGAAAGCCTGATGGAGGCGTGGAGACGAAGCCGCTGGGAACCGGATCGGCAGACTTCGACGACGTCTTCCGGGCCATTCGCGGCATCGGCTACAGGGGCGGCGTTACGCTGCAGGTTGCACGAGGAAAGGACAACGACGAGGTCGCGTTCCTCCGCGGCCAACTCGCCTTTGTCCAACGCTTCTGGTAGACATGTATTGCCGTCCTGAGAGCAATGGAGTCCTGCTGTTGGCTCGAACTGGAGTAAGAACGATCCGGAGTGCTTATGTCCGTCACCGCCGATGACCTGAAACTCAACTCGCTGTTTTCGTTGGAAGGCAAGACCGCCGTCCTCACCGGGGCCTCCGGCTTCCTTGGGCGCAGCTTCGCTCTCGCGCTGCTTGCCAATGGGGCCCGTGTTGTGGCGCTCGGCCGCAGTGTGCGCCTGCGGCAGGAGGCAACCGGCTGGGCCATGCAGTTCGGCGAGGACAAGATCGCGACCCACCAGATCGACATGTACGACGTTGCCGCACTCAACAAACTCTGCGACAGGATCGCGTCGGAAGAAAAATCAATCGACATCCTCATCAACAACGCGCACGAGCTTGGAGCCGCGACCGGCTTCAATGTTCCCGAGGGTTCGCTGGAGAACTCTACCTTCGATCAGTGGCAGCGCAATCTGCAGGGCGGCGTCTACTGGGCCGTGCAGACCACGCAGCGGCTTGGCGCGAGGATGAAGGAGCAGGGCAGGGGATCGATCGTCAACATCGCGACGATGTATGCGTCAGTGGCCCCGCGCCCGCAGCTATACGAGGGCACGGCCTCGCTGAACCCTCCCGGCTACTCCGCGTCGAAGGCGGCGCTGGTGGCGTTCACGCGCTACACGGCGAGCTACTGGGGGCGCGAAGGTGTGCGCGCCAATTGCATCTCGCCCGGGCCGTTCTCCAACACAGAAGACACGGAAGGGCAGAACTCCGTCGCCGAGGACTCAGATTTCGTGCAACGGCTCAAAGGCTACACTGTACTCAACCGCATTGGGCGTCCGATCGAGCTCTGCGGGGCACTGATCTTTCTTGCATCGGACGCCAGCTCGTACGTCACCGGGCAGAACTTTAATATCGACGGCGGATGGACGGCTGTTTAGCGCAGTTTGACAGCCGGACAGCCATGAATGGACTACATTAACTGGCATGGACCTTCGTCTAGGCAATCAGGTCGTCTTTGTGGCCGGCTCCTCGCGCGGCATCGGCAAGGCCATCGCGGCAGCGCTGCTGGACGAGGGCGCGCGCGTTGTGCTTACAGGCCGCGATGAGGCATCGCTGCACGCTACGCAGAACGAGCTCAGTACGCCAGCCAGCCAGGCGCGCATTCTGGCGATCGGCGGCGACCTCGCCGATGCGTCAACCATCGCCCGCGCCTTGGAGCGCACCATTCAGCACTTCGGCCGGGTCGACCACCTTATCGCCAACCTTGGTACCGGCAGCGGCAAGCCAGGTTGGGACCAGCCCGACGAAGAGTGGCAGCGGCTCTTTGAACTCAACTTTTTTGCCTCCACGCGCCTTACCCAGGCCGTGCTGCCCCACCTGCTTGCAAATCCCGATGGCGGGTCGATTCTCTACATTGCGTCGATTGTCGCCATCGAAGCCACACCTGCGCCGCTGCCTTACTCTGCCGCCAAGGCTGCGTTGGTGAACTATTCGAAGAACCTGGCCCGTCAGCTTGGCGCGAAGAAGGTACGCGTCAATACTATTGCGCCGGGCAACATCTACTTTCCCGGCGGTAGCTGGGAGCGTCATCTCAACAGCCGCCGCGAGAGCGTGGAGACGATGCTTCAGACCGAGGTCCCGCAGCGGCGCTTTGGGGCGCCGGAAGAGATTGCTTCACTGGCCGCATACCTTTGTTCGCCACAGGCAGCGTTTGCCACCGGCGCGTGCTACGTCATGGACGGTGGCCAGACCCGCAGCCTGTAGACTGGTTGAATCATGCCCACACAAGACAGCCGAGTCCACGACCTCTTCGACCTGACCGGCCGCGTTGCTATTGTGACGGGCGGGGCCGGGATGCTCGGCTATCAACATGGAGCGATCCTGGCGGCTGCCGGAGCGCATGTCGTTCTGCTCGATCTGGCCGCGGCGAATCCTGATCTGCGAGCCGAGCAACTGCAACAGGCGTACGGTCCCGAGTGCCTTGGACTGGCCGCGGACATTACCAGAGAAGACTCGCTACAGGAAGCGCGCGATGCGATTGTTGCGAAGCTCGGGCGTATCGACATCCTCATCAACAATGCGGCAAACAACCCGAAGGTCGAGGCCGATCCCGCCGGTGAGCCGAAGCAGTGGTCGCGGCTGGAAAACTTTCCGCTTGCCGTCTGGAACGCGGACATTGCCGTTGGCCTTACCGGGGCCTTTCTCTGCTCGCGCATCTTCGGCCAGGAGATGGTGAAGCGCAACGCGGGCGTGATTCTGAACATTGCCTCCGACCTCGGGGTCATCGCTCCCGACCAGCGCCTGTACCGCAAGGAGGGCCTGCCGGAAGACCAACAGCAGGTGAAGCCGGTGACGTACTCAGTGGTGAAGACAGGGCTGATCGGCCTGACGCGCTATCTGTCGACCTACTGGACGGCGCACAACATCCGCGTCAATGCAATCTCGCCGGGCGGCGTCTTCGCCGGCCAGCCCGAGGAGTTTACCGTCAAGCTGCACCAGCTCATCCCCATGGGCCGCATGGCGCACAAGGACGAGTACCAGGGCGCGATCCTCTTCCTCTGCTCGGATGCAAGCTCGTACATGACCGGGCAAAACCTGATCGTCGATGGCGGACGCAGCGTCCTTTAGGGTGAATCGTCCGCTTCAGGCGGCTCCATCCACAGTACGGTGATCGATTCGAGCCTTTCATGGATGCGCGCCTCTCGACCGGCTGCTCTGCAACGAATGATGACGACATCGCAATCCCGGGAATGCAATCCCGTATGAGTGCCAGCCAGCGTGATACCATACCGGTGTTAAACACCAAATGTACGAGGGAAACAATCTCTACGCAGGCACCGCATTCGAGGCGCGATGGTCCATAGCGAAAAAACCTTCTACCGTATATTCCTGCCGGGCCTGCTGCTATGCCTGGCCCTGTATGCGGAAGAGACTGTCCACTTCCTTCACTATGGATGGAACAGCCCGGACAACGCCGCCTGGATCGGCGACCTCTCGAAATGCCAGCGGGTGCCGGGGAGCAACACGGACCTGGAGTGCCAGATCCGAGGGTATGGATTGGCCCGATACCGGTACAGGCAGGATGCGAAGGACCCAAAAAATAACATGCCCAACCACATTTTTTTCGTGGATCGAATCCCATAGCTCTGTCTCTGCCGGCCCGGCAGGCCCAGGCCATCTGAAAGGTGAGGATGCAACGTCCTTTTACTCAGCAAGAAAAGGTGGCGGAGATTCCCTTTGCGCTCAAGGTATTTCTGCTTATGAGCGTTGGCCTCACGGCGCTCTCCTTCATTTACACAGTCATCTGCCGGCGCATGAACCTGGGGCTCCCCTATTCCTTCGCCTACTACTATGTGCCCGGCAGCATGTTCTCGGATTTTCTGCCCTTCCTGGATAAGTTCCGTGCCTGGGGGACGCCTGCGTTCTTCGACAATACAATTCACGGATACTTCATGTATCCGGCCCCTCTTGTGCATGTGTTTCGCTTCTTCCTGGGCATCCCCCATCAGCGAACTTACTTCATACTTACACTTCTCACCGTATCGGTGTCCCTCACCCTGGCATTCATGCAGGCATTGCGCAAACAGAGGTTGGCAACGATGCCGAGCGTTCTCTTTGCCGGTTCCGCCGCACTCCTGTCCTATCCGCTTATCTTCGAGATTCAGAGATGTAACATTGAATTTCTGGTCTGGTTCACCAGTGCCATCGGAGTGTGGTGCTTCTTCACCGGCCGCACTACTCCATCCGCAGTCTTCATCGGGCTGGCCGCCTCGCTTAAACTCTATCCATTTATCTTTCTCGGCCTCTTCCTGCCGCGGCGCAAGTACGGCGGCTTTCTGCTAGGAATAGCGATCATCGTTGCGGTCACCCTGTCGTTGTATGGGATTGGGCCCACCATCGCGGCAGCCGCGCGATGGAACGGCGAGCAGATGGTGGCCTTCTCCAAGTACTACGCCGGGGGCGTTATGGACCTTGGCTACGACCACTCCTTCTTCGGCCTGGTGAAAGTAGTCACGCTGCATTGGCATCCAAACTACTTCGCCTGGGCGCGGCCCTACACCATCGCGGTTGCCGTCCTCTGTGTTGCGCTCTATTTCCTGCGCATGTGGCGTTTGCCGCTGCCAAACCAGATTCTTGCTCTCTCCATCCTCAGCGTGACGATCGCTCCCGTCTCCTACGACTACACCCTGCTCAATCTGTATCCGGCATTTGCCATGCTCACGGTGCTTGCGCTACAGGAGCAGCGGCGGGCATCCCGCGTGCCCCATCTCACCGCCTATATGGTCCTCTTTGCGCTCCTCTTTACGCCGCAGAGCTACATCGTCTTCCATGCTGTTCGCCATGGGGCACAGTTGCGGACCATTTGCCTGATCGCGATGCTCGTCCTCGCCCTCGCGACTCCGATGCCGGAGTTGCAGCCACGCGATGCTGCCGTGGAGTCCAACCCATGACGCAGCCTCAGTCCGCCGACCACGAGGTCTGCCCGAAGCGTCCGCCAGTGGCGCTGGATGCGCAGGCCCCTGTTGTTCCCGAGGGATGGCGGCAGCGGTTTGCCGGCCTCTTTCCCGCCGGGCAGTTTGTGCGCTACCTGTGCGTCGGGGCCTTCAATACACTCTTCGGCTACTGCACCTTTGCGCTCACGCTCTTTCTGCTGAACCACGCCGTGCCGCCGCGCTTTCTGTACCTCACGGTGGTTGCGGCGTCGCTGCTCTCCACGCCGCTGAATATTACAGTGGCCTATTTTGGCTACAAATTTTTCGTTTTTCACACCAAGGGCAATTATCTGCGCGAGTGGCTGAAGTGCTTCGCTGTCTATGGCACGGCCATGCTGCCAGGACTGGTCGTTCTGTCGGCCCTGACGCGCTTGCTGCAGGCGGCAATTCGCAGCCACGCAGGCCGGCTGCACGCCTTACTTGGCCTGATGGAGGGCCATTTGAGCGGACGTCCGCTTGCATTGCTGCAACACATTGCCAGTGGCCGGGCGATGGCCGGGTATATCGCCGGCGCGCTCGTGATCGGGCTCTCCACCATCTACAGCTTCCTAGGCCACAAGAAGGTCACCTTCCGCAGCAGATAAACGGCTTAGACACATTGGTTAAGATAGACTTGAGCCAGCCAAGTCAGGAGCACTGTTGCCGTGAGCCAGAAGACCATCTCCATCATGACGCCTTGTTACAACGAAGAGGAGAATGTGCTCAACGTCTACAACCAGGTGCGCGAAGTGATGGTTGGGATCGGCAAGTACGAGTACGAGCACATCTTCATCGACAACTCCTCGCGCGATAACACGGTCGCCATTCTGAAGGCGATTGCGGCCCAGGACAAGAACGTCAAGATCATCGTCAACTCGCGCAACTTCGGTGTCATCCGCTCGCCACTGCACGGGTTCTTCCAGTGCCGGGGCGACGCGGTGATCAGCATCGTTGCCGACCTACAGGACCCGCCTCCGATGATCGCCGACATGATTCGCGAGTGGGAGAACGGGGCCTACTGCGTGCTGGGGATCAAGCGCACCAGCGAGGAGAACTCGCTGATGTTCTGGCTGCGCAAGCAGTACTACAGGCTGGTGGATCGCATCTCCTCGATCGAGACCATCCAGAATTACACCGGCTTCGGTCTTTATGATCGCAAGGTGGTGGAGCTGGTGCGTTCCTTTGAGGATCCCTACCCCTACTTCCGAGGCATGATCGCCGAGATCGGCCTGCCCACAGTCAAGCTGCTGTACGACCAGCCCGTGCGCAAGTTCGGGATCACCAAGAACAACTGGTATTCGCTCTATGACAACGCCATGCTGGGCATCATCAGCAACTCCAAGATCCCGCTTCGTCTGGCGGTCTTCACCGGCTTCCTCGGCGCCTGCGGATCGTTCCTGGTTGCCATGATCTACCTGGTCCTGAAGCTGGCCTTCTGGAAGACCTTCAGCTTCGGCCTGGCGCCGATGCTGGTCGGAGTGTTTTTCATCTCGTCGCTGCAACTGGTCTTTCTGGGCGTGATCGGGGAGTATATCGGGGCCATCTACACCCAGGTGCAGAAGCGTCCCTACGCCGTGGAGCTGGAGCGCATCAACTTCGAATATCCACCGTCGTACCCCAAATCGACTGTACCGGACGGCCTTCTGGCGGCATCGGCCAGTTAGCCGGGCACTTTTGATTGGAGGTCATCATCCAAGACCTTGTGAAGAAGCAACTCACTCAGTCCGTCGCGATTCTCACTGCGGTGCTCAACGACGAGAGCATCCATGAAAGCGTGGTGCAGGCGGGGAAGCTCATCGCCGATGCCATGAAGGCCGGACGCAAGCTGATGGTCTGCGGCAATGGAGGCTCGGCCGCCGACTCGCAGCACCTGGCCGCCGAGTTTGTCTCGCGCCTCACGGTCGACCGCCCGGCGCTGCGCGCCGTCGCGCTGACCACCGACAGCAGCATCCTGACCGCGATCGGCAACGACTATAGCTACGACAATGTCTTTGAGCGGCAGGTGGAGGCGCTCGGCCAGCAAGGCGACGTTTTGCTGGCGATCTCGACCAGCGGCAACTCGAAGAACTGCGTCAAGGCGCTGAAGTTGGCGCGCAGCATGGGCATCCACACCGTCAGCTACACGGGCAATGGCGGAGGGGCGATGAAGGCGCTATCGGAGATCAACGTCATCGTCCCGTCCAATGTGACGATGAACATCCAGGAGTCGCACCTCGCTCTGGAGCATATTCTCTGCATGATCGTTGAGCGGTACATCTTCGGCCCGGAGTTCGGCGCGACGGGCGAGAAACTGGCCGAATGAAATCTTCTCCGCCGCTTTCCATCGTCGACCTCGATCTGGTTCTCGCGCAGACGCAAGAGCTATGGGAGGAGATGCGCGGCCAGCGCGTCTTCATCACCGGCGGGACGGGCTTCTTCGGCTGCTGGCTGGTGGAGAGCTTCTGCCATGCGAACCGCGCGTTGGGGCTAGGAGCGCGGGCGACGGTGCTCACGCGCGACCCGGCGAAGTTCCGGTCGAAGTGCCCGCATCTGGCGGGCGATCCGGCGATTGCGCTGCACGCGGGGGACGTGCGGAGCTTTGCATTTCCGGCGGGCGAGTTTCGTTTTGTGATCCACGCTGCGACCGAATCGACCGCCAAGCAGGCGGCCGAAGAGATGCTGTCGACGATTGTTGCGGGAACGGAGAGGACGCTGAAGTTTGCCGCCCAGTGCGGCGCGCAGAAGTTTCTGCTGACCAGTTCGGGCGCGGTGTACGGACGGCAACCCCCGGCGCTGACCCATGTGCCGGAGAGCTATGACGGCGCGCCGGATGCGGAGAATGCGTATGCCGTGGGCAAACTCGCAGCAGAGCAGTTGTGTGCGGAGCATCAAAAGGCCGCCGCGGCGAAGGGCGTTGAGTTCGAGGCCAAGATTGCACGCTGCTGGGCGTTTTGCGGGCCGCATCTTCCGCTGGACGCGCACTTCGCGATTGGCAACTTTATCGGGGACGTGCTGGCGGGGCGGCCCATCTCGATTGCGGGCGACGGCACGCCGCGGCGGTCGTACCTGTATGCGGCAGAGCTTGCGGCGTGGCTCTGGACGATTCTGTTCCGCGCGCCGTCGCTGGTTCCGATCAACGTAGGCTCGGCGCACGATGTGGGCATT
>Ga0181519_10004121_pt1 | contig 11825 bp, 10 predicted proteins | sample PEATcosm2014_Bin_26_FD_121102 | JGI IMG/M metagenome (GOLD analysis project Ga0181519, IMG submission 121102) | Peatland microbial communities from MTU Mesocosm Facility, Houghton, MI, USA - PEATcosm2014_Bin02_10_metaG | ecosystem: Environmental > Terrestrial > Soil > Wetlands > Peat | place... | reverse complement strand
GCCCGGATAGCGGCGAATGGAGCCTGGGCCATCTCATCCGCGAACTCGCCAAAATTCCGAATCTGCTCCGGCTGCGCTACACCACTTCGCATCCGAAGGACATGGATGCGGATTTGATAGCGGCCCATGGCGACACCGAAAAACTCATGCCCTTCCTGCATCTGCCGGTGCAATCGGGCTCCGACCGGGTGCTGAAGGAGATGAATCGCGGACACACGGCCGATGATTACCGCCATAGCATCGAGCAATTGCGCAAGGCGCGCCCCGATATCGCCTTCTCCTCGGATTTCATCGTCGGCTTCCCCGGCGAAACCGAGGCGGATTTCGCGGCTTCGCTCGGCCTCGTCCGCGACATCGATTTCGTTCAGTTCTACGCCTTCAAATACTCTCCGCGCCCGGGCACGCCGGCGGCGTCGCGCGACGACCAGGTGCAAGAAGAGATCAAGAATGAACGCCTCGCCCGGCTGCAGGATCTGCTGGTGACGCAGCAGCACCGTTTCAACCGGAGCTTCGTCGGACGGAAAGTGCCGGTCTTGTTCGAAAAACCCGGCCGTCATGAGGGCCAGCTCATCGGGCGCAGCCCCTGGATTCAGCCGGTCCATGCCGCAGCATCGCCCGAACTTCTCGGCCGCGTGGCGATGCTGTCCATCACCGGGATCGAGCGCAACAGCCTCGCTGGATTTCTGGTCGATCATCCGGGAGAACACGCCGCATGACGCCGCGCGACACCGGCGCGCATGCGCGCGAAGCCAATGCCCGGCTGCACATGGCCTTCGACGACAATTCCCTGCTGCCGCAGCTGTTCGGCGAAAACGACAAGCATCTGGAACGCATCGAGCGCGCCCTCGGCGTGGCGCTGGCCTCGCGCGGCAACCGCGTGGCGATTTCGGGTCCGGCCTCGCGCGCCGATCTCGCCCGCTCCGCGCTCGCGGCGCTCTACGAAAGATTGAAGCGCGGCTTGGAGGTCGACGCCCATGCCGTCGACGCCGCCTTGCGCATGGCGCCGTCGCGCGGTGGCACGCCGTGGAGCGAGGGCGAGGAAATTCACACCCGCCGCCGCCGCATCACGCCGCGCGGCCCGGTGCAGGCGCAATACGTCAAGGCGCTGCGCAGCCACGACATGGTGTTCGGCTTGGGCCCGGCCGGCACCGGCAAGACCTATCTCGCCGTCGCCATGGCGGTGGACATGCTGATGAGCGGCCAGGTCGAGCGGATTATCCTGTCGCGCCCGGCGGTCGAGGCCGGCGAACGTCTGGGGTTCTTGCCCGGCGATCTCAAGGAAAAGGTCGACCCTTATCTGCGCCCGCTTTACGACGCGTTGCACGACATGCTCACCGGCGACCAGGTGTTGAAACGCCTGGAATCGGGCGATATCGAGATAGCACCCCTGGCCTTCATGCGCGGCCGCACTTTGACCAACGCCTATGTCATTCTCGACGAGGCGCAGAACACCACCCCGGTGCAAATGCAGATGTTCCTGACCCGGCTGGGCGAAAACGCGCGCATGGCGATCACCGGCGATCTGTCGCAGATCGACCTGCCCAAGGGCTCGCGTTCGGGCCTGACCGACGCGGTCGAGACTCTCGATGGCGTCGAGGGCATATCGATGATTCGTTTCACCGAGGCCGACGTGGTGCGCCATCCGCTGGTATCGCGTATCGTCGCGGCTTATGACCGCCGCCTCAAGGGCGGCAGCAAGAAGGACAATGGCGGGCAAGGCTAAACCGATCGCGGTCGAAATCGACCTCTCCGAACCCTGCGCGAAATGGCGCGCGGCGTTGCCGGGCATCGACAAGCTGTGCCAGGACGCGGCTTCGGCGGCGCTGGCGGTGTGCGGCAAGGCGATTGCCGGGGTCAAGGCCGAGCTGTCGCTGGTGCTGGCCGACGATGCGGCCTTGCGCGAGCTGAACCGCGACTTCCGCGGCCAGGACAAGCCGACCAACGTCTTGTCGTTTCCCTCCGATGAAAAACCCAAGCCGGGAGCACCCATGGTGCTCTTGGGCGACGTGGTGCTGGCTTATGAAACCGTGGCGCGCGAGGCTCACGCCCAGGGCAAGAGCCTGGCCGAGCACGCGGCGCATATGGTGGTGCATGGCGTGCTGCATCTGCTGGGCTTCGACCACGAGCGCAACGAGGTCGACGCCCAGCGCATGGAAGCGCTTGAGACCCAGGTCCTGGCCAAGCTCGGCATTCCCAATCCCTACCGGATCCGGACTAATACGCGTGCCAAGACACGCGACTGATTCGGCGCCCGCTTGGTTGCGCGGCGGCAATGCGCTGATGCCGTTGCAGCGCGTGGCGCTCAATCTTTTGGCGCTGACCGGCTGGCGCCGCTATCTCACGGCGTTTCTCCTCGGGCTGCTGGCGGCGGCATCCCTGCCCCCGGTCGATTTGACCCCGGTGCTGCTGGTCTCCTTCGGCGGTTTGGTCTGGCTCGCCGATGGCAGCCGGAATTGGCGCCAGGCCTTCGCCTTGGGCTGGAGCTTTGGCGCCGGATTCTTCCTGGCCGGGCTTTATTGGATCGCGGTCGCGCTCACCGTCGATTGGCGGCAATTCTGGTGGATGATGCCCTTCGCCGTGCTGGGCCTGCCGGCGGTGCTCGGCATTTTCACCGGCTTGGCTTTGACCGCGAGCGATTATCTGTCGCGCCGGCTCCATCTTTCCGGCACGGCGCGGATCGTCATGCTCGCGCTGTCCTGGTCGGTGTTGGAATATGTGCGCGGCAATGTTCTCACCGGGTTTCCGTGGAATCTTCTGGGTTATGCCTGGGCCGGCGGCTTTCCCGGCGGCATCGCGGTGTTGCAGGCCGCTTCGATCTTCGGAATTTACGGCTTGAGTTTCCTCACCGTGCTGGCGGCGTCATTGCCGGCGCGGCTGGGGGCGGCCTCGGGCGCCCGGATATCGCCCGCTTTGGCGGCGCTGGCGGTCGTAGCCGGGCTCGCCGCTTACGGCGCCTGGCGGCTGGCGGAAAATCCGCGCCAGGATCTGCCCGGCATCACCCTGCGCCTGGTGCAGCCCGCGATCCCGGAAAAACTGATCCACGACCGGGCGACGCTGGTCGATAATTTCCGCCTGACGCTGGGCCTCACCCAGTCGCCGGGTTTCGATAAAATCTCGGCGGTGATCTGGCCGGAAAGCGGCGGGCCGCCCTTCCTCGACCGCGACCAGGATGCGCGCCTGGCGCTGGCGCGCGCGGCGCCGCCGAACGGGCTGGTGATCTCCGGCACCGTGCGCGGCAATAAACCGCCGGAACCGCTCGACCAGTTCTGGAACAGCCTCGCCGTACTCGACGCCAAGGGCGACATCCTGGCGACCTACGACAAGCATCATCTGGTGCCCTTCGGGGAATATGTTCCGCTCCGTTCGGTTCTGCCGATCAACAAGATCACGCCCGGCACGGTCGATTTCACCGCCGGGCCGGGGCCGGCAACGCTCACCGTCCCGGGCCTGCCGCCCTTCAGTCCGCTCATCTGCTACGAGGCGATTTTCCCCGAGACCGCGGTCGATCCCGCCAACCGGCCGGCCTGGCTGCTCAACATCACCAACGACGCCTGGTACGGCTACACCTCGGGTCCGTTCCAGCATCTGGCGATCGCGCGGCTGCGCGCCGTCGAACAGGGGCTGCCGCTGGCGCGCGACGGCAACAACGGCGTCTCGGCGATGATCGATCCGCTCGGCCGGGTGGTGGCGTTGCTCGGCCTCGACGATGTCGGCGTGCTCGACGTGCCCTTGCCGCAATCCCTGTCCGCGACGCCCTACGCAAAATTCGGCGACAGCCTTTATCTGGCGCTGTTACTCCTTGCGCTTGCAGCCACCGCACTCATTACAGCCACGGAGAGAAATTCACGCCCTGGAAAATAGAAATTATACTCATTTGAGCGCGTAAGAAGGTTTAATGGAATTATTCTAATTAGTAACATTGATTGACCGCATACCACCGCATGAATACCTTTGCCCCGAAGAGACGGTTAACAAACTCCTCAGGTTTTGATGACCCCTACTTCTGGACGTTCCGGCCGCGGCAAGGGCGGTGGACCCAATCCTGTCGATGTCCATGTCGGGTCGCGGTTGCGGTTGCGCCGCACGCTTCTGGGTATGAGCCAGGAAAAACTCGGTCAAGCCATCGGTCTCACTTTCCAGCAAGTGCAGAAATACGAACGCGGCGCCAACCGCATCGGCGCCAGCCGTCTCTTCGATCTGTCGCGCGTGCTTGACGTCACGGTGGCGTTCTTTTTCGAGGACATGCCTCCCGGCCTGGCGGGCCCCTTGGGTAAAAGCGAGCACAAGCCGAGGGGCGCCAGCGAGGCCGAATCCCCCTACCAGGCCGAGCCGCTGATGAAGCGCGAGACGCTGGAACTCGTCCGGGCCTATCTCAAGATCACCGATACCCAGCTGCGCCGCCGGGTCTTCGACCTGGCCAAGGCGATCGCCGCCACCTATTCCGAGGACTGAGCAGCGAAACTCTGCGACGAATAACTTGACGGGGCCGCTCCCCGCCTGTCCCATCCCGCTCATGAACGAAATCGCACCGGCGCATGATGCGAAACGCCGGCTTTACGGCCGCCGCCGCGGCCGCAAGCTGCGCGCCGGCCGCCGCGCGCTGATGGAAACGCTGCTGCCGCGCTTGCGCATCGAGCTTCCGCCATCCGGCGCGGTCGATCCGCGAAAATTATTTTCGTCCGCCGTCGAGGAGGTTTGGTTCGAAATCGGCTTCGGCGGCGGCGAGCATTTGGCGGATCAGGCCGAAACCCATCCCGCCATCGGATTCATCGGCGCCGAAGTGTTCGAGAACGGCGTCGCCAAACTGCTCGCCGAGGTCGAAAAACGGGGCCACGGAAATGCCGGGGGCAATATCCGCATCTTCGCCGACGATGCGCTGCTGCTGCTCGCGCGCTTCGCGCCACGAAGCCTTGGCCGCGTGTTCATCCTGTTTCCCGATCCCTGGCCCAAGGAACGCCACAAGAAGCGGCGGATTGTTTCACGGGAAACCCTCGACCTGCTGGCGCGCGCGATGAAGCCGGGGGCGGAATTGCGTCTCGCCACCGACGATGCCGATTACGCCCTTTGGATGCACGAGCATCTCGAATCGCATGATGGTTTCACCGCCGGGGCTATGGCTGAGGGCGCGTGGCCGGGCCGGCCGGCGGATTGGCCCAAGACGCGCTACGAACAAAAGCGGGTTTCGGGCGGGGCGCCACGGTTTTTCCTTTACCGCAGAAAGACTTAGCAGCCCATGATCCATCGATATAGATTCGGATTTTGCCCTCGCCGCGCTTGCAGAAGGGCGAAATTCCACTATATTCACCGCCAATAATAAAAAGAGTCCCATAGCCCCGGTAAGGTTCGAGTGATCGGGGAGATTTCAACGGTGGGCCTGCGGCCCACTTTTTATTTGGGGCTCCGGTTCGTAACGGAACGGGAAAAGAGCTTGATCGACGCCAAGGGCATCGAAGCCTTGATCGCGCCTTCGCTGGAGGCGATGGGTTACAGCGTGCTGCGCGCGGTTTTCACCGGCGGCCGCGAACGCCCGACGCTCCAGGTGATGGCCGAACGCCGCGACGGCGTCGGCATGAAGGTGGAGGATTGCGAACTCATCAGCAATTCGGTCTCGGCGATTCTCGATGTGGCGGATCCCGTGCCGGGTTCCTATGTATTGGAGGTCACCTCGCCCGGCATCGACCGGCCGCTGCTGAAACGCGAGGATTACGAACGCTTCGCCGGCTTCGAAGCCAAGGTCGAGGTCGCCAAGCCGGTCGCGGGCCGCCGCCGTTTCCGCGGCAAGTTGTTGGGCGTTGAGGGCGACGCCGCCAAGCTCAATACCGGAGAATCGACCGTGCTGCTGCCCTTGGCCGAGATCACCCGCGCCAAGCTGGTCTTGACCGATGAATTGATCGCGGCCACCGGCCCGCATCGCTAACCGAACGCAACCAAGGACGTCCATTCATGGCCACGCAAACCGCCGCCAATTATCCCCGCCTGGAGCTGCTTCAGGTCGCCGACACCGTCGCCCGCGACAAGGGCATCGACCGCGACGAAGTGTTGCAGGCGATGGAACAGGCGATCCAGAAGGCCGGCCGCTCCAAATACGGCCAGGAATACGACATCCGCGCCGAAATCGACCGCAAGAGCGGCGAGATCAAACTGATGCGCTTTCGCGAAGTGGCCGAGCCGGTGGCCAACGAAGCGACCCAGATCACGCTCGAAGCCGCGAAGAAGATCAATCCCGAGGCCGAGGTCGGCGATTTCCTGACCGATCCCCTGCCGCCGATCGATTTCGGCCGCATCGCCGCGCAAACCGCCAAGCAGGTGATCGTGCAAAAGGTGCGCGACGCCGAGCGCCAGCGCCAGTTCAAGGAATTCAAGGATCGCGTCGGCGAGATCGTCAACGGTCTGGTCAAGCGCGTCGAATTCGGCAATGTCGTGGTCGATCTCGGCCGTGCCGAGGCGATTTTGCGCCGCGACGAATTGCTGCCGCGCGAAAGCTTCCGCCAGGGCGAGCGGGTGAGAGCCTATATCTACGACGTGCGTCAAGAAGTGCGCGGGCCGCAGATATTTTTATCCCGCACGCATCCCCAGTTCATGGCCAAGCTCTTCGCCCAGGAAGTGCCGGAAATCTACGACGGCATCATCGAGATCCGCGCGGTGGCGCGCGATCCGGGTTCCCGCGCCAAGATCGCGGTCATCTCCAATGACAGCGGCATCGATCCGGTCGGCGCCTGCGTCGGCATGCGCGGCAGCCGCGTCCAGGCGGTGGTGGCGGAATTACAAGGCGAAAAGATCGACATCATTCCCTGGTCGCAGGATCCGGCCACGTTTGTCGTGAACGCGCTCGCCCCGGCCGAAGTCGCCAAGGTGGTGATGGACGAGGAGCAGCGGCGCATCGAAGTGGTGGTGCCCGACGACCAGCTTTCGCTGGCCATTGGCCGGCGCGGCCAGAACGTGCGCCTGGCTTCGCAATTGACGGGATGGGATATCGACATTCTTACCGAGGCCGAGGAAAGCGAGCGGCGGCAGGAGGAATTCCGCACCCGCTCCAAGATGTTCATCGAGGCGCTCGACGTCGACGACGTCATCGCCCATCTGCTGGTCACCGAGGGTTTCACTTCGGTCGAGGACGTGGCCTTCGTTCCCGTGACCGAGCTTTCGGGCATCGAGGGTTTCGAGGAAGAAGTAGCCAAGGAATTGCAACAGCGCGCGCAAGCCTTCATCAAGGAACGCGACGAGAAACACGAGAACAGGCGCAAGGAGTTGGGTGTGAGCGACGATATTGCACAATTCGAGAATATGAGCCCGGCGCTGCTGGTGGCGCTCGGCGAAAAAGGCGTCAAGACGCTGGACGATCTCGCCGATCTGGCCGGCGACGAGCTGGTCGAGATCGCCCAGGAGGCGGGCATCAAGCTCGAAACCGAGGCGGCCAACGCCATCATCATGAAGGCGCGCGCCCATTGGTTCCCCGAGGAGCCCAAGGCGGAAGACGGAGCCGCCCCCGCCGCTCCGAAGGGCAAGGCGGAGTAGCGCGCTTTGAGCGAAATTCTCGCCCCGGCGGACTCGATGGACGCAGCACCTGCCGGCGCTATGCGGACCTGTCTGGTTTCGGGCGAGAACCGCGACAAGAAGGAGCTGCTGCGTTTCGTCGTAAGTCCGCAGGGCGAAATCGTGCCCGACATCGAAGGCAACCTGCCGGGGCGGGGTTTGTGGATACTTCCCCGCCGCGATATACTGGCCACCGCCTTGGCCAAACGCGTCTTCGCGCGCGCGGCGCGCCGGGAGGTCGAAATCCCCGCCGAGCTGGCCGGTCGCGTCGAGGATTTGCTGGTGCGGCGTTGCGTCGAACTCATCGGTTTGGCGCGGCGCGCCGGCCAGGCGGTCACGGGTTTCGCCAAGGTCGAGGCGGCGCTCGACAAGGGTGAGGCCGCGGTGCTGGTCGAGGCGTCGGAAGGATCTCTCGGCGGGCGCGGCAAGTTGAAGCGGCTCGCGCCCGGCTTGCCGGTGGTCGAAGTGCTGAGCTCGGTCGAGATCGGCCGGGCCTTCGCCCGCGAAATGGCGGTGCATGCTTGCCTCGCGCGCGGCGGGCTGGCGGATAAATTTCTCGTTGAGACGGCGCGGCTCGCGGGTTTTCGCGATGCCGCGAACGGAAATGAAAAAGGCGATCGGAATTTGAGGATTCGAGACCAGCATGGCGGATAAAAAAGGCGACGAAAAGCGCCCCTTGAGTCTGGGCGGCCGCCCGGCCGCCAAGACCGAAACCCGCAAGCCGATCGAAACCGGCTCGGTGCGGCAAAGCTTTCCCCATGGCCGCACCAAGACCGTGCAGGTCGAGGTGCGCAAAAAACGCACCGGCCCGGGCGACAAGCCCGAGGCCCCGGCGCCGGTTTCATCCGCCGCCCAGCCGGCGGCCAAACCGCCCGCTTCATCGCCCGCCCCGGCAAGTCCGGCGCCCGCGCCCCGCCGTGGCGTGGTGCTGCCCCACGGCTTGACGCCGGAAGAGGCCGCGCGCCGCGCCCGCGCCTTGAAGGGCGCGATCAAGGCCGACGAAGAGGAACGCCACAAGGCGGCGATCGAAGCCGAACGCGTGCGCCAGCTGCCGCCCGAGCCGGTCTCGGTGCGCAAGCAAGCTGCCGAGAGCCCGGCCGGCCCCGCCGCCGAAGGCCAGAAAACCGCCGCCGTCCAGGCGCAACGCGCCGCCGACAAGGCGGCGGAAGATTCCCGCCTCGAAGTGGCCAAGCGCGCCGGCGAAGCCGCCGCGGCCAAGGTCGCGGCGCTCACCGCCGCCGGCAAGGTCAAGCCCGAGGAAGAAGAGGAAGATGGCCCGCGCCGCGGTCCCGGCGCGCCCAAACGCCCGGTGCTCGCTCCCCGCCGCGATGAGCCGCGTCAACGCCGCGCCAAGCTCACCGTCACCCGCGCGCTCAACGAGGAAAACGAGGAACGCATCCGCAGCGAGGCGCGCGTCAAGCGCCAGCGCGAAAAACTGCGCCACCAGATTCTTCAGGAACCGCAGCCGCAAGTAAAACAGGTGCGTGAGGTCGTGGTGCCCGAGGCGATCACGGTGCAGGAACTCGCCAACCGCATGGCCGAACGCAGCGCCGACGTCATCAAGGCGTTGATGAAAATGGGCGTGATGGCCACCATCAACCAGAACATCGACACCGACACCGCCGAGCTGCTGGTCACCGAATTCGGCCACAAGATCAAGCGCGTCGCCGAGGCCGATGTCGAGGAAGGGCTGAAAGGCGAAACCGATCCGCCGGAAAGCCTGAAGCCGCGCCCGCCGGTGGTGACCGTGATGGGCCATGTCGATCACGGCAAGACTTCGCTGCTCGACGCCTTGCGCTCCACCGACGTGGCGGCGGGCGAGGCCGGCGGCATCACCCAGCATATCGGCGCCTATCAGGTGAAGCTGCATAACGGCCAGCAGATCACCTTCATCGACACGCCGGGCCACCAAGCCTTCACCGCCATGCGCGCCCGCGGCGCCCAGGTCACCGACATCGTCATCCTGGTCGTGGCCGCCGATGACGGCATCAAGGAACAGACGATCGAGGCCATCCGCCACGCCAAGGAAGCCAAGGTTCCGATCATCGTCGCGATCAACAAGATCGACCTGCCCGGCGCCAAGCCCGACCGCGTGCGCCAGGAATTGCTGCAGCACGAAATCGTGCTCGAGGAACTGGGCGGCGAGGTGCTCGACGTCGAGGTCTCAGCCACCCAGAAAACCAATCTCGAAAAGCTCGAGGAAATCATCCTGCTCCAGGCCGAAATCCTCGATTTGAAGGCCAATCCCAACCGTCCCGCCGACGGCACGGTGATCGAAGCCAGGCTGGAACGCGGCCGCGGCTCGGTCGCCACGGTGCTGATCAAGCGCGGCACGCTCAAGGTGGGTGACATCTTCGTCTCGGGCAGCGAATGGGGCCGGGTGCGCGCGTTGATCGACGATCGCGGCCAGAACGTGCAATCCGCCGGTCCCTCCATGCCGGTCGAGGTGCTGGGCTTGAACGGCACGCCGCTCGCGGGCGATGATTTCATCGTCGCCGAAAACGAAGGCAAGGCGCGCGACATCGCCGATTACCGCCAGCGTATCCGCCGCGAGAAAGTGGCCACCGCCGGCGCGCGCGGCACGCTGGAACAGATGTTCACCCAGATCGCTGCCGGCTCCGCCAAGGAATTGGCGGTGGTGGTTAAATCCGACGTGCAAGGCTCGCTCGAGGCCATCGTCGCCTCGCTCGAGGGCCTCGCCACGTCCGAGGTCAAGGTGCGCATCCTCCATGCCGCGGTGGGCGGCATCAACGAAAGCGACATCATCCTCGCCAAGGCCTCGAACGCGGCGATCATCGGCTTCAACGTGCGCGCCAATCCGCAGGCGCGCGATCTCGCCAAGCGCGACGGCGTCGAGATCCGCTATTACTCGATCATCTACGAGGTGGTGGACGACATTAAGGGCGTGCTCACCGGCATGCTGACGCCGACCAAGCGCGAGCGCCTGCTCGGCAACGCCGAAATCCGCGAGGTGTTCAACATCACCAAGGTCGGCAAGGTGGCGGGCTGCATGGTCAAGGAAGGCCTGGTGCGGCGCGGCGCCAAGGTGCGCTTGCTGCGCGACAACGTCGTCATCCACGAAGGCGCGCTCAAGACCCTGAAGCGCTTCAAGGACGAGGTGCGCGAGGTGCGCGAAGGCACCGAATGCGGCATGGCCTTCGAGAATTACGACAATATCGAAAAAGGCGACGTCATCGAGTGCTTCGAGGTCGAAGAGGTCGCCCGCGTCCTGTAACGGGCGCGCAGAGCCGCCTGAGCGAAACCGATGCCGAGACGGGGACACAATACGCCGGGTCCGCGCCCTTTACGGGTGGGCGAGGAACTGCGCCACGCGCTGGCGCAGATTTTCGAGGAAGGGCGGCTGCACGATCCGGCGCTGTCGGGCTTGGCCGTCACCGTGACCGAGGTGCGGATTTCGCCCGATCTTAAAAACGCCACCGCCTATGTCATGCCTCTGGCGGGGGCCCATGCCGGCGAGGCGCTGGAAGCGCTGAAACGCGCCAGCAGCTTCCTGCGCCGGGAATTGGCGCAGATGGTCTTGCTGCGCGTGGTGCCGACGCTGGACTTCGTGCTCGACAATTCCTTCGAGCATGCGAGCCAGATCGACGCGCTGCTGCACCGGCCCGAGGTCGCGCGCGACCTGGCGAAACCCGCCCCGGAAAAGCCGGATAAAACCCCGGATAAAAAGAAGAAGCCCGGGAAGAAAAAGAAGTGAGCCGCCACCGCAAGGGCAATCCGGTCCATGGCTGGATCGTGCTCGACAAGCCGCTGGGGTTGAGTTCGGCCGCCGCGGTGGCGAATGTGAAACGCATTCTCGGCGCGCAAAAGGCCGGCCATGCCGGGACGCTCGATCCCTTGGCCACCGGCGTGTTGCCCATCGCCTTGGGCGAGGCCACCAAGACCATGTCCTTCATGGTCGAAGGCGAAAAGACCTACCGGTTTACCCTGGCCTGGGGCGAGCAGCGTTCGACCGACGATGCCGAAGGCGCGGTCACGGCGTCGAGGGATGTCCGGCCCGGCCGCGATGCCATCGCAGCAATCTTGCCGCGCTTCACCGGCGTTCAAATGCAAATGCCGCCCGCCTTCTCGGCGCTGAAAGTGAAGGGCGCGCGCGCCTATGATCTCGCGCGCGGCGGCGAAACGGTGGATCTCGTTGCCCGCCCGGTTTCGATCCATTCCCTGGTCCTGCTGGAGACGCCGGATCCCGGCCATGCCCGCCTCGAAGCCAAGGTGGGCCCGGGCACTTATATAAGGGCGCTGGCCCGCGACCTTGGTCTTGCCCTCGGCACTTT
>Ga0181519_10004119_pt1 | contig 11826 bp, 16 predicted proteins | sample PEATcosm2014_Bin_26_FD_121102 | JGI IMG/M metagenome (GOLD analysis project Ga0181519, IMG submission 121102) | Peatland microbial communities from MTU Mesocosm Facility, Houghton, MI, USA - PEATcosm2014_Bin02_10_metaG | ecosystem: Environmental > Terrestrial > Soil > Wetlands > Peat | place... | reverse complement strand
GCGTCTGCCGGAATTCCCGAATCTGCTGGTCATGCGCACCGTCTCGAAACTCGGTCTGGCGGGCATCCGGCTGGGCTACGTGGCGGGCAGTGCGCAGTGGCTCGACCAGCTCGACAAGGTGCGCCCGCCGTACAACGTGAACGTGCTCACGCAGGCGTGCGCCGAATTCATGCTCGATCACCTCGACGTGCTTGACGCGCAGGCGGCCGAATTGCGGGCCGAGCGAGCGCAACTGGCTGCGGCGGTGGCGGCGCTGCCCGGGGTGACGGTGTTCCCGAGCGATGCGAATTTTCTGCTCGTTCGTGTGCCGGATGCCGACAAAACCCACGCCGGACTGCTGGCACACAAGGTGTTGATCAAAAACGTGGGTAAAATGCACGTATTGCTGGCCAACTGCCTGAGATTGACGGTCGGCACCCCCACGGAGAATGCGGCAATGGTCCAAGCCCTGGCCGCATCACTCTAACAAGCTATACGACGAGAACTCACCATCATGCGCATTGCGGAAGTCGTTCGCGATACCAGCGAAACGCAAATACGCGTCAAGATCGACCTGGACGGCACCGGCCGGAAGACGCTCGATACCGGCGTGCCGTTTCTGGACCACATGCTCGACCAGATCGCGCGCCACGGCCTCATCGACATGGATGTCGAAGCCAAGGGCGACACCTTCATCGACGATCACCATACGGTGGAAGACGTCGGCATCACGTTGGGCATGGCGGTTGCCAAGGCCATCGGCGACCGTAAGGGCATCGTGCGTTACGGTCACAGCTATGTGCCGCTCGACGAAGCGCTCTCGCGTGTGGTGATCGATTTTTCCGGCCGCCCCGGTCTCGAATTCCATGTGCCGTTCACGCGTGCACGGGTTGGCAATTTCGACGTCGACCTCACCATCGAATTTTTCCGTGGCTTCGTGAATCACGCGGGCGTCACGCTCCATATCGACAATCTGCGCGGCATCAACGCCCATCACCAGTGCGAAACGGTGTTCAAGGCGTTCGGCCGCGCGCTGCGCATGGCGGTCGAGATCGATCCGCGTGCCGCGGGTGTCGTGCCGTCCACGAAGGGAAGCCTGTAACGCGAGACTGGCCGGCGCTGCCTGCCGGATAGGATAGCCCGCCGGTCCGAAAGACCGGCGCCCCCTGCGACGCATCATCGACCGGCCGCATGCCGGCGCCGCGTGCCCCTTATGACGCTCGACGCCTTCAAATTCTTCATCTCGCTGCTGGCCCTGATCAACCCGCTTGGGGCGATCCCGCTGTTCATCAGCCTGACGTCTTCGCAGACACGCCAGGAGAAGCGCCATACCATCGACGTCGCCGCGATAGCCGTGGCGCTGGTGGTCGCCGGCTCGGGCCTGTTCGGTGAAGCCATCATCCGCTTCTTCGGCATCTCGATTGCCTCGCTGGAAGTGGGCGGTGGCGTCATCATGTTGCTCATGGCGGTGAACATGATCAACGCGCAGACGGGGAACACGCGTTCGACGGCGGAGGAGCGTCATGAGGCGGAAGAGCGGCCGAATATCGCCGTGGTGCCGCTCGCGATTCCGCTGCTCACCGGTCCGGGCACGATCAGTACCGTGATCATCTACTCGGGCCGCGCGCACGGCTGGGTGCAGATTCTGGCGCTTGTGGCGATCGGTGTGGGCGTGGGGGCGGTGTGTTGGGTGGCGTTGCGCAGTGCCGGGCGTATCGAAGGCTGGCTTGGGCGCACGGGCATCAACATCGGCACGCGTCTGATGGGGTTGATTCTCTCGGCGCTGGCCGTGGAATTCATTATCGATGGTTTGAAAATACTGCTGCCGGGTTTGAGATGAATAAGATTGCGATTGTCGACTACGGAATGGGCAACCTGCGCTCGGTCTATCAGGCGCTGCGTGCGGCCGCGCCGGAAGCCGACGTGAGCATCAGCAGCGACGCCGCGCAGATTCGCGCCGCCGACCGCGTGGTGCTGCCGGGGCAGGGGGCGATGCGAGACTGCATGGGCTGCCTGAACGAGTCGGGTTTGCGTGAAGCGGTCGTCGAGGCCGCGGCGACCAAACCGATGTTCGGCGTGTGCGTGGGCGAGCAGATGTTGTTCGACGTGTCCGATGAAGGCAACACGCCGGCGCTCGGCCTGCTGCCGGGCCGCGTGGTGCGCTTCGATCTCGAAGGTCAGGTGCAGGACGACGGTTCGCGCTTCAAGGTGCCGCAGATGGGCTGGAATCGCGTGCGTCAGACGCAAGACCATCCGATCTGGTCCGGTGTGCCCGACGACAGCTATTTTTACTTCGTGCACAGCTACTACGTTGTGCCCGGCAAGCCCGAACTGACGGCCGGCGAGACGGTCTATGGCGCGCCCTTTACCTGTGCAGTGGCCCAAGATAATATCTTCGCCACCCAGTTTCACCCGGAGAAGAGCGCCCAGGCCGGCCTTGCCCTGTATCGTAATTTTGCGCAGTGGAAGCCCTGATCGTGACCGGAGTGGTGCGTCTGCGTTCAGGTTCCTCTCTGAGCGGACTCGCCATCCCGGCTTATACTGTGTGTCATGTTGACGAATCCGACCCCGATGTGCCGGTGCCCGGCAAGGCAGGGGTCGGTTTTGTGTTGTCCGCGTAATTTGCGAATTTCTTTTACTTCCCACTAGCGACGTTTCACGATTGCCTATGCTGCTCATTCCGGCCATCGACCTTAAAGACGGTCAATGTGTTCGCCTTAAACAAGGCGACATGGATCAAGCCACCGTATTCTCGGAGGACCCTGCTGCCATGGCTCGACATTGGGTCGAGCAAGGCGCGCGCCGCCTCCATCTGGTGGACTTGAACGGTGCATTCGTCGGCAAGCCGCGCAATGAAGCGGCCATCCGCGCCATCATTCAGGAAGTCGGCGCCGATATTCCCGTGCAATTGGGCGGCGGCATTCGAGACCTGAATACCATCGAACGTTACCTCGATGACGGCTTGTCGTTCGTCATCATCGGGACGGCGGCGGTCAAGAACCCCGGCTTCCTGAAGGACGCCTGCACCGCGTTCGGCGGACATATCATCGTCGGCCTCGATGCCAAGGACGGCAAGGTCGCCACCGACGGCTGGAGCAAGCTCACCGGCCACGAAGTCGTGGATCTGGCGCGCAAGTTCGAGGATTACGGCGTCGAGTCGATCATCTACACCGACATCGGCCGCGATGGCATGCTCCAGGGCATCAACATCGATGCGACGGTGCGTCTCGCGCAAGCGGTGACCGTGCCGGTGATCGCCAGCGGCGGCTTGTCGAATCTGGACGATATCGATGCGCTGTGCGAGGTCGAGCGTGAAGGTATCGAAGGCGTTATCTGCGGCCGCGCGATCTACTCGGGCGACCTGAATTTCTCGACGGCGCAAACGCGTGCCGACGAGCTTTCCGGAGGAGCGGCATAAGCGAGACCCCGGCTACGGCCGCCTCGCCTGCCATCATCATGGCTCTCGCTAAACGCATCATCCCGTGTCTGGACGTGACGGCCGGCCGTGTGGTCAAGGGTGTCAATTTCGTCGAACTTCGCGACGCGGGCGACCCCGTCGAGATCGCCCGCCGCTATGACGAGCAGGGCGCTGACGAACTGACGTTCCTCGACATCACGGCGACCTCGGACGGGCGCGATCTCATCTTGCCGATCATCGAAGCGGTGGCCGCGCAGGTCTTCATTCCGCTGACCGTGGGCGGTGGCGTGCGCGAGGTGGCCGACGTGCGCCGCCTGCTCAACGCCGGTGCGGACAAGATCAGCATGAACTCGTCGGCCGTGGCGAATCCGCAACTGGTGGCCGACGCGGCGGCCAAGCACGGCTCGCAGTGCATTGTGGTGGCGATCGACGCCAAGCGGGTCTCGGCCGACGGCGAAGCGCCGCGCTGGGAAGTCTTCACGCACGGTGGCCGCAAGGGTACCGGACTGGAAGCGGTCGCCTGGGCGAAGCAGGTCGAGGCGCTTGGCGCTGGCGAAATCCTGCTCACCAGCATGGACCGCGACGGCACGAAGAGCGGCTTCGATCTGGCGCTCACGCGCGCCGTGTCGGACGCCGTCAGCATTCCCGTGATCGCCTCGGGCGGTGTGGGGTCGCTGGCCGATCTGGCCAATGGCGTGACCGAAGGCCATGCAGATGCCGTCCTCGCCGCGAGTATCTTCCATTACGGCGAGTACACCGTTGGCGAAGCGAAGCGCTTCATGGCCGACAAGGGCATTTCGGTGCGGCTCTGAACGGGAATCGACGGATCATGACGCAAGACTGGCTGGACAAGGTAAGTTGGGACGCGCAGGGCCTCGTGCCCGTGATCGCGCAGGAAGTCGGCAGCAACGACGTGCTGATGTTCGCCTGGATGAACCGTGAAGCGCTCGCGCGCACGGTCGAGACGGGCGAAGCCGTCTACTACTCGCGCTCGCGCAAACGCCTGTGGCACAAGGGCGAGGAATCGGGCCACGTGCAGAAGGTGCATGAGATTCGTCTGGATTGCGACGAAGACGTGGTGCTGCTCAAGGTCGAGCAGATCGATGGGATTGCCTGCCACACCGGTCGTCATTCCTGCTTTTTCCAGAAGTTCGAGGGCAGTGTCGAGGATGGCCAGTGGGCCACCGTCGAACCCGTGCTCAAAGACCCGCACAAGATCTACAAGTGAGCACCATGAACGATACGCTCGAGCGTGTTGCCGAAGTGATCGCCTCGCGCAAAGGGGGCGATCCCGACAAGTCGTACGTCGCGCGCCTGTTCCACAAGGGGGACGACGCCATCTGCAAGAAGATCGGCGAAGAAGCCACCGAAGTGGTGCTCGCAGCGAAGGACATCCGCATTGGCGGGACTGACAACCTGCGCCAGAAGCTCGTCAACGAGACGGCTGATCTGTGGTTTCACTGCATGGTGCTGCTCGCCCATCACGACCTGAGCCCGAACGACGTGCTCGCCGAGCTGGCGCGTCGCGAGGGGTTGTCTGGACTCACCGAGAAGGCGCAGCGCGGCACGCGCGGCGAACACGCGGACTGACGCCCCCTTTGCCCCTCATGCCCCCATGCCCGGATGACCCGATGCCCGGCATGGCTCATTTAGGGCATGCGGCGGGCAGGCTCATGCGAGGAAACGCCTCATGAACGATCCGCAGACCCCCGGCACCACCGGCTCACCCGGCAGCACGGACCATCCGTACATCGCCAGCGCCCCGAGCGCCGAGCAGGAGCGCGCCTTGCGCAAGCTCACGCACGTGCTCTACGCGCTCTATGCGCTGTTCTGGCTCACGGGCGGTGTGACCGCGATCGTGGCCATCATCATCAACTACATCAAGCGCGACGACGCGACCGGCACGCTCTACGCCTCGCATTTCACGTGGCAGATTCGCACCTTCTGGTGGTCGGTGGCGTGGGGTGTGCTTGGTGTGGCGCTCGCCGTGGTCATGGTCGGCTTCGCGATTCTCTGGGTGCTCGGCATCTGGACGCTGTACCGAATCGTCAAGGGCTGGCTCTATCTGAACGACAACAAGCCCATGTACGCTGCGCGCGCCTGAGCCGCTTCGGGGCGCGCTTCGATCCATTCGAGCCTTCGAGAGGAAGACATACGCATGACGCACGATAACTGTATCTTCTGCAAGATTATTGCCGGGCAGATCCCGAGCGCACAGGTGTATGCCGACGACGACGTCGTGGTGTTCAAGGACATCAATCCGGCCGCCGACCTGCATCTGCTGATGGTGCCGCGCAAGCACATTGCCACGTTGCAGGACTGCCAGCCCGAAGATCAGGCGCTGCTCGGCAAGATGATGCTGCTCGCGCCGACGCTGGCGGCCGAACAGGGCTACCGTTTTGACGGCGATACGTCGAATATCGACGGCAATGGCTTCCGGGTGGTGATGAACACCGGGCCCGGCGGCGGCCAGGAGGTTTATCATCTTCACATGCACATTCTGGCCGGTCCGCGGCCGTGGAAGCGCATGTAAGTGACGGTGGCAGGGTGACGTGACGAATTGTCGCGTCATTTTGTAGAATCGTGCAGCAATACCGCGCAGGGAAAGGTTTCACGAAACATTTATTTCTACCCGGCGTCCGGCCCGGTTACGATGCAGGACGTAACGCGCGATGTGCCACAATGGGGCACTGTTGTTGCAGTCGCGGGGTCGACACAAAGCGCCCCGACTAGGCCCCGTCGCGAAGCGGCAGGGGTGGTGAAACGCAAGGAGAGTGGTCATGGGTTCGTTGAGTATTTGGCACTGGCTGATCGTGCTGGTGATCGTGATGATGGTGTTCGGCACCAAGAAGCTGCGTAACATGGGCAGCGATCTGGGTGGCGCAGTAAAGGGCTTCAAGGACGGCATGAAGGAGGGCGAAGCTGCCCCGGCCGCCAAGGACGACCCGGCTGCTGCCAAGGAACTGCGCGATTCGACCACCATCGACGTGCAGGCCAAGGACGCGAGCAATCACAAGCAAGGCTAAGCCGGCGTCGACATGATCGATCTCGGTCTTTCCAAACTGATGTTGATCGGCGTTGTCGCGCTGGTCGTGATCGGTCCCGAGCGCTTGCCGAAAGTGGCCCGCACGGCGGGCGCGCTCTTCGGTCGCGCGCAGCGCTACATCAACGATGTGAAGGCCGAAGTGAGCCGCGAGATGGAACTCGACGAGCTGCGCAACATGCGCACGCAGTTCGAGGACGCGGCTCGCACCGCGCAGAGCACCGTTCAGAAGCAACTGCACGAGCAGGAAGCGTCGCTCAACGAGGCTTGGGCGAGTGCCACGGGAACGTCGTCTGGCGAGATCGCCGGTGGCGGCACGGATGCGGCGACCGGATATTCCGACAGCTATCTCGCAGAGCCTGTTGTGACGTCGGGGATCCGCACGTCGACCAAGCGCCGCAACTGGCGCGTGCGTCGGGCAGCCACGCCGATGTGGTTCAAGCAGGCCAGCATCACGCGTACGCGGGTGCAGTCGGGCGCGGCGCGCGTGGCACGCCATACGCCGGCCAAGCTACGCCGGCCCGTCAAGTTCTTCTGAGGCGCTTGCGCACCGAACTTCCCGCCGTCTGGCACTGTGCTGCCGGCATCATTCCTGGATAAGTCGACGTGAGCGACGACAAGCAAATCCCCGACGGGGGTACCGAAGAGACTTTCATCTCGCATCTGGTCGAGTTGCGCAATCGCATTATTCGCGCGGGTGCGGCGGTGATAGTCGTGTTCCTCTCGCTGGTCTACTGGGCACCGGACATCTTCCGTCTGCTCTCCCGCCCGCTGATGCAATCGCTGCCGGCTGGCGGCAAGATGATCGTCACGGACATCACCGGCTCGTTCTTCGTGCCGATGAAGGTCACGATGCTGGTCGCGTTCGTCGTTGCGTTGCCTGTCGTGCTGTATCAGGCATGGGCGTTCGTGGCGCCGGGGTTGTACCAGCATGAGAAGAAGCTGGTGATGCCACTCGTGGTGAGCAGTTACACGCTGTTCCTGCTCGGCATGGCGTTCGCCTACTTCCTGGTGTTCCCGACCGTGTTCCACTTCATGGCGCACTACAACGCGCCATTGGGCGCGGAGATGAACACCGATATCGACAATTACGTGAGTTTTGTCCTCACGATGTTCCTATGCTTCGGTGTGACCTTCGAAGTGCCGGTGGTCGTGGTGGTGCTGGCGCGCATGGGCGTGGTGAGCATCGCAAAGCTCAAGCAGATTCGGCCGTACGTGGTGGTTGGCGCTTTTGTGCTGGCCGCCGTTGTCACGCCGCCGGACATCCTTTCGCAACTGATGCTGGCTATTCCGCTGATCGTCCTCTATGAACTGGGCCTGATCGCCGCGCGGCTCTTCGTCAAGCAGGGGCGCACGGAGGATGAAGGCAGCGAAGGGAACGGAGAGGCGACGCCGTAACGTCTCTTCGTCCCCTGAGGTGTCATCGCAGATAGTTCGCGACACGCAAGCATGCAAACGAAAGCACGGGCCTGGCCCGTGCTTTTTTATTGGCGGCGACGGGCAGGTAGTGGGGCGATCGTGATTGAAGGCGCCGAGGGCGCCGAGGGCGCTGAGGGCGCTGAGGGTGCCGAGGGTGCCGAGGGTGCCGAGGGTGCCGAGGGCGCGGGGGTGCCGAAGCCTCGAGAGCGACGAGCGAGGAGGCACTGACATCCGACGTGCCCAAACGAAAACGGCCGCGCCGAAGCGCAGCCGTTTTGTCCATCCGCGAGCCTGACGTTATCAGTCGGCGCTGTTGTCGTCGCTACCGTCGTCTTCGTCCTGCGCCGGACGCTTGGGCGGCGGCGGGCGCTTGCCGATCATCACGGTCAGGTCCAGTTCCTTCTTCTTGCGCGTGACGTGCAGCTTGGCCTGCGTGCCCGGCTTGATCTGGGCGATGACGTTGAGCAGCTCAGTCGTGTCGCGAATCGACGCGTCGTTCACCTTGGTCAGGATGTCGCCCGGCTGAACGCCTGCCTTGTCAGCCGGCCCGCCCTGCACAACCCCCGCGATGATGACGCCCGAGTCCTGTTGCAGACCGAACGACTCGGCGATATCCGAGGTGATGTCCTGCGGCTCCACGCCGACCCAGCCACGCGTGACCGCGCCGGTCGTGATGATGCTCTCGAGCACCGAGCGGGCCGTCGACACGGGAATCGCGAAGCCGATGCCCATATTGCCGCCGCTACGTGAGTAGATCGCCGTATTGATGCCCAGCAGGTTGCCGTTCACGTCGACGAGCGCGCCGCCCGAGTTACCGGGGTTGATCGCGGCATCGGTCTGAATGAAGTTCTCGAACGTGCTGATGTCGAGGTGATTGCGGCCCAGTGCGCTGATAATGCCCATCGTGACCGTCTGACCGACGCCGAACGGGTTGCCGATCGCGAGCACCACGTCGCCCACACGCACCTGATCCATGCGGCCGAGCGTAATGGCGGGCAGGTTGTCGAGCGTGATCTTGAGGACGGCCAGATCGGTTTCCGGGTCGCTGCCGACCAGCTTGGCGCGGGCCTTGCGGCCGTCGGCGAGGGCGACTTCGATCTCGTCGGCGCCGTCCACCACGTGATGATTCGTGAGAATATAGCCTTCGCTGCTCACAATCACACCCGAGCCGAGGCTCGACACCGGATCTTGCCGCACCGTGCCGCCGCCGTCGCCGAAGAAATAACGGAACAGCGGATCATCGAGGCGCGGATCGCGATTCTGCTTTTGTTCCTTGCTGGAAAAAATGCTGACGACCGCGGGCATGGCCTTTTGAGCGCCATCGGCATACGAGCCGGTGGCCGGCTTGTCCGACAGACTCGGCGCGACTTCCTGCAAGGCGATGATCGGATTGGCGAGTTGCTTGCCGAACGAACCCTGGCGTTGCAGCCACTGAGGTTTGAGAGTGGCGATGATGAAGAGCAACGCAAGCAGCACGGTGACCGCTTGCGCGAACAGTAGCCAGAAGCGTCTGAGCATGAAAGAGCGAGACCTTATATGAATCGTGTTGAACTCGAATTGTATCTGAACGATACCCTGCAAATCGCGCAATTTCGCGATTACTGCCCGAACGGCCTACAGGTCGAGGGGCGCAGCAACATCCGAAAAATCGCCAGCGGCGTGACTGCCAGCCTGGCTTTCCTCGAAGCCGCCCGCGACTGGGGCGCCGATGCCGTTCTCGTCCATCACGGTTATTTCTGGAAGAACGAAGATGCCCGCATTACCGGGATGAAGCGGCGTCGTCTTGGCGTGCTGATCGGTCACGACATCAACCTGTTCGCCTACCACCTGCCGCTCGACGCGCATCCCGAATTGGGGAATAACGCGCAACTCGGCAAGTTGCTGGGTTTCGTCGACGATGGCGGCCGTTTCGGTCCGGATCAGCTCGGATGGCTGGGGGCACCGGCGCAGCCGACGACACTGGCGGCGCTGGCAGCGCACGTCGAAGCCCGGCTGGGGCGTGCGCCCCTGATGCTCGGGGAGCCGACCCGGGAAGTGCGCCGTGTCGCGTGGTGCACCGGTGGGGCGCAAGGCTTCTTCGAGGCGGCGATCGCGGCCGGGGCCGACGTGTATATCAGCGGCGAAGTGTCCGAGCCGACCCAGCATCTCGCGCTCGAAAGCGGGGCGGGATATCTGGCGGCGGGGCATCATGCGACCGAGCGCGGCGGTGCCAAAGCCGTTGGCGAGCACGTCGCGGCGCGCTTCGGGCTCGAGCATCGGTTCTTCGATATGCCGAACCCGGCCTGACCTGCACGCACACCGGCAGGGGCGGCGCGAGGCCGCCTCGCGGTGATTACCCGTTCTGTTTCTTGAGGCTGTCGCGGATTTCGCGCAGCAGAACGATGTCCTCCGGGGTGGGCGCCGGAGCGGCCGGGGCTTCCGGTGCCGGGCGCTTGAGCCGGTTGATCTGCTTGACCATCAGAAAGATGATGAAGGCCAGAATCAGGAAGTTGAGGGCGACGGTGATGAAATTGCCGTAACCGAAGACGGCCACACCGGCTTTGGTCAGGTCAGCGTAGGATGTCGGATTGCCCTTGAAATCCGCTGGAATGCTGCCGAGCAGGATGAACTTGCTCGAAAAATCCAGCCCACCGAAGATCGCGCCGACGACCGGCATGATCAGGTCTTTGACGATCGAATCGACGATCTTGCCGAAGGCGCCGCCGATAATCACACCGACGGCCAGGTCGATCACATTGCCTTTGACGGCAAATTCCTTGAATTCCGACATGAAGCTCATGCCATTCCTCCGCTGTTTTGATGAGTGACCGGAGGCAGCATCGCTGCGTCAGCCCTCACGAATTGGCATTGATTGACCGGTAATTCCATGCGGGCCGCACGGCAGCGGCATCGGTAACGTCAAGCCAATGTCACGCGATTGCCACAGGCTGCGCAAGATGTTACCGGGACGAGACAGGGAAAATGATGACTAAATGTCGTGCACGCGTCAACGAAAGCGGCGATCATAGCGATTCTCGTGCAGCATCCCAGAAGCGAAACCCCGGGTGAGCGCCAGCCACCCGCAGGGTACGTTAATCCTTTGAAAATACGCGAAAACCACTAGGAGACTGGGGCGTTTTGCCGTTGTTTCAGGCATTTACGCTCGCGTATGATTTCAGGTTGACGGAAATACCAATTCAACCGTGTGGGGCTTGTGATGAGTGACAATCAAGAAAAGGCCGTCGACAGTAGCCGCCGGAATCTGTTGATTGCGACGTCCGTAGCTGGAGGCGTGGGCGGCGTTGCAACACTGGTTCCTTTCGTCAGTTCCCTCGAACCCTCGGAGCGCGCCAAGGCAGGCGGGGCGCCGGTCGAGGCCGACATCAGCAATCTCAAGCCCGGTGAGAAGATGACCGTGGCGTGGCGTGGTCTGCCTGTGTGGATCGTGCGCCGCACGCCGGACGAGATGGCTTCGCTGTCCAAAGTGACGGCAGAACTCGCTGATCCGGACTCCAAGGAAACGTTTTCCTACCCGATGCCCGACTATTGCAAGAACGCGTTTCGCGCGCGCACCGAGCAGAAAGATCTGCTCGTGGTCGTTGGCATCTGTACCCATCTCGGCTGCATCCCATCCGGCCCCTATCAGGCGGACACCAATGCCGCGCTGGGCCACGATCCGGGCTTCCTGTGCCCGTGCCATGGTTCCACCTACGATATGTCGGGCCGCGTCTTCAAGAACAAACCGGCGCCAAAGAATCTCGACGTTCCTCGTTTCATGTTCGTGAACGACACCAAGATCGTGATCGGTAAAGACGAAAAAGGAGAAGCGTAAATGGCCGCCGACAAACAGGTCGACACGACGGGCTTGCTGGGCTGGATCGACCGTCGGTTTCCGCTCACCCAGCTCTGGCGAGAGCATGCGTCCGAGTATTACGCGCCCAAGAATTTCAATTTCTGGTATTTCTTCGGATCGCTGGCCATGCTGGTG
>Ga0181519_10004118_pt1 | contig 11827 bp, 6 predicted proteins | sample PEATcosm2014_Bin_26_FD_121102 | JGI IMG/M metagenome (GOLD analysis project Ga0181519, IMG submission 121102) | Peatland microbial communities from MTU Mesocosm Facility, Houghton, MI, USA - PEATcosm2014_Bin02_10_metaG | ecosystem: Environmental > Terrestrial > Soil > Wetlands > Peat | place... | reverse complement strand
CGAGGAATTGCACATCTTCAGGCGAAAAGTGCAGCGTGTGGTCTCGCGGGTCGTAGTCCAGATTGATCGCCTTGCTCTTGCGCCCGTTCACAAACGTCCCCGTCTGCAGCATGTTTCCAACCATGCGCGTTGCTGCAACCCTGTGGCTGTGAATCGCGCCGTAATCGTTGTCGGGGCTCATGGGGCTCCAGTCCTTTTCAAAGCGATCGAAGGGATAAGCGCTGTACTGCGCCTGATGCTGCTGCCAGTTCGGATCGTGCATCCAGACGCCATAGGCCGCGGGCAGATCGTTCTTCTCAAGCGCGGTAAAGAATGCGTTCACCGCGCTTCTGCCGCGCAGGTGCGCGTTCCAGTTCCAGGGCCAATCAATTGGAAGCCCCGCTACGAGCCACCAGCCAACAAAGAGAACAAAGAGGCCGCCAGCCGCGCCCAGAGCTATCGTGCGGCGGCGGCGATCGCGAACTTCGTCAAATGCAGGAGCGTCGAGCAGGGTCATGATGCACTTTCCTTGAATCAAGAATACGGCAACGCAGGGATTAAGAACCAAGGGACTAGGGACTAAAGGACTAGGGACTTGCAACCCGGTCTCTCAGAGCTATTGAACTTTGTGCCTCCCTCGTTGCTGTCCGATCCTGTAAGGTTAGACACCGCCAGCAGGCCGGCTGTTCCCAGGTCCCTCAGTCCCAAGTCCCTTAGTCCCTGTTCTTCTCACTCTTCCCGGCTATAGGTCGTCCGGCTCTTCTCCGCCTGTCGCTCCAGGGCCAGCTCGATCAGCCGCGTGATCAGATCGGTGTAGCTGATCCCCGTCGCCTCCCACAGCTTCGGATACATGCTGATGCTGGTGAAGCCCGGCAGCGTATTCACCTCGTTCAAAAAGATCCGCCGCTTGCCGTCCGGCTCCATCAGGAAGTCGACGCGCGCCAGCCCCGACAGATCGCAAGCCCCGAATGCAGCGACAGCCATCTCCCGGATCTGCTTCGCCTCGGCCTTCGTCAGCTTCGCGGGAATCACCGCTGCCGAGCCCTCGCAGAGATACTTCGCTTCGTAGTCGTAGAACTCTTTGCCCGGAATAATCTCGCCCACCACGCTTGCCTTCGGGTCATCGTTGCCCAGCACGGCAACCTCAAGCTCGCGAGCCTTGGACCTCCTGCCGCCTACACCTTGCTCCACCACCAGCTTGCGGTCATACTTTGCGGCGAGATCGAGCGCCGGGCCGAGCTCCTTCCGGTCGTGAGCCTTCGAGATTCCCACCGATGAGCCCAGATTCGCAGGCTTCACAAAGACCGGGTACTTCAGCGCAGCCTCGATCTGTGCCGTGGCATTCTTCGGCGACCTCTCCCACTCCGTCCGCAGCAGCGTCACGTGTTTGACCATGGGCAGCTTGGCCTGCGCGAAGAGCCTCTTCATCACATCCTTGTCCATGCCCGCGGCCGAGCCCAGCACACCCGAGCCGACATAGGCAATCCCCGCCAGCTCAAAGAGCCCCTGTATCGTGCCATCCTCACCGAAGGTCCCGTGCAGCACCGGAAAGATGACGTCGAGCGACTGCCCGCCCAGCGCCGCATGGCTGTCGAGAGCCGCGGCAGCGTTCTTCGGCTCGGGAGCAAGCAGCGTTGGCTGCCCCTCGGCCAGCACTCGCGCCCCCGGCGTCGCCGCCGGATCGCCGGCCCGCAGCATCTTGACCTCGGCCTGATGCTTTCCCTCGCCGGCAGCCGGCTTAGCCGGTTCGGAACCCTCCAGCAGCCCCTTTGCTGCTCCCGCAGTTAGCCAATGCCCGGCTTTGTTGATGCCGATCGGCACCACTTCAAACCTATCGCGATCAATCGCCTTTAGAATCGAAGCCGCCGAGAGCAGCGAGACCTCATGCTCGCCGCTCCGACCGCCAAACACAACTCCAACCCGCAGTTTCTTTGTCATTCTCTTCCTTGATCACCGCTTGTGAGCCGGAACATCGGCACTGTTTCAGTGTAGAACTCTTCACAGGATCTTCTTCCCAAATGCCGAGCAGGCCAGCTCTACTGCCAGATCCGCCGTGCGGTTGTGCTCGTCGATCACCGGATTGACCTCGACGATCTCAAGGCTCAGCAACCGTCCATGGTCGGCGATGATCTCCATCGCCAGATGCGCCTCGCGATAGGTCGCGCCGCCGCGGACCGGCGTGCCGACTCCAGGCGCATCTTCCGGGTCGATCCAGTCCATATCCATCGAAACGTGATAGCCCGCTGTCCCTCGCGCGGCCACGCGCAGAGCCTCTTCCATCACTGTTCTCATGCCTCGTTCGTCGATGTCGCGCATCGTGTAGACCTCAGCGACTCCCGCGCGGTGCAGATTGTCGCGCTCGCCGGTATCCATGTCGCGCAGCCCGATCAGCACGGTGTTTTCGGCGGCGATTTTTGGCGCGTAGCCGAAGATGTTCGCCAGTTGCTCAGGTCCCAGGCCAAGCAGCGCGGCCAGAGGCATGCCGTGCACATTGCCCGAGGGCGAGGTCTCCGGCGTGTTGATGTCCGAGTGCGCATCGATCCATAGAACGCCGATCTTCTGGTTCTGGCGGCGATAAAAATGAGCCACGCCGCTGACCGAGCCGGCGGCCAGCGAGTGGTCGCCTCCGAGCAGCAGCGGCGTCATCCCATCTTCGAGAGTCTTCACGGCGGCCTCGGCAGTGCGCGTGCAGGTCTCGGCGATTTGTTTGAGGTAGCGCGCATTCTCGCAGCCCGCGGCCTGCGTCTCGGCGATCTCCACACGAATGTTGCCGCCGTCGGTGACCTGGTGACCCAAGGCCTCCAGCCGCGCCTCCAGTCCCGCCACCCGCACTGCAGAGGGTCCCATGTCGACGCCGCGGCGGCTCGCGCCCAGATCGAGCGGCACGCCGATGACCCGAATGCGGCGGGTGGACTGCGCCTGCGCGCCTCGCAGCAGAGATGTGGAAGCTGGGTCGGTAACTTCAGGGGAATTCGGCATCTGCGGACCTCCAGTGGCGGAATCGGACCGTCCTGCGTCTAACAGAACAACGAAGCACTTCAACGCAAGCACAATGGCCCAAGAATGCCATTAAATCAGATTCGCACGTGGGGGAGTATAGTAAGAGCGGGCGAACTTCTCTTGCGCGCCGGCTCCCGGATGGAAGTTCATGCGGGAGCGGCCAACGGGTGTAGTCCCATTGGCCGGAGTTGTTAGCGATCAGATGAACGAGCGCGGATATAACGGGCCCATTCCGCTGAGGCAGTGGATCCCAGCGGCGGCAATCTTCCTCGGATTGGCCTCTACAACCTGCGCGGCCGACTCCTACCTCCGCGCCATCCACGCCATCACCAACGAACAAGCCAAGGCCGCGCAGCCGGTTGACTTTGAAGCAACTGTTGTCTATTGGCGCGGTTACGAAAACATCATGTTTGTCCAGGATGCGACTCCGCCATCTTTGTGCGTCCTCCCAACACACAGACACTCGCGCCGGGAGATCGCGTGAGGGTGCGCGGAACGATGCAGGCCAGCTTCCATCCCCTTGTGGTTGGCTCGACGGTAACGTTGCTCAGACACGGCGCTCCGCCCGCGCCCGTGCCCGCCACCTTTGAGGAGCTGATTCGCGCGCAGTACGACGCAAGGCAGGTGACCGTTCGTGCCACGGTCCGTGCTGCGGATCTTGTGATGAGCACCGCTGCCCCTGTCACCAGCGCTCGCCTCCAACTTCTCACACAGGGAGGCCACATCGAGGCAAATCTCGACAGCACCGATGAAAACGCACTCAAAAATCTGCTCGACGCCGACGTCGAAGTCACCGGGGTCGCCGCCGGCAAGTTCGACAACAAGATGCAGCAGACCGGCGTCGTCCTCTATCTCTCCTCGGCGGACGACATCAAGGTCCTCAAGCGCGCCAGCGCCGATCCATGGTCCCTTCCCGTCAAACCCATGGACCAGATCCTTCGCGACTACAATCTGGTCGACCTGACGCCGCGGGTCCACGTGCAGGGAACGATCACCTACTACCAGCCCGGCTCCGCCATTGTGTTGCAAAGCGGCTCCAAGAGTCTCTGGATTGAAACCAAATACCGCGAGCCTCTGCAGATCGGCGATCGAACCGACGCAACCGGCTTTCCCGACGCGCACAACCGGCTCCTGACCCTGACCGATGCGGAGGTCCAGGACAGCCACGTCTATGAGCCCGTCACTCCGCTGCTGGCGACGTGGCAACAACTGGGCTTCTGGAGTACCAACAGGCCCGACGGTCACCAGAACGATCTGGTCTCCATCGAGGGTCAGGTTCTCACCGAGGTTCGCGAGGCCGCGCAGGACGAGTATCTTCTCGCCGCAGACGGCCGGATGTTCACCGCGATCTACCATCATCCGCGGCCGGGCGTCGTTCCACCCATGTTGCAGGTTCGGCCGGGTTCCCGAGTCCGCGTCACGGGAATCTGCACCGTCATAGATGTCAATTCCATTAATCCTGGCGGAGAGGTTCCCTTCAATATTCTGCTGCGCTCCTTCGACGATCTGACGGTGATCGCGCGGCCCTCTTGGCTTAACACTGCAAACCTGATTCGCATTGCCGCTCTGCTGGCGCTGATTGTGATTGCCTTTGGAGTTTGGGGAATCACGCTCAAGATCAAGGTGCGCCGCCAGACCGCAGCTCTGGCCAAACGCATCGAGGCCGAGGCTGCTTATGAGCGGCGCATGGCGCAACTCGAAGTGAAGCGCAGCCGCATCCTCGAAGACATCAACGGCTCACGCCCGCTCGCCGAGATTCTCGAAGAGATCATGGAACTGGTCTCCTTTGCGCTCAATGACGCTCCTTGCTGGTGCGAGGTCACCAACGGCGCGCGGCTAGGAGAATTCCAGCCTCTGGCAGAGAACCTGCGCATCGTGCGCGCGGAGATTCCCGCACGCTCAGGACCACCGCTGGGCGCGCTCTTTGCGGCCCTCGATTCGACCGCAATGCCCGATTCGTCAGAGGCAGCCGTACCCGAGAATGAGGCGCTCACCGTCGGCGCCAAGCTGGCCACCCTGGCCATCGAGAGCCGCCGGCTCTACTCCGACCTCCTGCATCGCTCGGAGTACGATCTGCTCACCGACATTCACAACCGTTTCTCGCTGAGCAAGCGTCTCGATGCGCAGATCGAAGAGGCGCGCAACCATGCCGGAATCTTCGGCTTGATTTACATCGACCTCGACGGATTCAAGCAGGTGAACGACGTTTACGGCCACCACATCGGCGATCTCTATCTGCAGCAGGTGACGCGGCGCATGAAGCAGCAACTGCGCTCTCACGACATGTTGGCGCGGCTCGGCGGAGATGAATTCGCTGTTCTGCTTCCTCAGGTTCGCAATCGCGGCGGTGTCGAGGAGATCGTGCAGCGGCTGGAACACGCCTTCGACGATCCCTTCTCTCTCGAGGGAATAACCTTACATGCCTCGGCTAGCTTCGGAATCGCTCTTTATCCTGAAGACGGCACCACCCGGGACAGCCTGCTCCACTTCGCCGACGCAGCCATGTATGTCGCCAAGAACCTGCGCAAGCACTCCGACACCAGCGCAAATAGCCCCGACAGCTTCGCCGCTCCAGCTAAAAGCCGAGCGTAGGCTCCTCGTCTCAACCATTACTTTTGAGTAAATAAGCTTCCCCTTCGTCTTATATGAAGATATTTGTCCTACCAGATGCCGATATAAACTGTGAATGCCAGCCCGACAGGATTCTGCCCGGTGAACAGAGTGATTTCAGCGATTGTGATCGTCTTCGGCTGGGCCTCATCTGTCTGGGCGGCGCAACCCCCAAGAGTCCGTGCCCTTCCGGTCACTCCTTTCGAAAAACTCTCCGCCGGGGTGCGCGAGCGCGACCTCCCCCAGAGAGTGCGGGTTCATGGCGTCATCACCTACTACGAGCCAGGTAAAGCCGTCGTTCTTGAGGATGGCTCCCGCAGCGTTTGGGTCGCGACCACAACGGCCACAGATGATCTGCGAGTCAACGATGCAGTCGACGCGATCGGAACTCCCGTCACGCAAAACGGATTGCCCGCGCTCGCCGATGGCGAAATCTGGGATAACAGGGAACAGGCCGTTGTCTCTCCTCAACCGGTGACCCTTGAACAGCTTGTCTCGGCCAGCCATCCCCTTGATCTAGTCTCTCTTGAGGGAGTGGTGATTTCCGGCCTTCGCGAACCCACACGCGACGAATACGTGCTCTCCGCCGGGGGCCAGCTCTTCCGCGCGGTTTTGATCCGCCTCGGCCAGACCGATCCCTCAACAAGATTGATCCCGCCAGGCACCAGAGTCCAACTCACCGGCATCTGCATACCCGCGAACTCCGACCCGTCAGGCGCTCCAGCCTCGGTCGAGATCCTTCTGCGCGCTCCCGGCGATATTGCGATCGTCGCGAGGCCGTCGCTACTTGCCATTCGCAGCCCCAGCATTCTCTTCGCTCCCATGCTGCTCGCGATCTTGGCCCTCGCCGTCTGGGGATGGACGTACAGGGCGAGGGCGCGCCGCCAAGCCGCCAGACTGGCCACGCTGGCCTATCTCGATCAACGCCGCAGCCGCATTCTTGGCGATATCAACAGCTCGAAGCCCCTGGCGGAGATCATCGAGAAGATCGCCGAGATGGTCTCCTTCATGCTCGACGACGCTCCCTGCTGGTGCGACATCAAAGATGGAGCGCGACTCGGCAACTGCCCCGCCGATCTCAAGCATGTTCGCGTCCTCCAGGAAGAGATACCAGCCCGATCCGGGCCGCCCCTGGGCAGCATTGTTGTGGCCGTCGATTCCGGCGGCCTTCCGATCGTCCGTCGCACCTTTAGCCGGGAGCGAGAGGCACTCTCAGTTGGGTCCAAGCTGGCCATGCTGGCAATGGAAACCCGCCGGCTCTACTCCGACCTCCGGCAACGCTCCGAGGTCGATTTGCTCACCAATGTCCACAACCGCCTTTCGCTCGGCGAGCGCATGGACGCCCTGATCGAAGAGGCGCGCCAGAATGCCAGCGTTTTCGGCCTCATCTACATCGACCTAGACAAGTTCAAGCCGATCAACGACACCTACGGCCACCACGTCGGAGACCTCTTCCTCCAGGAGGTTACCGTTCGCATGAAGCAGCAGCTCCGCTCGCATGACCTGCTGGCGCGTCTGGGCGGCGACGAGTTTGCCGTGCTGCTTCCGATGGTGCGCAACCGCACGCGCATCGAAGAGATCGCACTGCGTCTGGAACACTGTTTTGTCGAGCCGTTTGCGGTCGAAGGAAACGTCATCCACGGCTCGGCCAGCTTCGGATACGCTATCTATCCGGAGGATGGTGCAACTAAGAACGAGCTGCTGAGAGCCGCCGACGCTGCCATGTACGCGGCCAAGAACTTCCGCAAGCAATCCGCTGCCCAAAAGGCCGGACACCCGAATCCAGCGCCCGCCGGCTGAAGTTTCGGGGATGTTGGAGATCCTCGACGGGCCGTGGCCTTTCAGCAATTCGCTGGTACATTTTCCGTCGCGCGCGAGTATACTGTGGGTTCTCCATCTGAGGTTCTTTTAATGCGTTTGAACGGTGCCGACATACGCCCGCAGACCAGACACGACAGACCGGGCACGACAGGATTTTTTCCGTCGAAGAGATTGATTTCAGCGATTGCGATAATCTTTGGCATGGCCGGGGCTGCCAGTGCAGCGCCGCCAGCGCCCATCACAACTCTGCGCGAGATCCACGCCCTCAGCAATGCAGAAGCCAGTCATAAGCTGCCGGTTGCCTTCGAGGCGACGGTGACCTTCTATAACAAAGTCGTCTCGACGCTCTTTGTGCAGGATGAAGGCGCCGGTGTCTACGTCTTTCCTAAAACGGATGCCATGCTGCTTCCCGGAGATCGCGTCCTGATCCAGGGCAAGACGGCTGACAGTTTCCACCCTATCGTCGTCAGCGAGAGCATCTCCGTGATCCGCCACGGCGACTTGCCTAAGCCTGTGCCCTCCACCTACGGCGAGCTGATCCGGGCCCAGCGCGACTGCCTCCTGGTCACAGTGCGCGGCATCGTTCGCTCCGTCGATACCGATGAGACGGCTACAGGCCGCAATGGCAACTCTACCTATATGCAGGTGCTTGCCGAGGGCGGTTATATATCGGTGTATGAAGAGGAGCACTATACGGCAGCGAAACGCGAAGAGATGATGGACGCCGAAGTTGAAGTCACCGGAGTTGCCGGTGGGGTCTTCGACGGCAAGGGGCAAATGCATGGCATCACACTCAGCATTCCCTCGTCCGCGTACATCAAGATTCTCAAATCCGCCAGCGCCAGTCCGTGGTCTCTCCCGATCACTCCCATGGACATGGTGATCGCCAGCTATTTTGTGGCGGATCGCACCGAGAGAGTCCGGGTCCACGGAACCATCACCTACTTCCAGCCTGGCTCGTCCGTCGTCTTGCAGGACGGCGCGAAGAGTATCTGGATTTCGACCCTGACGCACGACTCCTTGCAGGTCGGCGACGTGGTGGATGCAACCGGTTTTCCCGAGGAGCACAAGGGCTTTTTGGCTCTAGCTCACGGCGAGATACTGGATAGTCATGCGAATGCGCCCATCGCGCCCTTGGCGACATCCAGAAAGGAACTTGCCGAGAGCCACCACATCATCGACCTGGTGACAGTCGAAGGGAAAGTGGTTTCAGCGGCCCGTGGGGCGACGCAGGACGAATACCACATGACCGCCGATGGCCAAATCTTCACCGCGGTTTACCGCCATCCCTCCGCCAATAACGCCGCTCTTCCGCCCATGAAGATGATTCCCATCGGCGCCATTGTCCGTGTCACCGGCATCTGCATCACCGAAGATGCCAACCCCTTCGCCGGCGAGGTGCCGTTCGATATTCTGATGCGTTCCCCCGACGATATCGGGATCGTTGTCGGGCCTTCCCCAATCAACACGCGCAACCTCCTTTTGGCCCTCGGCGTACTACTGATCGTGGTCTTCGTCGTGATCGCCAGGAGTTGGGTCCTGGAACGTAAGATGCGGCGTCAAACCGCCATTATGTCGGCTCGCGCGGAGGTAGAGGCCGTCCTGGAGCGCCAGCGCAGCCGCATTCTCGAGGACATCAACGGATCGCAGCCGCTGGCCAGCATCCTCGAAAAGATCGTGGAGTTGTCCTCGTTCAGCCTGGATGGCGCCCCATGCTGGTGCGAAGTCGCCGATGGTTCGATGGTGGGCGATTGTCCGCCTGAGCCGCACGATCTACGCATCGTCCGCGCGAGTGTCGATTCACGCTCCGGCCCGGCACTGGGAGCGATCTTTGCCGCAATGCCTCCTCAGATGCCGCCTTCCTCCCATGAAACTGACTCTCTCTCCATTGGGGCGCGGCTGGCCACGCTGGCCATCGAGACCCGGCGGCTCTACTCCGATCTGCGCCGACGCTCGGAGTTTGATCTGCTCACCGATATCTACAATCGCTTCTCGCTGCACAAGCGCCTTGACGTTCTGATTCAAGAAGCTGGCCCGAGCGGCATCTTCGGAATGATCTATATCGACCTCGACAAATTCAAGCCGATCAACGACACATTCGGCCATCACGTGGGAGACATTTACCTCCAGGAAGTGGCCATGCGCATGAACGACCAGTTGCTCGGCGGCGATATGCTGGCCCGGCTGGGCGGAGATGAATTCGCCGCTCTGGTCTCGCTCCAGCACGGCCGTTCCGACCTGAACAAGATCGTTGCCAGGCTGCAAGGCTGCTTCGACGCTCCCTTCATCATTGAGGGGCATGTCATCAAAGGTTCGGCCAGCATCGGCGTTGCTCTTTATCCCGAGGATGGCGCCACAAGAGACGCCCTGCTGAGCGCTGCTGACGCCGCTATGTATGTGGTCAAGAAACTCCGCCACCAGGCCGACGCCGCAACGTCCTAACGGAGACGCACCAAAAGCAAAGGCCCGGCAAGCGCCAGGCCTCACTATTCAACTGTTCATTCGTCCACCTGTCGACGGTCTTTACTCGGCAGCCATCTCCTCCGCCTCGCCCTCCTGGCGCATCATCTCCAGTTCGCGCTCGGCGGCTTCGATCTCGGCCGTCACCTCCTGCTGCACCCGTGCTGCCGCTTCTTCGAGCTCCGGTGAGAGCTGGACGTTGCGGTAATACTCCAGACCCGTGCCAGCAGGGATCAGCCGTCCGACGATCACGTTCTCCTTGAGGCCGCGCAGGTTATCGATAGCCCCGTTGATGCTCGCTTCGGTCAGCACGCGAGTCGTCTCCTGGAAGCTGGCAGCCGAGATAAAGCTGTCGGTCGAGAGCGATGCCTTCGTGATGCCCAGCAGCAGCGGACGCCCGATCGCCGGACGGCCTCCCTCTGCCAGCACCCGTTCGTTCTCCTCGCGGAAGCGGAAGCGGTCGACCTGCTGCTCCAACAGAAAGTTGGTATCGCCGATCTCGTCGATCCGCACCCAGCGCAGCATCTGCCGGACGATGACCTCGATGTGCTTGTCGCTGATGGCCACGCCCTGCAACCGGTAGACCTCCTGGATCTCGTTCACCAGGTAGGCTTGCAGCTCCTTCTCGCCCAGCACGGCGAGAATGTCGTGCGGATTCAGCGGCCCATCCATCAGCGGGTCGCCGGCACGCAGACGCTCGCCCTCCTGGACATTGACGTGAATGCCTCGCTGTACCGAGTACTCCTTCTCGTCTCCGTTGTCCGCGGTCACATAAATCTTGCGCTGGCCCTTGCTGACCTCGCCGAAGCGGACCACGCCATCGATCTCGCTGATGGTGGCCGTCTCGCGCGGCTTGCGCGCCTCGAAGAGTTCGACAACGCGCGGCAGACCGCCGGTGATGTCCTTGGTGCGCGTGCTCTCCTTGGGAATCTTCGCCAGCACGTCGCCCGGTCCCACCTCATCGCCATCCTGCACCATCAGGTGAGCGCCGCGCGGCAACAGATAACGCTTGTTGCCCTTGGCGTTCTTCACCACAAAAGCCGGCTGCCGCTTCTCGTCCGGTGCATCCGCAACCACCCAGCGCGAGAGGCCGGTCACTTCGTCCACCTCTTCGTTGAGCGTGATGCCTTCCTGAAGATCCTTGAAGGTTACCGTGCCGCCGATCTCGGTCAAGATGGCGTAGGTGTAAGGATCCCACTCGGCCAGCAACTGGCCCAGCTTCACCTGCTCGCCGTCCTTCACCCGCAGGCGCGCGCCATAGACCACCTGGTAGCGCTCCTTTTCACGGCCGCGTTCGTCTTGAATGGCCACCGAGCCCGACCGGTTCATTGCCACCAGCGTGCCGTCCTTGCTCTCGACGTAGTTCAGATTGATGAAGCGCACGAAGCCGTTGTTCTTGGCGTCGAGGCGCGACTTGTCTTGCACTCGGCTGGCCGTACCGCCCACATGGAAGGTACGCATCGTCAACTGCGTTCCCGGCTCGCCGATTGACTGCGCCGCGATCACGCCGCAGGTCTCGCCCAGTTCCACCATGCGTCCCGAGCCAAGGTTGCGCCCATAGCAGAGAGCGCAGACGCCGCGCCGCGACTCGCAGGTGAGCACCGACCGGATCTTTACCTTCTCCTTGCCCGCCGCCTGAATCGCCGAGGCAATCTCCTCGTCGATCCCCTGGTTCACATCCACCACGATGTTGCCGTCGTAGTCCTTGATGCGCTCCAGAGACACGCGGCCGATAATGCGATCGCGCAATTCTTCGATGATCTCGCCCGACTCCACGATCGATCCGACGTAGATGCCTTCAACCGTGCCGCAGTCATACTCGGTCACGATCACATCCTGTGCAACGTCAACCAGGCGGCGTGTCAGATAGCCAGAGTCGGCCGTCTTCAATGCCGTATCGGCCAGTCCTTTGCGCGCGCCGTGTGTCGAGATGAAGTACTCGAGCACCGTCAGCCCT
>Ga0181519_10004114_pt1 | contig 11833 bp, 8 predicted proteins | sample PEATcosm2014_Bin_26_FD_121102 | JGI IMG/M metagenome (GOLD analysis project Ga0181519, IMG submission 121102) | Peatland microbial communities from MTU Mesocosm Facility, Houghton, MI, USA - PEATcosm2014_Bin02_10_metaG | ecosystem: Environmental > Terrestrial > Soil > Wetlands > Peat | place... | reverse complement strand
AGCCGCGCCGTCACCGCCTCGGCCACCAGGCGCAGATCATCGGCCAGGCGATCGACGTTGAACACCTGGTCGAGCGGCCCTCTTGGCCAGGTCGACCCGCCATTGCCGCGCGCGTCATAGGCGAAGACCCGCGTGTTCTTGGCCAGATCCTTCAGCCAGGGCGCATAGGAACCGGCGGCCAAGCCATTGGCGTGGCCGAAGAGCAGCGGCTGACCATGCGCCGGACCGTCCAGCGCATAGACCGGAAGCACCGCGCCGTCTTGCGTGGCCACGGTGAAAACATCGTCCACGCCGTCGAGCGAGAGAAAGGATGGGATCAAGAAATCAATACCGCCATCAATGCGAGCTGTCTTCGCGCGGATCGGTCCACACGAATTCCTGGGGATCGATGGAAGCGCCGTAATGCGGATCGGACAGGGTCACGGTGACGGTCTTGTTCTGCGCGTCGACCACCGACCATTGGCGCAATTCGAGCGGGTTGTCGTCGAGCACCAGCGTGACCTTGCCGCCCGCGGCGTTCTTCGATTCGGTCAAGGTGAGGTTCAACACGCCGGGATTGCGCTGCAGCCCCAACACCTGGACGTCGCCGCCGATTTTGATGTTGTTTTGCAGCAGGAACCAAGCCGGGGTCTTGTCGATATCGACCCAGGAAACCTGGTTGAGCTTGCCGTCGAAATAATAGATCTCACCCTTGGTGGCGACCATCACCACCCGGCTGGGCTGGTCGTATTCGATGCGCATGTGGCCCGGGCGTTGGAGATAGATCATGCCCGAGGCGATGCCGCCATTATCCGCCACCTGGTCGAAACGCGAGACCAGGGTGCGGATGCCGTTGAGATAGGACTGGATGCGCACGATATCCTGCATGTCGTCGGGCGACAGAGCGGCCTTCGCCGCGCCCGGCCACAATGCGAGAACGCCCAATCCAATCAGAGCGGCGCGGCGGGTGAACAAGGGTGAAGATGTCGGCATTAAATTCATTGGCTCCGGCAAGGCTGGGGCTCCGGCAAGGCCGGGACTCCGGCGAGAGTGGGTTCCCCTTGCGCCTCAGATATAAGCCCTTTTATGGCTTTTTGTGGACCGGCTCAATCTAATGCGGCTGGCTAAAGCGAACGGCCCAGCACTTCGCGCTTGCCGACATGGTTCGATGGCCCGACCACGCCTTCCGATTCCATGCGTTCGATGATGCGCGCGGCGCGATTATAACCGATCTGGAGATGGCGCTGGACGAAGCTGGTCGAGGCCTTGCGCTCGCGCAGCACCAGATTGACCGCCTGATCGTAAAGCTCGTCGCCCGAAGAATTGCCCTCGCTTTCGAGGAATTGGCCCATCTCGTCGTCCTCGTCGGCGGTGACGTCTTCGACATAGGCGGGCGCCGGGCCGTTTTCCTTGAGGAATTTGACCACCGCCTCGACTTCTTGATCCGAAACAAACGGCCCGTGGACGCGGGTGATGCGGCCGCCCCCGGCCATGTGCAGCATGTCGCCGCGGCCCAGCAATTGCTCGGCCCCGGCCTCGCCCAAGATGGTGCGGCTGTCAATTTTGCTGGTGACCTGGAAGGAAACGCGGGTCGGAAAATTCGCTTTGATCGTTCCCGTGATAACGTCGACCGAGGGACGTTGCGTCGCCATGATGATGTGGATGCCGGCGGCGCGCGCCATTTGCGCCAGACGCTGGACGGCGCCTTCGATGTCCTTGCCGGCCAAGAGCATGAGGTCGGCCATCTCGTCCACGACCACGATGATCAGGGGGAGCGGATCGGTGGCGAGCGGCTGTTCCTCGAAAACCGGGCGGCCGGAATCTTCGTCGAATCCGGTTTGCACCCGGCGGGTCAGCGCCTCGCCCTTCGCCTTGGCCTCGGCCAGACGCTGATTATATCCCTCGATGTTGCGCACGCCGAGCTTGGACATGGCGCGGTAGCGGTTTTCCATCTCGCGCACCGTCCATTTGAGCGCGACCACGGCCTTCCGGGGCTCCGTCACGACGGGCGCCAGCAGATGCGGAATCCCGTCATACATCGAGAGTTCCAGCATCTTCGGATCGATCATGATGAATTTGCACTGGTCGGGCGTGAGCCGGTACAGGATCGACAGGATCATGGTGTTGATGCCGACCGATTTGCCCGAGCCGGTGGTGCCGGCGATGAGAAGATGGGGCATGCGCTGCAGATCGGCGATCACCGGCGCGCCGCCGATGTCCTTGCCCAACACCAAGGGCAGCCGGGCGGAATTCTGCTCATAGGCCTCGGACGACAACAACTCGCGCAGGAACACCATTTCCGAGCGCGCATTGGGCAACTCGATGCCGAGCACGTTGCGGCCGGGGATGACCGCGACGCGCGCCGAGAGCGCGCTCATCGAGCGGGCGATGTCGTCGGCCAATCCGATGACCCGCGAAGCCTTGATGCCGGGCGCGGGCTCCAATTCATAAAGCGCGACGACGGGGCCCGGGCGCACCTTGACGATCTGCCCGCGCACGCCGAACTCCTCGAGCACGGATTCCAGAAGCCTGGCGTTTTGCTGCAGCGCCTCTTCGTTGATCGCGGCACCCCCGCGCATCGGCGGCGGATCGGAGAGGAGATCGAGCGGCGGCAGGAGATGATCGGCATGGCCCAAGGCCAGCGAGGCCTGGCGCATGCGGCGCATCTTGCTTGATTTGCCTGAAAGATCGACCGAGGCCCGGCGGCGCACGGGCCGCGAATCTTCCTCGTCGTCTTCGCCGGCATCTTCCATTTTCGCGCCATCGAGGAAAACCGGATCGTTGCGCGTCTGGTCGATTTCGGTTTCGAGCGGCTCCGGATCCGTGCGCCGGCCGATGAGACGCGCGGGCGACAGCAATCCGCCGAGCCGCGCCAGCAATCCCGGAGTCTCGCCGGAATTTCTGAATTCTTTTTCTTCTCGGGCGAGACGCAGGGCTTCGCGTTCCGAGGCAAGGCTTGACCGGGACGACGCGTTGGCGCGCGCGAAGCGGCCGCGCGTCGAGAAACCCAGCACATAGAGCAACAACAGCCCGACCAGCGCCGCCGCCGCCATCGCGGCCAGCGGCGGTGCCACGTCGATGCGCCCGAAACCCTGGCGGGCCAATTCGCCGACGAAGCCGCCGAGGCCCGAGGCGATCGGCCAAGAAAAAGGCGCGGGCAGGATGGAAACCGCCAGCGCCAAAAGCGGCAAGGCCCAGGGCGCCAGCAACAGCTTGATCCACAAACGGCCCAAGCCGCGCGCCAGCACCAGGCGCACGCCCCAATCGAACAGGAATACCGGCATCAACCATGCGGCCAGGCCGAAGCCCTGGAACAGCGCATCGGCCAGACGCGCGCCTTCCATGCCCATGGGGTTGTGGACCGGAGCCAGCACGGCATGATCCCAGGAGGGATCGGCATGGTCGTAGAAGCCCAGCGCCAGCGCCAGAAACAATGCCCCGGCCAGCAACGCCATGCCGAGCATGCGTTGGCCGAGAAGCGGCCAATCCAGCCCCTCGCCCCGTCCGCGTGGCCGGTGTCCGGCCTCGATACTCACCATGGTCGCGCTCCCCCTCATTCCGGAGCCGATAAAGTACGAATCGCGGAATCCCAGCGGAACCCGCGCTATACCACTCTATTATATATCTTTAGTCGAGGAACGCCAAATAACCTATTGGCGAATCGGGGCTTAATCGCCAAGAAATTAGTGGTCATTTTAGCGATCATTTTAACGATTCGGGGCCGGAAAACGGCCCCGCCCCGGCCTTGCTCGGACCGGGGCAGGTTCAAACCGAAGAAGAAATCAGGCAGCCAGCATCAGCCCGGGCCATGAATGTTCGTGGGGGTTGGCGCGGGCGAATAGGTATTGCTCATGGTGTCGATGATGGTGGCGCCGGGATCGTCCTCGCGCTGACGGCGCATCAGGGTCTTGTTGGGACCGAAATAGATCCGGAACCCGACGAGGGCATAGCTGTCGCGCTGGCCGCTAAGCGCGGCCTCGGTGAAAGCGGTGAGGCCGGGCAGCGCCGGGATGAGACCGAGCTGGTATTCCGCGCCCAACAGCACGCGGGAATGCGCCGAATTGAGATCGCCGCCGCCGGAAAGGTTGAAATTGTCGACCGGATACCAGCCGAGATCGAGCACGGCGAAGCCGCCTTTCTTGTCGAGAAAAATGCCGTCCTGGTAGCCCGCGGCGACGCCGGGCGTGAAGCGGCCGAAATACTGCTCGCCCTCAATGCCGTAACGGTTCACGTAAACGCCAGCGCCGCTAAGCGGCTTGCGAGCTGGCGGCGCGTCGCCGTGATCGGAATGGGTAACGAACAGACCGGCGAGGCCGGCGGTGGGATCGCGCCAAAAGCCTTGGGCGCCGGCGCCCCACAGACCGTAGCCATGACCGTCGCCGGCGGCAAAGTCGAACTGCGCGCCGAAGCTGTGGGTCACGGGAAAAGTGATGCTGCCTTGAGCGATGCCGGCGCCGTGGCCACCGAGATCGCCGCCCTCGACCGAGATTTTTTCGTTGACGGTCGAAACCGCCGGCCCGTCGGCCCATGCCGTACCGGCATAGGCCGATCCCAGCAACAAGGCGAAAGCCGATACGGAAATCAAACCAATGCTTCTTTTCTTGGTGCGTGGAAATTTCTTGGTGAATCGAAGTTCCATTGCGCAGTTCCCCCTGTAAAAATTACCGCGCGCGAAATTAACCGTTTGAAATAATGATGGCGAGACGGATTTTTCCGATTCGCGCGCCGCCGAAACAGGAAAAAATCCGATGTGACATTTAGGCCAAGGAACCCAAGGAAAAAGGGGCGGCCAAGAAGCCGCCCCCGAGTTTCACCACAGGAGGAACTCTACTGAATGGTTTCGCCGTGCAGCGCCAGATCGAGCCCGTCGCGCTCGATCTCTTCCTCGACTCGCAGGCCCATGACCAAGTCGATCGCCTTGAGAATGGCGAGCGTGACCACCGCGTCATAGACCAGGACGATGATGATGCCCTGGGCCTGGTTCAACACCTGGAGCCAATTGCCCTCGATGGCGCCCGCCGTGCCGCCATAGGCCTCGATGGCGAAAACGCCGGTCAGCAGCACGCCGGTGATGCCGCCGACGGCGAAGACGCCGAACGCGTCGAGCGCGTCGTCATAGCCGAAAGCGTGCTTCAGGCCGGTGACGCCCCAATAACACACGACACCCGCCACGCCGCCGATGACCAGCCCGCCCACCGGACCGACAAAGCCCGAGGCCGGGGTGATGGCGACCAGGCCGGCGACGGCGCCCGAGCAGATGCCGATAAGCGTCGGCTTGCCGCGCAGAATCCATTCGACGGCCATCCAGGCGAGACCCGCGGACGCCGCCGCGATTTGCGTCACCGTCATCGCCATGCCGGCCTGCATCCCGGCCGATACCGCCGCGCCGGCATTGAAGCCGAACCAGCCGACCCAGAGCAGCGCGGCGCCGATGAAGGTCAGCACCACGTTATGCGCCGGGCCGGTATCCTTGCGCTTGCCCAGCACCAGTGCGGTCATCAGCCCGGCGACGCCGGAATTGATGCTCACCACCGTGCCGCCGGCAAAATCGAGCACCTTCACATAGGCCGCGCCATTGGCGCTGTTGAGGAAGCCGTCCGGCCCCCACACCCAATGCGCCACCGGGGCGTAGACCAGCGTCGCCCACAGCGCGATGAACACGCACATGGCGGAGAACTTCATGCGCTCGGCGAAGGAACCGGCGATCAGCGCCGGAGTGATGATCGCAACCGTCATCTGGAAGCACATATAGACGGTCTCGGGAATCGTCGGCGCCAGCGAATTGGGATTGCCGGTATTGGTCGCGACGTCGCTCAGAATGCCTTGCAGGAAGAGGCGGTCGAGCCCGCCGAGCAAGGGCGATCCGGCGCGGAAGGCGAAACTGTAATTGCATACCGCCCACAGCACCGTGACGAGACAGGTGATGAAGAAGCTGGTCATCACCGTATCGCCGACATTCTTCTTGCGCACCATGCCGCCATAGAACAATCCCAGGCCCGGGACGGTCATCATCAGCACCAGCGCCACCGAAGCCAGCATCCAGGCGGTGTCGCCGGAATTGGGCGTGCAGGCGGCCTGATTCTTGGCATCGCAAGGCAACGGCGCCGGCGCCGGGGCGGGAGAAGGTGCCGGCGCGGCGGATTGATCGGCCGGCAACGCGTTCTGGTCGGCGGGCGCGGTGGATTGATCGGTGGGTGTCGTGTCTTGGGCGAAGGCGGCAGGCGCCGCCAGGCCGGCAAGCGGCAGGGGCAGGAGGAAGGCCGCCGCCAGCAACAGCAGACGCGCCTCACGAAGGCGGGCGCGAAGTCGTGCGCGGAAAGGCGATAACATCGATAGATCCTCCCGAGGGGGCCCGGATTCCCGCCCTGGCAGTCGGCCCGCCCTTATCGGACGGATTTCAGCCGGGGATTTGTTCAGGCCCCTATTGTTGGAATTAAAAGCGAGATTCATGCCAAGTCGGATACCAGCGCCGGATTGCCGCGCAGCTTGAGAATAACCGCTCGAGAATCCGGCTTTCCCGGGCGGTTTCGGGGAAATACTACCCAACCCGATAGTACCTGCTCAATAAGTGAGCAAGGGAGACAAATCGACCGGGATGGACGGGAAACCCAAAACGCCGGAGCGGGCATCCGGCCCCCCGCCGAATACCCGCCCCGTCGTAACCAGACAAGAACGGGCGCGGGAAAGATCCCGCGCCCGCCCTTTGCTTTAGAGACTACTCGCCGTCGCCACCGATGGCGTAGGCGGTCTCACCGTGGATCGCGTCGTCACCAACCTTGAGGACCGCTTCGTCCATACGCAACGGCGTGATGAACGAGATGATCTTGAGGATGATGAAGGTGGCGATGATGTTGTACACGATGATGAACCCACCGGCTTCAGCCTGGAGCAGCAGCTGGCCCGGATTGCCGTAGAGCAAGCCGGTTCCGCTGACGCCGGGCGCGTCCTTGTCGGTGCCGATATATTCGAGCATGTCCGGGTTGGCCAGGACGCCCGTCAACAGGCCGCCCATCAAACCCGCCACGCCGTGGGTGGAGAACACGCTCAAGGTGTCGTCCACTTTCATCATGAACTTGGTCTTTTGGAACTTGTTCATGCTGAGCCACGGGAGGATACCCGCGCAGATGCCGATGATGCCCGCACCCCAGCCGTCCACGTAACCGGCGGCGGGAGTGATGGCGACCAGGCCGGCGATCATGCCGTTGACCGCGCCGATGACCGAGGGCTTGCCGTAGAACATCTTGTCCATGAGCGTCCAGACCAGCAAGGCAGCCGCGGTGGCGGTGTTGGTGTTCATCACCGCCGCACCGGCGTCAGCATTGGCGAAGTACGGGTCGCCGCCGTTGAAGCCGTTCCAGCCCAGCCACAGAATGCCGGCACCGACGAGGGTGGTCAGCAAATTGTTGGGCGGGAAGTGATCGCGGTCGGCTTTGAGGCGCGGTCCGACCATCGCCGCGGCAACGAAGCCGGACGTGGCGGCCGCGAGATGGATGACGTAACCGCCGGAGAAGTCGAGCGCACCGGCAGCAGCGAGCCAACCACCACCCCACAGGCTGAACGCGCCCACGGTGTAAACGCAGGTCATCCACACCGGGCAGAAGATCACCCAAGCGCGGAAGCTCATGCGGCCGAGAACCGAGCCGCCCAGGATGATCACCGTGATCGCGGCGAACACGAACTGGAAGTACATGAGGGTCGCCATCGGGAAGGCCATGTCGGGCATGCCCGACGCCGCTTCCGGAATGGTCGCCTGGCTCAGGCTGAACGACGCGGAGAGCGCCGGCAGCGGTTGACCGAGGAATTCCTGTCCGGCCACCGAGAGCCAAACCGGTCCGAAGGCCATGTTGTAGTCGAACAGAACCCAGACGATGAGAACCGAGGCGAAGGCATAGATTGCCATGAAGGCGGAGTTAATCGCCCACTTCGTCTTGACGACGCCGCCGTAGAGAACAACCAGTCCGGGAATGCTTTGCAGGGCGACGAAAGTGGCCGCCGCCAACTGCCAGGCATTAGACCCCGTGTCTAGCCATTTAGGTGATGGTACGAGCATTGATAACTCCCCCTTATTTATGCCGATTGGCTTCTCCAAAGGGGCGAGTGACCCCCGGAACCAATACCGGGAGCAATCTAGCAATAACCATGCCGCCATTGCCATCGGGTCTGAGTACCAGCCCTATGCCTTATGACCGGGTTCGACTCGTCGAGTCGGAGAACCAATGATTATGAAATAGGCATTTTGATCAGAAAATAAACAAAGCTTTCCGAGTCGTGAAAATCGCGGATTTTCCGCCCGGCTTCGCGAGCGATTTCCCATTCTTCGGCAATCCGCGGCTTTCCCGGCGCTTCAGGCGCGCGGCGTTCTTTGCAAGTGCCTTGGGAATTGGCTATGGATCGGATCATAAACAGGGAGGCGGCGTCATGTTTTCGAACCGTTCACGCGCGGCGATGATCGCCGCGTTGGCGATGGGATTGTTTGCTCCCGCGACAGGCTTCGCGGCGGCACCCGACGCCGCCGCGATCACCTGCACCAATCCCAACAGCGGCGCGAGCTGGCCGATCAGCATCGATTACGCCGCCGCCACCGTCGACTCTTATCCCGCCAGCATCAGCGACACGAAAATTTCCTGGCGCAACGCCAAGGATCTCGGCCACTACACCCTCGACCGCAAATCCGGCGACCTGACCATCATCTACGCCTCGAGCACCGGCGGCTATTTCGTCTACGACAAATGCAAGCTGGAGAATTGACCCGGATCTCCGGACGGCCGGCATTCGCGCGCGACACGAGCGGATGTCATGGCTGAGGGCGTCAGCGGCGTTCAGGCCAGCGTCGGCTTCGTTTCTGAAATCGGACCACGTCCGCGCAACGAGGATTTCGTGGCGTCGGTGTTCGGCGCCGAACTGCCCGAGCCGCGCCGCGAAGTGGTGGCCGCGATCGCCGATGGCATCGGCGGCGCCAAGGGCGGCCGCGTCGCCGCCGAAACCGCGGTGCGCGGATTCATCGACGGGTTTTGGGATCTGCCCGAGACCATGGAGGTGCGCCGTGCCGCCGCCACCATTGTCAATTCGCTCAATAAATGGATTCAATCCCTCGGCCGCCAGGACCCCGAACTCAAGGGCATGGGCTGCACGTTCACCGCCATCGTGCTGCGCGGGCGCATCGCCCATCTGCTGCATGTCGGGGATACGCGCGCCTACCGGCTGAGCGGCGACCGGCTGACTTGCCTCACCACCGACCATGCGCGCTCGCGCGCCGACGGGCGGCGCGTGCTGTACCGCGCGCTCGGCATCGAGGCGGAAGTGCGGCTCGATTACGCGACCCAGCCGGTGGCGCTGCACGACCGATTCCTGCTGTGCAGCGACGGCGTCTACGGCTCGCTCACCGACGAGGCCATCACCGAGATATTGCGCGCGCGCTCGGCGCCCGAGGACGCCGCCAAGGCGCTGGTGGCGGCGGCCTATGATTCCGGCAGCACCGACAACGCGACCGCGCTCGTGCTCGACGTGGTCGGATTGCCGACGGCGGAATCGGCCGAGATCGTCAGCGACACGATCATGAAACTGCCGCTGATTCCGGTGCCGATCGACGGCCAGACGGTCGACGGTTTCGTGCTCAAGGTGTTGATGTCGGACGGCCGGTACAGCCGGCTCTTCGGCGCAACGGACGAGATCGAGGGCGGCGACGTGGCGTTGAAATTTCCCAAGCCGGAAGTCGCGTCGAAGGCGATCTTTCACGCCGCCTTCGTGCGCGAGGCCTGGGTGGGATCGCGCGTCACCAGCCCCTGGCTCGGCCGCGTCATCGAATTGCCGCCGGGACGGCAAACTTGCCTCTACACCGTGATGCCGCTCTATCAGGGCGAGTTGCTCGAGCGGCGGCTGATCCGCCCGCCGGGTTTGGGTTTAGAGGAAGGCCGCAACATCGCGATCAAGCTGGCCCGGGCGGCGGGGGCGTTGCACCGCGCCGGCATCATCCATCGCGACATCAAGCCGGATAACGTCATCCTGGAAGGCGAAGGCTCGTTGAAGCTGATTGATCTCGGCGTGGTGCGCATTCCCGGCATGGAGGATTTTCCGCCCGAGAATATTCCCGGCACCACCGCCTATATGGCGCCGGAAATGTTCCAAGGCGAACCCGGGAACGTGGCCACCGACATCTACGCCCTGGGCGTCACCATGTTCCGGGCCTATACCGACGAATTCCCCTATGGAAATCTCGACGGGACCAGCGGCCCGCGCCGCGACCGGCCGAAGGAGTTTTCGCTGTTGCGCCCGGATTTGCCGGCCTGGCTCCAGGCCACGCTTAACCGCGCCATTGCGACCAACCCCGCCGAACGCTTTCATGACATGGCGGAATTCGCGCTGGAGATGGAATCGGGCCCGGCGCGGGCGCCGGCGGCGCATCGCCGGCCGATGACGCTTTATGAGCGCTATCCGCTGCGCTTCTGGCAGGGCATATCGGCTTTGCTGGCCCTGGCGCTTTTGGCCACATGGCTGCGGCACTGAGTTCGACTATACTGAGAACCATGAAAACTGAACCGCGCACCGAACTGGCCGTGGCCGGGGGCGGCTTGGCCGGCATCACTTTGGCGATATCCTGCGCCGAAGCCGGGCTCGACGTGACGGTCATCGACCGGATCGAGCGCAAGGCGATGTTGAAGCCGGGATTCGACGGCCGCACCACCGCGCTCTCTTTCGGTTCGCGCCGGGTGATGGAGACCATCGGCGTCTGGGCGGAGCTGGAACCCCAGGCGCAGCCTATTCTGGAAATCCGCGTCGCCGACGGCGCCTCGCCGTTCTTCCTGCATTACGACCACAAGGACGTGGGCGACAACCCGATGGGCTACATCGTCGAGAATGCGGCGTTGCGCCGCGCGCTTTACCGGCGCGCGAAAGGATTGAAAAATCTCCGCATCGTCGCGCCCAAATCGGTGGCCGGCGTCACCGATGAGGGTGCCTATGCCCGCATCACCTTGGACGACGGCACCGCGCTCAAGGCGCAGCTGGTGGCGGCGTGCGACGGGCGGAATTCCAATCTCCGCCAGGCGGCCGGGATCAACTGTCTCGAATGGTCCTATCGTCAGATCGCCATCGTGGCGGTGGTGAAACACGAATTGCCGCATCGCGGCGTGGCGGTGGAACATTTCCGTCCGGCCGGCCCCTTCGCCATCCTGCCGATGACCGGGAACCGTTCCTCGATCGTGTGGAGCGAGGCGGCCGATCTGGCGCCCAAGCTTTTGAAGCTGCCGCCCGAAAAATTCCAGATCGAGCTCGAAAAGCGTTTCGGCGATTTCCTCGGGGCCGTCGCCTTGGCCGGGCCCGTCTGGTCCTATCCCCTGGGCTTCATCCATGCCGACCGTTACACGTCCGGGCGGATGGCGCTGGTCGGCGACGCGGCGCATGCCATCCATCCCATCGCCGGCCAGGGATTGAATCTGGGTTTTCGCGACGTGGCGACTTTGGCCGAGCTCGCGGTGAACGCGCGGCGCCTCGGCCTCGATATCGGCGCGCCGGATTTGCTGGCGCGTTACGAGCGCTGGCGGCGGTTCGATTCGGTGACCTTGGCGGCGATGACCGATGGGCTCAACCGGCTTTTTTCCAACAAGTCGAAGACCCTGGCCTGGACGCGCGATTTAGGATTGGGCGCCATCAACCGCATGCCGCGCGTGAAGAAAGTGATGATCCGCCACGCCATGGGAATTCTCGGCGAAATTCCGAAACTCGTAAAAGGCGAACAACTATAGCGCGGCATTATTTATTGGCTTCGCTCTTGACGAGCTACGCGATGGGAATTCTCGGCAAAATTCCGAAACTCGTAAAAGGCGAACAACTATAGCGCGGCATTATTTATTGGCTT
>Ga0181519_10004113_pt1 | contig 11836 bp, 12 predicted proteins | sample PEATcosm2014_Bin_26_FD_121102 | JGI IMG/M metagenome (GOLD analysis project Ga0181519, IMG submission 121102) | Peatland microbial communities from MTU Mesocosm Facility, Houghton, MI, USA - PEATcosm2014_Bin02_10_metaG | ecosystem: Environmental > Terrestrial > Soil > Wetlands > Peat | place... | reverse complement strand
GCCGTAGAGGGTCCCCTGCGGTCCCTTCAGCACCTCGACGCGGTCGAGATCGAAGGTCGCGAAGCTCTGCTCGGCCGGCGAACTGAGATACACCTCGTCCACGTAGATCCCATTCGGACCGGCGTTGTTGGTGTCATAGTCATTAAGACCAATACCCCGGATCGTGATGATCGGCTGGTTGCCGGGGCCCGCCACGAGCGCGATATCGACGTTGGGCGTGATCGCGCCCAGGTCGATGGATGATTTTATCCCCAGGTTCTGCAGTTGCTTGCCAGTGAAGGCCTGGATCGAAATCGGCACCTGCTGGATGTTTTCACTCCGTTTTTGCGCGGTGACGACGACGGCCTCTACGTCGGTCGATTTGGCGTTGGCGTCGGTGGTCGTCGCCGCAGCGGCATGAGTAACGCCGCCGATCGCGAAAAAAAGGCTCGCGCCGACGCTGGCCATGAGGCGACGACGCGCCGTGGGAATCTTCGTCTTGTTCATTGCAGTCCCCGTTCTGTCTTGGTTTGCGGCGCCTGCCTCTACCGCTCCGTTGTTCTTTTCACTCGCAGTTACGCCGCCAGGAAGCTCATCTTCTCCACTGGGGTCAGGCTCGCCGCCTGGACTTTCAGCGCCTTGAAGGCCCCGTCCGCCGCGTCGAGGGCCTGATCGATATCGGCCGCGGTCATTGCCGCGCACAGGAACATATTGTGCCAGGGGTGCACATAGATACCTCGCGCCAGCATTTCGCTCGACCAGCAGAAACCTTTGCGCATGTCGCGGTCATCGTCGAAGAGGAACAACGGCATGGTTGCTGGGCCTGTCTGGCGGAAGCCGAATCCGTACACCTCGGCGCGCTCCGCCAAACCCGCGCGCAGGCGTTCGCCCAGGCGTTCGATATGTTCGAGATAGTCGGTGTCGCGAATAAGCCTGAGCGTCTCGATGGCCGCAGCCATGGGAGCGGCCTGATACCAATAGGACCCGGTGACGAAGATCGAAGTCGCCGCTTTTCGCGCGACGTCCGACCCGAGCAAAGCCGAGATCGGATGGCCGTTGGCGATACACTTGCCCCAGCTCGAGAGGTCCGGCTCGACGCCGACCGTGGACCAACTGCAATCGCGGGATATGCGGAAACCGGCGCGGACATCATCGACCACCAGCAGGGCGCCGGTCTGGTCGCAAAGCTCACGGGCGCGACGCGCGTAGGCCGGATCGGGCAGCGCCTGATCGACAAAGGCGTCGTGCCGGACCGGCGCGGCGAAGATCGCGGCGAGATCGCCGCCCGCCTGCGCGGCGGCGGCCTCAAGGCTCGCGATGTCGTTGTAGTCGCATAGGATCTGATGCGCTTGATCCTCGGGGATGACGCCCGCGGGACGGGATGCACACCAGGGCATAGCGCCATGATAAGCGCCTCTGGCGCGGATGATCGTCTTGCGCCGGGTGTGGGCGCGGGCGACCATGAGGGCCATTAGCGTTGCGTCGGCGCCGTTCTTACAGGTCATCATCCAATCGGCATGACCGACCATCGACGTGAGAGTTTCGGCGAGCTCGACCATTCGCGCCGTCGGGCCCGTCAGCGTATCGCCGAGAGCCAACTGTTGCAGGAACGCGCGGTCGACCGATTCGTGGCCATAGCCGAATAGGTTCGGACCATAGGCGCACATGAAATCAAGATACTCCGCACCGTCGGCGTCCCAGATTCGCGCACCCTTCGCGCGAGCGAAATATTGCGGATAATCGTCCGGTAGCAGACGAACCGACTGATGGCCGTACATGCCGCCGGGAATCACCGCTTCCGCGCGCTCCCGGAGGGCTCGATCGACGGTGTTGGCTCTTGTCATAGCCAGCCCCTCATTGCCATCACTTCGAAAAACGATAGTCTTAGCTAGCACAATGCGTCGCATGGCGCGGCCCGTCAACAGCGGGCGAAACTTTTTGAACAGTGGTTGAGCGAGTGGTGGCGAGGACCAAATCCGAGGGTAAACCGGCGAAAAAGGTGACAAAACCGGCCAGGGGCCAGGGGACCGTGAGTCAACCTCAACAGACAAGGGCGATGGCCACGCGGGAGCGCCTGTTGCAGGTGGCCGCCGAGCTCCTCGGCGAGGTCGGCATCGAGCGCATTTCGACCAATCTTATTTGCGCCCGGGCAGGCATGACGCCACCAGCATTGTACCGCTATTTCAATGACAAATATGCGGTTCTTGAAGCTCTGGCCGAACGGTTGATGGAGCGACAGAACGTCGTCCTGATCGCATGGCTGGAGCGATATATTCCGCTGGGCCTGGACGCGTTGGGGGAGGCGCTCGAAGCTCTGTTGCGTGAGACTGCGGCGGTCACGGCCACCGAGCCAGGGGCTGTATGGACCCTGCGGGCGCTGCACGCTGTGCCGCAACTCAACCATATCCGCATCGCCTCGCACCGCTACGTCACCGACCGCATGGCGGAGGGCTATGCGACGTTGTTGCCCGGCTATGAACGCGATGTGCTTTGGCGTCGGTTGCGAATCGCTGTCGAGTTCGGTTTCGCCGCCGATGGAATGCTCACCGAGGAGGATCTCATCCCGCGGGAGGATCTGATCAGGGACGCGGCGGCCATCTTGCGGCACGTGCTCTCGCCATGAGGTCCCCGGTCAGGGAGTCGCCGCGTAGATCATGACGCCCGTTGCGACCGCCAGGTTCAGGCTGTCGGCCCGCCCGCGCATCGGAATCTTCACGAGCGTATCGCAAACCGCCGTGAGCTCAGGCGGCAGACCGGCCTGCTCGTTCCCCATGAGGATCAGGTTCGGTTCCCGATAATCGGCGGCCCGGAAGTCGGCGGTTGCGGTAAGGAGCGTGCCAACGACCGACCCAGGCCAGGCTTTGCGCCAATCTATGAAGGCCTCGACGCCGGTCTTGGCGATTGTCACGGCAAAGATGGAACCCATCGTCGCCCGCACCGCTTCGACTGAGTGCGGATCGCAACAATCCCCGACAAGGATCACCCCGCCGCAGCCGGCCGCGTCGACCGTGCGAACGATGGCGCCCAGATTGCCCGGATCTCGTACGGCCTGCAGTGCGACCCAGCAGCGCGCCGCGTCCGGACGGATTCCGGCGAGCGGGGTGACTCTCTGCTCGAAAACGCCCAGCACGGTCTGAGGATTATCGCGGCGCGATATCTTGGCCAAGATCGCCGGGGTGACCTCCACCGTCTCCTTGGCCGCGGCGGCGGCGCGATGCAGGAGGGGGTGGCCGGCCGCCTCGGCGCTATGCAGCAGCAGGCGCGGTGGGCGGCCAAGTTCGACCGCTTCGGTGACGATCTTGAGGCCCTCAGCGAGAAACAGGCCGGACGCCTCCCGTTCCTTTCGCAGGTGAAGCGCCCGGGTCGCCTTGACGGCGGGATTGTTCAGAGAGGTGATCGCCCGACCGCTCACGGCGCGGTCCAGCGCGCGAAGAACGACAGTCCCGCGCCGCGATCGCGCTGCGCCTCCATCAGAGCGAGCTCGCCCCAGTCGATGATCCCGGGCCGGGCTGAAAGCACGTCCGCGAGCAGGCCGGCCAGCGCCAGGCCCGACAGCCGCTCCGAGTAGGCGTTCAGCAAGAGAAACGAAGCGTTATCTGCGAGCAACGTCGCGCAGCCTGCCGCAAGGGCGGGCAAGTCTTCGTAGAGCCGCCAGACTTCTCCAGCCGGTCCTCGCCCGTATTTCGGCGGATCCAGGACGATGGCGTCGTACCGAACCCCGCGCCGGATTTCGCGCTGCACCCATTTGCGAGCGTCTTCGCAGATCCAGCGCACGGGCGCCGCCTGCAGGCCCGAAAGCGTCGCGTTGTCACGGGCCCAGCCGACCGCCTTCTTGGAGGCGTCGACGTGGGTTACGATCGCCCCGCGGCTTGCGGCGACGAGGCTGGCGACCCCGGTATAGCCAAATAGATTGAGGACCCTTAGGCCAGGGCCCGCGGCCTCGAGCCGAGCGTCGAGCCAGGCCCAGTTCGAAGCCTGTTCCGGAAAGACGGCGAGATGACGAAAAGCGGTGAATCGCGCGTGAAAGCGGGCTGCGCCCCATTGCATCGGCCAGCTTTCCGGGAGCGATTTGGCGAAGCGCCACCGACCAGCGTCCTCCTCTTCCGCGGCCTCGAACACCGCGTCCGCCGCCGTCCAGTGCGGTTGGTCGAGGCCCGGGGCCCAGATGCATTGAGCTTCGGGGCGCACGACGCGGTAGGGGCCATAGCGCTCGAGCTTTCTCCCGCGACCGCTGTCCAGCAGGCAATAGTCGGGCCAACCCAGCGTACGCATTGCCAGAGGTTGCGCCGCAATGCGAGAGTCGTGCGCCAGTTTCATCGTCTGAGGCTTAGCCTCAAGACGGAGGCGGAGCAACGCGGGCGGGCTTGACCTTGCGTCCAGAGCGTTAATCGCATCTATTGACGGGTCACCTCAATCAGGAGCCTTGACCGCGTGACGATTGTCCTCACGAAAACCGAGAAGTCAGCCCGCAAGGCCAAGGGGGATGGTCATCTCAGACGCGCAGAAATTCTGCGCGCCGCAGAACGCATCTTCGTCGCTCAAGGCTATGAGGGCGCGACTATCCGCAAGATCGCCGATGAAGTTGGGGTATCGTCCACGGCGCTCTACATGCACTTCCAGGATAAGGATCAGATCCTTCTTGAGATCTGCGATCGCGCCATGCGCGAACTCATGGCGATGAACGTCGCCATTTCGACCCGGCCAGGCGATCCGGTGTCCCGGGTTCGGGCGATGTTGGAAGGTTATATGGGCTTCGCGCTTGAAAACCCCAACGCCTATCGCCTGATCTTCTGCGCGGCGTCGATCGAACACTCGCCGCGTCGCCAGATGGCGACCATGCAATTGGGAGCGCAATGTTTCGAACGCCTGTCCGGCGTCGTCGGCGAGATCGCCGCTCAAGGCCGTTTGAGGTCGGGAGACGCGCGGACCGCGGCCCAGACGCTGTGGGCCGCTTGCCATGGGCTGATCTCCCTGCGCATCGCCAAACCCGGGTTCGAATGGGCGCCGGCGGAGGCCATGATGAACGTGCTGTTGGACGGTATGCTGTTCGGCCTCGTCGTGGACTGAGGTTGTTCCGCCTTGCGGTCGCGCTGCTGGTCGCCCTTCTGGCGACCTCCGCAGCTGCCGGCCCCACCGTCTACTCCCTCGACCAGTGCGCCGATCAGTATGTTCTGGCATTGAGCCCGCGCGCCGATATCGTCGGATTGTCGCGTCGGGCGACGAACACGGATTCCTACCTCAGATCGCTTGCGTCCGGGTTGCCGCTGAGGCGCGCATCACCCGAGCAGGTTCTGGCGGTCGGCCCGGCCGTGGTCGTTCGATATTGGGGGGGAGACGAGCGTTTTCTGGCGGATTTGATGCGCAGGCATGTCAAGGTGGTTCGGATCGACGATGCGACGGACTTTGCGGGCATTCGCGCGAACGTGCGAAGGGTTGCCAAGGCGCTGGGCCGGGAGGACGCCGGCGAGGTTCTAGTCACGCGCATGGACACCCAGCTGGCGGCCGCTCGCGGGGCTTGGGGGGGGACAGGCGCGGTCTACCTGACGTCCGGGGGCGACACGGCCGGCCAGGACACATTAATCGACGCCATGCTGCGCGCGGCCGGGATGACAAACCTCAGCCGTGACCGGGGCTATCGCCCGGTCCCGCTGGAGTCATTGATTCTGGATCCGCCGGCGGCGATCGTTACGGGATTCTTTGATCCCGACGATCTTGCCATGCAGCGCTGGTCCATCGGCCGCCATGCCGTCCTCCGAGGTCTGCTTGCGGGGCGAACCCTCGTGTCGCTTCCGGGCGCGCTGGTCGGCTGCCCGGCCTGGTTCGCGGGCGAGGCCGTGGAGCGCATCGCGGCGGCGCACGCCGCACGAGCCGCCGGGCACGCCGGATCCTAGGGGATGAGGTGGTTGCTCCTGTTCCTCGGCGGCGTGCTGGCTTTGGCTTTGGGCGTGTCCGCGCTCGTCGGAGAGCTCCCGCTGACGGTGTCGCAGTACCGGGAGGCTTTCCGGCATCTCGGGTCCGGTCCCGGCGAAATTCTCTGGCAGATACGCGCGCCGCGGGCCGTTGCGGCGGCAGTCGTCGGCGCCGCTCTTGGCTTGGCCGGTGCGGTCATGCAGGGGTTGCTGCGCAATCCGTTGGCCGATCCCGGCGTGCTCGGCGTGTCGGCGCTCGCCGGTCTCGGCGCCGCGGCGGCGATCGCCGCGGGACTGGCGACGATGCCAGGGCTCGTCGAGGCCGCCGCCCTGGCGGGCGCGATGATCGGCGGCGCACTCGTTGCGCTCCTCGCCATCCGCCTGCGGACGCCGGAAACGCTGATCCTGTTCGGGGTTGCGATTTCTTCCGCGAGCGGCGCGCTGACGGCGCTGGTTTTCAACCTTTCGCCATCTCCGGTCGCCACGTCCGAGGTGCTCAACTGGCTTCTGGGTTCGGTGGAGAACAGGGATTGGCGTGATATCGGCCTGGCCTTGATTCCAGCTTGCGCGGGCACTGGGCTTTGCGCCTATTCGGCGGTCGGCTTGCGCATGCTGGTGCTCGGCGAGGAAACGGCGGCGTCCTCGGGGCTGCCGATGGCGCGTTTTCGCGCCTGCGCGGTGGCGGGCGCGGCGCTCCTCACCGGAGCTGCGGTGGCGTTGGCCGGAATTATCGGGTTCGTCGGTCTGGCGGCGCCGCACCTGACGCGCGGTTCGGTCTCGGACGATCCCGCGCGCACGTTGGCGCCCTCCGCATTCGCAGGCGCCATCCTGCTCGTCGTCGCCGATTTGTTCGCCCGTCTGGTTCCCACCGACGAAGAACTCAAACTCGGCGTTGTAACGGCCATGGTCGGTGCGCCCCTGTTCGCCCTGGTCGCGTGGCGAGCCGCACGGAGCTGGCGACGATGACAGCGGCGCTGGAATTCGATCGACTTGGCGTGCGCCTCGCCGGGCGCGTCGTGCTGACGGAAATTTCGTTCGCAGTCCAGCCTGGCGAGATCATGGGCGTCCTCGGCGCAAACGGCTCGGGCAAAACGACGCTGCTGCGCGCGGCTCTTGGTCTGGTCGGTTTGGCGGACGGTGAGGCGCGACTGGGTGGCCGACCCGTGCGAACTCTTTCAGCATCGCAACGCGCGGCCCTTGCGGGCTATCTGCCGCAGAACCCGCCTGTTGGTTGGAACATGCCGGCGCTGGACATTGCGGCGTTGGGCGGAGCGAACCTGGCGAGCGACGAGGCGCGTCGCCGAGCTAGACTCGAGCTGGCGGAGGTCGGCCTGGGCGACCTCGCGGACCGCGGCGTGCTGGACATGTCCGGCGGAGAGCGGGCGAGAGTCTTGATCGCACGGCTGTTGGTTACGGGGGCGCCGTTGCTGGTGGCCGATGAGCCCGCAGCGGGTCTCGATCCGAACGCGCAGTTCAGGGTCATGGAGATGTTTGCGGCGCGCGCCGCGTCGGGTGTGGCTGTGCTGTTATCGTTGCACGACCTGACATTGGCCGCCAGAGGGTGCGATCGGCTGGCCGTGTTGTCCGAGGGACGGCTCGTGGCCGTTGGTCGCCCGAAGGACGCGCTAACACCGCAGGTTCTCGGCGATGCCTTCGGACTCGACGGCGCGCTGATCGACAGCCCGTCCGGCACCGTCGTCGCCGCCCGTCGACGCGCATGACCGCTCGACGGCTAGCGGGCGACGCCGGCGGCCGGTCCATAGGCGGCGTAGCCGTAGGATCCGCGTCTCAGATCGCTCGCCAAGGTGTTTGGCGCGGCCCCGCCGTTCAGTCTGGCCCGGTAGACCTGAGTCGCTTCCATCACCCGCATAACGTAGTCGCGCGTTTCGCCAAATGGTATGCATTCAATAAAATCAATCGGATCTGACGATGAGCTGCGAGGGTCGCCACATTCCGCCGCCCACTGCGCCGGCCGGCCGGGCCCGGCGTTATAAGCGGCGGCGGCCATCAAGTAGGATCCTCCGAACTGATCCACCAACTGAGAAAGGAACGTCGCACCCACACGCATGTTATAGTCGGGATCATCCAAGTCTCCGGCGCCCAGACCGGCGCGGCGGGCGATGATCTGGGCGGTCGCCGGCATGAGCTGCATCATGCCGCGCGCGCCGGCGCCTGATCGCGCCTTGGGGTCGAAGCTGCTTTCCTGACGCGTGATGCCCAGCACGAACGCCGTCTCCGGTCCCTCATAACCCTGCGGCGGCGCATGCACCGGATAGCCCCGGTCGGGCAGGATGAAACCGCGCTTGGCCGCATTGCGCACCACGCGCATCGAAAGCTCCTGGTCGCCCTGACCGCGCGTGAAGTCCACCAGCATGGCTTCATCCGTCCCGCTCGTCAGAGCCTCCGAAAGGCCGGCGACGAAGGCATGATAGGTGTCGCGGGCGCCGATCTGCGATAACAGGCGGGCGGCCTGGATGTAGTCGCGCGTTTCGAATTGGACGAGATCCGTCGGCGTCACCACCGGGTCGTGCCCGAGATTGATCATGGTCAATCCGACCTTGGCGGCCGCGAGTTGGCCATAGAACGCCGTCTGAAAGTGAGCTGCCTGACTGTAAAAGATCTGTGCCGCAACTGGGTCGCCCATAGCCTCGGCCGCACGAGCGCGCCAGAAGAAAGCCCGGCTCTGGGTGAGCGTCGTCGGACCAACGGCCTGCAGGCGTTCAAAATGCTCGTCGGCGAGCTTGGGGTCGCCGAGCTTGGTGAGCGCCAGCCACCCAGCCTCGAATTCAGCCTCAGCGGCGTCGCTACCTGACGTGAGGCCCGAATGGGCCGACGCGGTGTAGGCCGCGCGAAAGTTTCCGGCCCGTAGCGCCGCGTTCGCAAGGTTGTCGTGCTTCCACAGGCGTTCGGCGGCGTCCTGCGGCATGCTCTGGGCCAGAAAGCCCGTCAAGGCCAAGGCCGCCTCGGTCTCACCGCGGTCACGCAAGCTGAGGACCCGCTCATAGGCCAGTCCCGGCGCATTCTGCAGGTCTGCGGGCAATGCATCCACCAAGGCCTGTGCGTTCGGGTCCCCGCGACGCACGGCGATGCGCGCCAGCGCCAGAGCCTGCTGATCTTGCGACAGCAGCGGGATGAGATCCTGCACCGCACCGGCCTGCGAGCCATACAGCAGCATGTCGACCCGCGCCGCGTGGTCATTCGCGGTCAGCACGGCTCCGAACCGTGCGAGAACCGCGGCCTGGGCGTTCTGATCGCACGGCAGTGTGCGCCAAGCCTCGCGGATGACGTCCGTTGCGGGCGCGACCTGGCCGCTGGCGTTCATCGCGCTGGCCAACGCCAGAGCGCCCTGGGTCGTCAGCGGCTGCTGCCCCGCGAACCAGGCGATGATGTCGTGGGGCGATAGGCCCGCGCCGGCCAACTGCTTCTCCGCCGCTATCTGGCGATGCTGTTCATGAGGCCAGCCAGCCAATTCGCGCCTAGCGGCGTCCGCCTCGGCGAACGTCAGGGCGTCTGGTTCATCCTCGATCATCGCCCACAGCACCAGTTTACGCGCCGCCGGATCGGAAAGGATCGCCATATAGGCCCGCGCGCGAGCCGCATCGCCGGCCTTGGCGGCGTTGAGTGCGGCTGTCAGGGTCTGTGAGTCCGATTGTTCGGAATCGGTCGCATATCCATTCCCGGGCGAGTAGTCGGAGGACAGCGGATACGACTGCGCCTGGGCCAGGGTGAACCCGGTGACGGTCAGGACGACACCAGTCAGGGCGAACAGCGGGCGAATCTTTAGACTCAAGGCGACGTGCTCCTTGACGGCCAGCATAACACAGCCTTGTTTCCGTGCATGTCTCGATTGAACCTAAAGGGCGTCCTGACCGCCCTGATCACGCCTTTTTCAGACGGCGACGTCGACGAAACGGCCTATGTGGCGCTTATCGAGCGTCAGATCGCCAATGGCGTCCACGGCCTGGTCCCCGTCGGCACGACCGGCGAGGGCGCGACCCTCAATCGGGAAGAGCACAAACGTGTGACGAAGCTTTGCGTCGAGGCGGTGCGAGGCCGTGTGCCTGTGGTCGCCGGCTGTGGCAATAACGCGACCGCGGACGTGATCCAATTGGTGAGTTACGCCAAGGAGGTCGGAGCCGACGCGGCCCTCGTCGTCACGCCTTACTACAACCGTCCCAGCCAGGAAGGCCTCTATCGGCACTATGTCGCCGTGGTCGAGGCGGTCGACCTACCGGTGGTCGTCTATAACGTTCCAACACGTACCGGCGTCGATATCAGCAACGAGACTTTGGCGCGACTTTGCGAATTGCCCAACATCATCGGCATCAAGGACGCCACAGGCGATCTCGCCCGCGCCTCTCTTCAAAGGCTCATGTGCGGGCCCGATTGGCTGATGCTGTCTGGCGACGATCCAACAGGACTTGGATATATGGCGCATGGCGGTCACGGCTGCATCTCAGTGACGTCCAACGTCGCGCCTCGCACCTGCGCGAATTTCTATAATGCGTGCCTCGCCGGCGATTGGTCATCGGCGCTTGCAATGCAGGACAAGCTCGTACGCCTGCACAAGGCCCTGTTTTTCGATGCGTCTCCTTCGCCGACAAAATTCGCCCTCGCGCATCTTGGCCTTTGCCGGGAAGAGGCGAGGCTGCCCATCGCCCCGTGCGCGGACGCCGTGAAACCCGATATTCTCGCTGCGATGAGGGAGGCCGGCGCGCTGGCATGAACGAGAAGTTGATCGCCGAGAACCGCCGGGCGCGGTTCGACTATTTCCTGGAGGAGACGTTTGAGGCCGGGATTTCGCTGACCGGTTCAGAGGTGAAATCACTACGACTGGGCAAAGCGAACATCGCCGAGTCTTACGCCAATGCCGATGGGCGCGAGATCATGCTCGTCAACGCCTACATACCGGAATACGGGCCGGCAAACCGTTTCAATCACGAGCCCCGTCGTGCGCGCCGCCTGCTTCTGCATCGCAGACAGATCGACAAGCTTTTGGGCGCGGTGCGCCGCGATGGCCGCACGATCATTCCGACGCGACTCTATTTCAACGAAAAGGGCCTGGCGAAGCTCGAACTGGCGCTCGCCAAAGGCAAATCCGCCCCCGACAAGCGCGCGACCGAGGCGGAGCGCGATTGGAAACGCGAACAGGGACGCTTGATGCGAGATAGAGGCTGACGCGAAGGGGAGGAGGGAACTGGCGTCCGACGCCGCACGGTGCTAAACGCCCCGCTTTCCGGCCCAACCGCTACTGCCCGCCGACCCGAAAGCCGTTCCACGCATGCTGCTCAATCTTTTGCTCACGCTCAACGTCATGGTCTGCCTTGCCTTGATCGGCGTGGTGCTCCTGCAGCGTTCCGAGGGCGGAGCGCTAGGTGGCGGCAGCCCGACTGGCCTGATCACTACCCGCGGGGCAGGCGACCTTCTGACACGAACCACCTGGATCCTGTTCGCAACCTTTCTCGCGCTCAGCCTGGCCCTCACGCTTCTCGGCGCGCACGAGCAGTCGAACCGCGCCTCGCTGGATCGACTGAAGGGTCTGACGATCAACCCTGACAGCATCAAACGTCCTGGCGCACCAACTCCGCCGCCAGCTTCGAATGGTGCGCCGGCTCCCGTTCAACTGCCGCCGCTGTCTTCGCAGGCGCCGGCCAAGCCAGCGGCCCCGCCCTCGGGCGCCGCAGGCGCGTCCGGCGTCAATCTGCCGCCGCTTACCGCGCCCGCGAAATAGTCGGGAGCGGGTCCGGCCGCGCCGGCTCTGGCTTAATCGGGTCGAGCGTTTTCGCGAATCGGTGCTAATCTGACCTCCCATGGCCCGGTATATTTTCATCACCGGCGGCGTGGTCTCCTCCTTGGGAAAAGGTCTCGCTTCCGCGGCGCTCGGCGCCTTGTTGCAGGCGCGCGGGTATCGCGTGCGACTGCGAAAACTGGACCCTTATCTGAACGTC
>Ga0181519_10004111_pt1 | contig 11837 bp, 10 predicted proteins | sample PEATcosm2014_Bin_26_FD_121102 | JGI IMG/M metagenome (GOLD analysis project Ga0181519, IMG submission 121102) | Peatland microbial communities from MTU Mesocosm Facility, Houghton, MI, USA - PEATcosm2014_Bin02_10_metaG | ecosystem: Environmental > Terrestrial > Soil > Wetlands > Peat | place... | reverse complement strand
GATTCGCATGCACCAGGCCGGCATTGCGCAGCTCAAGAAACTTTATCCCGACGCGACGGTGCTGACGGCGTGGCCCGTGAGTGACGAACTGACGCGGCCGGAGCTCGGTTACGTGAAGACGCCGTGGGAGGTGTTCCCCATCGACGACTTTACCGCCGGTGAGATTGCACGCGCGACTGCGGAGCCGGAGAAGTATTCGGCAGCGCTGGTTTTCTCTACCAAGTACGATCCGCCGCCGCTGCTGCCGAGCCTGAGCGGCGAAGCGCTCGACGAGCGCTACTTCGGCTTGCACCACGATCTGCCGCCGGAAGCGATCGCACAGCAACTCGGCGGAACGCTGGTGTGGGAGCGCCGCGACGACGGCATGTGGATTGCGCTGATCCGTTTCAACCGGCAGGTGGAAGCGCGGCTGGAGAAGGACCGGACGTGGGTTGTTCCGCAGGCAATGGAACTGGCCGTTCGACAATCTCCCTGAACTTGAGATAGACGGCATTCGTCCAGCCAAAGCCGATCACATTCTGCGTGTAGCCTCCCGTCACCGTGACCTGCGCGTTGCCCGTCACCACGTTGTATTTTTCGCGGATGGTTCCGTCGGCAGCGAAGCCGGCGTCGACCGTCGCGTCGAAGTGGCGCGCGATGCGCACGGCGTCGGCGTGGAAGCCCATGACGTCGAGTCCGGAAACGGCGATCCAGTTGGAGGGCGCCCAGCCGCAAGGCTCATCCCATTGCAGGCCGCTGTTGTTGGTGCTCATGGAGAGGCCGCCGGGACGCTCGAACAGGTTGAGTTTCTGCTCGGTGGCATTGGCTTGTTCGCGCGTGGCCACGCCCGCCCAGAGCGGGTAGAACGATGTGAGGTAGGCGTAGGTGGAAGGTTTGTTGCGCACGAAATCAAAATCGGCAAAGACGCCTTCTTTGGGCTGCCACAGGTAACGCGCCATGGCGGCCGCCCGCGCGTTGGCGCGGCGATCCCAGTGGAGAGCGTCCTGAGGTTTGCCCAGTAGATGCGCGAGATGCGCCATGTCGCGCTCGTAGCGGTAGAGCAAGCTGTTGAGGCACACCGGAGCGTAGTGATGCGAGGCGCCGGAGAAAGGGCCGAAGCGGTCGCTGGAGTTGAAGCCCGATTCGCGCATGGCGCGATCGCCCGCGTAGAAGTCGCGCGAGAGCCGGTAGCCGCCGTGCGAATCCGAGTACCAGGCGCGCGCGCACAACAGGCTGGCGTGAACGTCGCAACTGGTCTGCTTGAGGCGTGCCGCTTCTGCCGCATCGGGGTGCTCCGAGCCTTTGACGAGAAATGCTGCGCCCTCGGGGCTGGGATGCTCGACGAGCGAGCGAATCACGTCGCGGTAGTAGGTGTTGGAGTCGGCCATTTCGGGCACCGGGCCTGCGCCGTAATCGAAGTAGCGGGCGAGACCGGTATGGCCGGCCAGGTGTTCCGGCCGCGTCCACGTGGAGTAGTCCTTTTGCGCGACGGTGTAGGCGTGCTCCAGCCAGTCGATAGCCTGCGCGCGGCCGGCGGGAGTCGCGGAAAAACTGGCCGGGTCCTCGAACACGAGGCGGATCATCGCGGTGAGAAACGGCGGCTGCGAGCGGGTGAGATAGTAGGTGCGATTGGCGTTGAGAACGGCGCCGTAGTTCTCCACTTCGAAGAGGAAGTTGTCGACGATGCCCTTGGCGAGCGCTTCTCTGTGCTCGGATTCCAGTCCCAGAACAATAAAAAAACTGTCCCAGCCGTACATTTCGTTGAAGCGGCCACCGGGAACGACGTAGGGGTGAGGCAGATAGAGCAGGCCCGGTGCGGCGAGCTCCTCGGGGCGCACATCGCCCAACTTGAGAATGTGTCGCGGCAGCGGGACGACGCGGATATGGCAGCGCTCGGCGGCGGAAATGACCTCTTGCGGCGCGGCAAAACCGGCGGGCAGATAGAGAACTGAGACCGCGGCAACCTTGGTGTCGGTCAGCGCGGCGCAATCGGTGATGGAGCGGGTGAGCGAGTCCCACGCGGCGTGTATGTAACGGAGGGTTGCCTGGGAATCAGGCGCGGCCGGGCCGGGCGACTGTGCGGAGGAAGCTGCAAGCACGACCAAAAACAGCAAGCGAAACAGTCTCATGCCAACTCCGGAAGCGGTACGAATTCCTGGAGTGTATCGCACGGCACAGATTTTTTGCGCAACCCGGGAACAGTTTTCGCGTGGGTGGTGTCTACACAATCACAGTGGTACCGAACGGGATGATCGGAAGTCCGTGAATCCCCGCCCCACGCGTTAAGCGCATGCAGGCGGGTCGACCGCTTGCGTTTCGCGGCACGCCTTCCCTCCGCTCAATCGGCACGGCTGAATTCGAGGTTTCAGGGAGGCGGCCATGTTTGAAGACGCAACGTTCGAAACCATGGGAACAATCCACACGCGCAGCCGCAACTGGATGATTGCGACGTTCGGTTTGAACGCGTCGATCCTGGCTGCGTTGATTGCAATTCCCCTCTTTTATCCTTCGGCGCTGCCGCAGATGGTGAGCGCGATCCTGATGGAAGCGCCCGCGCCGGTCGAGGAGACCAGGCCGGTGGTCCGGCAGGAACACATGCCGACTATGCAAACAGAGATGCCTGAGGGAGTTTTGCAAGCGCCCTCCAGGATTCCGAGGGATCCATATATTCCCAATACACCGGAGCCCAGAATGACAGGGGACGTGATGAGTCTCGGCGGTCCCGTAACGGGTACGGGCAGCGCGGATAATCCGTTCAGCGGCCATCACGTGCAGCCGGTTGTGCAGCAGGTTGTAAAGCCGAGGCAGATCTCCTCGGGCGTGATGGAAGGCATGTTGATTAACAAGGTCCTTCCCGTCTATCCGGCGCCGGCACGGGCGATGCATATTGCGGGCAGGGTCGAATTGCAGGCCACGATCTCGCGCGATGGAACCATCGATCATCTGCGCGTGGTGGACGGCCCGATGCTGTTGCAGGCGGCGGCCCTCGAAGCCGTGCGGCAGTGGCGTTACCGGCCCTATCTGCTGAACGGCGAGCCGGTGGAAGTGGAGACGACGATCAATGTCGACTTCAAGCTGGATTAGCGCAAAGCGATTCCAAATTTGTTGTTGCGCGAGTGCGGGTGTCTCTCCTTCCGGGTTTTATTCGCAAAGGCGAACGAGGCCTGAGGCACCCGCATTTTTTGCCATCTGGCGCGCGGCGGGCGTAGTCGGCGACAATGGCTTCTGCCATGAGAAATCTAACTCGCCGTGAATTCCTCAGCTCCGTTTCCGCGATACTTGCAGCTTCAGCCTCCCCGCGCATTCTGCGTGCCGCTGCACAGACTTCAACTTCTCGCAAACGCGTCTTCATCGGCTCGCATACGGCCAACGGAATTCTGGCGTACGACTGGGACCCGGAGACAGCGACGCTGACGGCGGCTGGCGTGGCCGCGAAGGTTGAGAATGTGGCGTGGCTCGCATTTTCGCATGGGCACGACTTCGTTTATTCAGCCTCGGAACTCGATACGTTCAACGGCAAGCCGACCGGCGAAGTCGCGAGCTTTCGCGTGGCAGGCGGAGATTTGCAGCCACTCTCGGCGCGAAACTCGGCGGGAACAGGGACCTGCCACGTGGCCGTGGACGCGACCGGACAGATGCTGGTTGCCGCCGACTACACGGGCGCGAGCGCGGCCAGCTTCCGCATTGAAGACGGCAAGCTGAGCGAGGTGGTGTGGACCGAGCACTACACCGAGCACGGTCCCAACCCTGCCCGCCAGCCCACGGCGCACGCACATTTCGCGTCCTTCTCGCCCGACAACCGGTTTGCCTACATCAATGACCTGGGCGGCGATTCGATCCACATCTACAAGCCCAACCTGGCGACGGCTGAGATGGCGCACGCAGGCATCTATCGCGGTGCGCCTGGCTCCGGCGAGCGCACGCTGCATTTCCATCCCAACGGCAAGACGGCGTACAGCATGGACGAGCTGATTTCGATGGTGGAAGTGCTCGATTGGCATAAGGACGACGGAGGTCTGACATTCGTCGATCGCATTGAGTTGCTTCCGGCCGATTACAAACCTTCTACGGTAGCTTCGACCGGCTGCGATACGGTGATTACGCGCGACGGACGGTTTGTTTACTTTGCCAATCGTGGCGATAACTTCCTCTACGCGTTCAAAGCCGATTTCGCCACCGGCAAACTGACGCCGATGAAGCGGTCGAATTGCGGAGGAAAGACGCCGCGGAATTTCACGCTCGATCCGACGGAGCGCTGGATGCTGGTCGCGAACCAGGATTCGAATTTGATTAGCGTGTTTGCGCGCAATCCAGTGACGGGCGAGCTGGCCGATGAGGTGAAGAGCAGCGTGGCGGCGGAAGCGCCGATGCGGATTTTGTTCGCATGATTGCAGAGGACTGGCTGGACTGCGGACCTTGCTATCCCGGGTCCCCAAGTGCGAGGGACCCGGGGCACCCGGCTGCGGTTTGGCCTGTTGGATTTCGTGCTATCCCACGTCTCAAAATCGAGACGTGGGGCACCCTTCGTCCTTGCAGATGGAAACGCCGGGAGGCGGCGGCTTACGCGGCCTGCGTTTCGCCCTTCAACTGCTCGGCTTGATAATGCGCGATGAGCGCGTCGACGATGGGCTGCAACCGGCCCTGCATGACGAGGTCGAGCTGGTGCAGGGTGAGGCCGATGCGGTGGTCGGTAACGCGGTTCTGCGGGAAGTTATAGGTGCGGATCTTCTCGCTGCGGTCACCGGTGCCGACCTGCTGCTTGCGCGCCTGCGCGAGTTCGGCGTTCTGCTTCGCCATCTCCACTTCATACAAGCGCGAACGCAACACGCGCATGCCCTTTTCGCGATTCTTGATCTGCGATTTTTCGTCCTGGCAACTGACTACAGTGTTGGTGGGCAGGTGGGTGATGCGCACGGCGGAGTACGTGGTGTTGACCGATTGGCCGCCGGGACCGGAGGAGCAGAAGGTGTCGATGCGGATGTCCTTGGCCTCAATCTTGATGTCGACCTCTTCGGCCTCAGGCAGCACGGCGACGGTGATGGCGGAGGTGTGCACGCGGCCCTGCTGTTCGGTTTCAGGCACGCGCTGCACGCGGTGCACGCCACTCTCCCACTTGAGCTGCGAGTAGACGCGCTCGCCTTCGATGATGGCGATCACTTCCTTGTAGCCGCCGATGCCGGATTCCGACAGCGAAAGCACTTCGACCTTCCAGCGCTTCTGCTCGGCAAAGCGCGTGTACATACGGAAGATTTCTGCGGCAAAGAGCGAGGCCTCGTCGCCGCCGGTGCCGGCGCGGATTTCGAGAATGATGTTCTTCTCGTCGTTGGGATCTTTGGGCAGCAACAGCACTTTGAGCTCTTCTTCGAGGGCCGCGGCGCGCGGTTCGAGCGCGGCAATCTCTTCTTCGGCCATCAGGCGCAGATCGGCGTCGCTTTCAGCGAGCATCGCGCGCGCTTCGGCCAGGCCCTGGTGCACCTGCTTGAACTCGCGGTACTTCTCGACGGGCGTTTCGATCTCGCGCAGGGCCTTGGCGACCTTCTGGTAGCGCTCGTGGTCGTTGAGCACTTCCGGCAGCGCGAACTGCGCCTGCATCTCGTTGTAGCGCTGCTCCATTTGTTCCAGGCGATCGATGATCATGTCCGCTCCGCGGTCTCAGGTTTTGGATGAGAGTTGTGAGTGAAAGAAAAAGGGCGCAGGACGGGTGTAGGCGGCGGGAGCCGCTAGAGCAGGGCCGGGATGGGCTGGTGGAGGGTCACTGCAGGTTCTATTTTAGCGCGAAAGACGAAAAGCAACCGCAGGTCCTTCGACTCGCCTGGCGCATTCCATGCGCCAGGCTCGCTCAGGATGACAATTCATTAAGCTACACGCCGCCCTTGCCTAGCAGGATGCCGATGCCATAGGTGACGGCGCCTTCGACGGCGCCGACGATGGTCATTTCCATGCCCGAGGACCACCAGGAGCGGACGGTGATGAGCGACTTGGCTGCGCCGACTGCAAAATGCGCGGCGAGGGAGACGATGGCAGCGGCGGCGACGGCCTTGATACCGCTCATCCAGAAGAACGGAATGACCGGGATAATGGCGCCGACGGCGGTGGAAAGTGCGCCGGACGTGGCCGAGACGAGAGGGTTCGAGAGGGCTTCTTCGCTGGAGCCGAGACGCTCGGCGGCCAGCGCGCGGAGCAACTGTTCTGGGTCGCTGGCGATGTGATTGACCATGTGGATGGCGTCTTCTTCGGGAAGGCCCTTGACCTGGTAGTAGAGCTGGAGCAGTTCACGGGCCTCGGGTCCGTTCATCTGGATGGCTTCGCGCTCGCGGGCAATTTCAGCGTGGTAGATTTCGCGCTCGCTCTTGGCGGCCAGATACGCGCCCGAGCCCATGGAGAGCGCGGAAGCGATCATGCCGGAGAGGCCGGCGAGGAGCACGTACTTGGGGTCGCCGGCCGTAGCTCCCGACACGCCTGACACGATGCCGAAGATGGCGCCCAGTCCGTCGTTAACGCCGTAGATGGCGTCGCCGATCCACGCGCCGGGCTGCTTGCGTCCCGCGTTGCGCTTGGCCAGCATCTCTTCGAGAACGGCTTTGGCATCGATTTTGGGTGCGCCGGCGGGAGCGGTGTAGTGGCCGCGGATGAGCGAACCCAGCTCGCGATAGTGGTCTTTCTCGTCCTGGACCACGTGCTCGAGGATGGCGACCGAACCTTCGTCGCCGAGGGCCTTCAGCTGTTCGCCGTAGCGGGCGATGTCGCGGCTCTCTTCGATTTCAAGCCGGCGGAGTGCCATGCGCATGCCGCCGGCGCGGTTGGCGAGCGAGTCGGCCTGGCCCCCGGGACCGCCGGTGTAGACAGGCTGGGGTCCGCCCAACTCCTTGATGCGACCTTCCCATAACGTGGCGTGCTCAATTTCGGCCTGGGCCAGGTGGCGCAGAACCCGCGCGCGAACGGGGTCATCATCCCGGTCGGCGAGAGCGGTGTAGGTGTGGTAGCCCTCCATCTCGGCCTGCCAGTTGCCCTCAAGGGCAGCCAGGATCTTCTTGTTCCTTGCGCCGGCCAGTATGGCAATGGGCATCGTTCGCACCTCGCTCAGTATGAAGGATAACGGATTGGACGGCGAGGGAGGGGCGCGGGGCGTGAACGGTTCGGGCGACGGCGCGCGCGGTATGATGAGGTTCAACTTTCGGAATGAAGCGCAAAGCCAAGACGAAACCAGCGAAGAGGCGCGGCGGCAACCTGCTGCTGATTTTTGCAGCGGTTTTCGTCGTGCTGATCCTGTTGCTGCGAATGATCTCGTTCGTGATGCATCTGCGAGGGCGGTAGGCGACTCCGGGACTGCGGGGCGACGGGTGCGACTTAGCGATCGGCGGAGCGTTTTTTCTGCGCCGCTTCCCAGGCCTTCGCATACTTCCAGTTTATGTAGAGCGAGTGGTGGACGTGCTGCAGGAACCCCGCGCGGCCATCGAGAAAACCCAGCCGGAAAACATAGTTATAGAGGAAGGTTGCGGCGGGGTTGAGGAGCCCATTCCACGCGAGCCAGAGCCCGGAAGTGCGGGCGCGGCCTGAGGCTACGAGCGCCTCGGCGGCGATCGAGCTGTAGCGGTTCATGTGCTCAACGTAGTCAGAGAGCGTGGGATAGCAGTGGTGAATGAGATGGCCTTTAAGCCGGCCCACGGGCGCAGCGGCTTGCCCAATTATCTCCATCGATTCGTGGACTGGTCGGTCGGCAAACTGGGCCGCGCCGCGAAGGAAGAGGCGCAGTTTGGGATCGGGCCAATAGCCGCCGTGGCGGAGCGGGCATCCGAGAAAATGGTTCAGGCGCGGGATACGGTAGGCGCTCGAGGCTGGCTCGCCGGCGAGGAGGGTTTGGATTTCCTGCGCCAGCTGCGGGCTCACCTCTTCATCGGCGTCGAGCGAGAGGATCCAGTCGCCGGTGGCGTGGGCGATGGCGGAGTTTTTCTGCGCGGCAAAGCCCTTCCACGACTCCTCGAAGACGCGCGCGCCGGCGTCTCGGGCGAGGTCGCGGGTCGCGTCGGTTGAGCCGGAGTCGACGACGATGATCTCGTTGGCCCAGCGCACGCTGGCCAGTGTGCGCGGCAGGTTAGTCGCTTCGTTGCGGGTAATGAGTGCGACCGAGAGCGTCTTCGGCATCGAGGGTAAGAATAAACCGGCGAGGCGGCGGCAAAATAATTTAGGCAGGCTTGTAGTGTCTCCCCGGTCCGGTATCGTCAAAGAAAGCAATGTCTTGAGTACCGATCTTCCCCGGGAGGCAATCGCATGCACGTTCGCAGACGCAGGGGCCAGTATTGCCTGTGTGGCCTGGCTGCCGTCCTTCTGGTTGTACCCACGGTGGTTATCGGGTGCGGAGGCGGCGCGGTCGCTTCTTCATCCACCACGACTACGAGCACAACCATTACCAACCCATATGCCGTGGCCTACGAATCCGTCGCGTGGGGCACGACAGTGAAGGTCAGCTTTCCGTCGAGCTGCGAGATCACGATCACCACCACCGGCCAGCCGGATTACACGCCCAATGCCTGGTACCTGGCGCCGGCGAGCGGGACCGAAACGGTGGTGGCGCATACCGCGGTGTCGAATACGCCGCTGGCCTTGATCTCCTACGCGACCATGATCAAGCCCTCGCTGGAGGGCGCGACGGTGACTCTGAACGATTGCCCCACCAAGGCAAGCGCAACAACCGCAGCTAACCTGGGCGCCATCGGCTACCTGATTTCCGGCACGGCGATGTTCAATCCGTTCGAGATGAATGGGACGACGCCGGCCGTGGCCGACAATGGCTCCTACACGTTCACCGACAGCAACAACGTGCAGCAGACGGCCTACTTTATTGACCAGTGCAACTCGCACAGCAACGGCACCACCTGGCACGCGCATGGCAATCCGAGCTGCGTTACTTCGCAGGTAGATACGAGCACCGGCCCCTCGCACATCATCGGCATTGCGCTCGACGGGTTTCCCATCTACGGCGGGCGAGACATCAACGGCAACGTGATCGGCGTTTCGCAACTGGACGCATGTAATGGCATCACCAGCGCCACGCCAGAGTTCCCCAGCGGCGCGTATCACTACGTGCTGCCCATCGGCGTCACCACCAAGTACGCATCGATCAACTGCTATAGCGGCACGGCTTCAAGCGGCACCATGGCCGCGGCGCGCAAGCAGGCATGCAACATGAAAATGATGTTTGCCATGCTGAAAGAAAAACAGCAGAACGGCAAGAAAAAGGACACAACCATGGTGATGCCGGATGGCACAGTGATGCGCGCGGGGGCAATGTAAAGGCGGAGACCGAGATAAGATGGATTCGATCGCGGGAGGGTCTTTGCGCATCCGTCTCTATTGCAATTCGATGTTATGCGCATTTGCGCTATTCACACTTGTGGCTCTGGGAGCTGTCGATCTTCACGCTCAGGAGAAGGTGCTGCGCATCGACGCGCCGCAGACCGATCCTGCGATTGAATCCGTGGAGGGTCCGCAACTCGCGATTTACAATCCGCAGGTGCCGTCGAATCACCGGCTTTTTCTTTTCTTCGTCGGGACGGACGGCAAACCGGAAAGAAGCCTGAACCTCGAAAGTGCTTTTGCGGATTGGGGCTATCACGCCATCGCGCTCGACTACGAGAATCACGTGGTCACCGTCGTTTGCGCGCACAGCACGGACTCTGCCTGCTTCGATCACTACCGCGAGGCAAACATCACCGGAGCCCCGGTCAGCGACAAAATTACTGTGAGTCGCGACAACTCCATTCTGAACCGTCTCAACAAAATGCTCGCGTATCTGGTCAGGCAGGATCCGGAGGGCGGGTGGGGCGAATTCTTTGCGGACGGTCAGCCCGTCTGGAGCCGCATTGTGGTTGCGGGCCACTCGCAAGGCGCGGGACACGCCGCGTATCTGGGCAAGATGTTCCCGGTTGATGCGGTTCTCATGTTCTCCGGGCCGCAGGATTACCTGGCCGACCTGGATATGCCGGCGCCGTGGCTTGCGCGCCCCAGCGCCACGCCGCAGTCGCGGTATTTCGCATTTCTCAACGTCGCAGACCCTTACAACGTGCACTACCAGATCGCGAATTGCTCTGTTCTGATGGGCGTTGCGCATCCCGCCACTCCGCTCATTCAGCCGGGGGACGCGATTAAGGGCGATGCACAGATCTTCTTGAATGATGCTGATCCGCAAAACGCTCACGGCACCACGTTGCTGCCCGAATTCAACAACGTGCGGGAATATTTCGCGAGGATCGGCGCCGAAGGGAGTGACATCAAGCCTGCCCTCAGCCCTGAGCCGCCGCCTCCACCTCAGCCCATTCATCCGCAGTGAGTTGGACTTGCGCGGCGGCTACGTTTTCTTCAAGGTGCGCGACCTTTGACGTGCCGGGAATGGGCAGCAGAACTGGCGAACGGTACAACAACCACGCCAAAGAAAGCTGCGGAACGGTGGCTCCGTGCTTTGCGGCGACGCGGCCGAGAGCCTGCGCGGCGGGGTGTTCGGGCTTGAGCATTTTTCCGCCCGCATAGGGATACCATGGCAGAAAGCCGATGCCGCGGCGCTCGCAATAATTCAGCGTTTCCTCATGACGCCGGTCTGCCAGACTGTATCGATTCTGGACACTGACGATGGGGACGATCTTTTCCGCGTCCTCGATCTCGGCGGGGGTGACTTCGCTCAGGCCGATGTGACGGATTTTTCCTTGCTCCTGCATGCGGTGGAGCGCGCCCAAGGATTCCTCGAGTGGGGTGCGCGGGTCGATTCTGTGCAACTGATAGAGATCGACGCGCTCGAGCTTGAGGCGGCGCAAACTCATCTCGACACATTGGATGAGATAGCCGGCGCGGCCCACGTACTCGGTTTTCGCGGGGCCCTGGCGCGTGATGCCGCCCTTGGTGGCGATGACGACGCCCGGTGCGTAGGGCGCGAGCGCGTCGCCGATGAGGCGCTCGGCGATTTCGGGGCCGTAGGCATCGGCAGTGTCGATGAGGGTGATGCCGAGCTCGACGGCGCGGCGCAACACGCGGCGGCATTCTTCCGGGTCCGCGGGCTCGCCCCACGCCCCGTCGCCTACCAGGCGCATGGTTCCGTAGCCGAGCCGGTGCACGGGCAGATCGCCGCCGATCAAAAACGTGCCGCCCAATTCTGCATTCGGTTGACCGGCGTTGGGTTGGGCGGACGCAGACGTTGAGGTCATGGCAATTTCGATGTTACGGCGCGAGGGGTTGTGGGACAATGGCAGCGGCGCAGATGCTGACAAGTGCGGGCGAGGACGCCCGCGCTACAGCCGTTCCACCACCCCAGCGAGCAAAGATCGCTCGCCGGGACCCCGGGCCGGGAGGCCGGCGCTACAAAGGGTCCGGCGGTACAAGCGGGAACTGGGCAGCGCGCGGCTGCGTAATGCAAGCAGGCCCTGAACGAGGCAAGGAGAAACCTTCATGAACACGTACGCGTATCCCAATCCGGAAGCCATCTTCTACCAGCAATACGAAGTCGTGCGCCGCGACGAAGTGGTAGGCGTTTTGCTGGCGCTGTTCCTGGGCAGCTTCGGACTGCATCATTTTTATCTGCGGCGCACGGGGCTGGGCATTCTCTACGCCTGCTTCTTCTGGTCCGGTATTCCGGGGTTGATTGGTTTCTTTGAGTGCTTCTTCATGCCGGGGCGGGTGCGTGAGTACAACGCCATGCATGCGGCGGCCATTGCGGCGTCGCTGGGGATTCCGGTTCCGGTGTGGGGCCATTCGGCGAACGCGACGGTGAACGTTCCGCCGCCGGTGGTTGCGCCGCAACCGAGTCCGACTGCCAATTGTCCGCGGTGCCAGTTCGCGAATGTGGTGGGCGCGCGGTTCTGCGCGGGGTGCGG
>Ga0181519_10004110_pt1 | contig 11838 bp, 13 predicted proteins | sample PEATcosm2014_Bin_26_FD_121102 | JGI IMG/M metagenome (GOLD analysis project Ga0181519, IMG submission 121102) | Peatland microbial communities from MTU Mesocosm Facility, Houghton, MI, USA - PEATcosm2014_Bin02_10_metaG | ecosystem: Environmental > Terrestrial > Soil > Wetlands > Peat | place... | reverse complement strand
GGGTGGGGGAGGGGGAGGGGGGGGTGGAGGGTAAGGAGTAGTAAACAGCCAACAGGAGATAGAAATGCTGGGAGCGCCGGACAAATTGTCTTGTCTTGAGGGCGGCTCATAGAACGATTGTGCGCCGGAACGGGGAAATTCTCTGCAAAAGCAATGAAGGTATTGGGGCTTTGGTTTCACAGGGTTGCGAAGAGCGGGGGGTTGACAACCGTGGGGCGTGAATCGTGAATCGTCTTTAGCCGGTAGATGCCGGCGGTGGTGGTTCCCGGCTGAGAATAGGTCGGGGGTATGATCAGGTGTGCAAAGGGTGCCGTGATCGCGGCACCCGAAACGGTCCCTATCCCTGGCAGACAGTTTTTTCGCTCGAGGCGACCGGGCACGAGGTCAGCGAGAACGCGAATTCTAAAAATGCCCCATGGCGCATGAGTGCCAGGAATCCTTGCGGCGTTCTTCGGTGCAGCATTCTGCACCAGGGCTGGAATTGAGACGACTCTGATGGATAAGGACCTGAACCAGGCGGGCCGCCCGACGCAAGAGCGACCACTGCGTGGGATCATCACAACCCTCTTCGTGATTGTTTTTGTTCTCCTGGTTTTCCTTCTCGGAGTGACCATGGTGCATCACCGTTTCTTTCAAGGTGAGCGGGAGCACCGAAACGGGTCGGTTGGGCAATAGCGGGGAACGGAAACGCCGGCCGTGCGTGCAGTGTAATTTTTTGCGGGCGGTGTTGGGTCGGCTTGAAAAGGGCGTCCCTCAGGGGCTAAAGCCCCGCACATTTTTCTGCGTTTGCGGCACGCGACCCACCCACTGGGTGGGTTCCCCGGTCGTGCCCTGACACTTCGTGCCTTACGACGCATTCTCGCAGGCTATAAAGTCGTGCCATTTCGCAACGGCTGCGAATTCTCCCTCAGCCTAGCGGGCAGGCTGTGTCTCGCGGAGGCTTTGCTTCAAAACTGTTAGCCTTTCGTTAGGAGAGGGAGACGGGATGACGCACCATTGGATGTCGCTGATCGCGCAGTACAGCACGGTTGTGGGATTCTTGATCGGCCTGCCCATCGTGGCGGCCGCCTATTATGAATCCTTGAAGGTGCGGCAGGACGCGCGGCGCGAGCGCGAGGGAAGGCTGCACAGCCGCAACTGCTTGGAGTTCGTTGCCGGCGACGGAACCTGCATCAACCTGGTGCCGCTGGAAACTCTGCACTCGCTGCCGCGCGAGGGCGACGTGCTGATGCTGCCCGGCAACGGCGTCCACGACGGCGCGAAGTTTCTTCCCGGCGCCTACCTGGTGGAGTCGATCGAGCACATTTACACGCCGGCAGAGTACAAAGGTGCGCGTTCCTGCGAGGCGCGCCTGACCAAGGCCGTGGCGCATGTGACTTCGCTGAACCCGGCGCTGACGGCGTGAAAAAAACAGAGACCCAGGGGCCAAGGGCACAGGGATGTACTCGACGGGTTTTGTGGTGAGTTGAGATGGAGTTCAGTTTGTGCTATCCCCGGTCCCCAAATGCGAGGGACCGGGGGCATCCTCGGTGTGGTTTTCGGAGCTTCGAGACCGAGGCCACTAGCCCTATACTTATCTCAGAAGCGGAAATCACGACGCGGAACATTCGGACGGCTGACCACAAGACTCGGGCTTCAGCTCCCGGGAGGTGCGCTCCGCCGTCGCCCCGCCGCACTTCGCCGACATAAATCGCCCGTCCTTCAGCGTGGCGCCAGCACCAGTGGGAACACCGTCTGCCCCGGAGGCAGCATCGGCAGCGGCGATAGCACATCGTCCTTCCACCCTTCATCGAAGACATTCACCCGCCTGTCCGTCATCGGCACACCCAGAAACTGCGAGTAGAGCGTCAAAGGATAAGTCTGCGAAAAGTTCGTGAAATCCGGCGCCAGCTTGGCTGAATACATGCAATGGTAGAGCCACCCCACCATGTAATCCGCCGCATCCTGCTGCGAGAACGTATACTTCCCCGCCCCCGAATTTGGCCCGTACTCGCTGGTGTGCGCATTGTTCGCCTGCACCCCATACGCCGCCGCCTCCAGAAAAATCTGCGAGATCGCCGGCAGCTGGTCCAGCGGCGTCGACTGATTCGCCTGCGGCAAATACAAAACGCGTGCCGTCGTCATCGAAGCCGGATCCACCGCCTGCGTGCTCCAGTATGGAACATGCGCGCTCAGGCAAGCATTCATCGCCTTGTTCAGCGCTGCGACGTTCGGCTCCGCAGACGGCTGCGTCCCACCCCCGGTTGGCGTGGTGGGAGTACGCGTGATCCCCTTCGACCCGGACGGCTGCGTAGGAGTTTGCTGCGTGCCCGCAGGGGGAACGTAAGGCGTTCCCGGTGCCTGGGATGTTCCCGGCCCCCCTCCGTTGGTCGTCCCGGGCGTGCCGTCTGGTCCGGTGCTCACGCCTCCCTGGATAGGCGGGTTTGAGCCGCTGCCAGGCGTGCCGCCCGTCTGACTTCCGGGGCTGTTCCCCCCCGCCGCCGGCGTACCGTTCGAGCCATTCAGGGCGTCGGCCAGATTGCACTGCGCGAACTCCGTGCGGGCCGTGCCAAGGAGCTTCTGCGCGTCTGCCTGTGCTGCCGAGTTGCCCTGCTGCGAGATCTCGATCCTGTGGCTACGCTCCGCGTCACCGATCGCGGCGCTCAAATGCGCGGCGCACGCGGGCAAAACCTGGCGCTGCTGTTGGGTGAGAGTGTTGCCCTCGGCGGCCATGCTGTTATCCCATTGCTGCCAGGCCGCGTCGGCGTCCGGCCAATGGTCGGTTTTCGCGTCGTAGCCGGAACTGGGATCGGCGATGATCTCCGCCGCGAGGTTGTAGAGTTTCTGCACCGCTTGCGCCGGGGTTTCCGCAGTTGCTCCGCTCTCATACACGTCACCGGGGATTTGCGGTTGCTGCGCGAACGCGAAGCACGCGAAACCGAGCAAAGAACCCAGAGCCAATCGGCGCATGAGTACCTCCTGACAAAGTAGCAAGTGCGATAAGGGGGAAGCCTTCGCCTGGATAAGGCAGAATCATAGCCTCAAAAAAGGGTCAGGGGCAAGCTCAACCTGCGGAGGTCGGTGCGTTCCTACCCTTTCCGCAGAGCAAGCGAAAAGGATGGCGTAGCTGCCGCGATGGTTCGCGGAGGCAGCTAACTTCACTTGCGGCCGCTGGCGCGATGCCACAATCGCCAGAGCGCGTTGTGCAGTAATCGTGTCTGCTCGGCCTTGAGCGCCTGGTACGAGCGCTCCACGTAGACATCGAACTCCGGCGGCCAGCCGATCATGGAACGCCGCTCAGTGTAATCGTCTTCGGCCCACTTCTGGAGCAGCGCCTTGTAACCGACGACATGCGTCACGAAATCGAGCAGGCACTGCGGCATCTGCTCCTCGACGATCAGGTGCGCGTTCTCAATGATGATCTTCTCGCGCACGTCGTTCAGCGGCATGAAGATGGACTTCATCCACAGCACCCACTCCTTCAGATCCTCGTCCCGGATGGGATGGCACTGGGTTTTGCCCTGCTTGGCGAGCAGCGCCTTGTAGGCGATGTTGCCGGCGACGGTGGCCACGTAGAGGGGACCGTAAAAATCGTTCAGGCGTTGATTCACGAGACGCAGCCGATCGGCGCGCCGCGCCATCACGCGGCTGCTCCAGAAGGTGACCAGGTAGCCGGCAAACGCCAGAACGATAGTGAAGACGACCGCGTTTTGCGGCCCATTCAGCTGAAAGAAGGACGCATCATCCATTGCAGAGCCAACCCTTCGCGGAAAAGTATACCCGCGCGGAGGCGGGGCGGACTGTGACGGCGGCGCTGGTGCTCGGCGCGCAGGGGCTAAAGCCCCTCAATCGTTTATCGGCGAATTACGGCACCACTAAAGTCGTGCCCTGACACTTCGTGCCTTACGATGCGTTTTTCGTAGTGGACTGTCGATTTGCGCGGGCGTGGACGCCCCCGCTACAGCCGGTCTGGAGACCGGCGCTACATCACTTGGCGTGATGGACGGGAACGGCTTTGGCTTGCGCCGGAACCACCTGGATCTCAAAGAGCCTGGGCCACAGCTTGCCGGTGACGAAGAGGCGGTCGTGCACGGGGTCGTAGGCGATGCCGTTAAGCACCGCTTCGGGATCGGAGACTTCGCCGGGCTGAAGCAGGCCGGAGAGATCGATCCAGCCAAGCACGCGGCCCGTTACGGGCGAGATCCGCACAATGCGGTCGGTGTGCCACACGTTGGCGTAGATCTGGCCGTGAATGTATTCAAGCTCGTTGAGTTGGTCGATCGGCTTGCCGTGATCGCTGACGTAAATGTGCCGCACCTCGCGAAATGTGGCGGGGTCGAAGAAACGAATCTCCGCGGTGCCGTCGCTCAGGATCAGGTTTTTGCCATCGGCGGTGAGCCCCCATCCGTCGCAGTCGTAGTGCAAGGTGCGCAGCACGCGGAAGCTGAAGCGGTCGTAGACGAAGGCAACGTGCGACTGCCAGGTGAGCTGCACCAGCGTACTGCCCCACGCGGCAAGGCCCTCGGCAAAGTACTGCTGCGGCACCGGCGCGGATTGCAGCACGCGCCCGGTGGCGAGATCGTCCATGCGCAGCGAGGAGCGCCCGTTGAGGCCGGTGCTCTCGTAGAGATGCCCGTCCAGATAGATGAGGCCCTGGGTGTAGGCGCGGGGATCATGCGGATAGGTGTGGACGATGCGATAGGAATCGTCGGCGCGGGCCGCGGAGATCGCAGCCGCAAGAGCGAAGAGTATGAGAGCGCGACGGAGGGAAGTGAGATGCATCGGCAGTGTCAAAACGGTGGTGCGCCTTAGTCGGCCGGTCCGGCGTCGATGGCCACGGTGAATTCCACCGCCGGATTGCTGGTGAGCTGGGTGTCCATGAGCAATACGGTGCGCACTTCGCCTCCGGTCAACACCATGGGCGTGTACGCGTACTGCGGCGTGACCACGCCGGTGGGCGTAATCACCATGGTCACGGTCTGCGAAGTAAAGCTGATGTATCCGGCGGTCGCGCCCACGGGAAGATCGGTGACGATAGGAATGCTGTTGGCCAAAGTGGTTCCGGCGGGCACCATGTACACATCCACAGCGCCCGTCTTGGCTGCCTGGTTGAGAAAACGGAAAGCCGAATGGCCCTGCGCTGCAACAATCTGCTGATCTTCGAGGATAGTCACCAGGTACCCGTTGGGCGCGGCGCCATTGTCGGTGAGAAATACGGAATGCTGATGGCCGGGCAAAAGGGTGCCGCTGGTATCCACAATCGTGACGCTGCCTGTGGCGGCGGTAATGTCAATGGGCGCGGCGATGTTGGCCGGGAGAGTGCCGTAGGGAGTGATGGTGCCCTGGCCGATGTTCGATGCCAGCAGATCGCCTTCCACGTTCACGTTGATGGCAGGTGCGATGTAGGAAGCGTCAATTACGCGGACCAGGCTGGGCTGCACGTAGGTGGCCACGTTTTCGCAGGCGGAGAGCGCCAAGGCGGCAGCCAGCGAAGCGGCCGCTACCGCGCACAGCCGGAACCACGCCGGCCGCGGTGAACCTTGCATGCATTTTGCGATCCGGCCCATCAGGATGGTGGTCTTCATCTGCTTCGCTTCAAATACCTTCCCATGGTACAGCCAAGGATCGAAATGAGTTTACGACTTTTTCGTTATCCCGAACTGCAGGAATCGATGTCGCTCCGACGCGGGCGTGGAAGACCGGACGCTAATTGTCCGGCACGATGGATTGAGTCCGTGCTTTCCCGGTCTTTCCGCGGGTACGAGGAAAAGATGCGACAACCAGCTACGCCACCAACAGGCCTACTCTCCGCTGTGGAAGCGCCCGAATGCGCGGGCGGCAAAGAGAGACATGATAAGAATTCCCGCGCCCACAGTGGCGACATGCCAGAGATTGTGGATGCTGAAAGCACCGATTTGGACGATGAGCCAATAGGCCGCTGCGAGATTGAAGAATCCCCACCATACGTTAACGACCGGTGAGGACAGGCCCTCGCCTGGAGGCTTCGCAAAAGGGCTTTGGAAAGAACGCCCCGAGACTCCGTTCATTAGATGCGGCAGAGAATTGGCAAAGAAAGCGCCGCCAAAGAAGTAAGCGAGAAAGTCGTACCAGTGCATTGTGGCTCCGCTTCGTAGAACGACCACATGGTAGCAGACCCTAACTTGCGCCCAGGTAGATGAAACGCGCCAGAAACAACGCGGCCATGAGGTAAAGCAGCCAGTCCCGGAGGCGGGCCTTGCCGGCAAACAGGTGCAGGACTGCCCAGGCGATGATGCCGAAGCCGAGACCGTTGGCGATGGAGTAGGTAAAAGGGATGAGCACCAGGGTGAGAAATGCGGGAACGGCTACCAGAGGGTCGAGCCACTGGATTTCAGTAATGGCCGCCAGCATCATGGAGCCAACCAGGATGAGTGCAGGCGCGGTGGCAGCCTGAGGCACGATGCCGATGAACGGCGCAGCGACGACGGCGCACAAAAACAGGAGGCCGGTGACGATGGCCGTCACGCCGGACCGTCCGCCGGCCGCTACGCCCGCCGTCGACTCCACGTAGCTGGTGACAGTGGAGGTTCCGACCAGCGAGCCGAAGACCGTGGCCGTAGCGTCGGCAAACAGAATCCGGTTGAGGCGGGGAATGGAGTAGTCGGGAGCAATGAGCCCGGCGCGCTTGGTGACGGCGACAAGCGTGCCCAGGTTGTCGAACAGGTCCACGAAGAAGAAGACGAAGATGATTTCGAGCAGGCCCTTGTTGACTGCGCCGCGAATGTTCAGTTGCAGCGCGGTTTGGGTGAGTGCACGGATGCCTCCCACGGATGGCGTCCAGTGCACGAGGTGCAGCGGCCAGGCCAGGGCTGTGACCGCGAGGACACCGATGAGGATGGAGCCTTTTACCTTGCGGAATTCGAGGGCCACCATGAGAAGGAGGCCGAAAAGCGCGAGATACGCCGTGGGATTGCGAATGTTGCCCATGCCGACCAGGGTGTTGGGGTCGCGAATAACGAGGCCGGCGTGCTGAAAACCGATGAATGCGATGAAGAGCCCGATGCCGCCTGCGACCGCCGCGTAAAGCTGGTGCGGAATGGCGCGCAGAATCATCTGCCGGATGCCGACCGCGGTGATGGCCAGAAAAATGATGCCGGAAAGAAACACCGCGCCCAGCGCCGTTTGCCACGGCACGTGCATCTTGATGCAAACCGTGTAGGTGAAGTAGGCGTTCAGGCCCATGCCCGGCGCCAAAGCGATGGGATAGCGGGCAATGATGCCCATCAAGATGGAGCCGAAGGCCGCTGAAAGGCAGGTGGCCGCGGTCACGGCAGGCAAGGGAACTCCCGCATCGGCCAGGATGGCTGGATTCACCAGCACGATATAGGCCATGGTCAGGAAGGTAGTGACGCCGGCCAGAATCTCGGTGCGCCAGTTGGTTCCCAGACGGGCAAATTCAAAGTAGGCTTCGAGTCGCTTGCGCATAGGCGGGTTCTAGCTAGCAAAACACACTTGGACCCAAAAACAAAATCTATGAGGGGTCAGTAGCGAGTGGATTCGCGCCTATAAGAGTTCGTGCTGTCCCACCCTTTAGCTCGAGGGCCGGCGAAAGGAAGGGGCACGGGATGTTTGTGCTGAGTTGAGAGGTTCGGCTTGGGGTTCGCGCTTTCCCACATCTCAGAAATGAGATCTCCACCCCACGGACCTGGACCCGTCCGTGGGGGCCCCGGTCGTGGGGCACCCATTTTCTTGCTGAATTGGATGAGCGAAAGCGGGGCTTCGTGCGCACGCGGTGCTTACGGCGCTTTGCACGGGCCGTAGTCTTTGCCGATCTGCGTCACCGAGAACTCTTCGTTTCCGGCACTGTCTTTTTGTTTTTTGTACTTCTTGCCCTTTACCTTCACGACGTCTCCCACCTTCACGCTTGCCGTGGTTCCTGAAAGTGCGTACGTCTTCTGGTCACCGTCGTTGTGCAGCAGCATTCCGCCGGGACCGGCGGTGACGCAGCCTTTGAGTGTGGGGTGTGCATTGTGTACAAGAATGACGGTGACGACCGTAATGGCCACGGCGCTGCCGACGGCAATGCCAATCGCCTGACCCGGCGTGATACTCGTCCCAGGAATGTCGGGTCCGAAAAATTGCGCGTTAGCTCTGCCCAGTAGCAGCGAACTCAAAATGACAAGCGCCGCAATTTCCCTTCGGTACCGCATACACAACCTCCCACGAGCGATCGTTCAGAATAAGAGCGATATTTCGAAAGTCCGGGAAAGTGTGCGGCACCTGGAGGATTTCTGTGAGGCTTGCGCCGCCGTTCATCGCCGTCAAGAAAAATCAGTAGAAACCCGAAGTATCCGCGCTCAGTGAATCAGGTAGGGCTGGATCTTGCCGTAAATCTCGTCGGAGGAGTTCTTCACCTGGTTGACGATGTTGAGCAGATAGGTGGCGTCGGCCACGCGCATCGAGCCGTCGATGCGCACCGACAGGTCGTCATCGCCGTCGAAGCCGATCTTCACCTGGTCATATTCGTGATTGGCCTTGAGCAGGATGTAGCGGAAATCGGCCGTCGTGGGCATCGTCGCCTTCGGGGTCACCGTGACAAAGACGACCAGATCGCTGTCCTCGTCGCCTCCCACAGCCAGGACGACTTTGATGTCCTTCAGGTTTGTGCCGGTGAAGTGAATGGTGAAGACCGTTGGTGAGGTCGTGGCGCCGTAGCTGAGGTTGTCTGCCTTCATGAGGCTGACCAGTTTATCCGCCTTTTGGGCAGGGGTTTGGGCATGGAGCGGCGGAGCCACCGCAAACAGCGCGGCTGACAGCAGAACCAGGGAAGCTGCAATTGGCATGGGCCGGAACTTCATTGCGAACACCTCGAGTGTGGATCGGCGGTAGATTGCAGGAAGTATACCCCGGACAAGGCATGCGCAGGAATAAGATTCTGGCGTCTTAGAGCAGCTTCGCGGCTTCCCTGACGAAATAGGTCACGATGAAGTCCGCGTCCGCGCGGCGGATTTCAGTTCGGCGATGGCAGCTCGGCAGAATCGATCACGATGACGTCAACCGGCTCTTTGGACGGTTCCAGCTTTAAGCCGAGCTGCTCTTGCAGAGCTGTAAATAAAGATGGAGCCGAGGGGTCCGGTTTCAGGCCGTTGTCGCCACTTGCGGGCGCCGCACTTGTGGCTGGGTCAGGCGTCCACTTGAGCGTAAAGTCGAAAGCGCTCTTCAGGCCGGTTTTATCGACAACAATCCGCCTGTCGATTTCAGGCAGGGCCGACAGGTCACCCGCGAGTGCCTTCATTGTCACGCCATTAGCCTTCCAATTTCCGGGAGGCCCATCTGCATCGGCGTATAAGTCTGGATTCGCGTTAGTCGAGAGTTTCATGTGGATTCCGCCTTTGGTTACGACAAGCACATCGACCGCAAGCAGCCTCGACTCGTGATGCATTTTCAGCCCGAACCGATCGGAGAGCAGTGCTTGAAGCATGGACTGCTCAATGTGAATCTGATTTTTCAGGTTCATTTTTGCGAAAGTGCGTGCCGTTTCTTCGTCACATTTGGCCGCGATGTCGAATTTTGCCGATCCAATCCACTTGGGCCCTCCAATGATTCGCTGATCCACATCAATGGAACTAAAGTCGTCGGCAAATTCAATCAGTTGTATGAGTGACATTGACTGTGCGGCAAACGAGCCTCCGGGATTCCAACCCAGGCCGCTGCGATCTGGATTCGCCCTGTTCGGGTCACTCGGCTTAACTGTCGCTATCGAGAAAGTAGGAGACGGGGAGGGGGCGGGCTGTGCGCCGCAAACCCGTGCGAGCGGAGCCAGGAGCGAGAAAACCGCAAAGATCAACCACAACGGACGGGGCATTCTCGATTGACGTTTCCAACCCTCTGCTGTCATCGGGTCCTGGTTGTTACTGAGACGTTCAATGAGCTAGCCGAGCAGTTTGGCGGCGTCTTTGGCGAAGTAGGTCACGATGAAGTCCGCGCCCGCGCGGCGGATGCCGAGGAGCGACTCGAGCATGGCGCGGTCATGATCCAGCCAGCCCTTCTCAAAGGCCGCGTGCAGCATGGAGTATTCGCCGGAAACCTGGTAGGCGCCGATGGGCACATCGACACGCTCGCGCGCCGCGCGCACCACGTCGAGGTAGGGCATGGCGGGCTTCATCAGAATCATGTCTGCGCCCTCCTCGATGTCGAGATCGATCTCGCGCATGGCCTCGCGGAGATTTGCTCCGTCCATTTGGTAGCTGCGCCTGTCGCCGAATTGCGGAGCGGAATCGGCGGCTTCGCGGAAGGGGCCGTAAAACGCCGAAGCAAACTTCGACGCATAGCTCAGGATGGGCGTCTGCTTGAGGCCTGCCGCATCGAGCGCTTTGCGGATGGCGCTCACGCGGCCATCCATCATGTCGCTGGGAGCCACCACGTCTGCTCCGGCTTTGGCCTGGCTCACGGCGGTGCGCGCCAATAATTCGAGAGTCGGATCGTTATCCACATCGAATTCGTCGCCCGATTTCGTTACCGCACCGCAATGTCCGTGGCTGGTGTACTCGCACAGGCACACGTCGGCAATGAGCACCAGTTTCTTGGACGCGGGCGATTGCTTGAGCGTGCGCAGCGCCTGCTGGACGATACCGTTTTCCTCCCACGCGCCGGTGCCCTGCTCGTCCTTGGTTTCAGGCAGACCGAAGAGCAGCAGCCCTCCGATACCTAACTGCGCGGCTTCCTCGGCCTCGCGCACCGCTTCATCCACGGAAAGGTTGAAGACGCCAGGCATGGAGCTGATGGGATTGCGTATACCCTTGCCGGGACAGATGAACAGAGGATATATGAGGTCGCCGGGCTCGAGACTGGTCTCGCGGACAAGATCTCGCAGCGGTTGGTTGCGCCGCATCCGCCGCATGCGCATTTCAGGAAAGCTCATGCCTTTGATTGTAGGACAGGTTTCAGGAATCAGCAGCGAGGGAGCAAGAGAGCGAGGAGTCGAGCCCGCAGGTCGCAGCGATTTGACTGAACCCTGACATCTGAAACCTGAACCCTGCTCTCACAGGCTGTCGTAGAGCGTTGAGTTTCTGTAGCCGAGCAGAATCACCAGCGAGGCAACGCCGAGCGCGGTTCCGAACGGGATTTTGAGCATGCAGATGACCGAGGCGATGATGGCCATGATGCGGCCCCACTGCGTGCGCTCGAGAAGGCCCCATCCCGCGATGGCGCAAACGATGGCGCGAAGAATGATCATCGCCAGAAAGAAGTGAATCGTGCCGGCCAGGAACCAGTCTGGGAACATGTGCTGGTTTTGTGCCCAGGGGCCAAAATCGCCGGATAGGAAGGCGTGCGCGAAGTGCAGCGCGGCGAGTCCCGCCAGGAGCGAGAGCCCCCCAAAGACGAGCCACAAGATGCCGAGCACGCGAACCTTGCTGGCGTAACGGTTCAATTCAAACTCAAAGTTGGGCGCTGGGAGAGCCGGCGGCGTTAACGGCACGGCCGGCCGGCCGCACTGCGCGCACGATTGCTTGCCCGTTTCGAGTTCCTGACCACATCCGCTGCAAAACATAGCGCCTCCTCGACTGTCGAAGGGGATACGCAGGTCGAGGGCGGCAGGTTCCATGAAAGTGAAGTGAGTGAAATGTTGAAAGGAGTGAACCGTGGGCAGCTTCCAGAGGGTAGCCGCAGGTTTGTGGAACGTGGCCGCCAGCCAAGGGTATGCTAGGGACGAGGGAAATGCATGGCCCAGCCTCGTGTGTTCCTGATCGCGGAATGGAAGCAACTTCTGATGTTGAATTACGCAGTCGATCCGGCCCTGCTGCGGCCTTTCGTCCCTGCAGGCACGGAACTCGACAGTTTCGCAGGCCGAACTTATGCGAGCCTCGTCGGTTTTCAATT
>Ga0181519_10004107_pt1 | contig 11841 bp, 12 predicted proteins | sample PEATcosm2014_Bin_26_FD_121102 | JGI IMG/M metagenome (GOLD analysis project Ga0181519, IMG submission 121102) | Peatland microbial communities from MTU Mesocosm Facility, Houghton, MI, USA - PEATcosm2014_Bin02_10_metaG | ecosystem: Environmental > Terrestrial > Soil > Wetlands > Peat | place... | reverse complement strand
CGTACTCGGGGAGCGTTTCACCGCCGGTATGGGCGTCGGCTTCGTCGGCGTCGCGCTCGGATCGTTCCTGGCGACGCGGCCGCCCAAGCCGCGCGCTGCCGAGCTGGGCCCCGGCTGAGCGACCCCCTAGGGCCCGGCCTCGAGCCAGGCGCGAATCTCCTCGCTCTGAGCCCCGAGCGCAGGCGGCGGGCGCCGAACCTGGGCGGGGCTGCGCGAGAGCCGCACCGGGAAGCGGACGGTGCGCACCCCGGCGGTCGCGTCGACCGGGTCGAGCCCGAGGCGCTCGGCGAGCGCGAAGGCCTCGGCGACCGACTGCACGGGGCCGGCGGGCACCCCGACTGCGGAGAGTCGCTCCGTCCACTCCGCCGCAGTCCGGCCCGACAGGAGCCGCTCGAGTTCGTTGCGCAGCTCCAGGCGGTGCAGGACACGCGCGGCGTTGTCGGCGAAGCGGGCGTCGGCTGCGAGCTCGGGACGGCCGAGCGCCTCGGCGAGCGCCTCGAACTGGCGCTCGTTGCCGACGCAGAGCATCAGCGGCCCGTCGGCGGCGGCGTAGGTCGCGAACGGTTCGATGCTCGGGTGGGTGTTGCCGAGACGCTCGGGCAACACGCCCGCGTCGAGCCAGGCGGTCGCCTGGTTCGCGAGCGCGGCGAGGGTGACCTGCAGCAGGTTCGTCGTCAGCCGCTGGCCGCAGCCGCTTGTGTGGCGTTCGTGCAGAGCGGCGAGCACCGCGCTCGTCATGTAGAGCGCAGCGATCACATCGACGAGCGCGACGCCGACTTTGCTCGGCGCCTCCGGCGGGCCGGTGATGCTCATCAGTCCGCCGAGCGCCTGCGCGAGCGGGTCGTAGCCGACGAGCTCGCGGCCGGCGCCCTCACCGAAGCCGCTGAGCTCGCAGTAGACGACGCCCGGGTTCGCGCGCTCGGTCGCCTCGTAGTCGAGCCCGTAGCGTTCGAGCGTTCCCGGCCGGAAGTTCGCGACGACGACGTCGGCGCGCCGGCACAGCCTGCGGGCGAGCTCGAGGTCGTCGGCGTCTGCGAAGTCGAGCACGACCGAGCGTTTGTTGCGGTTGGCGGCGTGGTGGTAGGTGGACTGGCCCGCGGCGTCATACGGTGGCCCCCAGCTGCGCGTCTCGTCACCCGCCGGCGCCTCCACCTTGATCACCTCGGCGCCAAGATCGCCGAGTGTCATCGCGACAAGCGGCCCGGCCAACACGCGCGAGAGGTCACAGACGAGGAGGCCCGCAAGCGGCCCCGGCGGGGAGGCGGAGGGAGTGGTCATCGTCGAGCAGGTGACGGTCGTCGGAGGGAAACGCACGCCTCGAGGCACCGCCCCGCAGCGAGACCGCAGCAGCGGCGCGCTCACGCTACACCACCCTTCACGCGACCGCGGCGCGCCGTCTCACCCACCGCGAGCAGGCGCCGCCGTGTTTTGATGTGGGGGCGCTGGCGCCCGGCCGCGCCCCGTCGAGCGAGCGAGAGGAGAACGAAAGATGTCCGGCTTCACACTCGTCAACCTGAATGAGGTCGAGAACTCGGCGGGGGACCGCTCAGCCGATGTCGATGCGCGCTTCGCCCGCAAGCACATCGGCTCCGAGCACCTAGGTGTCAGCTACTTCCGCTATCGACCGGGCTACCGCTCAAAAGCTGGGCACAGCCACCGTGAGCAGGAAGAAGCCTACGTCGTCATCGGCGGCTCCGGCCGGGCGCGTCTCGACCAGGAGATCGTCGAGCTCAAGCACTTCGACCTGCTCCGGGTCGCCGCCGAGACGGTGCGCGCCTTCGAAGCCGGCGAGGATGGGCTCGAACTGATCGCGATCGGCTCAGACCGTCCCGAGGGCGGCGACGGGATCCTGGCGCCCGACTGGTGGACTGACTGAGCGAGCAGACTGAGCGAGTGCGGAGACTGAGGACGTGGACGGACTGAGCGAACCCGGCGCACTCGGGCGAGGCGCGCCGATCGCCGCGCCCGACGCATCCGCGCTTGCGTCCACCCGCCGCACAGGCGGCGCGCGGGCGGCGCTCGAGCGCACCGTTGCCTGGCTCGCGGGCTGTACGCGTTACGCACGGGCGCCGCTCTACCGGGTCTACACCGGTCGTTTGCGCTCCGAGGTGCGTATGCGCCCGCGCCCCCAGCACGTCGCGGTGATCCTCGACGGCAACCGCCGCTGGGCGCAACTCGCCGGGCTCAGCGACCCCGGCGCCGGCCACCGTCGCGGGGCAGACACACTCGCGCAGCTGATCGGCTGGTGCGGGACGCTCGATATCGGCGAGCTCACCGTCTGGGCACTCTCGCGCGAGAACCTGACCCGTGAGGAGCGCGAACGCAGCGCGCTCATCGAGGTGCTCGCTGAGGAGCTGACGACGCTGCCCGAGCGCGCCCTGCGGCGCGGCGCCGCGATCCGCGTGCGTGTCTTCGGCCGCCTCGACTCGCTGCCCGATCCGCTCGCCCGAGCGGCGGCCGCCGTCCAGGAGCGCACGTCGGCCAGCGACGGGCTCCACCTGAACGTGGCGCTCGGCTACAGCGGCCGTGACGAGCTCGTCGATGCTGCGCGCGCGATGGTCGCGGCGCTCGTCGCCGACGGCGTACCGGCGTCTGAGCTCGCGAGCCGCGTCGACGCCGAGAGCCTCTCTCGCCACCTCTACACGGCCGGCCACTCCGACCCCGAGCTGATCATCCGCACGAGCGGCGAGATGCGTCTGAGCGGCTTCCTGCCCTGGCAGAGCAGCCACAGCGAGTTCTACTTCACCGACGTCTACTGGCCCGCCTTCCGTGAGCTCGACTTCCTCCGGGCCGTGCGTACCTTTCAGCAACGCGAGCGGCGGTTCGGTCGCTGAGGAGATGCGCGAGCAGCGCAGATCCGATCCCAGCTGGCGCAGCCACCTCGAGCGGTTGCGAAGCCGCGACGGCTACTTCGCACCCGAGAGTGTGATCCGCCGCGTCGGCAACACGCCGGTCACGCCGTTCCTCGGCGGCGGTACCGCGGTGCTGCTCCAGGTCGCCCACCCGCTCGTGGCCGCGGGCGTCGCCGAGCACTCCGACTACCGCCATGACCTGTGGCGGAGACTCGGCAGGACGCTACGCGCGCTCTACCTGATCACCTACGGCACCAAGGCCGAGGCCGACCGGGCCGGAGGGATCGTGCAGTCCGTCCACGCCTCGGTGCGCGGACAGACGCGCACCACGCTCGGCCGTTTTCCGGCCGGCACCGAGTACTCGGCCGAAGATCCCGAGCTGATGCTCTGGGTGCACGCGACGCTCGTCACCGCCTCGCTCGCCGCCTACCGACGCTTCGAGCAGCCGCTGACGCGCCCCGAGCAGGAGGAGTACTACCGAGACATGGCCACCGTCGCGCGGCTCTTCGGGACGCCGGCAGAGGTGATTCCGCCCACGCTCGAGGAGTTCGACGCCTACTTCGCCGCCGAGCTCGCCGGGCAGACGATCGAGGTGACGCCGGTCGCCCGCGAGATCGCCTCGGTCATCCTGCGCGCGCCGCTCCCGGCTCCGATGCGAATGCTCGCCCCGGCACACCGGCTCGCGACCGCCGCGTTGCTGCCTGAGCGCCTTCGCGGCGACTACGAGCTGCGCTGGACGCCGCTGCACGCGCTCGCCCTCAGACCGGCCTCCGAGGCCCTGAAGGTCGGCAGCTGGCCGATCCTGCGAGCCGCTGCCCGCCTGCGACCGCTGAGACCCGCAACCGCCTGACAGGCGGCGGCGCGCGCGGGCGCTTCGCCGGCCGCCTTGGCGTCATGATGTCGAGGTGGAGCGCCCCGGCCAGGCTCAGCCGCCGTATCGTCAGGCGCCCGGTGCGGAGTCGGTGATCAGCGTGCGCGGCCTGCGCAAGAGCTACGACAGCCTCGAGGCCGTCGCCGGCATCGATCTCGACATCGCACGCGGCGAGATCTTCGCGTTCCTCGGACCGAACGGCGCCGGCAAGACGACGACGGTCGAGATCCTCGAGGGTTTCCGTGAGCGCAGCAGCGGCGAGGTGTCGGTGCTCGGCATCGACCCGTCGAGAGCCGACGCCGCCTGGCGCAACCGCGTCGGGGTGGTGCTGCAGGAGTCACAGCCCGAACCGGGCCTGACGGTTCGCGAGTGCCTTTCCCTCTACGCCGGCTACTACGACAGCCCGCGCGAGATCGAAGAGACGATCGGCCTGGCCGGGCTCGAGGAGAAGACCGACAGCCCCTGCGACAAACTCTCCGGCGGCCAGAGACGCCGGCTCGACGTCGCGCTGGCGCTGATCGGCGACCCGGAGCTGATCTTCCTCGACGAGCCGACAACGGGCTTCGACCCCTCGGCGCGCCGCGCCGCCTGGTCGGTGATCGAGGGGCTGCGGGCGCTCGGGAAGACCGTCTTCCTGACCACCCACTACATGGACGAGGCCGAGCACCTCGCGGACCGGATCGCCGTGATCGCGCAGGGAAGCATCGTCGCCACGGGCACGCCTCGAACGCTCGGCGGGCGCGACCTGCTCGCCGCGACGATCCGCTTCTCGCTCCCCGACGGACTCGGCCCCGACGATCTGCCGGCGTCGCTGCGCAGCAACGCGAGCGCCGCGGCCAGCGCCGTCAGTCTGTGCAGTCAGGCGCCGCTCGCAGACGTGCACGCGCTCGCCGAGTGGGCGTTCGCGCGCGGGCTCGACCTGCCCGACCTCGACGTACGAAGGCCGACGCTCGAAGACGTCTACCTCTCCCTGACAGACGGCGCGCGGAGCGAGCCGTGAGCGGCAAGCGGCCCGGCACCGGCTCGGCGCGCCACACCTCGGCAGCCTCGCTCGTTCTGCACCAGGCGCGCTACGACCTGCTCGGTTTTCTGCGCAACCCACAGGCTCGCTTCTTCACGCTCATCCTGCCGCTGCTCTTCCTCGTCATCCTGACGAGCGTCTTCGGGAACAACAGGGTCGGGCCGCAGCATGTCCGCTCCGCCACCTACTACGTGCCCGGTCTGTGCGCGCTCGGGATCGTCGCCGCCTCGTTCGTCAACCTGGTTATCTCGATCACGGCGCAACGCGAGCGCGGGATCCTCAAGCGTCGCCGCGCAACCCCGGTGCCGGCGCTCGTGCTGATCGCGGGGCGCACGCTCACCGCGGTCGGCATCTCGCTCGTCAACCTCGCCCTGCTGCTCGCGGTCGGCCGCGTCGCCTACGGCGTGAGCGTGCCGGTGCGCGGCCTGCCGGCGGTCGCGCTCACCGCCGTCTGCGGCTCGGTCTGCTTCTGCGTCCTCGCCTACGCGCTCACGACCGCGGTCAACTCCGAGGATGCGGCCCAGCCGATCGTGCAGGCGGTGATGCTGCCGCTCTACTTCATCTCCGGCGTCTTCGTCCCCAACGTGATCCTGCCGAGCTGGCTGCGCACGATCGCCGAGATCTTCCCCGTCCAGCACCTCTCCGACGGGCTCCACCACGCCCTCAACCCGGCCGGTCACGGCAGCGGCATCGTCTGGAGCGACCTCGGCGTGCTCGGCCTCTGGGGGCTGGCCGGGCTCGCGCTCGCGCTGCGCCGCTTCAGCTGGACACCAGCCGCAGCCTGACCGGGCCTCGGCTCAGGCGGGGCGGAAGGCGAGAAGCTCGTCGCCGTACTCGCGCAGCCAGTCGCGCTGCTCGCGCCAGTGCGGCCGGTGGCGCTCGACCAGCAGCCAGAAGCGGCTCGAATGGTCGGGCACACGCAGGTGGCAGAGCTCGTGCACGACGACGTAGTCGAGCACCGCCGGCGGCGCCAGCACGAGTCGCCAGTTGAACGAAAGCGTGCCGCGCGGCGAGCAGGAGCCCCAGCGTGTCCGCTGCGCGCCGATCCTGATCCGCGCGACCTCGACACCGATCTTCCCGGCCTCGCTGGCGACGAGCTCGCTCGCGCGGCGGCGTACCTCAGCCCTCGCGTCGGACTCGCGCAGCTCGAGACCGTCGAGGCCGAGCCGGGGCACCTGGACGCGCCGGCGCGCCGCAATCCAGGCAGCGCTCTCGCTGAGGATGCGCTCGACCTCCGCCCGGCTCGTGCCGCGCGGCACGGTCAGGCGCGCCGGCTCTCCCCAGGGCACCTCCAGCCGCCAGCGGCGGGCACGCGGCGAGCGACGCACCTCGACCTCAGACATCACCGCTGAGGGTAGCGATCCGCGCTCCCCCCGCCCCGCCTATCGTTGCGCGGTGCCGCTCGACGCCTTCCTGCTCGCCTTCGGCGCCGCCTGGATCCACGCGGCGAGCAACGTCTTCCTCGGCCGTCGCGGCGAACCGGAGGCGGCGATGGCGGTGATGCTGATCGTCGGCGTCGCCGGGTACGCGCCCTTCGCAGCCTTGACCTGGCGCGTCCACGAGGCCGCGATCCCCTACATCGCCGCCTCGGCCTGCCTCGAGCTCGGCTACTTCGGCTTCCTCGCGGCCGGCTACCGCGTCTCGAGCGTCAGCCTCGTCTATCCGGTGGCGCGCGGAAGCGCGCCGGTGCTCGTGCTCGCCGGCGGTGCGCTCTTCCTGGCGCGAGGCGCGAGCGGCTGGCAGATCGCCGGTGTGGCGACGGTCACGGTCGGCATCCTGCTCGTCCGCGGTGTAGGAATCGCGCTCGCCGCCGACGCGCGCGGCTTCCTGCTCGCGCTCGTCACCGGCGTCTTCATCGCCGGCTACACGCTCGTGGACAAGCAGGGCCTCCGCCACGCCGGCCCGGTCCCCTATATCGAGCTCGTGCTCGCCGGGCCGGCGATCATTTACACGCTCTTCGTCGCGAGGCTGCGCGGAACCGCGTCGCTTCGGCAGGAGCTCTCGGCGAAGGTCGGCGCCGTCGGGCTGCTGCTCTTCGGCACCTACGTGATCGTGCTGCTGGCGCTGCGGCTGGCGCCGGCCGCGAGCGTCTCGGCGGTACGCGAGTCGAGCGTCGTCATCGCCTCGGGCATCGCGGCGCTCGTCGCGAAGGAGCGGGTCGGCGCGCGGCGCTTCGCAGGCGCCGTGCTCGTCGCGGCGGGTATCGCGCTCGTCGCCTTCTCGGGCTGAGCGGGAACGCTCAGGTGCGCACGCGCCGCGTGAAGGTGCGCAGCGAGACGAAGGCGAGCGCGGCGGAGCCGCCGGCGAGCGCAAGCAGCGACGCCCAGACCGCCATGTGCGGCAGCTGCGGGGTCAGGGAGGCCCGCAGGCCCTCGGTCATGTACACGAGCGGGTTGAGCAGCACCAGGTACTGGAGCCAGGGCAGCGGCGCCAGCTCCGCCCACGGGTAGTAGACGCAGCCGAGGAACGTGATCGGCAGCAGCACGACGCTGAAGAGCAGCGTGATCTTGCGCGGGTCGATCACGGTGCCGATGAACAGCCCGAGCGCTGCCGCGAGCAGCGAGGCGAAGACGATCGCCGCGAGGAAGAGTGGCCAGTCGTGGATGTGCACGACCGGCGCCGCGCCGTGCGCGTGCACGAGGTAGACGATCGGGAAGACGACGGCGGCGGCGATCACCGACTGGAGCGCCCCCGCGACGATCTTCTCGAGCCCGACGAGCCAGACGGGTACCGGAGCGAGCACCCGGTCTTCGATCTCCTTGCTGACGCTGAACTCCTGGACGAGCGGCAGCGCCACAGCCTGGATGCCCTGGAAGTTGATCGCGACGGCGATCAGGCCGGGCACCAGCACCGTCGTGAACGACGTGCCGCCGGCGCCGCCGCGGAAGCCCTCCCCGATCTTCGGGAAGACGTAGGCGAAGACGAACACGAAAAGCAGCGGTTGCATGATCGTGCGGGTCAGGAACTGTCCGAACTGGCGGCGCAGCACACGCACGTCTCGCCCTAGCATCGCGAGGAAGGTCGTCGCCCATTCTCCGCGTGCCCCCCGCTGCGCGAGCGCGGCGGTGCTCACTCGCGGTACTCCCGACCGGTCAGCGAGAGGAAGACGGTCTCGAGGCTCGGCGGCTGGCTCGCCGCGTCGCGCACGTGCAGCCCGACCGCCGACGCCTCACGGACAAGCTCGGCGAGCACCCCGATCGGGTTCGAGGCGAAGACGCGCAGCAGCTCGCCGTCGGCCTCGACGTTGCGCACGCCCGGTATCGCCTCGGCGCGAGGACGGAGCGCGGCGGCCTCGCCGTCCACCTGGAGCGTGATCACCGTGTCGGCGCCGTGCGTCTCCTTGAGCTGCGCGGGGGCGCCGAGCGCGAGCACGCGGCCCCGATCGAGGATCGCGATCCGGTCGCAGAGCGCGTCCGCCTCCTCGAGGTAGTGCGTCGTCAGCAGGATCGTCAGCCCCTGACGGTGCAGGTCAGCGAGCAGCTCCCAGAGGTTGATCCTCGTCTGCGGGTCGATGCCCGAGGTCGGCTCGTCGAGAAACAGCGCGGCGGGCCGATGCGCGAGCGCGCGGGCGATCATCAGCCGGCGGGCGAGCCCGCCGGAAAGCTCGAAGACCATCGAGCGCGCCCGGTCGGCGAGCGCGAAGCGCTCGAGCAGCTCGTCGGCTCGCGCGCGCGCGTCGCGCGCGGGCACGCCGAAGTAGCGCGCGTGGTAGTAGAGGTTCTCCCAGACGGTCAGCGCCCGGTCGAGCGTGTTTGACTGTGAGACGACGCCGATGCGGCGTTTGACGGCGGCTGGGTTGGCACGTGCGTCGATACCGGAGACGAAGACGCGGCCGTCGGTGGGGATAACGCTCGTGGTGAGCATGCCGATCGTCGTCGATTTGCCGGCCCCGTTTGGGCCGAGCAGCCCGAAGAACTCGCCCGCCCCGATCGAGAGCTCGACCCCGTCGACGGCGCGCAGCGGCCCCTGGCGGCCCTCGTACACCTTGGTCAGGTGTTCGGTGCGGATGAGCGGCTCGCGCGCTGCGGGAGCGGCCGCCGCGGGCGGGCTGTCTGTCGCCGGCGCGCCCACCGTGCAAGCATAGACGGGGCGCCCGGCCGCCCCGCATCCCCGCTCAGAGGTCGATGCCGAGCTTGTGCAGGTCGAGGATCGCGGTGCGGCGCCAGCGCACCGTGTCCGGCGAGAAGGGCAGCGTAAACGGCAACCCGTTCGCCTTGCGCAGCGGCTTGCCGTCCCGCAGGACGTGGTAGTGGCCGGGCGTAGGCTCAACCGTCAGCCCGACCGCTTCGAGCCGCCTGATGAACTCGCGGACGTCCTTGCGCATCGCTCGCCGCTCAGCCGCCCACCGGCGCGTCGCGGCGCTCACGGCGCCGGTTCGCTTCCGGCCGTGAACGGGCCACCCCGACTCGGGCTGCTCGGCTCGACATCTCACCGTACCGTAGCGCTCGTCCTGCAGCCCGTGAGCAAAGCCAGCCGGGCCCGGCGGCGACGGCGCCGGGCCCGGTTGGCGGGTTGGCTGGCTGGCTGGCCTCAGCGCGCCGCCAGGTCGTAGACCGTCTGACCACCGACCGTCTCGGCTTTGAAGGTCGCGGCGACCCAGCCTGCGATCTGCGAGGCGGCGGTGCTGACACCGCCGGGGGCGCCGCCGCCGCCCGAGGCGACGTAGTAGTGCACCTTGCCTTCGGCGACGAGCGTCTTGAAGCGGGAGAGCGTCAGCGCCGGGTCGCTGCCCGTGAAGCCGCCGATCGCCATCACCGCCCGCCCCGTCGCGAGCTCGATCGGTGCCGCAGCCTGCGACGAGGAGGTCGCCGCGACCCAGGTGAACGAACGCGGGCTCGCCGCGAGCAGCTTGTCGAGCGTGGCGTCGCTGCCCTGGCCGGCACCGCCGGGGCCGCCGGCGAAGCCGCCCGCGCCCGCCTCCGGCAAGCGGGCCGCGCCGCGCGCCTGCCCTGCGGCGCCGGCCGTCGGCGCGCCGGTCGGGCGGGCGCCCGCGGCGGGCGCCGCGCCTGACGCCTTACCGGAGAAGCCCGGCCGGGTCAGGCCGGCGCCGGCCGGAAAGTTTCGCCCCGACCGGGCGGAGCTGCCGCGTGCACCAGGCGAGGCTGCGGCGACCTGCGGTCCCGCACTCACCACCGAGCCGCTCCGCGCTGAGGCGATCGTCTCGAGCGTGTAGGCGATCGGCCCGCCGAGCGCAGCGAACGCGGCGAGCGCGACGAGCACCGGCAGCACCCGGCGCGGTAGACGTGCGGCGAGGAGCAACAGGGCGGCGGCGACAAGACCGGCGGCGAGAACCAGCGCACGCAGCCACGGATGCCAGTGGGGCGTACGGTCGAGCAGCACGAGCGCGACGAGGCTCGTCGCGGCGAGGATCGCCGCCGCCAGCACGCGCGCGAGCAGCTGGCCGCGCCGCGTCCAGAGAGCGAACGCGCCGACGCCGACGAGCACCGCGATCGGGGGTGCGAGGATGTTCGTGTAGTACGGGTGGATGATGCCGCTCATGAAGCTGAAGACGAGAGCCCCGACCGCGAGCCAGCCGCCCCAGAGCAGCAGCGCGGCGCGCGTGCGGTCGGTGCGCGCGGCGCGCCGCGTAGCGAGCAGCCCCGCGCAGGCGAGCGCCGCCGCCGCCGGCACGAGCCAGCCGATCTGGCCGCCGAGCTCGGCGTTGAAGAGCCGCAGCGGGCCCGGGCTGCCGCTGAAGCCGCCGCCGCCGCTGCCGCCTTCGAGGCGACCGACGCCGTTGTAGTTCCAGATCAGGTTGAGGATGCTGTCGTCGGTGGAGCCGCCGACGTAGGGACGGTCTGCGGCCGGCACGAGCGCGACGATCGCGACCCACCAACCGCCGGCGCTGACGAGCGCCGCCGCCGAGATCAGCAGCTGCCCGATGCGCCTGCGCAGGCGCGTGGGTGCGGCGAGCAGGTAGACGAGCGCGAAGGCCGGTACGACCAGGAAGGCCTCCATCATCTTCGTGAGGAAACCGAAACCGATCGCGGCGCCCGCGAGCGCGAGCCAGCCGGTGGAGGCCCGTTCCAGGGCGCGCGTCAGCGCGTAGGCAGAAGCGACGAGCAGCAGCAACAGCAGCGCGTCAGGGTTGTTGTAGCGGAACATCAACGCCGCGACGGGTGTCAGCGCCAGCAGCGCACCGGCGAGCAGCGCCGCGCGCGCGTCGAACCAGCGCCGCACCGTCGCGTAGAGGAGCGCGACCGCGGCGACCCCTTCGAGCGCTTGGGGGACGAGCATGCTCAACGTCGAGAAGCCGAAGATGCGGCCCGAAAGCTCCATCAGCCAAAGCGACGCGGGCGGCTTGTCGACGGTGATGAAGTTCGCCGGGTCGAACGAGCCGTAGAAGAACGCCTTCCAGCTTTCGCTCCCCGCCTTGACGGCGGCTGCGTAGAAGTCGTTGGCGTCGCCGAGCCGCCAGAGTCCCCAGAGGTTGACGAGCGCCGCCAGCGCGAGCAGCGCGGCGAGCCCCAGGTGCGGCCGCAGCCAGGTCGCGAAGGCGCGCGCCGGCCGCGGCCAGACGGCCTCCCGCCAGAGCGGGGCGGCCTCAGGCGGCGCGGCGGTCATGGCGCCTCCCTTCGCTGGCGCGAGCGGGCCGGGCGCTTCGCGGCGGACGCGGCGGGGACGCCGAGTGGGCGTTGGGCGACAGCCGCGGGCGCGTGCAGCGCAGCCGCCAGACACCCCGCAGGTCTGCGAAAGCGGTCGAGACGACGCGCACGCGCGAGTCGGGATCATCGACCCAGTCGACGGGTACCTCGTGGATGCGCAGACCGGCCCGCTCGCTCACGACGAGCAGCTCGGTGTCGAAGAACCAGCCCTGATCGGCGACGGCGTCGAGCAACAGACCGACCCGTTCGGCTCGCACGGCCTTGAAGCCGCACTGGGCGTCGGAGAAGCGTGTACGCAGGACAAGCCGGACGATCTGGTTGTAGATGCGCGAGATCAGCTCGCGCCTGAGCCCGCGGCGCACCTTGGAGCCGCGCAGCAGGCGGCTGCCGATCGCGACGTCGCTGTGACCCGAAAGGAGCGGTGCGACGAGCGGAAGCAGCGCCTCGAGGCCGGTCGAGAGATCGACGTCCATGTAGGCGACGACGGACGCT
>Ga0181519_10004103_pt1 | contig 11844 bp, 13 predicted proteins | sample PEATcosm2014_Bin_26_FD_121102 | JGI IMG/M metagenome (GOLD analysis project Ga0181519, IMG submission 121102) | Peatland microbial communities from MTU Mesocosm Facility, Houghton, MI, USA - PEATcosm2014_Bin02_10_metaG | ecosystem: Environmental > Terrestrial > Soil > Wetlands > Peat | place... | reverse complement strand
CCTTATCCGCGATCCCGCGCCGCCGCCTCGCGACGGATCACATGAAGGCCTGAATGCCGGTCTGCGCGCGGCCAAGCACCAGCGCGTGGATGTCGTGCGTGCCTTCGTAGGTGTTGACCGTTTCCAGGTTGGCGGCGTGGCGGATGACGTGGAATTCGGCGGAGATGCCGTTGCCGCCGTGCATGTCGCGGGCCTGGCGGGCAATGTCGAGCGCCTTGCCGCAGTTGTTGCGCTTTACCAGGGAAATCACGTCGGGAATGATGTCGCCGGCCTCGAACAGGCGGCCGACGCGGAGGGCAGCTTGCAGGCCGAGCGCGATTTCGGTGGCCATGTCGGCGAGTTTCTTTTGCACCAGCTGCGTGGCGGCGAGCGGGCGGCCAAATTGCTTGCGGTCGAGCGTGTATTGGCGGGCGGCGGAAAAACAGGCTTCGGCGGCGCCCATGGCGCCCCAGGCGATGCCGTAACGGGCGCGGTTCAGGCAGCCGAACGGGCCTTTCAGGCCGGCGACGTTGGGGAGCAGGTTTTCCTCGGGGATCTCGGCGTTTTCGAGCACGATTTCGCCGGTGATCGAGGCGCGGAGGGAGAGTTTTTTCTCGATTTTCGGGGTGGCAAAGCCGGTGGTGCCGCGCTCGACGACGAAACCGCGGATCGCGTTGCCGTGGGCGGCGGATTTGGCCCAGACCACGGCGAGGTCGGCGATCGGGCTGTTGGTGATCCACATTTTGGCGCCGTTGAGGCGGTAGCCGCCGGGGATCGGCTCGGCGCGGGTGCGCATGCCGCCGGGGTCGGAGCCGGCGTCGGGCTCGGTGAGGCCGAAGCAGCCGACCCACTCGCCGGTGGCGAGGCGGGGCAGGTATTTGCGGCGCTGCGCCTCGCTGCCGTAGGCGTGGATCGGGTGCATGACCAGGCTGGACTGCACGCTCATGGCACTGCGGTAGCCGGAATCGACGCGCTCTACCTCGCGGGCGACGAGGCCGTAGCTGACATAGCCCAGGCCGGCGCCGCCGTATTGCTCGGGGATCGTGGCGCCTAGCAGGCCTAGCTCGCCCATCTCGGTCATGATCTCGCGGTCGAAGCGCTCGTCGAGATAGGCGCTGGTGACGCGGGGGAGCAGCTTCGTTTGCGCGTAGCCGCGGGCGGTGTCGCGGACGAGGCGCTCCTCGTCGGTGAGCTGGGCGTCGAGGTGGAACGGGTCCTGCCAGTCGAAGCTCGCGGTGCGCACAGGGGTTTCGAAGTCGGCCATGAGGGGCGCTCCCTGATCAGTTGGGGGCGGTATGCGGCGGTGGGCAGAAGGAAGCAAGGCAAGGAAGGCCAGGGGCTCTGCCCCTGGACCCCGCTGGGGCCGTCACGCCTTGGCGTGCTTCGCACGACGGCCCCAGACCCCATCAATTAGGCGTCTGGGCGGAGGCGCCTCAGGCGCTCCGTGTTTTGATCACTCTTCCGCTCCGCAGGCCGCGCATCAGCCCAAGTACTATGCCCGCGACTGCGAATGCGGCCGTCAGCAGGAGCGCGGCCTTTAGCAGTCCAACATATGCCAACCCCCAGACGGCGATGAGAGCGGCCGCGATCACGTTGAGCAACATTAGCAACATGGCGATGCCGAATAAGATCGACACCGCTGCGTCGTGACTAGCGGCCGCGGTTTTGCGCGATCTCATTGCGACCCACACGCTGAAGAATCCCGCCAGGAGCGAGGTTCCAATCGAGATCGATGTGGCTATCGAAGCGGGATTTGCAGCTCCGTGCATTACCTGTCTCCTTCAGCTTCAGCATCTCATGGGAAGCGAATTTCTGCAATTAGGAGCAGACGCCTTTCCAACGCCTGCCGCCGGACGCCTGCCCCGGACTGGCTGAGGCCTGAGGCCCTAAACCCGTTGATAAGTTACCCAAACACTTGACTAAGCAGAACTTTGATTTGAAATTCGTTTTTTATTGGATATCTCACGGAAGGGTCAATGAGTATTAATCTGGACTATATTGTCAAGGCGCGGTCACAAATTATGGAGACCGCACAACACATGCTTGATGGTGGAATCTCCTATATTGAAGGAAGCCGCCTGATCTGCGGTTTGCTTGAGCAGGCGCGCTTGGAGCGCTATGACGCGCCATTTGTCGTATTTGTTGCGGTTGATAGTGAAACAGATCACCTGTCCATTGGAGAAGTTAGGGACCGGTGGCACCCGGACGCAACAATAAAATTCCCATAGGAATGGGCGAATGCGGAGCAATATGCCAAGACTTATGGTGAAGCTGCGTGCAAGGATGCGAGACTATGGCTCGCAGAGCATCCATATGAGCCGCGATAAATTCCTAAAACCGAGATTGGACGCTTAGCCAAGTATGTAGTTGCCATCAATTTAGGTGGGCGGGGTAACGGCGAAGCCAGGAAATTCCTGACATTTATTGGCTTCGCCCAGAAGTAAGCAAAAGCCGCGCAGCGCTAATGGGGTCTGGGGCCTCCGGCCCCAGCGGGTCCAGGGCAGAGCCCTGGCCTTCCTTTCACTCTAACCCTGCGAGCGAGGCCAATTCGTGGGCGGCGCCGCGCATGGCTACGTTTTCAGTGGTAATCACGCGGGTGGGAATCAGTTGCATGTACCCATTGCGGCGGCCTTTGGCTTCGAAGCGCTGGCGGAACGGGGTATTCGGTAGCTGCTTCAGCAGGCGCGGCGCTATGCCGCCGGCGATGAAGACGCCGCCTTCGGCGCCGAGCGCCAGGGCGAGATCGCCGGCGACGGAGCCGAGGATGGCGCAGAAACGGTTTATGGTGGCTACGGCATCGGGGTCGCCGGCGATGGCGGCCTGCGTGATGGCGGGTGCTTCCAGGCCGCTTAGCTTCTTGCCGCCGAGTTCCTCGAGCGCGGCGTGCAGGCGGGCCATGCCGGGGCCGGCGAGGATGCGCTCGATCGAAACGCGGGGACGGGCGCGTAGCATGATGCGGAGTATTGCCAGCTCGGTGTCGTCCGTTGGTGCGAAGGAGATGTGGCCGCCTTCGGTGACGAGCAGGCCGGCGCGGGTTCCACCGGCGAGGCCGGCAAGACCGAAGCCGGTGCCGGGGCCCATGACCGCGATGGTGCCACCCGGCCGGCCGGGGATGTTGGGGCCGATCGCGACGGACTCGGATGGGTTGAGATAGGGGACGCCGACGGCCAGGATCGCGAAATCGTTGATCAGGCGGATCTTGGTCAGGCCAAGTTCGGCTTGGAGTTCTGCCTCGGACAGGTGCCAGGGGTTGTTGGCGAGGCTGGCGTCGCCGTCCCGCACCGGGCCGGCGACGGCGAGCACGGCGAAGCGGGGTGGTTTTTCGAGCGGCTGGGTTTTGAGCCAGGCGTCGATGCAGGCCACCGCGGTCGGGTAGTCGGCGCAGAGCATGTTGGTGAACGGGCGCGGCGTGGGCTGACCATTTTGCCAGTCGACAAGGGCCAGGCGGCAGTTGGTGCCGCCGATGTCGCCGACGAACCCGATTGGGCCGGGGTCGGCTGGTTCCTGTGGTGATTCCATCCTGGAAGCCTAGCTGCGATGGGTAGGGGCGCGAACCTGGAACGAACCGGGCCCTGCGTTAGGTCAATCGTCTGGCTCCCGCCGTGCAGCGCCAACGATATCGGCGGCACGCCGACTTGGGTCCAGGGGACGGAGCCCCATAAGCGCTAAGTTAAAGTCAGGAAAAGCCGCGCAGCGCTAAGTGGGGTCTGGGGCCTCCGGCCCCAGCGGGTCCAGGGCAGAGCCCTGGCCTTCCTTGCTAAACGATGTCCCGCCAGGCCCGCCCATCACGATGGATCAGCCGCATGGCCCCATCCGGACCGGAGCCGCCGGCGTCGTAGAGTTCGGGGCCGATGCCGCGCTCGGTCCAGCCTTCGCGGATCGGGTCTACCCAGCGCCAGGCGGCGTCTACTTCGTCGCGGCGCATGAACAGGGTTTGGTCGCCGCGCATGACGTCCAGCACCAGGCGTTCGTAGGCGTCGGGGAGGCCGCCGTCGCCGAGGCCGAGGTCGGCGGAGAAACTTAGATCGAGCACCGCCTGGCGCAGGCGCATGCCGCCCGGGCCGGGGTCCTTGATGGTGATTTCCTGTTTGACCGCTTCGTTCGGCTGCAGGCGGAAGCTCAGCACGTTCGAGGGGGCGGCGCCGGCGTTGGGGGCGAAGACGTGGAACGAGGCGCGGCGGAAGGTGACGGCGATTTCGCTCATGCGGGCGCGCAGGCGTTTTCCGGTGCGCAGGTAGAACGGCACCCCGGACCAGCGGCCATTGTGGATCTCCGCCTTGAGGGCCACGAATGTTTCGGCATCGCCATGGCCGCCGACTTCGCTCGCGTAGCCCGGCGTGCCGCCATGGGCGCGGTACTGGCCGCGCACGGAGTGGGCGGCGACGTCGGAAGCGGTGATGGGTTTGAGCGCGCGCAGCACTTTCAGTTTCTCGTCGCGCACCGCGTCCGCCTCGAACGCGACAGGGGGTTCCATGGCGGTGAGGCACAGCAGCTGCAGCATGTGGTTCTGTACGACGTCGCGCATGGCGCCGACGGTTTCGTAGAAGTTGCCGCGGCCTTCGACCCCGATTTCCTCCGCCACGGTGATTTGTACGTTGTCGATATGGTGGGCGTTCCACAGCGGCTCGAAGATTTCGTTGGCGAAGCGCAGCGCCATGAGGTTCTGGACGGTTTCTTTGCCGAGATAATGGTCGATGCGGTAGATGCAGTCCTCGCAGAAGACCTTGGCAATTTCGTCGGTGAGGGCGGTCGCGCTTTCGCGGTCGCGGCCGAACGGCTTTTCCACCACGACGCGGCTGCCGGCGAGGACCAGGCCGTGGGCCGCGAGCTGGGTGCAGATTGGGCCGAACAGGTCCGGTGCCACCGCCAGGTAGAACGCACGGATGCCGCGCGGCTCATCGGCGAGCGCTTTCGCGAGGTTGGCAAGGCCGTTTTCCGTGGCCACGTCGACCTGGGCGTAGCGCAGGCGGGCGAGAAAGCGCTTTTGGACTTGGGCCTCGCGTTTTCCCTTCGGGACGAAGTCGCACAGGGCGGTTTCGGCCAGCGCGCGGTAGCTGTCATCGCTGTGTTCGTGGCGCGCGGCGGCGATGATGCGGGCCTCGGCGGGGAGCTGGCCGGCGCGGTCCCGATTGTACATGGCGGGCAGCAGTTTTCTGCGGGCGAGGTCGCCGGTGCCACCGAAAATCACCAGGTCGAAGGGGGAAACCGGGATGGTTCTGATCGTCATACGGGACCTGCTACCTGGATTTGGTAAATCCTACATCGTTCGCTCGAAGGCCAGGGATGGGTGCGAAGAGCACGAGCTTTTCGCGCTCCGGGACGCCGAATGATTAAGGGCTGGATGATTAAGGGCTGGCAATCGCTTGCCCGCGGCCCCATATGGGCGACACGGCGCTTTTCGACCTGAGTCCTGTGCCTTAACAAGCGGCCTTGCCGCCCCGGTGCTCCCTCAACGGAAAAGTAATTCGGCCCGCGGCGTGCGGGTCGCCGGTTGCATGGAGACAGACGATGTCACAAGGCACGGTTAAGTGGTTCAACGCCCAGAAGGGCTACGGTTTCATCCAGCCCGATGATGGGTCCAAGGATGTGTTCGTCCATATTTCGGCGGTAGAGCGCGCCGGACTGGGCGGGCTGAACGAGGGGCAGAAGATCGCCTTCGAACTGGAGCGCGGCCAGCAGGGCAAGCTCTCGGCCACGAACCTCGAAAAAGTCTGAGCCGGCCCCGCCTGGCGGGCCTCGCCCGGTCCGCCAGGCGGCTTTCGTTGACCAAACAAGGGCCTGGAGCGGTTTCACCGCGTCGGACAGATGTCCGGTCAAGGATGGGCCGCTCCCCGTCCGAACATGAGGACCGCGATGTCGGGTAGCCATAAATACACCGTCGGCCAGGTCGTGCAGTTTCTGACCGGCCCGCAGGACGGCAATATTCCCCGCGGACGCTACAAGGTGCAGCGCCTGCTGCCGAGCGAGACCCGCGACCTGCAATACCGCGTAAAACACCTGGTGGACGGCCACGAACGCGTGGTGCGCGAGAGCCAGCTGGCGGTCGATCGCGCCGTTCTGGCGTAGGTTGTTGACTCACGCGGTGGGGGACGCCGGGCCGCTTTCTTCCGCCATGCGGTAGCCGACGCCGGGCTCTGTGGTGATCAGCCGCGCGGCGGCGCCGAGTTTCTGGCGGATCTGGCCGACATAGACGCGCAGATACTGCACGTCGTCGGCGTGCGCCGGACCCCACACGGCCGTCAGCAACTGGCGGTGCGTCAGCACGCGGCCGCTGTTGCGCGCCAGCAGGGAGAGCAGCGCCCATTCGCGCCGGCTCAGCACCAGCGGCGCGCCGTCCAGGTGGGCAAGGCGGCGGGCGAAATCGATCTCCAGGCCGTCGAAATGCAGGATTTCCGCGACCCCATCCTGGGTGCGGCGGTGGCGCAACGCGGTGCGGATGCGGGCCATGAGCTCGCCGACGGCGAATGGCTTTTCGACGTAGTCGTCGGCGCCGCTATCGAGCGCTGCGATCTTGTCCGCCTCGCGGTCGCGCGCGGAGAGCACGATCACCGGCACCGGGCTGAACCCGCGCAGGCGGGCCAGCACCTCCTGGCCGTCGAGGTCGGGCAGGCCGAGGTCGAGCAGCACCAGGTCCGGCGCGCGGCTGGCGGCTAGGCGGAGGCCCTCGGTGGCGGTATCCGCGCGCTCTACCGCGTAGCCGGCGGCCTCCAGGGCCGGGCCCAGGAAGCGGTGGATCTGCGGCTCGTCATCCACGACCAGGATGCGGGCGGTGGGTGGGGATGAGGTCATAAGGAAGGCCAGGGCTCTGCCCTGGACCCGCTGGGGCCGGGGGCCCCAGACCCCGATTCTTTAAGGAATTGGGGTCTGGGGCCTCCGGCCCCAGCGGGGTCCAGGGGCAGAGCCCTTGGCCTTACTTTCTTTCTCATACCGCCGCTCCTGGAAGCTGGATGGTAATCACACTCCCCGGGAACCCGATGCGCGGCGCGTCAGGGCTCGGGCTTCGCGCCTCGATGCGGCCGCCCATCGCCTCCACCAGGCCGCGCGCAATGGCCAAACCCAATCCGGTGCCGGGGGCGGTGCGGTCACCGCGGCTGACGCGGAAAAAACTGTCGAACACGTGCGGCAGATCCTCCGGCGGAATGCCGACGCCTTCATCGGTGACGGCAATACGCACGTCGCCGCCGGCGGCCTCGCCGCGGACGCGCACGAAGGCGCCGTGCGGCGAGTATTTCACTGCGTTGTCCAGCACGTTGAACAGCACCTGTTCGAGCAGCGAGGCGTCGGCGCGCACGACCAGGGACGCGGGCACGTGGGTGGCGACATGCAGCGGGTCGGCCAGGCGCGAGATTGCGGCCTCCACCACCTCGGGGACCGAAACAGCTGTCAGGCGCGGGCGGATCTGGCCGCTTTCGAGCCGGGTCAGGTCGGCGATGTTGGCCAGGAAGCGCGCCATGCGGCCGACATCCTGTTCGATGCTGGCGAGCAGGTCGGCGCGGGTTTCGGCGGTGAGGCTGTCCCACGCGGTGCGCAGCGTGCCCGCGGCGCCCTGGATGCCGGCGAGCGGCGTGCGCAAATCGTGGCCGAGCGAGGCGAGCAGCGCGGTGCGCAGGCGCTGGGTGTCCTCCGAGGCCGCGGCGCGGGCGGCGTCGGCGGCCAGGCGCACGCGTTCGAGGGCGACCGCGGATTGGTCGACCAGGGCTTCCATGGCCTGCAGCTCGGCGGTGTCGAGATCGGCTTCGCGGCGCACGCCGAGCACGCCGAGGCGGCCGCGCACGGTTTGCAGGGGCGTGAAACGCCACGCGGTGGAGGGCAGCGTGCTGGTGCCGTGGCCGGTTGGTTCGCCATGCTGGAACGCCCAGCGCGCGGCGGCCCAGGCGCCTTCGTCGAGGGTTTCGCTGGAGGGTTCGGCGGCGCTGATCATCAGGTCCGGGTCCTCGCCGGTGAGCACCAGGGCGTGGCCGGCGAGTTCGGCCGCCAGGCGGGCGATTTCGGCCAGCAGGTCGGGCTCGGTGGCGGGCGCGTTGAGTTTGCGGCTGAAGGCGGTGATGCGGCGCAGGCCGGCGATGCGGGTGCCGGCGGCGCGGACCTCGGCGCGGGCGCGGCCGGCGAGGCTGCCGGTGAGCACCGCGACGGCGGCGAACACCGCGGCCGTGACCAAATCGGCCGGCCGCTCGATGGTGACCGTGTAAATCGGCGGGATGAAGAAGAAATCCCACGCGAGCACGCCGACCGCGGCGGCCAGCAGGGCGGGCCCGGTGCCCCACAGCGCGGCGCTGGCGACGACGACCGCGAGATAAACCATGTTGGCCGCTTCCGCCGGCAGGATGCCGGGCAGCGCGATACCGGCGCCGGTAACCCCGGCGATCAGCACCAGGGGCGCGGTCCATTGCAGCCAGGCGGCCGGCGTCGCGCGCTTGCGCGGCGGCGGACGCGTCGTCGCCGACGGCAGCGGCACCACGTGCAGCACGAAGTCGGGTGCCCGGTGCAGCAGCTGGGTGCCGAGCGTGCGCCCCGTCAGGCGGCGCCAGGACGACGAATTGCCACGGCCGATGACGAGATGGGTGGCATTGCGGGCGCGCGCGGCATCGAGCAGGGCGGTGACCAGGTCGCCACCCTCGGCCGGCCGCACCTCGATATCGGCGCCGAGCTGCGCCGCCAGTGCCAGGGGGCGGCGGACGGCGCGCGCGGTCGCGTCGCCGTCGGTGGCGCGTTCGATATGCACGGCGGTCCAGGGCGCGTGCAGCGCGTCGGCCAGGCGCTTTGCGCGCCGAATGACCGCCTCGGCCGAGCCGTCGGCGGCCACCAGGGCGACCAGGTTTTCCGATGCGGGCCATGGACCGCGCACGCCGGTGCGGCGCATCCAGTCGCGCATGTGGGTGTCGACGTGCGCGGCGGCGCGGCGCAGGGCGATTTCGCGCAGGGCGGTGAGGTTGCCTTCACGGAAGAAGCCGTCCAGCGCGCGGGTGGCGTTGTCGGGGCGGTAGATTTTGCCTTCCTGCAGGCGCTGGCGGAGGTCGGTGGGCGAGAGGTCGATCACCTCGATTTCGTCGGCGAGATCGAGCACGCGGTCGGGCAGGGTTTCGGTGGGGCGTACGCCGGTGATGCGGGCGATGTCGTCGTTCAGGCTTTCCAGATGCTGCACGTTCAGCGTGGCCCAGACCGGGATGCCGGCGGCGAGGATGTCGGCGACATCTTCCCAACGCTTGGCGTGGCGGCTGCCGGGGACGTTGGTGTGGGCGAGCTCGTCGACCAGCAGCAGGCCGGGGTGGCGGGCGAGCGCGGCGTCGAGGTCGAATTCTTCCATGTCGCGGCCGCGGTAGGCGATCGTGCGGCGGGGCAGGATGGGCAGGCCGGCGATCTGCGCGCCGGTTTCGGCGCGGCCGTGGGTTTCGATGATGCCGGCGACGACATCGGTGCCCTCGGCAAGCCGGCGGCGGGCCTGCACCAGCATTTCGTAGGTTTTGCCGACGCCGGGGGCGGAGCCGAGGAAGATTTTGAGGCGGCCGCGTTTTTCGTCGGGCTCGATGGCGGCGAGCAGGGCGTCGGGGTCCGGGCGGCCTTCGTCGGGCGGGTTCATGGGGGGAGATTAGCGCGGGTTGGTGCGGTGGTCGTCGGAAAAAGGTTGGGTTGTCGGCTTCGTTTCGGCATAGGCTAGGCCGGGCTTTGGGCGATGGAGGTCGGGTGGAGGAAGAAGGAAGTAAGATTCACCTCCAAGGACACCAAGGACACCAAGAAGGACACCAAGGGCGCGAGGCCGTGGGCGATGGCGATACTGTTGCCCGGGCCGCGGTTGACGCCGGATTGCGCGTTCATAGGGCGCTTGGCCCAGGCTTACTTGAATCGACGTACGAACATTGCCTTGCGCATGAGCTGAGCCAACGAGGGTTTTTTCTGGAGCGACAGGCGATGTTGCCGGTTAATTATGACGGCGTGACGCTTGATGCCGGCTATCGCATCGATCTGGTCGTTGCAAACTCCGTAATTATCGAAGTCAAGGCAGTCGATATGCTGACGCGGCTTCACGCGGCGCAGCTTCTGACATACGTGAAGCTATCCGGCTATCGTATCGGCTTGCTGATGAATTTCAACGTCGAACTGTTCAAGCAAGGCGTGAAACGACTTATCATATAAACTTTCTTCTTGGTGTCCTTTCCTTGGTGTCCTTGGTGTCCTTGGTGGTTGATCTTACTTTTTTGCTCAGGCCGCGTGTTTGTGTGCGGGGTGGATGGGGAGGTCGATTTGCAAGCTCGCGTGCATTTTGGCGAGCGCTTCGTCGATCACCCAGAAATGCGAGTTGTGGCGCAGGTCGAGCAGCCGGCGCACCGCGTTTTCGTGCACGCCGAGTTCGGCCGCCAGTTTCGCGCGCGTCCAGTGCATTTCGTGCATACGCTGGTAAACCGCGAGTTTCGCAACAACGAGCGACGGCAGCGCGACATGGTCGGTGGATGGGTGCGTCGCACGGTCGCGCGGCAGCGGAAAATCGCGCCGCATCGTGTCCATTAGCGCCGTGATCAGGCAGTCCTGCGCATTCGCACGGGCCTGAAGCGGCGTTGCGGCGTCCGTCGCGGCGCCCGGTATGGCGGGGAAACCGACCCGCCAGGTGTCGCCTTCCCGGCGCAGTGTGTAACGATAGCCAAACGACATCGCAACTCTCCAGGCGCGCCCTGTCCGCACAGGGCGCCGCCTCTCGCACAACTCTTGCCTTTGATGGCCGATCACCGGGCCGGGCGGACCGATCCTTGGGAGCCGTTGCGCCACTTGTCGCGGCGGAAGCGCGCCGCGCACCAGCAAGGGATTTTGTGCTTTTTCCGCCTGATCAAGGGGCCTTGGCGACCGAAGACAGTGCCGGTACGGCCGCCGCCGGCGCCACGGCCGGCAATTCGCCGTCCAGCGCCATGTTCAGTTCCAGAACGTTCACCCGTGGCGCGCCCAGCAGGCCGAACATCAGGCCGCGCGTGTGGGTGCTCACCAAGGATGCCACCTTGTCAGAAGCGACGCCGCGGGCGGCGGCGACACGGGCCACCTGGCGGGCGGCGTTCTCCGGCGAGATGTCGGGATCGAGGCCGCTGGCCGAGCTGGTGACGGCGTCGGCCGGCACCGGCGCCGGGGCGTATTTCCCCACGTCGCCACGAACCCGATCGATCAGCGCCTTCGAGGTCGGCGCCAGGTTGGAGGCGCCCGATTCGCTCGCGTCATACGGCGTGGCGATCTGTTTCGAGGAATCCTTCGGATCGGTGCCCATCAGCGCCGAAGGGCGACCCCAAAAATATTTGGGCGACGTAAAGTTCTGCCCGATGATCGCCGAGCCGACGATTTTTCCGTTCTTCTCAACCAGGCTGCCACCGGCCTGGAACGGGAAAACAAGCGCGCCGATCTGCACGAACAGGGGTGGCAGGATAGCGCCGGTCAGCAAGGTGAACAGCGCGATCATCGTGACGGCGGGCCGCAGTTGCGACAACATGTTACGGGTTCCCTAAACAAAAATGTGGAAGGCGGTGAGCACCATATCGATCGCCTTGATGCCGATGAACGGTGCGATGATGCCGCCGACGCCATAGACCATCAGGTTGCGCTGCAGCAGCGCGGAGGCGCCGACCGCACGGAATTTCACGCCGCGCAAGGCGAGCGGCACCAGCAGCACGATGATGATCGCATTGAAGATCACCGCGGACATGATGGCACTTTGCGGCGTGGAGAGCTGCATGATGTTGAGCGCCCGCAGCTCGGGGTAGGTGGCGACGAAGATCGCCGGCAAGATGGCAAAATACTTGCTGATGTCGTTGGCGATCGAAAACGTGGTCAGCGCGCCGCGGGTGATCAGCAACTGTTTGCCGATTTCGACGATTTCGATCAGCTTGGTCGGAT
>Ga0181519_10004094_pt1 | contig 11864 bp, 9 predicted proteins | sample PEATcosm2014_Bin_26_FD_121102 | JGI IMG/M metagenome (GOLD analysis project Ga0181519, IMG submission 121102) | Peatland microbial communities from MTU Mesocosm Facility, Houghton, MI, USA - PEATcosm2014_Bin02_10_metaG | ecosystem: Environmental > Terrestrial > Soil > Wetlands > Peat | place... | reverse complement strand
TGGACACCCGCTCAACGCGCCCATCGTGGGCATCGCCGCCACCCCGGACGGCGGGGGCTACTGGGAGGTGGCCGCCGACGGCGGGATCTTCGCCTTCGGGGACGCCGCCTTCCACGGGTCGGCCGGCGCCACACACCGGAACGCCCCGGTGGTCGGAATCGCCGCCACCCCGGACGGCGGGGGCTACTGGGAGGTGGCCGCCGACGGCGGAGTCTTCGCCTTCGGGGACGCCGCCTTCCACGGGTCGGCGGGTGGCACCACCCTGAACCGGCCCGTGGTCGGCATCGCCGCCACCCCGGACGGGGACGGCTACTGGCTGGTGGCCGCCGACGGCGGGATCTTCGCCTACGGCGACGCCACCTTCGAGGGGTCGATGGGGGGAACCCCGCTCAACCGGCCGGTGGTCGGGATCGCGTCGACAGGCTGACCGGACCGACGGCCGCCGGCCACGACACGGCCCTTCAGAACGGATCGATGCTCTGCTCGCCGTCCTTGGAGACGAACTCGGTCCACTCGTCGCCGCCCCAGTAACGGAAGTCGAACTTCCCCGAGGGGTCGGTCTGCCAGCTGGGCGGGGCGGTGGGGGCCGGGTCGGCGACCAGGGTGGCCGGGTGGGCCCGGTCCCCCGGGTCGACGGCGTCGCCCGGCATCCGGGTCATCGGCGAGGTCGGCACCTGACCGCCGAAGGGCGGCCGCGCCCGTCGCTCGGCGAGGCTCCCGCCCCGGCTCACCCCCGCGGAGCGGCTGGTGGTCAGGGCGATGAGGGCCAGGATGGTGACGGGCAGGGAGAGGAAGACGCTGGCGATGCCCCAGACGGCCGGCGGCACCCCCCAGGGGTTCCGGCCGGTGGCCCGGCGGAACCGCTCCGTGTTCCAGTAATTGAGCAACCCGATGAAGACCCCGAAGGCCAGCCCGAGGGTGGTGGTGTCGAGGAAGAGGACGGCGGGGGCCATGGTGCCCTCGATTCTACGGCCCCCGGTCGCCGGCGGGTCCTCGGGCCCGGGACCCCGGACCCGGGGCCGCCCCGCCCTCCCGGGCTACACTGGTGCGTAATCCGCTTTCCGCAACGGAGGAGTCACGCGTGCCGGCAACCGTCGTCGTCGGAACTCAATGGGGTGATGAGGGCAAGGGCAAGCTCACCGACCTGCTGGCCAGGGAGATGGAGCTGGTGGTGCGCTATCAGGGCGGCCACAACGCCGGGCACACCATCGTCGTCGGTGGTGAGACCTTCGCCCTCCAGCTGGTGCCGAGCGGCATCCTCTATGAGCACATCACCCCGGTCATCGGCAACGGGGTCGTCGTCGATCCCACCGTGCTGCTGGCCGAGGTCGACACCCTGGCCTCCAAGGGGGTCGACACCTCGAAGCTCCTGGTCAGCGGCAACGCCCACCTGATCATGCCCTACCACCACGAGCTCGATCAGCTGGCCGAGCGGTACCTCGGCAAGAACAAGCTGGGCACCACCAAGCGCGGCATCGGCCCGGCCTACGCCGACAAGTCGTCGCGGGTCGGCCTCCGGGTCCAGGACCTCCTCGACCCGAAGATCTTCCGCCAGAAGCTCGACGTGGTGCTGAAGGAGAAGAACGCGGTGCTGGCCAAGGTGTACAACCGCCTGCCGCTCAGCGCCGACGACATCTGCGCCCTCTACCTCGACGAACTGGCGCCGCGGGTGGCGCCGATGGTGGCCGACACCGTCGGCGTCGTCCACGACGCCCTCGAGCGCGGGGCCAACGTCCTGCTGGAGGGGGCCCAGGCCACCTTCCTCGACCTCGACCACGGCACCTACCCCTTCGTCACCTCCTCCAACCCGGTGGCCGGCGGCGCCTGCACCGGGGCGGGGGTCGGCCCCCGCTCCATCGACTCGGTGATCGGCATCGCCAAGGCCTACGTCACCCGGGTGGGCAGCGGCCCGTTCCCCACCGAGCTCACCGACGACATCGGCGACACCCTGGTGGAGGTGGGCCACGAGTACGGCGTCAACACCAAGCGCCGCCGCCGCCCCGGCTGGTTCGACGCCGTGATGATGCGCCAGGCGGTGCGGCTCAACTCCCTCTCCGAGGTGGCCCTCACCAAACTCGACGTGCTCGACTCCTTCGACTCGGTGAAGGTCTGCGTGGCCTACGAGGCGAACGGCGAGCGCTTCACCCACCCGCCCTACCACCAGTCGGTGTTCCACCAGGTCACCCCGGTCTACGAGGAGCTCCCCGGCTGGAAGACCGACATCTCGGGGGCCACCGACATCGGTGACCTCCCCCAGGCCGCCCGTGACTACGTGCACTTCCTGGCCGGGCAGATCGGGGTCCCGGTCCGCCTGGTCGGCGTGGGTCCGGGCCGGGAGCAGTTCGTCCGCTTCGCCGCATGAGCGGCCGCGACTCCGACACCGCCCCCCCGGTGCGCACCGTCTGCCTCGTCGGCTCCGGGGGCCGCGAGCACGCCCTCGCCCTCGCCCTCGGTCGTACCGCCGACGTGGTCGCCACCCCGGGCAATCCCGGCATCGCCGGGAGGACCCCGGAAGGCCACACGCTGATCAGCACGGACGTGCCACCGGAGGAGGTGGAGGCCGACCTCTACGTCATCGGTCCCGAGGCCCCGCTGGTCGACGGGCTGGCCGACCGGCTCCGGGCCGCCGGGCATCTGGTCTTCGGGCCGGGTGCCGACGGCGCCCGCCTCGAGGGCTCCAAGGCCTTCATGAAGGAGATGCTCGCCGAGGCCGGCGTGCCGACCGCCCGATTCGGGGTGTTCACCGAGGTCGGTCCGGCGGTCGACTTCCTCCGGTCCCTGCCCGGGCCGTGGGTGGTGAAGACCGACGGCCTGGCCGCCGGCAAGGGCGTGCTGGTGACCGGGGTGCGGGAGGAGGCGGAGGCCGACGTGGTCGCCAAGCTCTCCGGCGCCGCCTTCGGGGAGGCCGGACGCCGGGTGGTGGTCGAGGAGGGCCTGGTGGGTGAGGAGTGCTCGCTGCTGGTGCTCTGCGACGGCGAGCGGGTGGTGCCCCTCGCCCCCGCCCAGGACTTCAAGCGGCTCGGCGACGCCGACGCCGGCCCCAACACCGGGGGCATGGGCGCCTACTCGCCGGTGCCCTCCGTCGACGACCGCCTGGTGGCCGAGCTGGTGTCGTCGGCGGTGACCCCGCTGGTCGCCGCCCTCCGGGCCCGGGGGATCGAGTACCGCGGCGTGCTCTACGCCGGGCTGATGCTCACCCCCGACGGGCCGAAGGTCCTCGAGTACAACGTCCGCTTCGGCGACCCGGAGACCCAGGTCGTCCTGCCGCGCCTGGAGGGCGACCTGGCCGGCCTGCTGGCCGAGGCCGCCGCCGGCCGTCTGCGGACCACCCCCCGCTTCGCCGACACCGCGGCGGTCTGTGTGGTGGTCGCCTCCGAGGGCTACCCCGAGGCGCCGCGGACCGGCGACCGCATCGGGGGGCTGGAGGAGGCCGCGGCGGTCGCCGGGGTCACCGTCCTCCACGCCGGCACCGCGCTCCGCCCGGGCGGCACCGCGGACGAGGTGGTGACCGCCGGGGGCCGGGTCCTCGGGGTCACCGGCGTCGGCGCGTCGCTCGCCGAGGCCCGCGCCGCCGCCTACCGAGGGGTCGACGCCATCAGCTGGTCCGGCGCCCAGCACCGCACCGACATCGCCGCCGTCCCGGCCGGCGCCACCAAGGAGACCGCCCGATGATCCCCCGGTACGCACCCAAGGAGATGGCCGACCTCTTCTCCGACCAGGCCCGGTTCGCCATGTGGCTCCGGGTGGAGCTGCTCGCCACCGAGGGGTGGGTGACCGTCGGCGCCGTCCCCTCCGAGGCGGCGGTGACCTGCCGGGCCCGGGCCCCCGAGGTCGACGCCGCCTTCGTCGAGGCGGTGGCCGAGCGCGAGCGGGTGACCGACCACGACGTGGCCGCCTTCGTCGACGTCGTCCAGGAGGCCATCGGCCAGCCCGACGGGTCGTGGATCCACTACGGACTGACCTCCTCGGACGTGGTGGACACCGCCCTGTGCGCCACCCTCACCGCGGCCGCCGACCTGCTGGTCGATGCCTCGGCGGCACTGGTGGCGGCCCTGGTGGCCCGGGCCGGGGAGCTGATCGACGTCCCGGTGACCGGGCGCACCCACGGCATGCACGCCGAGCCCACCACCTACGGCGCCAAGTTCGCCCTGTGGGCGCTCCAGGCCGACCGCGACCGCCAGCGCCTGGTGGCCGCCCGGGAGCGGGTGGCGGTGGGCAAGCTGTCGGGGGCGGTCGGCACCTACTCCAACATCGACCCGTCGGTGGAGGCGTTCGTCTGCGACGCCCTCGGCCTCACCCCGGTGCCGGCCACCCAGGTGGTCGCCCGCGACCGGCATGCCGAGTACCTGTGGGCGTGCGCCTCGGTGGGGGCCACCATCGAGACCATCGCCACCGAGGTCCGCCACCTGGCCCGCAGTGAGGTGGGGGAGGCGGAGGAGGCGTTCAAGGTGGGCCAGAAGGGCAGCTCGGCGATGCCCCACAAGCGCAACCCCATCCTCTCCGAGCGGCTGTGCGGCCTGGCCCGGGTGCTCCGCGGCTACCTCTCGGCCGGCCTGGAGGACGTCGCCCTCTGGCACGAGCGGGACATCTCCCACAGCTCGGTGGAGCGGGTGGTGCTCCCGGACGCCTCCACCCTCACCCTCTACATCCTCCAGAAGGCCAAGGGTCTGGTGGAGGGACTGGTCGTCCACCCCGAGCGGGCCCTGGCCAACCTGACCGAAGGCAGCCACGGCCTGGTGTTCAGCCAGTCGGTGCTGCTGGCCCTGGTGGCCGCCGGCCTCAGCCGTGACGCCGCCTACCGCATCGTCCAGCGGGACGCCCGCGCCGCCTGGGAGGGGGGACACCCCTTCCGCCGGGTGCTCGAAGACGATCCGGAGGTGACCCTCACCGGGGCCCAACTTGACGACGCCTTCGACCTCTCCCGTACCCTGCGCCATGTCCACCGTTTCACCGATGCCCTGAAGGAGTTGCAGCCATGACCGACACCGCCCCCCTCCCGCTGATCCAGTCGGGCAAGGTGCGCGAGCTCTACGACGCCGGTGAGGGCCGCCTGCTGATGGTGGCCTCCGACCGGATCTCCGCCTTCGACGTGATCATGGCCGAGCCGATCCCCGACAAGGGACGGGTCCTCACCGCCATGACCGCCCACTGGCTCGGCGAGCTGGCCGACCTCGCCCCCAACCACCTGATCAGCGCCGACGTGGCCGACTACCCGGAGGGTGCCGCCGCCCTGCCCGGCGGCCTCGGCGCCCTGGCCGGCCGGTCGATGCTGGTGCACCGGGCCGAGATGCTCGACATCGAGTGCATCGTGCGCGGCTACCTGGCCGGCTCCGCCTACAAGGAGTACGAGCGGGAGGGCACCGTCCACGGGATGGCGATGCCCGCCGGCCTCCGTCACGCCGACCGGCTGCCCGAGCCGATCTTCACCCCCTCCACCAAGGCCACCGAGGGCCACGACCTCAACATCGGGATGGAGGAGGCGGTGGACATCGTGGGGCGCGAGGCGGCCGAGGCGGCCGCCGAGCTCTGCCTCACCGCCTACGCCCGGGCGGCGGCCGCCGCCGAGCAGCAGGGGATCGTCATCTGCGACACCAAGTTCGAGCTCGGGTACATCGACGGGGCCCTGGCCATCTGCGACGAGGTGCTCACCCCCGACTCGTCGCGCTTCTGGCCGGCCGACGACTGCGCCCCGGGGACCAACCCCCCGTCCTTCGACAAGCAGCCGCTCCGTGACTGGTTGGAGGAGCAGCCCTGGGACAAGCAGCCGCCGCCCCCGGCCCTCCCGCCGGAGATCGTCGACACCACCTCCCGTCGGTACGTCGACGCCTACGAGCGGGTGTGCGGTCGCCGGTTGGCCGACTGGTACGGTGCCTGAGCATGGGCGGCTCGGGGACCTACTCGGTGCTGGTGGAGGTGCGGCTGCGCCCCGGGATCGCCGACCCGCAGGGCGCCACCATCGAGCGGGCGCTGCCGGCGCTCGGCCTCGACGGGGTGGCCGGGGTGCGGGCAGGCAAGTCGTTCCGCTTCGAGATCGCCGCCGATGACGAGGCCTCGGCCCTCGAGCGTTCCACCGTGGTGGCCGACCGGGTGCTGGCCAACCCGGTGATCGAGGAGTCGACGGTGACCGTCACCGGGCCGGCGGACGCCTGATGGCCCCCCGGATCGGGGTGGTGGTCTTCCCGGGCACCAACTGCGAGCACGACGCCGCGGTCGCCGTCGAGCGGCTGGGCGGGCGGGCCGAGCTCCTCTGGCACGGCGACCCCACGGTGGGCGGGGTCGACGCCGTCGTCATCCCCGGCGGGTTCGCCCACGGCGACTACCTCCGGCCCGGGGCCATCGCCCGGTTCTCCCCGGTGATGGAGGCGGTCGGCGAGTATGCGGCGGCCGGGGGGCCGGTGGTGGGCATCTGCAACGGGTTCCAGGTGCTCACCGAGGCGGGTCTGCTGCCCGGCGCCCTCCAGAAGAACCAGGGCCTCCGCTTCGTGTGTGCCGCCGCCGGCCTGCGGGTGGAGACCGACCGGTCGGTGCTGACCGCCGGGGTGGAGCCGGGGACGGTGCTGTCGGTGCCCATCAACCACTTCGAGGGCAACTACACCTGCGACGCCGACACCCTGTCGGCGCTGCGCGACGAGGACCGGGTGGTCCTCCGGTACGTGGACAACCCCAACGGCTCGGTCGACGACATCGCCGGCGTGTGCAACGAGGGCCGCAACGTGGTCGGGCTGATGCCCCACCCGGAGCGGGCCTCGGACCCCCTGCTCGGCTCGGCCGACGGGGTGGTGCTGCTCGAGGCCCTGTTGGCTTCGGCGGCGGGGACCACCGCCGCCCGGGTGGCCTGAGCCCGGCTCAGCCCCGGGTGCGGGGGATCTTGGCCTGCTGGAGCACCGAGGTGGGCACCCCGACCGCCCGCCAGGCGGAGTAGGAGATGCCCTTGCGCTCGCCGTAGGCGCGGGCGACCTTGGTGAACTCCTTCTCCAGGGCGGCCACGTCCACCGTGTCCCCCGCGGCGTTCAGCTCGGCCTTCAGCCGCTGCTTCTCCTCGACCAGGTGCAGCTTGGTGAGCTGATCGGCGTCGGCGAGGGAGGCCTCGATGGCGGACAGCCGCCGGTTGATCGATTCGGGGGTGCGCTTCCGGCCACGTCGGGGCTTGGTGGACTCGAGGGCCTCGAGGTAGTTCCGCACGATGCGGCCCTCCTCGCGTCCCTTGGCCAGCGCCGCCTTGTGGGCGTCCGACATGGTGGTCCTTTTGCGGGGCTTCTTCGTGGTCGCGGTTGCCATTGACTCAGTGTTCCAGAGTTGCATTTGGAAGGCAAACCGGGGTCGGCCCGTGCTCATTGCACCACGCGTCCCCCCGAGGCATGGCGGCCATGGAGGGCGACCGACCGTGGTCCCGGGCCTCTCCGTTCGGATGCACCGCCCCGGAGCCGAGAATGGACCGGATCGTCGGCGGCAAATGCCTGACCGCGGCAACCCCTGTTGTCATCTGCCTGCCCCGGCGCTCTCCCCGCCTCCCGTCGGGTCCGTCGGGTCGGGCCTCTCCGGCGAAATACCGTCGGGGATGCGTCGGGGACGGTGCACAATGCGAATTCGGACGGGGGACCCGGCGCGATCCGGTCGGCCGGGGGCGGACGACGGGGCCGGGACGGCCGTGCCGGGCAGGTACGCTGACCGCGATGAGCGCCGGAGAGCAGGGTGGTGGGTCCGACCCCGGGGAGCCGGTCCACCGGGCCCTCGGCCTCACCGACGGCGAGCGCGACGAGGTGGAGACCCTCCTCGGCCGCCCGCCCAACCACCTGGAGCTCGCCCTGTTCGCGGTCATGTGGAGCGAGCACTGCTCGTACAAGTCGTCGCGGGTCCACCTGAAGCGTCTGCCCACCGAGGCGCCGTGGGTGCTGGTGGGGCCGGGGGAGAACGCCGGGGTGATCGACGCCGGCGACGGCATCGCCGTGGCCATCCGGATCGAGAGCCACAACCACCCCTCGGCCATCGAGCCCTACCAGGGGGCGGCCACCGGGGTGGGCGGCATCCTCCGCGACATCTTCACCATGGGCGCCCGCCCCATCGCGGTGATGGACCCGCTCTTCTTCGGCGACCCGGTCGAGGCGCGGCAGCGGTGGCTGCTCGAGGGGGTGGTGGCCGGCATCTCCGGCTACGGCAACTCGGTCGGGGTCCCCACCGTCGGTGGCGAGCTCACCTTCGACCCCTGCTACCGGGGCAACCCGCTGGTGAACGTGCTGTGCATGGGGGTGCTGCCCACCGGGCGCCTGGTGCTCGGTCAGGCCTCCGGGCCGGGCAACCTGGCCGTGCTGCTCGGATCGACCACCGGCCGGGACGGCATCGGCGGGGTCAGCGTGCTCGCCTCGGCCGGCTTCGGGGGCGGGGACGATGCCGCCGCCGACGCCAAGCGGCCGAGCGTCCAGGTCGGCGACCCCTACGAGGAGAAGCGGCTGATCGAGGCCTGCCTGGAGCTGCTCGACGCCAAGCTGGTGGTGGGCATCCAGGACCTGGGCGGCGCCGGCCTGGTCTGCGCCACCAGCGAGACGGCCGCCCGGGGCGGGGTCGGGATGGACGTCGACGTGACCGCCGTCCCCCGACGCGAGACGGGCATGGCGCCCTACGAGGTGATGACCTCGGAGAGCCAGGAGCGCATGCTGGCCATCGTGACCCCCGGCGACCTCGCCCGGGTGGAGGAGGTCTGCTGTCGGTGGGAGGTACGGGCCACCGTGGTGGGTCGGGTCACCGACGCCCCCGCCGGCGCGCCGGGTCGCCTGCGGATCCTCGACGGCTTCGACGGCGAGGTGCTCGGCGACGTGCCGGCGGCGGCGCTGAGCGAGGACGCCCCGCTCTACCACCGGCCGCTGGCCCCCCCCGCCGACCTCGAGGCCCGCCGGGCCGACGACCCCGGCACGCTGGAGCCCCCGGGCGACCCCGGCGCCGACCTGGTGGGTCTGTTGGCCGACCCCACCTGGGTCTACCGCCAGTACGACCACCAGCTCTTCCTCAACACGGTGACCGGTCCCGGTGGCGACGCCGCGGTACTGCGGCTGGCCGCACCGGGCCTGCCCCCCTCCGAGCGGGGCCTCTCCCTCTCCACCGACTCCAACCCCGGCTGGTGCGCCATCGACCCCCGCCAGGGGACGGCCGCCACCGTGGCCGAGGCCGCCCTCAACGTGGCGTGCGCCGGGGCGCGGCCGATGGCGGTGGTCAACTGCCTCAACTTCGGCAACCCCGAGCACCCCGAGGTGATGTGGCAGCTGTCCGAGGCGGTCGACGGCATGACCGAGGCCTGCCTCGGCCTCGGCCTCCCGGTGATCGGCGGCAACGTCAGCCTCTACAACGAGTCGGCCGGCGAGGACATCGACCCCACGCCGGTGGTGGGCGTGCTCGGCCTCATCGACCGCCTGGCGGCCCGGCCCCCCGGCATCGATCTGGTCGACGGGGGATCGGTCGTCCTCCTCGACGGCGGGCCCACCCTGCCGGGCCGGCCGCAGGAGTCACCGTCCCTCGGCGGCTCGCGCTGGGCCCGCGAGGTCCGCGGCCACCGCAACGGCACCCTGCCCCCGCTCGACCTGGCCGGCCATGCCCGACTGCTGGCCCTGGTGACCGCCCTGGTGGCCGAAGGGGTGGCCGGCGGCGACGGCCTGGTGGCCGGGATCCACGACGTCTCCGGCGGCGGCCTCGGCGTGGCCCTGGCCGAGCTGGCCGTCCGGTCGGGGGTGGGGGTGCAGGTGGCGGGGATCGACGACCACCACGAGCTCTTCTCCGAGGCACCGTCCCGGGTGGTGGTGTGCACCACCGACGTGACCGCCCTGGTGTCCCGGGCCGCCGACGCCGGGGTGCGCTTCCGGGTGCTCGGGACGGCGACCGGCGACCGGATCGTCATCGGTGACCTGGTCGACCTGCCGGTGGCCGACGCCGCCGGCGCCTGGCGGGACCGGCTGCCGGACCTGCTCGACGAGTTCGTGCCGGCCACCGCCGACTGAGCGCGCGGGTCAGGCGGCCGGGCGCCGGCCTCCCGTCAGACCCTGATTTTTCATACGCGCCGCCACGGTCGCGGTGGCCGCCGAGGGCGAGGAGGCGTCACCGGAGGTCGCCGACGCCGCCGACGTGGTGGTCGACGGCCCCGCCGGGGCGCTCGCCGTGCTCCGGTGGCTGGCCGGGTCGGCCGACGCTTCAGCACATTCCCGGTCCCTCGAGATGCGGCGCACCGGCATAGCCTGGCCGGATCGGTCCGCCGTGGCGGGACAACCGGTGGGGTCGTCCCCGACGGACCGGGAGCGGAGGTGGAAGGTGGCTCACGACACGCAGGGACTGGAATCGATCGCGGACCTCAGGGCGGAGGTGCGCCGGCTCAGCGAGACGGTCGCCCTCCTCCAGGCGCAGGCGATCCCGGCGGCATCGGCGTCGGGCGACGGTGAGCCGTCGGGGCCGGGGCGCCTGGTCCCCACCGCGCCCCCACAACCCGACCGCACGGCGCCGGCCCCCTCGGACGCCCGGATCAGCCGACGGGGCGCCCTCGCCCTCGGTGCCGCGGCCGCCGTCGGCATCGGGGCCCTGGCGGACTCCGTGCTCTCGCCCACCCCGGCCTGGGCCACCACCGGGAACATGCAGTACGGGGCGAGCAACAACGCCGGCACCGCCGTCACCGCCCTCACCACCGACACCGCCGCCGACAACGTGGCCCTCTACGTCCAGAACAACGCGACCGGCTCCTACGGCTTGTACGGGGTGGTCGACGGGGAGAGCGATCTGACCGGGATCCCGGGATCCGGTGTGGTCGGCGACACCTCCGGAGCGGGCGCGGGCGTCCTGGGGCTGAGCACCCACGGTCCGGGCGTCTACGGGTACTCGGGCAGTACCTACGGGGTGAGCGCCCTGACCACCACCGACGTCACGGCGGCCGTCTGCGGCAACGACACCAGCACCGGCGGTGCCACGGGGGTGCTCGGGGAGAGCGTCAGCGGGAACGGGGTCAAGGGGACGAGCACGTCGAGCGTCGGGGTGCTCGGCGTCACCTTCGGCGACGGAGAAGTGGGCGTCCTCGGGTCCGACGTCAGCTCGGACGGAGGCTACGGCGTCAAGGGGGAGAGCGTCCACGGCACCGGGGTGGCCGGGTACGGTTCCGCCGACTCGCAGGTCGGTGTCCTCGGCTCCGACATCAGCTCGGGTGGCGGATTCGGCGTGAAGGCCCAGTCCCAGGCCGGGATCGGCCTCTACGCGACGACCGCGAACCCGAGCGGGGCCACCGTCGGCGGCTCAATCGCGGTGGTCGGTGACACCGCGACCGGGAGCGGGGTGTGGGGGGTGACGAACGACGTCACCGGGGTCGGGGTCATGGCGGAGAGCCTGGCCGGTCCCTCACTGGCCATCGTGCCCTTCGGATCCACCACCCTGCCGACCAGTGCCAGCCCCGGCCAGTTCATCGTGCTGAGCGACGGGAGCCTCTGGTACTGCGCCACCGCCGACGAGTGGACCGCGCTCGGATCGGGCTCGTCCCCGCCGAGCGTGGTGACCATCGACCCCGTCCGGGTCATCAACACGACCAACGGCACCGGTGGCATCACCGGCCCGCTCAGCCCCGGATCGACCGTCCACACCTCGACCGCCATCGCCGGCACCAACGGGATCCCGGCCGACGCCACGGGCATCCTGGCCAACTTCGCCATCTCCGGCGTCGGGGGGGCCACCCTCAACGGGTTCGGGGTGGCCACGATCTTTCCGGCGGGGACGGCGACCCCCGCCACCGCCAACATCAACGCCGGGGCGGGGTGCTTCGCCATCTCGAACGCGGTGTCGGTGTCCCTGGGGACGGGCGGATCGGCCGGCAAGGTCTCGATCGTCTGGGGAGGCGGTGGCGCGGTGCC
>Ga0181519_10004093_pt1 | contig 11865 bp, 7 predicted proteins | sample PEATcosm2014_Bin_26_FD_121102 | JGI IMG/M metagenome (GOLD analysis project Ga0181519, IMG submission 121102) | Peatland microbial communities from MTU Mesocosm Facility, Houghton, MI, USA - PEATcosm2014_Bin02_10_metaG | ecosystem: Environmental > Terrestrial > Soil > Wetlands > Peat | place... | reverse complement strand
CTGCTCGCGCTGCAATATGTGCTGGGTGTTCTTGACGTGGTGTTTCTTGCGCCGGTCTGGCTGCAGATTCTGCACCTGCTCGGCGCCGACGTTCTCTGGGCCGCGATCGTGGTGCTGGCGGCGAGGTTGACCTTGGAGCCGAAGGAACTATAGCATCACGGCAGCATCTCGTCCTCAAACCCTTCAAATCAGATTCGGCATTTGACTCTTGATTCCTCGAGAGGTGGGGATGTTCGGGCAATACGGACAGCGCGGCGCGAGGATCAGACGGTTTCGCCGGGATATCGCCGGAAGGCGCGGGCGATGGTTCGCCGCGACGCTGGCATGTTTCTCCGCTGCCGCGATTCTGCTCACGGCGGGCTTTCTCCTGAGAGCGATCCCGAGCCTTTGCTGTTTCCTCCTGAGTGTACCGTCGACCGGGGCGGGCTTCTATTGCGGAAGAATATGGAGGAAGTGGGTCAAGAGTTTAACGGTGGAGGAGGCGCTGGAGCAGGATCCAAGGCCCCCGATCTTCTATCTGCGACCATTCAGGGCGGACAAGGTCCGCTTCACCTCCTGGCGCCGGAGGGGAGTCGTCATCACAAGGCGCCTGGCGTTTATTGCGTACGTCCTTGTGGTCGGGTGGTTCATCGCTCTGATCCTCGGACTCTATCGCCACCTCACCGCCGGGGGGAAGGAGGCCAGCCCAATTGAGTCTGGCAAGCTCTCGGCCGAACAATTCTTTGTCTCTCTACTTGATCCGCTCGGGCCTGTGATTGCAATCGGACGCCCAGGCGAAAGAACCCCGCCGGTGGGCGCCGCTCGCATGTACCTGGGCGATGAATGGAAAGACGTCGTTCAAGATCTGCTGAAGAAATCGCAGTTGATCCTGATGTTCGCCGGCACCACGCCACATTTTGCCTGGGAGCTCGAGAGGGTCTTTCATAGCGATCCGTTCGTGCCCACCATTCTTATCCTTCCCTTCTTTCAGCGTTATCGCCAGTCGCAGGTTGATCGGTTTGCAGACATGTTTGCGGCGTCGACCGGGCGGTCCCTTTCAAGCAACTTGAGGAAAACGCGAGCGGCTTACTTTACCAAAGCCGGCGAGATCATCGAGATTCGCGACCAGGACACACGCGATGAACGAGCACTCAACGAACTCAATCCGTTCCTGGGCCCGATTGCGCAAATTATGGAGCTGAGCCGTCCGGGCTGGACGGAGGGGTATGTCGATTTTGCGCGCGAAAACCACAGAACCAATCGGCGATGGCTGCTCGGTGGCGCAATCGCAATCATTCTGATAGTGCTGGGTGGCATTTCTTTCAATCGCTGGACGCACTATAAGGCACAGCAAACTGCAAACGCAGATCAGTTCTGGGCGGATGTGGCGCAGGGCACGGCGCCGTGCTTTGATCCAAAACTTGCAACGGTAATCCCCAATCCGAATGTCTGCGGGAATTTTCTGATCCAGAGAACCGCAACGAGCGCCGAACTTTGCTTCCGTCCGGACTTTGTAAAGCCTTTCCATGGTGCCGACGCCTGCGAAGCGTACCTTTTGCAGACTGCGCTGGCCGATGCCGACGAATGCAAGGAAGCGACTTTCGCCAAGGTCTTTCCGGATCAGAAGGTCTGCGACGAGGCTTTTCAGCGAAACCTCTGCCCCTATAACCCTCCTCCCGTTGCTCTGGACGAATGCGCTGAATCCTGGAAAATGTTTATTTATCAATTGCGGACTCGGAAGCCAATTGCACCCTGACTCGGAGAATGCCTATTCTTCGAGCGCGGGGTGATAGTGGCTCTCCCATCCCAGGTAACGTGCGGATTCGTGCACGGCCTTCGATACGTCGCTGAAGTTCGCGGCCACGTGATGCTCGAATCCTTCGCGGCAAATGTATCGGAGCAGTTTTTGCAGTTGCGGAATCTCGGCGACGCCTGCACCGCCGAAGGTCTCGAGCGGATCGTCGGTGAATTTTCCTGCGCCGGTGTAGCCACGCACCACGCCGCGACGGTCGTCGGTGGAGAAGCGCGCGAAGCTCATGACGCCGGATTTCACACGCCCCACACAGGTGCCGAAGGTGTTTTCCTTGCCGACCGTGCCCGCGATGATTTCCTGGTAATCCATGCGCACGTCCTTGAAGAAATGCTTGGGCAGGTTGGAGCAGTGGAAGCAGACGCACTTGTTGGGATCGGCGCCGTAGTTGTTATTCCAATCGAGCAGCGCCGAGGGCGTGCCACTGGCGAGCGCCATCATATACATGCTGAGCGTGCCGGGCACATCGACTTCGCAGGCGGAGGGAATGAGATCGTTCGACATCATGCTCATGATGGTGCACGGCACCACGCCGAAGAACTCCTCCATCGAGGTCCAGCACTGCACGGCGCTGATGGTGATGTACGAGTTTTTCATCCAGCCATCGATGACCGCTCCCAGCTTGGCCATTTTCAGTAGCGCGGCATCCGGGATGCCGGAGGTGGTGACGTACTTTTTGATGGCCGCGAGCTTGGCCTGCGCGGCATCGTCGGCGTCCTTCATCTTGTTGATGCGGCCGAAAATCTCAGACAAGTCGATGGTCTCGATGGTGATGCCTGAGGTTTCGAAGATGCGCTCGGAGTAGCGGACGGTGTTGAAGGCCGTGGGCCGCGCGCCGATGGCACCGATGCGGAGATTCTTCAAGCCCTTGACGATGCGGCAGACCTGCGAAAACCATTCGAGATCGGCCTTGAATTCGGGCGATGCCACCGACTCTGTGTGCAGCGTGGTGAGCGAGTAGGGAATGCCGTACTGCATCATATTGTTGCAACAGCTCATTTTGCCGCAGAAACTGTCGCGGCGCGTGGCGATGGTCATGGCGTCGGCGCGATCGGGCGTGGCTTGCACCAGCACCGGCACTTTCAATCCCGACAGGCGGATGGCGTCGACGATGCCGCGCTCTTCGCCAAAGTTGGGCAGCGTGACGATGATGCCGTCGATCTCGTCGGCGTGTTTCTTGAACAGCTCGGCACACTTCTGGGCCTCATCGTACGTTTCGACTGCGCCGTAGTGGGTCTCTTCCGGACTGAGGACGATGGGCTGCGCGCCGGCGGCCTCAAGTGCTGCGATAATCTCTTCCCGCCCGGTTTTGGCGAGGTGATGCGGGAAAAAGCCGCGATTACCTACGATAATTCCGAATGTCATTTTGCGTTGTGCCGCCATGATGTTGCTCCTTTGTAGCTTTTCTGCCTTTGCGGTTCGTTTTCCTCAGGGGCTAAAGCCCCGTGTTCTTTCGGGGCACTAACGGCACGACTAAAGTCGTGCCCTGACACTTCGTGCTCGACGACGGATCTTTAAGAAAGTTCTGGATTTGTGCCCTGACACTTCGTGCTCCACGTTGCAATTTTCGGCAAGCTCCGGACTCGTGCTCTTTCGCAACTGCGGCCCGATTTGAGTTTTTCGCAGTCGGCAAACTCCTCCGCTACTTGCTGCGGCCGGGACGAAACCTGATGGTATAGAACAAACCCAGTGCCTCAAGCAAACAACCCCACCAAAGAGGGGCGCGCAGATTGGCCAGCACCACATGGGCCAACTGTCCGGTTGCCAGCTCGAAAATTCCATAGCCCGTGATGAGCGCCCCATACACGACCAGGAGAACGCCGATGAAAAACCAGATTGAGATGCTCGATGAATGCATCCGCTTTCTCCTTACCAGAAGTAGATGTTGAGCGCCAGGAAGATGACGATGGCAACCACGGTCCAGAACCACTCATTTTTGTAGAACGGCACCGGCTCTTCGGTGGGCAAAACCGTTGCGCCGTAGACAAGCCCGTTGAGCTCCGACAGCGGCCGCGCTTTGCCAAAGAGGCTCACGATGAAGGTGACAAGGATGGAGACGATGACCGACCACAAGGCCCGATACATATTCTCGGCCATGGCCTTGGCGTCGGGCGAGAGAGCCACGTAACGCAGCGCCGCGGGATTGATGTACACCCAGGCCCAAAGGCCGATCGAGGTTAGGGTGCCGATGAGCAAACCCCAGAAGCCGCCGGCTTTGGTAGCGCGCTTCCAGAACATGCCCATGAGGACTACGCCCAGCAGAGGCGAGATGAAGAAGCTGAACAGGGCCTGCACGTAATCCATGATGCCCTGCGCATTCATCACCAGGTAAGCGGTGCCGATGGAGATGATGACGCCGAGGATCGTGGCCCAGCGGCCGACGCTTACGTAGTGCTCGTCTTTGGCCTTCTTGTTGATCAGCGGCTGATAAATGTCGTAGGTCCACACTGCGGAGAAGGCGCTGACGTTGCCGGCCATGCCGCTCATAAAGCCCGCGATCAGCGCAGTGATGCCGAGGCCGAGCAGGCCCGGAGCGAGATAGCGGACCATCATCAAGGGCAACACTTCGTTGTAGCTGTGCAAACCGGAGCCCGGAGTGGCGAGGTTCTGTCCGACGAGGTGCATCAGGCTGCCGTCGCCATTCTGGAGCACGACGAGACCCAGCAGGCCGGGCAGTATCACGATGAATGGCACGCCCATCTTGAAGAACGAACCGATCACGGGCGCGAGCCGCGCAGAGCGCAGACTGTTGGCAGCGAGAACGCGCTGGACAACAAGAAAGTCTGTGGTCCAGTAGCCGCAACTGATGGCGAAGCCAAGCCCGAAGACGATGCCTGTCCAGTGAATGCCCATGGGGTTGTCGGCAAAGTGGCCCATGCTGCGCCACAGGTGGGTGTAATCCCCCGCGGGAGTCGCGCCGGAGGCGATGTTGGCCGCGAGACGCGCTTTGAATCCGGTCCAGCCGTGGGTTTCAACGAGGCCGAGAATGGGAACCAACAGCGCGCCGCCCCAGATGAGGATGAACTGCAGAACCTCATTGAAGATTGCGGAACGAAGACCGCCGAGGGCGACGTACGCGGCCACGGCCAGCGAGGAGACGATGATGGAAAAGTTCAGATCCCAGCCCAGCACAACCTTCATCACTTCAGCCATGGCGAACATGTTGACGCCGCTCATGAGCACGGTCATGAAGGCAAACGAAACCGCTGAGACAATGCGCGCGCCTTCACCGTAGCGAAGCTTGAGGTATCCGGGCACGGAGTGGGTTTTGCATACGTAATAGAACGGCATCATGACCATGCCGAGAAAAAGCATGGCAGGGATGGCGCCGACCCAATACCAGTGCGCGGCCAGAATGCCGTACTGGTAAGCCGATCCGGCCCAGCCCATCAGTTCGAGCGAGCCCAGGTTGGCGCTTACAAAACTCAGGCCGGCGATCCACGCGGTCATCTCGCGGCCGGCCATGAAGAACTCTTCGCTGGTGTTGGAGCGGCCCTTGAGATAGAAGCCGATCCACAGCACCATGGCGAAATAGAGAGCGATCACCAACAGGTCGAGCGTGCCCAGGCGCGCCAACGGGCCGACGCTGAAGAGGAGCATGGCCGGCAGCGAGCCCGAGAAACCGGCGGCAGTGGCAGCAGAGAGCAAACCGAACATCAGCGTCACCTGAAAGGGCGAGAATGCGTCCGCGGAGGGTTCGGACGTTCGCACTAAGTAAATTGCTTTACTCCAGCACTTGTCAAGCGGCGGAGTGCACCTACGCAGGACGAGAATCCAGCCTTTGCCGGGGTTGGGTTGCGATCACCCCGAAGGCGGTCGAATCCGGGCAAGAGCGGCTGAGAAAGCGTTTACCGGAAGAAGTGTAACATAGCGGCCGCGACCCGAATGCTATCTGTCGGCGGTCGGATCTGCTGCCTGTTCTTACGCCCCCCTTGCGGGGGCTGGGATCGCGGATTTTGTGCCTTTTACCCCCAGGCTCGCGCCCTGGGGCCACCGTCCTTCGCCCACTTCGCGGGCTCTGTGCTGTGTCTCTCGTGCCGGGCACTCAGGACGATCTGACTTCTGCGTGGCGGGCAGCGGCATGGTCGGGTTGGTGCCGTTTGTCACGCATGAAGCCTTCGCCCTTAGTGAGCCACGCGACGCCGAAGGCGCCAAGCGCCAGCGCTTCGCACCAAAAGAGCCAATGGCTGGGATGACGCCGTTCGACGACTGAATGGATGGTGAGACCGACCATTGCGATCATGCAGGCAACCATGATGAGGCCGCATGCAGCGTAGATGCGATTCCTGTCGCGCTTGCGGACCGTGAAGGGCTTTGCCGGAGAGGACTTGCGGAAGAGAAAGATGCAGATGTAGGAAAGCATGAGATACATGAGGGCGGCGAACGCAGTGTGGATCAAGCCGAGCTGGAATTCCAACGGCGTGTAGGAGCCGCTATGGGGATTGAACGAGGGACAGCACGCCACGCCTACGACGCAGGCTGCGGCGAAGTAGCCAGTGATTTCATCGTGCACATCGTAGCCGCGCGAGCAGGCAAGAAATGCCGCAATGGCGCAAAGACTGCCCACGTAGTAGTCGCGCATGGGCGTGTAGTAGTAGTCGCTGATGGAGCGTTGCAGCAGTGGATGCGGAAGATGACCGGATTCAAGAAAAACCACGAGGAGGTAACCGGCGGCGAGCGCGAAAGGCAGCGCGAGCGCGATGTAACCCACCATCCGCCGCATCGCGTAGTACGACAGAACCACAGGATTGGTTGACGTGCTGCGGGGTAACATGATGGCCTCCGCGAATGACTTCTTCAGAAAGAAGAAGCATAACGCAGATTGAAGCTTTAGTGTCCGACGACGAGGACCCGGAAGCTGCCGGCAATCGGCGCGGTCTTGATGGCGCCGAATCCGCCGCTCGGCGTAAGATCGACGCCCGTATAGTCGGTGACGAGATAGACATACCCGGTGGAGGGATCGACGGCGAGGGTGCTGGCGCGCGCCAGCGTGGGCAGGTTCTGGACCACGGCGTAGGAGTCAGTGTTGGCGTCCTGCTGAATGATGGTGAGGCTGCCGTAGCCGCCGCCATTGGCCGAATAGATTAGCTCATGGTCGGGATCGTAGCCGATGACATCGTCGCCGGGACCCGTGGTCATTTTGGCGATGAGATCCCCGGTTCCGCTATCGAGCACCACAAACTGCTGGTCGTTGCACGAAGCAAATAGCCGTCGATCTTTATGATCGACGGCGAAACTTTGCGGATTTCGGCAGCCAGCGGGCACGAGGAAGCGGACAAGGGGAATGGGAGGATTTGTCCCGCTCCAATCGAAAATGACCGCGTCGCTGGACGGGGACTTTGGGGAATCCGCATCGCGACGGCGATGCGCTTCAGCGGCAATGGCCGGTCCGTCGAGCTTCGCAATCTGTGAGGGACTGGACTGGCTGGCAGGGTCGACAGTGACATAGACCTGGCCATTGTCAGTCGCTTGCGCGAAGCGAAAATCGCCGGCTACGACCATGTCAGCGAGCACAGTCTTGCTGTCGGTGTCGATCACTACGACGTGTGACGTGAGCGACGATCTACGCTGGGGCGATGACGGGACCGGGACCGCGGCATTGGCGCCGCAGATGGCGAATACAAGCTTGCTCTGCCGCTCAAACGCGATGGAGCGCGGAGCGCAGCCGATGGCGATGGTGGCTTCGACCCGGAGCGCGCGGCGGTCGAAGATGGCAATCGCATTGGCAGGACCGTCGCTGACGTATCCGTATTGACCGGTATCGTCGAGCGCGATGGCATGCGCCTCGCGAAAGCCAGCGATTTCACCGGCGACTGCGCCGGAATCGAGATCGACCACCTGAACGCTATGGCCGTGAGCGATGTAGAGGCGTTTGGCTGCGGGATCGATGGTGAGGTAGTCCCAGCTGCCGGCGCCGCCGATGATCCAATTCTTCTTGATGGCGAACGGACTGCCGGGAAGCTCGGTGGACGTGGGAATGGGAGCCACTTGGGCGGCGAGCGGGAGGCACACGAGCAGGCAAAATGACAGAATTCTCCTCATCGCGCAAGGCTCCTCGTGTGATTTGATGCGCGGCAGAGTGTTTCCGCTCGATTTATTGGTTCGCGGCTACTTCGTGCAGCCAGCCCGGAGCTTTGAGCAACTCGCGGGGACGCGGGCCGTCGGCGGCACCGACCAAGCCGTCGCGCTCCATCATGTCGATGAGATGCGCGGCGCGGCCGTAGCCGACCCTCAAGCGCCGCTGCAGCAGCGACGTGGACGCCTTGCCGAATTCGAAGACGAGGCGCACCGCGTCGTCGTACATGGGATCTTCGTCGCTGGCATCGCCGCTTTCGCCTTCCATCGCCCCGCGCTCGTCTTTGGGCGAATCGAGGAAGCCTTCGACGTACTCGGCGGTGCCCTGGTTCTTCCAGAATGCGACCACAGCGGCCGTCTCTTTCTCGCTCACATACGGCGCATGCAGACGCATCAGGCGGCTGGTGCCCGGCGGCAGGAAGAGCAAATCGCCGCGGCCTAAAAGAGCCTCGGCCCCGTTGGTGTCGAGGATGGTGCGCGAGTCCACCTTGGTGGCCAGGCGGAAGCTGATGCGCGTGGGCACGTTGGCTTTGATGAGGCCGGTGATGACGTCGACACTGGGCCGCTGCGTGGCCAGGATGAGGTGAATGCCCACGGCGCGCGCCATCTGCGCCAGGCGCGTGACCGACTCTTCAACGTTGGCGCGATCGAGCATCATGAGGTCAGCCAACTCGTCGATGATGATGATGATGTACGGCAGCGGTTCCTCAGGCTGACCGGACTCTTCTGCAAAAAGCGAAGGAGTGGAACCCTCGAAGAGCTTGTTGTACTGATCGATGTTGCGGACGCTGCGCGAGGCCAGCAGCTTGAGACGCCGTTCCATTTCGCGCACTGCATTGCGCAGCGCATTGGCGGCCAGCTTGGGCTCGGTGATAATGGGCGTGAAGAGATGCGGGATGCCTTCGTACATGCCCAGTTCCACGCGCTTGGGATCGACGAGGATGAGCCGCACCTGTTGCGGCGTGGTGCGATAGAGAAGGCTCATAATCATGGCGTTGATGGCCACTGATTTGCCGGAGCCCGTGGAACCGGCGATGAGCACGTGCGGCATCGAAGCCAGATCGGCCGTCACGATGCGGCCGTTGATGTCTTTGCCCATGGCGAGCGTGAGTCGCGAGCGCGCGCGGGCGAATGTTTCGCTCTCGATCACATCGCGCAGGTGAATGGTTTCTTTCTCGTGGTTCGGCACCTGGATACCCACGGTGCTTTTGCCGGGCATGCGCTCGATCAAAATGCTTTCTGCGCGCATGGCGAGGCACAGGTCGTCGGCAAGCCCCGTGACGCGCGAATATTTCACGCCGGCTTCCGGCTTGAATTCGAAAGTGGTGACCATGGGGCCGGGGTTGATTTGCACCACCTGGCCGCGCACATCGAACTCGGCGCATTTTTCCACGAGCACCTTGGCTTCTTCGCGCAACTCGTCTTCGCGCACCGATTGCGGAGCTTCGCCCGCCATCAGCAGCGTGCTCGGCGGCAGCTTGTAACCGCTCACGTGCTTGGGCGCCACGGTGACGGCGTGCGTTTCCGCATCGGCGCGGCTGTGAATGGCGATTTCTCCCGCGCGGCCGGGCGGCGCTGTGGCTACAGGGTGCTCATTGGCGCGCTCGTGTGCCCATGGATCGACAGGAGCCGGGGGAGCGGCTTGGAGCCGTATGGGCGCAACCGTGGCTGCAGCTGCCACAACCGCTGCTGCCATTGGTGCACCGGTTAGGTCTTCCCCTGCAATCCCTGCTTCCGTTTCGCGTGCGATTTCTGCTGCACTGCGCCCCCAAATGCTTGTCGTGCGCGGCGCGACGATGAGTTCTTCCGTTTGCGGGCGTTTGTCGGCGCGTTGATATGCGGGAATCTCGTCGATGGGATCCTGTTTGGGTGCGCGCCGACGCATGAAGAAGGCAAGGAAACGGTTCGGCTTCTGCGCGGGTATTTCCGGCTCCATTTCCGGATTGGCCGCGGCATCAAACTGCGAGAACGGAATAGCCCCGTTACCTTCGACGCGCACGGCGCCAGACCGCGCTTCGAGGTCCGCCTCCTCCTCTTCACGCAGATCGCGGCGGCGATCACGCCACTCCGCAAACTGTGCCCAGCGCTCGGCAACGGTTTCGCGAATCACTCCGAAGCTGATGTCGGAGGCGAAGTAGAGGCCGGTTGCAGCCAGTGCGGCAGCCACTACCCATGCGCCCTGCGTGTTGAGGTAAACCACGAGCAGGCCGGACATGAGGCGTCCCACGACGCCCTCGATCGGAACCACGTGCAGCCAGCGCCAATGCCAGGGAAGCAAACCGAAGACCGCGGGTACAAAGGTGAGCGCGAGGAGCGTGCCCATCCAACGCAGAATGGGTGAGCCGCCGGGCCGCGAGCGCATCCACGTCCAACCCACGCCGCCCAGCCACACGGGCATCAGAAACACCGTGATCCCCAGCGCCTGCAGCAGCAGATCGCTCAGGTAAGCGCCGAACAGGCCGATCCAGTTGTGTGGCGTGGCCGTGCCGGTGGCTGTGTTCAGCGAGGGGTCGGTCGAGTGATACGTGGCCAGCGCGAGGAAAAGAAGTAAGGAGACCAGCAGGAGCACCATCCCGAGGAAGATATTCACGGGGCGGCTGCGCGTGGGCGCGAGAACAATGCGGATGGGCTTCATGATGAGGGCGGTTCCGTTCTCCGGTTGCCGCAAACGCGGAAAATCAGGCCGGTGGAGCGGGTGTAACGTCCCAGAGCAGCTTTCATTATCGGCGTCTGCGGGGCCGAATCAGGGCAAAACCGGGCAGGGGGGAACCACAGGGATTAACTGCAAAGGTTCGCCAAGACCGAGAAACGGCTATGCCTTCGCGGGAATCTCGCTGAATCGGTAGTCACCCGCGCCGACCACGCATGCAATGAAGCCGTCCCTATCCTGCACCGAAAGCACGCCGGTGATTTTTGTCTCCGGCTTTGCAGGCCACAGCGGCTTGCCGGATTCAGTGATCGTCGAATCTCCCTGGATGAGCTTGGGAAGGTAAACCGTGGCGCGCGAATTGGCGGGAACGTGAATCGATAGAACCAACCCTTCGTGCTCGCTCTTCTCCCAGCGCGTGGTGATCGAGCCCTTCACTGTGGGAACCGTGCCTTCTGCAAATGCGAGACCTTCCGTCTTTGGCCGGACGTCGAACGAGGCAAATCCGCCGCTTGTGGGCTGAATGCCGCAAATGTATTTGAGGAAGATGTATCCCGGATAGGAAGTCCAGGCGTGATTCACTTCCCCGCCCGCGAACTGCTCCCAATTGGCCTTGTTGCCGTCGAGCATGAGGCGATAGCGCTCGAGATCGCGCACGACGAACTCTCCGGCACCGGCGTGCAGCAGGCCGCTGTAAAACGCATCGCCTCCGTATCCGCCGAGAGTAAGTTTCCCTGGCGTTTCCGCCGCGGCCAACAGGCGCGATCGCACTTCGGGCGGCGCGATGTCGAAGCGCAACGGCCAGGCCTGCGCCAGCGGAAACATCTCCTTGTTGTCGGTACGCGCCAGATAGAACTCACCATTAAATAAGTTGGCGTTGATGCCCGTTTTCACTTCTTCGGCCTCGCCGGCGCACTGGCTGCTTTGGTCAGCCTGGCCAAGAATCGAGAAGATGCGCGAGGCAATGCGGAGATTTTCGACGTATTGGCAGGCGGTTGCCACGTTGTAGCCGCCGCTGGGCATGTTGCCGCCAGCATAATCCGAAATGCGCGCGGTCTTGGGATTGAGCAGCTTGGTTGTTGGATCCTGTGAGAGCTTGATCCACTTCAAGAAACTTTCGAGATGCGGCGTCATTTGCCTGAGCAACGTCTCGTCGCCCGAGAACAGGTACTGCTGCCACAACAGCATGGGCCAATACATGGACCACTCGGCGCACTGGAAGACCGCCGCGGGGCTGCAGTCGTTGAAGCCGCCATCCGGTTTTTGTTCCCCGGCATAGTCGCGCAGCACCTTGTCAATGATGGTGGTTCCGCGGTGGTTGTAGAGGAGCACGTTGCCGATGTTCCAGCTGTCG
>Ga0181519_10004090_pt1 | contig 11866 bp, 8 predicted proteins | sample PEATcosm2014_Bin_26_FD_121102 | JGI IMG/M metagenome (GOLD analysis project Ga0181519, IMG submission 121102) | Peatland microbial communities from MTU Mesocosm Facility, Houghton, MI, USA - PEATcosm2014_Bin02_10_metaG | ecosystem: Environmental > Terrestrial > Soil > Wetlands > Peat | place... | reverse complement strand
TGTCGGGCTCTTCGTCGATATCGTAGGGCGGGCGAAAGTAAAGCGGCTGAACACCGAGCTTACTTTCGAAGAGGCGCTCAGTGAGAGTGATCTCGAGTTCGACCTGGCGCGGCGAGATTTCGCTGATGTCGGGGTGGGTCCAGGTGTGATTGCCGATCTCGTGGCCTTCGCGGACAATGCGCTGGAGGAGGCCGATGTTGTCAGCGGCCTCGGACCCTATCGCCATAAAAGCGGCTTTGACGTGCCTCGCCTTGAGGATGTCGAGAATCTTTGGCGTCCACTTGGGATCGGGGCTATCGTCGAACGTGAGTGCAACCTCGTTGGGATTGTAGCCATATTGCTCGATGGTGTAGGTGTGTGGGTAGACGTCCATGTGCTCATCGACGATCAACTTTTTGCGCGGGTCGGGCTCATCGGTATCCACTTCGACGGTGCGCTTGCCTGTTTGCGGCAGGCCGGTGATGCGTAGAATGTCGCCTTCACCTCCGGTGTCCACATCATGGCCCGGCTCGACGGATCCCAAGGCTTGCAGTGAAGCCGGATCGCTGGGCCGGTCCCAGATGCTCCAGAGCGAACTGTCCTCTTCACCCAAGCGCCAGAGAGCAAAGGTCTGGAGGCCGAGCAGGCGAGCGGCGCGCATCTCGTCGAGCAGCGACACCGCGTCAAGGAACCACACCACGTGGCGCTCGTTTGCGTCCTCATCGATGTATTCGTAGTGAGGATTAAGAGTGTCGTAGTCGAGATCGAGATCGGCGTCGGCGTCGGAGGCGCGTCCCCATGCGTCGGAAACCGACAGAGGGTCAGTACTAACGACCTTGGGCTTGGGGTGACGGCGGTCTTTGGGATCGGGGATGGAGAGCGCCCAATCGTAACCGTAGCTGCCCACGCCGCAGATGAGCTTTTCCTTGGGCACCACCTTGAGCACTCGAGCCAGATTGCCGATGAACCAGGACTGGCTGGCCACGGGACCGGGATCGCTGGTGGTCTGGTGCTCGTCGTAGTTCATGAGCACAATGCCGTCGGAGTTGGCGGCGATGGTCTTGAGGTCGCTGTCGCTGGTGGCCACGGCGGCGTTCACATACAGCGTAAGATTGCGCGCGTGCATTTGGCTGTAGAGCGCCTGAATGAAGTTGAGGTAGGCAGCATCGTCCTCGTCGGGGATGCTTTCAATATCGAGAGACAGGCCGCGATAGGTGGGATACGCGGCGAGAAAACGCATGATCTGGTGGAGAAACGAGGCGCTCTTTGCCGGATCCTGGAGCACATCGCCGACGCCGGTGTCCCAATCCTGAGTGTGAGGATTGAAATTGTTGAGAGCGGGGAAGATTTCAGTGTCGGTATGGGCCTTCTGAATGACCTGCTTTACTTTGTTCACGTAATCGGGATCGTGGACGGTGTTGCCCTGGATGATGGGAAGCTCGCGCAGGTTATCGCCGCTCATCATCATGAGCGTGCCCTGCGGCGAGTCCACATGCAGCCATTGCGGAAACAGCAGGTCGATCTGTTGCACGTGCTCCTTGAGTGAAGAGTAGCTGGCCGCGTCGTCCTGCACGTAATAGGCGGCGCGCAAACCTTCACCGGTATTCAAGGGGATTTCTGACGGCTTGCGCGCGGTTTTGCGGCGGGCGGGGCGCTGGTTTTTGGCGTTTCGGAGAGTCGAGGTGTCGGGCAGTGCGCGGTAATTGTGTCGGGGAATGGGCAGCAACAGCTCCGGCAGGCGCTGGCCGCGGAGCACATTGAAGATAAAGCCGGCGACCACCAGGGTCGATAGCACGGCCGTTGTGTCCAGAATGCGGCGCAGACGCTTCCAGCGCTTGCGTTCCGGGTCGTAGAAGATTTGTCGGTCGGGCATGAACGGTTTTTTACTGACTCCAGCGCGAAAACCGCGCAAAAAAAGGCCAATGCACCCCTGAGAGGCCCGCCTCGACGCAACATCGGCAGGGCGCGCAATCCCCGGAATGCCGTACGCTATACAGTACGAATCGTATGGAAGCTGACCGAGAGAGTCAATTGACAGACAGGTTTCGAACGTCGACGCAGGTCTCTGCGCGCGGGGCGGCGGCGCGCCTGCGCCCGGCTGTGCCTGTGGTGCTTGCACTGGGCGCGGGGCTGGCATTACGCCTGTGGATGCTGCGAGACCTCTTCGATGTGAATGGCGACATGCTGATTTACGGGGATCTGGCCAAGAATCTGCTGTTGCACGGCCAATATGCCCTGACACTGCCCAGCGGCGCGATCTACCCGACGCTGATCCGGCTACCCGGCTACCCGCTGTTTCTTGCCGTGTGCTTCTTAGTGTTCGGGATGGGGAACTACTTTGCCGCGGCCTGCGTGCAAATTGCCCTGGATTTGCTGGGCTGCCTGTTGCTGGCCGGATTTGTGCGGCGGATTGTGCCCGCGCCGGCGAATCGGGGCGCCGCGTTAGCTACGTTGTGGCTGGCTGCGCTTTGTCCCTTTACCGCCTCTTATACCGTGGCTCCGCTTGCGGAAACGCCGACGCTCTTTGTGTTGGCGCTGGCGATGTGGGCGATGGCGCGCTTCCGGGACGATCCCGGATGGGCGAATACGCTTTGGTTTACATTCGCGATCACCGCTGCCACGCTGTTGCGTCCCGATGGCGCGCTGGCCGCGATAGCTTTTGTGCCGGCTTTTCTTATTGGTCTTGGACGAGAGCGGAGCGGAAACCTGATCCTGCCGCTAAAGCTCGTCCGCATGGCCGTGGTTTGCGCACTGCTGGCGTTGACACCGTTTGCGGTGTGGACGGCGCGCAACTGGCGCGTGTTTCACGTGATTGAGCCACTAGCGCCGCGGCTGGCGACCGATCCTGGCGAGCGCACGAATCCCGGATGGGAGCGCTGGGTGAAGAGCTGGTGCCTCGACTTCACCTCGACATACGAGATCTATTGGAATGTTCCGGGAGACACGCTGGACGTGAGCGAGCTGCCCAGCCGCGCTTTCGATACGCCGGCGCAGTATGCCGAGACCGCGACGCTGGCCGAGGACTACAACAGCCAAGGCATGGCGCTGACACCGGGGATCGATGCGGGCTTTGAACGGCTGGCCGAGGAACGTATCGCCGCGCATCCGTGGCGTTCCTACGTGTGGCTACCGATGGGCCGCGTGACCGACATGTGGTTACGCCCGCGCGTTGAAAACCTGAATATCGATCTCGATTGGTGGGTCTACGCGCATCATCACGTCGAGACGGAGTTCAGCTGGGCCTACGCCGGATTGAATGCGCTTTATCTATTGCTGGGAATTGCGGGCTTGATCTTGCGGCCGCGTTTCCGGGGCGCGCTTCTGGCGTATTTTCTGCTGCGCAGCGCGTTGCTGTTGACGGTAGAAGCGCCAGAGACCCGTTACACGCTGGAGTGCTTCCCGATGCTGTTTGCGCTGGGCGGGCTTGCGCTGTTCAGGTTGGTCGATCAGCCTTATTTGTCGAAATTGAAGGCGGTTTTCGGCAAGGATTGATTCACCTTGATGTTGGTGTAGTGACAAACATAGGATTGTCCTTCGCCTTCGTCGAAGACCACTTTGAGGCTGACAGCGCGCGCGGTGTCCATCCAAACTGTGACCTTGGAAATGTTCTTGCGCACATTCGGATCTTTCGCCACCAGCTCGAGCTTGTCGGTGGAGATGCCGTCGATGGTTTCTTTGCCCAGATAGGTGATCGTCCACTTCTCTTCAAGGTCCTTGCCGCTCGCGCCGAAGCCCAGCACGAAATAGCTCTCGTATTTGCTGGCTTGGTCGTAAAGCTTGGCGTCCTTTTCTTTGCCGGTATCGGAAACGCGCAGAACGCCGCCGGAAAAAATGTAGGCTTTCGCCGTGGGCCGGCTTTTGCCGTCTGTGATGTGCGCCGTGAAATGAACGGCCATCTCGAAGTGGCTATTGCGTTCGTAGTATGCGGTTCCGGTCATCACATCCGTATTCGGAATCGGGTCGGTCTGAATGTCGTCGAACTCGACGGTGGCCGTGGTGGTGTGAAAGCCCTTGGCTGCGGTGTCGAGTTTTGCTAGGACACTGGCTTTGTCTTCAGCCTGTGCAGACCGAAGCGGCAGAATCGCGACTGCGACGAGCGCGAGAAATACAAAATAATTGCGTGAGTGCATGAAGTTCCTTGTCTATTGGACGCGGACTGGGGCCCGGAGGATGAAAAAACTTAGCGGTGCGCCCAGACTTTCCAGGCGAGATTTCCCTGGGCGTCAGTGACCGTTTGCCACTTCTCCACGAACACGGAGTCGCCCATCACGGGCTCGATGGCCTGGCGCAGCGCTTTTTTGGCCTGCTTGTCGGATTCGCCTGCAGGGACGCTCACATCCGATGCCTGTACCGTGACGATAACTCCGCGGCCGTTGGCAACCACCTGCATAGGATGCGCTGGACCCGCGGCGAGCGACGGCTTGGCACCGTAATCCCACAGATGCGGGGTAACGAAGATGAAGATCAGTATCAGGGTCACCATCACGTCGTAGTGGAAAGCGCCGCGCGAATAGGTCCAGTAGAAGTAGCTGTGCAGAATCTGCTTGAAGCTGCGCTTGGGCTGGGCGATTGCGCCGTTGGATGAGGATGATGCCATCAGGACTCCTTCATGATTTTATCGAGTCCACCCATGTAGGGGCGAAGGGCGTGAGGAATTTCGACCGAGCCGTCCGCCTGCTGGTAGTTCTCAAGAATGGCGAGCCAGGTGCGGCCGACGGCGAGGCCGCTGCCGTTGAGCGTGTGCACGAACTCTAGCTTGGCTTTGGGGCCTGAAGGCCGATAGCGGATATTGGCGCGGCGCGCCTGGAAGGCATCGAAGTTGGAGCAGGAAGAGATTTCCCGGTAGAGGTTCTGACCCGGCAGCCAGACTTCGAGGTCGTAAGTCTTGGCCGCGGAGAAGCCGGTGTCGCCAGTGCAAAGTAAGACCCGCCGATAAGGCAAGTCCAAAGCCTCGAGAATCTCTTCGGCGTTGCGGGTGAGCTTTTCGTGCTCGGCGTCCGACTCGTCAGGGCGCGTGAATTTGACCAGCTCGACTTTTTGGAACTGATGCTGGCGGATGATGCCACGCGTGTCCTTGCCCGCTGCGCCGGCCTCGGCGCGGAAGCACGGCGTGTAGGCCGTGAGCAAAATGGGCAGCCGCGCTTCGTCGAGAATCTCGTCGCGATAGAGATTAGTGACGGGGACTTCGGCGGTTGGGATCAACCAGTGGTCGCTGTCTTTGTAGTCGCCGCACGTGGCGGCTTCGACATCGGCGTCGGAGCAGCGGAAAAGGTCTTCAGCGAACTTGGGCAACTGGCCGGTGCCGAAGAGGGATTTAGAGTTGACCATGAACGGCGGCAGGACTTCTTTGTAGCCGTGCTTCTGGGTGTGCATGTCGAGCATGAAACTGATGAGAGCCCGCTCTAACCGCGCCCCCGCACCCATGTAGACAGCAAAGCGCGCGCCGGAGAGCTTGGCGGCGCGTTCGAGGTCGAGAATGCCCAGGGATTCGCCGATCTCCCAGTGGGGTTTGGGCGCGAAAGCGAATTTTTTCTGTTCGCCCCAGGTCTTGACGGTTTTGTTGTCGGCTTCGGAGACGCCGACGGGGACTTCGTCACGGGTGAGGTTGGGAACGCGGGCGAGGGACTGGCGCAACTGCTCGTCGAGAGCGGCTGCTGACTTGTCGAGCTCGTCGAGCTTGTCCTTCAGCGCGCGGGTTTCGTCCATGACGGCGACAGCTTCGTCATTCTTGCCGGCTTTTTTGAGCGCGCCCACCTGCTGCGAGAGCTCATTGCGGCGGGCCTTGAGCTGTTCCGATTGCGTGATGGCCTCGCGGCGGCTACGATCGAGCGCGCGAAAATCGCCCAGCAATGCGGCGGGGTCGGCTCCCCGCGCACGGAGCTTTTCTTCTACCAACTCCAGGTCGGCGCGAACAAATCCTAAGTCGAGCATTCTTTAGTTATTTTACTCGACGGCCTTTGTCACGGGATGGGCGTCCACCTCTGCCGTGCCATCGTGCGGCTGATCCTTCCAGCCGGGGAGATTCTGGTCGCCGATGATGAGGCGGGCGCTGCGCGTGAAGTTGAAATAGGTCCACACCCAATTGACCAACACCGAAATGCGGTTGCGGAAGCCGATGAGAAAAAAGATGTGCACGGTGACCCACGTGAACCAGGCGGGGAAGCCGCTCATGTGGGCTTTGAAGGGCCACTTCACATCGGCCACCGCGGCCATGCGCCCGATGGTGGCCATATCGCCTTTGTCCCAGTAGTGGAAGGCGGGGCGCGGTTTGGCTGCGAGGTCGGCGGCGATCATTTTTCGCACATGATCGCCCATCTGGATGGCCGGCTGGGCGACGCCGGGAATCTGGTGGCCATCCTGCTCGAAGTGGGCCAGGTCGCCGAGGACAAAGACCTCTGGCAGCGCGGGCGGATTGAGCTGGTCGTCGACCAGGACGCAGCCGCGGCGGTCGATTGGCGCGCCCAGCAGCTTACCCAGCGGCGAGGCGAGTACGCCCGCGGCCCACAGGGTGACAACGCATTCAATGCGCTCGCCATTGGCTTCGACCCAGCCGGGACCGACGCTGGTGACTTGCATCTGCGCGTGGACTTCGACGCCGAGGCGACGAAGCTCGGCTTCGGCTTTGGCGGAAAGATCCGGGGGGTACGCGGCCAGCATGCGCGTGCCGCCGTCGAGCAACATGACGCGGCTTTTGGTGGGATCGATGTGCCGGAAGTCGCGACGCATGAAGAGCTGCGTGATGTCGCTGATGGCGCCGGCGAGCTCGACACCGGTTGGCCCGCCGCCGATGACGACGAAGTTCAGCGGAGGGTGCCAGCCCTGTTCCAGCATTTGCCGCTCAGCCAACTCGAAGGCCAGGAGCACGCGGCGGCGAATCTCGGTGGCGTCTTCGATGGTTTTCAGGCCGGGCGCGAGCGGCTCCCATTCATTGTGGCCGAAGTAGGAGTGCGTGGCGCCGGTAGCGAGGACGAGATAGTCGTAGTCGAGGCGCGCGCCGCTGCCCAGCGCCACCCGCCGCGCCGCAACGTCGATGCCGACCACCTCGTCCATGAGCACCTCAGTATTTTTCTGATTGCGCAGGATGGAGCGGATGGGCTGGGCGATGTCGGCGGGCGAGAGCACGGCCAACGCCACCTGATAAAGCAGCGGCTGAAAGAGGTAATGATTGCGGCGATCGACCAGGGTTACATCAACGGGCAAGTGCGCGAGCCCTTTGGCCGCGTTGAGGCCGGCAAAGCCCCCGCCGACGATGACCACGCGGGGCCGACGGGCCGGCTCTTGCTTGTACTCGGGCGGTTTGGTGAATTCACCCAATGGGAAGCCTCTACTGAAAAGATGCTCGAAAGGGCCGAAGCGTCTCAAGGCTTCAGATGAAAAGACAGCGAGAACTCGAAGGGCTGCGATAGCATCCAGCTATGATTGCGGGTGTTTCCTGGGCCTGGTGGGTGGGATTTCACGTGGTGGTGGCGGCGGTGCTGCTGGCGGACTCGTTTCTGCCCGGCCACCGGCGCACATCGCGGTACGCGCAGGTGTTTGTGTGGGTGGGAACAGCGGGCGTAGTACTGGCCGCGGTGGGGTTTGCCTGGTGGATCGCCGTGGCGCAAGGGCGGCAGCCGGCGCTGGAGTTTGCGGCCGGGTACACGATCGAGGCGTCGCTGAGCATTGACAACCTTTTTGTGTTCCTGGTGCTGTTTCGGGGGTTCCAGATCGGCCCGCAGCGGCAGCACAAGGCGTTGATGTGGGGAATCTGGGGCGCATTTGTATTGCGGGCGGCGTTTATCGCGGCGGGCATCAAGTTGCTGGAGCGGTTTGAGTGGGTGACGTGGGTCTTCGGACTGTTTCTGCTCTATGTAGCTTGGCGGCTGGTGCGCGGCGGCTCGGCGCACGCGGCGATACCGCAGTGGATTGTGCGCCTGCAACCCGCGAAGGGCTCGCTGCTGCCTGTGATTCTTGCTGTTGAGGTGACCGATCTGCTGTTCGCCACCGACTCCGTACCGGCGGTTCTCTCGGTGACGCACAATCCGTTCGTCGCATACACGTCGAATGTGGCGGCGATCCTGGGGCTGCGCTCGGTTTACTTCGCACTGGCGGGGATGCTCGAGCGCTTTCGCAATCTGCACTACGGGCTGGCCGCGATTCTGGCGTTTGCGGCGCTGAAGATGCTGGCGGAACGATGGATTGAGGTGCCGGCGACGATTTCGCTGGCGGTGATTGGCGTGATTCTCGCGGTGTGCGCTGTGGCGAGTGCGGCGAGTCAGCGGGTTAGCAAGTCAGCGAGTTAGCGAGGCCGTCGCCACGCTTCGAAGCGGACCTTGGCGTGGCGGGTGAAAGGTGAGGCTTGGAGCTTACTGGCCCGCAGGTTGGGCGATGGACTCGAAGATCCGCTCGTCGATGTTGAACCTGTGGTCTATCAGGATCCAGCCGTTCGCGGTTCTGTAGAGAAGAAACTTGACGATACTAGGTTGCCTTTCAAAGTTCAGGGCTAGGTAGATGACGCGCAGATGGGGTGTGAGGTCCTGCACCTTCACGACATCGAAGTTCTGATAGGCGCCGCTGTCGGCCAGTAAGGAACGCAGCGCCCTGGCGTCCGGCTCAGCGGAAGTTCCAGTCGCCCAGGCTCTCTCGGCGCCGTCTGGGTTCTGCAGCGCGAGCTGATGCAATCCCTCGAGGATGAAGGCAGGAAACCCTGCGGCGCCAGGCTCGACTGGCGCCTGAGCTTGTGCAAGCGCCGGAAGGGTAAGAACCGTGAGGAGACTGAGACTTACTACGAACGATGAGATTCGCATAGCAGCCTTTCTTGAAGCATCATTGGCCGGAATTTGATTTCACTACGAGGATAGACGGACCTTCGCGAGCGAGCGCTCTTATTTTGCGCAGTGAAACGGGAGCGAGGGTACGCCGGTGACGTACCTCACCACGCTTCGAAGCGGACTTTGCTGTCGCTGGTGAGGATGGAGTGCTTGCGGAAGTTTGCGTCGTCGTGGTGGGGACGATCGGAGCGGAAGTGCGCGCCGCGGCTTTCGGTACGGGCGAGCGCTGAGACGAGGATGGCGTGGGCTACGCGGCTCAGGGCTTGTGCTTCCGCGACGCGGCTGGTGCGGCGGCTGGTGCGGCTGCTGGCGGCGAGTTCATTGAGGGCAGAGTCGATTTCGGCTTGCGCGGCTAATCCCTGGCGCAGTGAGGACGCTTCGCGCAACAAGCCTGCGTTGGTCCACATGGAGGCTTGCAGCGCGGTGATGAGAGTTTCGACGCGCTGGCTTTCTTCCAGCGAAAGGGGCTGCGGAGTTGGGCCCGGATCAGATGCGGCGGGAACCGGCGCGAGCGGAAGCACATCGGCAAGCATGGAGTGCGCGGCGCGCGCGCCGAAGACTAGACCTTCGAGAAGAGAATTCGAGGCGAGGCGATTGGCGCCGTGCACGCCGGTACACGCGGCTTCGCCGGCCGCGTAGAGCCCGGCGATGTTGGTGCGGCCGCCGAGATCGGTGCGGATGCCGCCCATGAGGTAGTGCGCGGCGGGACGCACGGGGATCAGGTCGTGGCGGAGGTCGAGGCCGTAGCGCGCGAGGAATGCGCTGATGCCGGGGAAGCGTGCACGGAGGTCGATGTTGCGGTCGATTTTGGAAACGTGGCGCATGTCGAGATAGACGGGACGCAACGCCGCAGGCGTGCTGTTTTGTCCGGCGCTGCCTTGAATATCGCCTAGGCCTTCGCGGGCGATGGCGCGGGCGACTACGTCGCGCGGCGCGAGTTCAAGCTGCGGATGGTAGCGCTCCATGAAGCGCTCGCCGCGATCGTTGCGCAGGTACGCGCCTTCACCGCGCAGCGCTTCGGAGACGAGAAAGCGCGGCGCGCCTTCAATTGCGAGCGCCGTGGGATGGAATTGATAAAACTCCATGTCGGCGAGTTCTGCGCCCGCAAGTGCGGCGAGCGCGATGCCATCGCCGGTGGCTACGGCGGGATTGGTGGTGTCAGAGTAGACCTGGCCCGCGCCACCGGAGGCGATGAGGATGGAACGCGCGGCGATGCGCTGAATTTTGCGGCCGGCAGCGCTTGATTGCGTGTTTGGGGGGTCGGCGGCGGCAAGGTCGACGCCTACAACGCGACCGTCGGCGACAACAAGTCCCGCTACGCGCGTCCACTCGGCGAAACGTATATTTTTTTGCGCGCGGGCAAAGGCGACGAGGGCGCGGCTGATTTCCGCGCCGGTGGCGTCGCCGCTGGCATGCAGAATGCGGGCCAGGGAATGCGCGCCTTCGCGCGTGCGTAGGTACTGGCCGTCCAAGCGGAGTCCGTCAGAGCCAGCGGCGCGGTCAAAATTTGCGCCCCACTCGATGAGCTCGGCTACGCGCTGCGGACCTTCTGATACCAGCGCTTCGGCGGCGGGGCGGTAGACAAGGCCGTCGCCGGCATTCACGGTGTCTTCGAGGTGCAGGGCAACGTCGTTGTCACCCTCCATGGCGACGGCAATGCCGCCCTGCGCGTAGTGGGTATTCGATTCGCTGAGCGACTCCTTGGTAACGACCAGAACTTCACCGTATTGCGCTAGCTCGATAGCGGCACGAAGACCGGCGACGCCCGCTCCCATGACAAGAAAATCTACCTGAGGGCCCTTTGCCATAACCCTTGAGGCTAGCACTGAGAGGCAGGGGAGCAAGGGAGCAAGTCAGCGAGTCGGCGAATCGGCGGGTCAGCAAGTCAGCGAGTTTGCTGGCGGGCGCGCGGACTGGCCCATGTTTGCCAATACGGCGGCGATGCCGGCCGTTTACCTTTCTATTACTCCCCCCTCCCCCCTTTTTGCCAATGTCTTCATTTAAAAGGGGTTGCGAGTGCTTGTTTTTGTATCTTCTTCATTCTAAAGGACGGCGCTTTCGTAAAGTCCTCATTTCATTGAGTCGTCTACGGCTTGGGGCTGATGCGATGCCGTCGAAATCGGTGGCATGGGGCGGCCGGGCTGCTTCTCCACGCGACTCCAATATAGCGAATTCGAGGAAATGATCTGCAATTGAATAGGGGCATGGGAATGAGCGGCTTAGGCATAAGAAAGGAAGAAGCTTAGAACGGGTTGGCGCGTTGGGTTATTCGCGCCTGCGGGTTGACACGAGGCGATTGGAGGGAGCGTGGTTAGTGCTGATATAGATGGAAATCCACCTCGACGGTGATCATCACTGGAACCGGCGTCCCGCCATCCTTGAGCGCGGGCTTGAATTTGTACTGCCGAACTGCTTCCATCGCCTTCTCATCCAGTCCCATTCCCAGGGAGCGAACCACGTGGACATTCTGAGGATGGCCCTGCGCATCGACGATCAATGCAACGACGCAAATGCCCTGGTAATGGGCTCGCAGCGCTTCATCCGAGAACCGTGCGATGGCCGAATGAGTGAGAACAGGGGCGCTGATTCGACCTCCCGGTTTGTAGACTCCGCATGCGGGGGCCACTTGGGGCAATTCTGGAGGAGGTGGCAGGGGGCTCAGAATATCAAGCTTTTGCGATGACGCCGATCTCAGAGTCAGCGAAAGGGTGTCGTTGCTGCCGCTGTGGTCTTTCCGCGCCTCGTTGCAGGTTTCAAGCGTGAGTTCGTCCTGCATGGCGAAGGCCCCGGGTGCACCGTTGCGGATGCCAGGCGTAAAGCGGTCCGCTGCGACGAGACTGATCGCCAACTTGTCGAGATCGGTTGAAGTGGGTCCGAGCGGGTGAATGTTCTGGGGATTGCCCTGAGCGTCAACAACCAACCCGATGAGGACCGTGCCGTCGAGCTTCCTGCAGTGATGAGACGCGTCGAGGTTATATGCGCTGGGAAGAAGCTGAGGCGCGGTGAAGGAGCCGATTGGGACTGTGATCGGTGGGTGTGCGTCTGGAGGCGAGGTTGGCAGGGTGGGTTGTTGACCG
>Ga0181519_10004088_pt1 | contig 11869 bp, 8 predicted proteins | sample PEATcosm2014_Bin_26_FD_121102 | JGI IMG/M metagenome (GOLD analysis project Ga0181519, IMG submission 121102) | Peatland microbial communities from MTU Mesocosm Facility, Houghton, MI, USA - PEATcosm2014_Bin02_10_metaG | ecosystem: Environmental > Terrestrial > Soil > Wetlands > Peat | place... | reverse complement strand
GACGGCCGCATGCGCGGCATACGCGAGCATCTGGCCGTCGAGGCTGTAGAGCCGGTGCGCGCGGATGTACTCGAACGCGCTGCGGTTCAGGCGGATCTCGGTGAGGCGCCGTGCATCCGAGAGCGGGTCGGTGACCGGGACCATGACGCCGTTGACGACGTGCCGCAGGTTCGGCAGCTCCTTCTGCGAGCTCGTCTCGAAGCGCGCGACGGCCGCAACGTCCGCCTGCCGGCCGGCAGACCACGGCCCCGGATCGGCGCCGTCCTCGCGGTAGATCGCGTTGGCGTTGGCCCAGGTCTCCCAGACTGCCGCGCGGTCGGCGCCCGGGCGGGCCGCCGGATCGGCGCGCCGGGCGGCGACGTCCGCGGGCCAGTTGAGCGCGACGAAGAGCCGCCACGCATACGCATCGCTCGCCCTCGCCGCGGCATCCGCGTCCTGCGGCTCGCGCCAGGCCGCGGATTTCTGGGCGGCCATGCCGGCGCCCGGCGCGGCGAACGGCGCGAGGAGCGCAGCCGCGCAGAGCGCGGGCAGACCGCGGCGCCAGGCGCAGCCATCCCTCATGGGCCGACATCCCGGTCGGTGAGTGTCCTCAGGAACGCCACCAGATCATCGATCTCGGCGTCGCTGAGCGCAGGCGCGGCGCCGGGGAGGCGGTCGAGCGGCGGATCGTGATCGACGTTGTCGGGAATGCCGGGCGGCAGGTCGTCGAACTTGTGGATGCTGCCGTCGGCATTGCGCGGGTAGAAGAGCTCCGGCGACGTGTCGCGCTTCACGTAGAACTCGACGGCGGCGCGCAGCGTGCCGAACGCCGCGTTGTGGAAGAAGGCATCGCGGCTCGCGACGTTGCGCAGCGTCGGCGCGCGGAAGAAGCCGCAGAATTCCCGGTGCGTGGCGAGGTCCTGGCGGGCCGGGCCGCACAGGCCGAGGTCGAAGTAGCCGGGGTCGGCATTCGCGGCGATGCGCCGGTTGCGCGGCACGCCGACGTTGAGCAGGTCGAAGTCCGTGAACAGCGGCGGCCGGCCGTCGTGGCTCAGCACCGTATGGCAGCTGGCGCAGTTGCCCTTCGCCGGGTCCTTGAAGAGCGCGACGCCGCGTTCCTCTTCAAGGGTGAGCTCGACCTCGCCGCGCAGGAATGCGTCGTAGCGGCTGCTGAACGGAAAGAACTCCGACGGAACCTGCTGGAAGGCCTCGAGTGCGCGCATGGCGGCTGCAAACGCGCGCTCCGGGTCACGGAAGATCCCGGCACCGAAGGCGGCCCTGAACTCCCCGGCGTACGGGGCCCGCGCGAGCTTCGCAGCCACGTCGGCCGGGCTGCGATTGGCCATCTCGTTCGCCGCGAGCAGCGGGATCAGCGCCTGTTCGTGCAGCGAGGCGGCACGGCCATCCCAGGTGAAGCCGCCCACGGGCCCGACATCGCCGTCGACGAAGTGGTGCTCGGTCGCGAAGGGCGGCGCGTCGCGCAGGTAGCGGAGCGAGGGTACGGCGCGCGTGCCGGGGCGGTCCATAGACGGGCCGCCGACCGCGATTGCCTTGCCGGGCGGCGGACCGTAGGCGTAGTGCGGGTCGTGGCAACTCGAGCACGCGAGCCGGCCCGAGGCGGACAGCGCGGGGTCGAAGAACAACTTGCGGCCGAGAGCGGCGAGCGCCGGCTCGCCCGGGGCGGCAGGGCCGGCGACGGCGACCGGCCCCGGACCGCCGGGCGACGCGCTGCTGAGGAGCGCGCCATATATAAGAAGAGCCACGGCAGCGGCGCCGCCACGCCGCGCACGCGACCGGGGCCGCCGCCGTTCCGCAGTCGCCGGGCCCGGGTCGCGCGGCCGGAGCACCGACCGTGCCGCATTCGCAATCGCTGGTCGTTTCCAGGGCATAGCCGCAGGAGCGTAGTCGGCTTGTGTGACCCGCCGATGAAGGGTCCGGGACCCCGGGTCCGGGCGGCCGCGGTGCGGCGGCGAGCACGGCCGGGTCCCGGGAGGAGCGTGCATGCATCGGAGCTTCCGTCCGGCACGAGCGACGCTCGCGGCCGTCCTCGTGGCCGCGGCGGCGTTGCTCGCCGCCGACGGTGCCTGCGCCGATGACCGCACGGACTTCGAAGTGCCACCCGAGCGGCCCGCGGCTGCACTCCTGCCGGCCGCGCTCGCGGCGCGTGGCTGGACGCTCCGCGGGGGACAGGCCGCGGAGACGGGTGCGGCCCGCTCGCTCAGCGACCCCTGAGGGCTGCCAGCACGCGCGCCGGCGTCATCGGCAGCCGGCGGAGCTGCACGCCGGTCGCATCGAACACGGCATTCGCGAGGGCGGCGCCCATCGTCGTCACGGCCGGCTCGCCGCCGCCCTGTGGCGGCGTGTCCGGATTCGGCACGAGCAATGCGGTTATGTGCGGCACCGCTGTGAAGCGCGGGATCCGGTAGCTGTCAAAGTTGTGGTCGAGCACCGCGCCGCCGTGAAAGCGCAGTTCCTCCGTGAGCGCATAGCCGAGGCCCATCGTGATGCCGCCCTCGATCTGCATCCGCGCCCCGTCGGGATTGACGACGATGCCCATGTCCTGGGCGCAGACGATCCGCTTCACCTGGATGGCGCCCGAGCTGGCATCGACGCTCACCTCGGCGGCGGTCGCGACGTAGGTTCCGGCGTCGATGCTGCAGGCGAGCCCGACGCCGCGATGCGAGGGGCGCGCTGCACTCTGCCAGCCGAAGGCATCCGCAACGGTCCCCAGCACGCGGCGCATCCGTGCATCGCTCAGGTGGCGCAGGCGGAACTCGAGCGGGTCGACGCCGGCCGCCGCGGCGAGCGCATCGATCGTCGCTTCGGTTGCGAACACGTTCATGTTGGCGCCCGGGCCGCGCCACGGACCGACGGCGAACGGATGCGCACCGCTCTGCGCGGTCTGCCCGTAGGCTGGCGCCCCGCTGGCGCGGATGCGTACGTTCGGGACGTCGTACGCGAGGGTCGCGCCGCGCTCGCCGGCCGCATAGACGATGTAGTCCCAGGAGTCGATCCGGCCGCCAGCGAGCGTCGCGGCGACGTCGACGACGCATGCCGGATCGAAGGTGTCGTAGAAGAATTCCTCGCCGCGCGACCAGGCGACCTGCACGGGGACGCCGCTGATCTGCGCGAGCCGCGCCGCCTCGACCGCCTGGCGGTCGGCGCTCTTGCCGCCGAAGCCACCACCGAGGAACGGCGTGATCACGCGCACCGCCTGCGGCGCGAGCGACAGCGCCGCGGCGACGCGCTCGCGCGTCGGAAAGGGCGTCTGCGTGGAGGCCCACACCGTGGCCTTGCCGTCGCGCACGACCGCGAGTGCCGCGTGCGGCTCGAGCGGGGCGTGCGCGACGTAGCCCTTGAGGTAGCGGCGCTCGAGCCGGCTGCCGCCGGCCGCGGCGGGCAGCGCGCCGCGCGCGACGATGGTGCGCGCCGGCTCAGCCTCCGCCACCAGCCGGTCATGGATGGTGTCCGGATCCACCCGCGCCTCGGGAAGCCGCCACTCGGCCTTGATCTCCGCGCAGGCGCGCGCCGCCGCCTCGGGGTCTGCATGCAGCACGGCGGTGAGCCCGTCGCGTGCGACGAGCGTGATCCCGGGCCGCGCGGCCGCGATCGCCGTGTCGACGCTGAGGAGCGTCGCGCCGTGCACGGGAGGGCGCAACAGGCACGCATAGCGCATGCCGGGCAGGCGCACGTCCGCCGCGTAGTGCGCGGCGCCCGTGACCTTCGCGACGCCATCGAGGCGCGGCGCCGATCGGCCCATGACGTCGAAGTCGGCCGCGGCGCGCAGCGCCGCGTTGGCGTCGACGCGCTCGGCGATGCGCGCGCCCTGCGAGAGTTCGGCGTACGAGACGCGCCGCGCGGGTGCCGCGGCGACGCTGACGACGCCGTTCTCGAGCACGAGCCCGCTGACCGGCACGCCGAGACGCTCCGCACCGAGCGTGGCGAGCGTCAGTCGCGCGCGCGCCGCCGCCGCCCGCAGGTACGGCCCGAACATGCGTGTGGTCAGCGAGCCGAAGGTGCCCATGTCCGGCGGGCAGCGGTCGGTGTCGCCGAGCACCATGTCGATCACGTCGAGCGGCACGCGCAGTTCCTCCGCCACCATCTGCGCCTGCGAGGTCATGACGCCCTGGCCCATCTCTATCTTGCCGGAGTAGACCGTGACGCGGCCGTCGTTGCCGATCAGGAGATAGGCGTTGAAGTCGCTCGGGTAGAGCGGCCCTGCGTCCGCGGCAGGGCTGCCCGGAGGGCCGGCGCCCATCAGGACGACGATGCCACCGCCCAGCACCTGGAAGAAGTCGCGCCGGCTGAACTCCGCGCCCGCGATCATGGCCGTGCTCCGCCCGCGACGCTGACCGACTCGATTGCCGCGACGATGCGCTGGTGGGCACCGCAGCGGCACAGGTGGTGGTCGAGCGTCGCGATGATGGTGGCGCGCGACGGATGCGGGTCGCGCCGTAGCAGCGCCGTCGCCTCGAGCAGCATGCCGGGCGTGCAGAAGCCGCACTGGAAGGCGCCATGGTCGATGAATGCCTGCTGCAGGGCGCTCAAGGTCCCGCGCGTCGCAAGACCCTCGATCGTCACGACCTCCTTGGCCGCGACGGACTCAAGCGGCGTGACGCAGGCTCGCTGTGGCTCGCCCGCGACCAGCACCGTGCACGCACCACAGAGCGCCGCGCCGCAGCCGTACTTGGTTCCGGTCAGGTCGCGGTCGGTGCGCAGCGCCGCGAGGAGACTCCGCCAGTCGCCGGCGTCGAGCGTCGTCGTCGAGCCGTTCAGCACGAACGTGATGGGGCGTGCCATCGTTCCTCCGGTGCAGATCGCGACATTTCGAACCGATCGGATACGTTATGTAGACACGATGCCCGTGCCTCGCTCGCCGCGCATCGTGGCGATCCGCCGACGCGCGGGGCGCGCCCTCATCCGTCACGGGCGGCGGTTACCCATCTCGTAAAAAGATTAGAAATATAATAGAACCTATTGATATAAAACATAAAAAGTACACACGTTTCTGAGCGTGGCAGAGGCAGCCCGGCGGCGCAGCGGGCGTGCGAACGGCAGGCCGCGGGTGGCCCGGTCGCAGCGGCGCGCATGCTAGGCTCGACGGCCGAGCGCGCGTGACGGAATTGGTAGACGTAGCGGACTTAAAATCCGCAGCCGCAAGGCATCCCGGTTCGAGTCCGGGCGCGCGCACCAGAGGGCGCGGCGACGCGCTAGACTGGCGCCCATAACACGCGTCGCCCCACGGCAGCGACGCAAGGGGACACGATGAAGCTCTATCACTGCACCGATGCAGGCGACGAACTCGAACGCGAGGGGTTCCTCGACTCGTTCCTCGCCGAGCCCAAGCACGGCGTTTTCCTGTCGGATCGCCCGGCGCAGATCGGGATGTTCACGATCGAAGTCGACGTTCCGGACGATCTCGCCGCCGCCTATCTCGCCGATGCCCGTACCCGTGAGTGGTGCATCCCGGCCGAGGTCCTCAACATCATGCCGCGGCGCCGGGTGATCGACTAGGCGGGAGCCGCGCGGACGGCGCTGGCGCAGGGTCCGAAGCGGCGGCCTGGCCGAGCTAGCCGCGGCGATTGAGGCTGCGACTCTCCCCCGACCTGCACCTCGCCGAGGCCGGCCGCAGCCGGTTGCCTCAGTGCAGCCCGTGCGCTTCATGAGTGGCGTTCGTGATGGCCTCACGTGACGGGTCGGCAGTTCGGCGTCGCCGCCGCCGTTTCGTTCGCCCGCCACGCCGATGCGCGCGCGCATCTCGAGCGGCCAGGGCGGCGCTGGCCCTCTCGAGCACGCCCGCCACCGCGCCCGAGCGGATCACGACTCCGTGCCTTGCGCTCCGTCGCGTCGTTCGCATCACACGCAATCGGTGCGGCGCACGCGGCAGGGTCGCGCGCGCCGGACCTGGCGGTTGCGCGGGGCGAGCCGCTCGACGATAGTGCGGCCAGCTGGATGCGGAGTCATTGCGGCATGCCTCGTCCTGTCCCTCGCCACGCGAATCATCGGCTGCTGCCCGCGCTCGCGCTCTGGTTCGCCACGGCCGGCAGCACGGCCGCGGCTCCACCCGATGCGACTTCGACGGTACACCCGGAGCTCTGGCCGCTGGCGCGCAGCGCGGGGCTATTCGACACCGCGACCGAACGGCGCATCACGGCGCTGCTCGCGAGCATGAGTCTCGAAGAGAAGGTCGGGCAGGTGGTACAGGCCGACATCGGCGCGATCGAGCCGGACGACCTGCGCCGCTTCGCGCTCGGCTCGGTGCTCGCGGGGGGCGACTCCGGGGTGCATCGCGACGACCGGGCGCCGTCACCGGAATGGCTCGGGCTCATGCGCGAGTTTCATGCGGTCGCGGTCGAGCAGCGGCCGGGCCACGTGCCGATTCCGCTGCTGATCGGCATCGACGCCGTGCACGGCCACAACAACATGATCGGCTCGGTGATATTCCCGCACAACATCGGGCTCGGTGCGGCGCACGACCCGGAGCTCGTGCGGCGAATCGGCAGCGCGACCGCGGCGATGGTCGCGGCGACCGGCATCGACTGGACTTTCGCGCCGACACTGGCGGCGCCCCACGACGTGCGCTGGGGCCGTACCTACGAAGGCTATGCCGCGGATCCGGCGCTGGTGCGGCAGTACGCGCAGGCGATGGTCGAGGGCCTGCAGGGAGCCCCGGGGCTCGCCCACCCGCTGCAGGCCGGTCACATCGCCGCGACCGCCAAGCACTTCCTCGGCGACGGCGCGACCCTCTACGGCGAGGACGAGGGCGACAGCGAGCTCAGCGAGGCGGACCTGGTCCGCGACCACGCGCAGGGCTACGTCGGCGCGATCCGCGCGGGTGTCATGACGGTGATGGCTTCGTTCTCGAGCTGGAACGGCCAGAAAATGCACGGCAACCGCGCCTTGCTGACGACGGTGCTGAAGGGGCGCATGGGCTTCGATGGCTTCGTGATCGGCGACTGGAACGGGCATGCACAGGTGCCGGGCTGCAGCAAGGAGCGCTGCCCGGCCGCGATCAACGCAGGCCTCGACATGTACATGGCGCCGCAGTCGTACCAGGCGCTGTACCGGAACCTGATCGAGGAGGTACGCACCGGCGAGGTCCCGGCCGCGCGCCTCGACGATGCCGTGCGCCGCATCCTGCGCGTCAAGTTCCGGCTGGGCCTCTTTGAGACCGACCGTCCGTTCGAGGGGCGGCTCGAGCTCCTCAGGTCCGACGAGCAGCGCGCGCTCGGCCGCGAGGCCGTCCGCAAATCGCTCGTGCTCCTCAAGAACGACGGCGTGCTGCCCATCCGTGGCAGCGCGCGCGTCGTGGTTTCGGGGCCGCAGGCCGGCGACTTCAGCGCCCAGCTCGGTGGCTGGACGGTGAGCTGGCAGGGTGCGGACACGCGGCGCTCGGACTTTCCGAATGCCGAGAGCGTCGCCCGCGGAATCCGGCGCGCCGTCGTCGCGCAGGGCGGCGCGATCATCGATCCGACCGATGACCTCGACACGCTGAAGCCGGACGTTGCGGTCATCATCTTCGGCGAGAAGCCCTATGCCGAGATGCTGGGCGACATCAAGCTGCCGCTCTTCAACAATCGGGCGGGACTGCGGGAGATGGAGCTCTTCCGGCGGCACGGCATTCCGGTGGTCGCCGTGTTCCTGTCCGGCCGCCCGCTGTGGGTCAGCCAGGAGATCAATGCCAGCAATGCCTTCGTCGCCGCCTGGCTGCCCGGCACCGAGGGCGGCGGGATCGCGGACATCCTCGTCGGCGATGCCAATGGCAAGCCGCGCTTCGACTTCACCGGCTCGCTGCCGTATCCGTGGCCGCGTGCCGCGACGCTGCCGCCGTATCAACAGCCGACCGATGCCCGCGAGGCCGCGTTCCCGGCCGGTTACGGCCTCAGCTACGCGCACGGCGGCGCGACGCCGCCGCTCAGCGAGGCGCTCGACGGGCGTTGAACGCGCCGGTCAGGGAACGAGGCGCGAGGCGCGCCGTCAGTCCGCAGACCACCGACCCCCGAGCGCGCGCCGCGGCGCTAGCCTGGTGCGGGCGGTGCGCCGGCCGCGCTCAGTCGCCGTGCGAGCCGAAAGAGCGGCCAGCCGGTCAGCAGGATGACGATGCCGGCGAGCGCGAGCACGGGTTCGGTGACGAGCACGCGGCAGGCGACACCGACGAGGCACAGGAAGTAGAGGGCCGGCAGCAGCGGATAGCCCGGCATCGAGAAGCCGCCGTCGCCCTGGTGCCGGCGCCGCAGGACGAACAGCGTCGAGGCCACGACCGCGAGCGTCAGCGCATCGGTGAACATCACGTAGTTGAGGAGTTTCTCGAACGAGCCGAGCAGCAGCGCCGGCAGCAGCATCGTGGCGCCGAAGAAGAGGAGGCCGACATGCTGCACCTGGGTCTTCGGGTCGACCCGCAGGAAGGCGCGTGGCAGCGCGCCGTCCTCGGCCATCGCGTAGAAGCTGCGCGGCATCTGCAGGATCGTCGCGTTCACGAAGCCGGCCGCCGACAGGAACACCGCGAGCGACACGAGCGCCTCGCCGTAGGACCCGACCGTCGCACGCGCGAGCGCGGCGACCACCAGCGTCGAGGCGGCGACGCCCGCGGTGCCGAGGACCTGCTGGTAGGCGAGGTTGAGGAGGAGGTACAGGCCGACGACCGTCAGCATGCCGGCGGTGATCGCAAGCGGGAAGCGGCGCCTGGCGTCGCGCAGGTCGGCGCCGAGATTCATGGTCATCTGGTAGCCGCCGTAGGCATAGAAGCAGGGCACGAGCGCCGACGCGAAGCGCGGCAGCCAGGGCGAGTGCGCGAGCGGCGCGGCAGCCGCGGCGCGCGGCGCGAGCACGAGCGCGGCGGTCGCAAGCCCGATCATCATCCCGATCTTGATGACCGACAGCCAGTTCTGCGTCCGCGACCCCGAGCGGATGCCGCGGTAGTTGAGGAGCAGGAGGACCAGCATCGTCGCGCAGGCGAGGGTTTCGGCGGCGACCGGCGTCTGCAGCGCCCGCGGCAGCAGCACCGGCATCAGGTAGTCGGCGCCGATGAACGCGACGCCCGCGGCGCTCGCGCCCTGCATGAGCGCCTGCGCCCAGTTCAGCATGAAAGCGAACGTCGGGTGGTAGCAGTCGGCGACCACGCGGTAGTAGCCGCCCGCGCGCGGGTGGCGCGAGCCGATCTCGGCGTAGGTCAGCGCGCCCATGAGGCTCACGAGCCCGGCGACGATCCACGCGGCGAAGAACGAGGTGGTGTCCTCGGCAGCCGATGCGACGATGGACGGCGTGCGGAAGATTCCGATGCCGACGACGAGGCTGAACACGATCATCGCGATGTCGAAGGTCGACAGTCGCGCCTCGATCCGCGCGCCGTCAGCCGGCACCCAGCGCCTCCCCGAGCAGCCGCGCGAGCGCCCGGTATTCGTCGATCCGGTTGTAGAGCTGGGCGGACACCCGCACGAGCGGCAGCGGATTTGGGTAGAGCCAGGTGCGAATGCCGCGGTCGCGGCACCAGCGGCCGAGGGCGTCGCAGTCGAGCCCGGCCGCGACCGAGCCTGGCGCCGGACGCGGCAGCGGCACCGAGGCGATCGAGCCGACCATGTCCGCCGGGCACGGGCTCTCGGCCGCAAACGCCTCGAGCAGCACCGCGCGCGCCTCGAGCGCGAGGGCGCGATTGCGGGCCATGACCTCGGGCCAGCCGCCCGGCACGAGGCTGTCCATGTGGCGGAGAGTGTCCGGGATGCAGAGCCACGCGGTCGGGTCGCAGGTGCCGGTCCAGTCGAACTCGGCCTGGAAGCCCGACGGGTAGCCGTGGCTGATCGTCGACGGGTGCAGGCCACCCTGGCGGTCGCGGCGCACGTGCAGGAATGCAGCGCCCTTGGGCGCGCACAGCCATTTGTGGGCGTTGCCCGTGTAGTAGGCGGCGCCGAGCGCATCGAGCGCGAGCGGCACCATGCCCGGCGCGTGGGCGCCGTCGACCAGTGAGTCGATGCCACGCCGCTCGAGCTCGGCGACCAGCGTCGCGATCGGCAGCACGAGCGCGGTCGGGCTCGTGACGTGGTCGAGGAGCGCGATTCGCGTGCGCGGTGAGGCCGCGGCGAGGACCGGCGCGACGACGTCGTCGGCCGAGCGTACCGGGAAGGGCAGATCGGCGACCACGGCGCGGGCACCGGTTCTGCTGCAGACGTAGTCGACGGTCTTGCGGCAGGCGGCGTAGGTGTGGCTGGTCGCGAGGATCTCGTCGCCCGGCCGGAACTCGAGCGAGCGGAGAAGCGCGTTGACCCCGCCGGTGGCATTGGTGACGAACGCGAGGTCGCGCGGATCGGCTGACAGGAACTCCGCGAGCACGACGCGCGCCGCGTGCAGGCGCTCGGGCAGGCGTATCGCGAGGAACTCGACCGGATCGCTCTCGAGTTCGCGCCTGAGCTCCGTCTGCCGTTCGAGCACGGCGCGCGGGCAGGCGCCGAAGGAGCCGTGGTTCAGATAGCTGACCGACGGGTCGAGGCACCAGAACGATGAAAAATCCTGTGGCACTGCCCGGGCGATGCTAGCACGGGCCAGCCGGCGGCCGCGGCGCCGCGGACCGGCCGCGGCCCGCGCTCAGAGGTACTCGTCTCTGAGGAAGTACCAGCGGTAGAGGAGCGCCTGGCCGAGGCGGCGGAATGCCGCGAGCGGGTGACCGGGAAGCGGCGAGTCGTAGATCGGCAGGCGCGGCACGTCGGCACCGCGGCCGGCGACCAGCTGCGCGAGTCGCCGGCCGGCGTGTGCCGAGGAGGCGACGCCGTTGCCACCGTAGCCGAGCGAGTAGAACACGCCCTGGCCGGGATCCGGCTGCACGATCCGCGGCATCAGGTCGTGGCTCACGTCCACCCATCCCCACCACGAGTAGTCGATGTCGATGCCGTTGAGCGCGGGAAACTTGCGGTGCAGTCCGCGCAGCAGCACCTCGAGGTGGCGGCGGGCGGCGGCATCACGACCGGTGATCGAGCTGCGGCTGCCGATCTGCACGCGCTTGTCGGGCAGGAGCCGGTAGTAGTAGCGGAGCGTGCGCGTGTCGGTGATGACCTCGTGCGTCCTGAACTGCGTCGCCTCGAGCTCGGCGGACGTCAGCGGGCGGGTCACGATGGAATTCGAGAGCACGGGCAGGTAGCGATCGGCGAGCCACGGCGAGAGCGTCTGCGTCGTGTAGCCGCCGGTCGCGATGGCGACGCGCCGCGCGCGGACGGTGCCGCCGGGCGTCCGCAGGTATTGCTGGCCGTCGCGCGAGCTCCAGCCGATGACCGGCGTGCCGGTGTGGATCCGGGCGCCCTGCGCGCGCGCGAGTCGCGCGTAGCCGTAGGCCAGCTTGAGCGGATGGACGCCGATCCCGTGCGGTTCGTGCAGCGCGCCGCAGGAATCGCGGTCGTCGACGTACTGCTCCCGGACCTCCCCGGCCGACAGCATGCGGACGTCGTAGCCGAACACCTCGCGCATGGTGGCGGCCTCCGCCTCGAGGAAGGCGAGCTTCTTCGGCCGGTGCGCGATGTACAGGTGGCCGCCGTCCTGCGCCTCGCACGGGATGCGCGCGACGAGGCTGCGGAAGCATTCGAAGCCCTCGCGGATCTCGCGGTCGAGGGCGAGCGCCACGTCCCGGCCCCAGCGCGCGAGCCACTGCGAGCGGTAGAGCCTGCCGGAATTGCACTGACCCTGGCCGCCGTTCCTGCTGGTGCAGCCCCAGGCGAGTTGGTTGGCCTCGAGCACCGTCGCGCGGATGCCGTGCTCCTCGGCGAGAAAGAGGGCCGCGGCGAGCCCGGTGAAGCCGGAGCCGATGATCGCCACGTCGACGTCGGTGTCGGCCGTGATCGGACCGTCGTCGGCGGGCGCCGCGCCAGCGGTCGCCGCCCAGTAGGTGGGGGCGTACGCGCGGTTGCGACCG
>Ga0181519_10004086_pt1 | contig 11877 bp, 7 predicted proteins | sample PEATcosm2014_Bin_26_FD_121102 | JGI IMG/M metagenome (GOLD analysis project Ga0181519, IMG submission 121102) | Peatland microbial communities from MTU Mesocosm Facility, Houghton, MI, USA - PEATcosm2014_Bin02_10_metaG | ecosystem: Environmental > Terrestrial > Soil > Wetlands > Peat | place... | reverse complement strand
TTGTCCTTGGTGATCTTGCGAGCCGGGATGTTGAGGAAGCCGCCAGCCGGCAGGTCTTCGTCCTTCTTCCGCGCCAAGGCCGCCAAGACGCGCACCGAGTCGTAGCCGTAGCGGTAGGGATTCTGCACGATCGTGCCGTAGACTTCTCCTTTCTCGATGCCGGCCAAGGTGTCGTTCTCTTCGTCGAAACTGACGACCTTGATCTGCCCCAGCTTGCCGGCCTCGCGTACCGCCTCAAGGCACTTCGGCGCGTTGTAGGAAAACAGCCCGACCATGCACTTCAGGTTCGCGTGCCGGGCGATCGCGTCCTGGGCAAGGCTCTTGGCTTTGCCGAAGTCGAACTGATCGGTGCGCGTGTCGAGCACCGTATAGCGGTCCCCTTTGGACTCACTGCCGGGAGCGTCGAAGCGGGTCGCGTCGGGCGAGCGGTCGAGCAGCTCGTCGATCACCCCCTGGCGCCGCTGGCGGGCGTTGAGCTGTTCGAGCCGGCCGACGAAGATCATCACTTCGCCGCCATCGGGAACCGCCTCCTTGACCAACTGTCCGCACAGCCGGCCGGCCGCGTAGTTGTCGGTGCCGACATAGCACCGCCGCTTGCTCAGCGGGGCATCGGAGTCTTGCGTGATCAGGATCGAGTTGGCGGCGATCTCGTTCAGCAGATCGGTCTGATTGTCAGGGTCGATCGGGCTGATGGCGATCCCGTCGATCCCCTGGGTGAGCAGCTCTTCGACCATTCGCTTCTGATCGCCGACGCCTTTGGGCGGCATGCGGACTTCGACGTTGACGTCGGAATCCTTGCCGGCGGCTTCGGCCCCTTTGGCCGCCACGACCCAAAAGGCCGCGATCCCGTTGGTCACGTAGCCCACGGTCGGACGCTTATCCGACGCGGCTGGCGTTTTGTCCGAAGCGTCCGGCGTGCAGCCAAACGCGAGGCAGAATCCGACCGTCAGAAGCGATGCGACGAAACGCTGCACGAGCAGGTACTCCGAAACGAAAGTGAGAGATCGAATCTGCCCGATGCGGCCGTCGACAGGTCAGCCGGCCTGCGTCATACCGCCGTTGACCGAGAGGCTTTGCCCGGTGACGAACCCGGCTCCTTCGCTGACCAGATAGGCCGCGGCCTCGGCCACGTCGTCGGGCGTGCCCCAGCGACCGGCCGGAATTCGCGAGAAGTAGGCATCTTTCATTTCGGCCGGATCCTTCTCATGACGCTCGACGGGAATCCAGCCAGGGGCGATCATGTTCACGGTGATGCCGAAGGGGGCCAGCTCGCGGGCCATGCTGCGCGAGAAGCCGACCTGCCCGCCTTTGGCCGCCACATAAGCGCTGAACGGGGCGACGCCCAACTGGAAGACTTCGCTGGTGATGTTCACGATCCGGCCCCAGCGCTGCTGTTTCATGTGCGGCAGGCAGGCCCGCGTCAGCAGGTAGGGGCTCTTGATGAAGAAATCGATCATCGACTGGTAGAACTCCCAGCCATACTCTTCGATCGGTTTGAGCGGCTGGTCGGGCGTCGCGTTGACGACGAGCACATCGACCGGCCCCAGCTTCTCGCTCACCTGGGCGACCATCTGCTTGACGCCCGCTTCGTCCGAAGCATCGGCCTTGACCAGCATGCCTTGGCCGCCGGCCGAGCGGAACTCGTCGAACGTGCGCTCCGCGCGCTCGGTGTTGTTGAAGTAGTTGAGGCCCACGCGCATCCCGCGCCGGCCAAGGTTCAAGGCGATTGCCTTGCCCAGGCCCGTCGAACTTCCGGTGACCAGGGCAACGCGTTGAGGAGCAGGCGACATAGGTTGCACTCGCAGGGTGTCAGTAGGCTATGGGTGCGTGGCTAGCAGTCGATTCGAGACGGGTATTGTAGCAAAGGGGCGCGGCACTCGACGGGGCATTTCGGGCGTTCACGTCGCCGTCCCGCTCATGTCGGCTATCAGTTCGCGAGCCACCCCTGCCAGCTCGTCGACGTCGGCTAGCGTCGCAGGGGAGTCGAATCCATGAGCAAGTCCGTTGCGCAGTTTCAAGCATCGTATCAGCCGGTCGTATTGAGATTGGCTTAACTCACCAGCCGAGTAGAGCTCTTTGATCAAGGCCGAAGGCGACTGCACGAGAAATGGCATCTGATGCGCCTCAGCGAACTTCCGGAGGATGGCCTCTCCGGCGCTCCAGACAAGCAGGTAGGCCGCATCGACATTCGTGAGGGTCGACGCTAAAGCCTGGCTTTGCTCCAGCCTTCGCGAGGCGGCATCGAGCGATAACGGCTCCGTCGCCGGAATGCCTGGAAAGGGCTCGTCCTCGGGCGCCACGACGATCGAAAACCGCCAGCCCGGTTCTTTGGCTACTCGCTCGGCGATCGGTTGCAGCTTCATGCCATGTGCGGCGCGCGTGCCGACCTTAACCTCGACGACGACCGACTCCGTCGGCCCAAACGCAATCAGGTCCGGCATGTAATCGCCAAGAAAAGCCGGGCGATCCGAACCTTGGGGCTGCTCGACGACGCGGTAGCCTTTCGCACGATAACTTTCAGCGGCGCGCTGGATGGCTTCCGCTTCGATATCCTTCGACATGGTCATGGTAACGCGTCCTGGGCCGGTGCATCCTCAACCCGCACATAGATGAACTCTTCGCTCCGATCGAAAGCCGCGGCGAGCGTGGAGCTGACCGCGTCGGACTGAACAACGTCCGCCAGGCATCGACGCCGAATCACGATGTCGGACACCACCGAATCGTCGTCGAACACGATACCCATGATCCCATCCAGAATCGGCTTCACGATATTATCTGCGTCCAATCGGACTTCGTCATACAAGTAGAACAGCAGGATGGCCGCTGTGGCCGCCGGCTGCGAGTGCTGGGCCGTCCAGGCACTGGAGGCGATCTGGTTGACGCGCTGCGTCCATTCATGAACACGGCTACGCCGCCGCGCCTGCTGCGATACGGGCCGACCCGGAATCACGAATTCGAAGGGTATCACGAACGCATTTGCCGCCTGCTCGGTCGCGATTCAGATCAGCTCGGTGTGCTTTCGAGCCTACCCGCAGAGGGCGTTCACCGCTAGTCGTGCCTCACGCCGGCGCCTCATCCCAGCCCGACAGTGCTCCCTCCAGCGCCGCGGCCACGGCCCCCAGCCGCTTGCTGCCGCGGGCCCGGATCACGCGGCAATCGGCCCAGTTCGGCGCCAGCGACCGCGCGGCCGATAGCTTCAATAGCCCGTCGAAGGCGTCGGCCCGGGCATCGAGCAACCGGCCGTAGATGAACAGCAGATGCGGGTTGAAGACGTTGAGCACCGCGGCCACGCCCACGGCCAGGTACTCGAGCACCAACTCCAGCTCCTGGTCGATCGCCAGCCGCCCCGTTGCGACAGCCGCCAGCAACTCGTCGATATTCCGTCGCTCGCCTGTCCGCTCGGCGACGAGCTTGGCCAAGGCCATGTCCGTGGCCACGGTTTCCAGGCAGCCGCGATTGCCGCAGCCGCAAGGGCGACCGTGAAGGTCGACGGTCACGTGCCCCAGTTCGCCTCCCAGCCCGCTATGGCCTTGCAGGAGCTGGCCGCCGTGCATCACGCCCAGGCCGAGCCCTTCGCTGATGTCGAGCATGGCGAAGTCGGCCACGCCGCGCGCCGCGCCGAAGACCTGCTCCGAGCGGCAAAGCGCGTGGCATTCTTGCAAGACGTTGACGTCGATCTGCAAGCGTTCGCGCAGGTCATCGCCCAGGTTGCGGCCGTCAAGCTGATGCAAGTTGGGCGAGACGATGCTCTCGCCGCGCCGCCGATTGATCAAACCCGGCACGCTCAGCCCCAGGCCCAAAACCGTCGTCTTATGCGCCTCCATCAACTCGCGAGCCGAGCGAACGCACGCAGCCAGCAGGGCTTCGTAGTTTTCGGGCGTGGCGAAGGTTCGAACATTCGCCGGCTCGATGTGCCCATCCAACCCGGCCGAGACCAGTTCGCAGCTCGTCGGCCCGACGACCAGCCCCAAGACCGAGACCTTGGTGCGTGACAGCCGCACGAGCTTGCCCGGCCGGCCGACGCAGTTGCCCCGCGGTTCGACCTCTTCCAGCCAGTGGGCCTGGATCAACGAAGACACGGCCCGAGTCACGGTTGGCCCACTGATTCCGGTTTGCCGCGTGATGTCGGCGCGGGATAATGGGCCGTGAGCCTGGACCGCGGCCAGCACCTGCCGCTCGTTGAGCTGCCGCAGGAGCGAGGGCTGAATCTTGGATTGGACGCGAGACATGGGAAATGATGAGTGATAAGTGATGAGTTGGCGGCAGGCAGGAGCCACCGCACTTCGAAAACCGGTTGCATTGTACCTAGGCGGGAATTATATTCAAACCTTTAGAAATTAAATCCTGGCGGGAGTTCGCCCCTGCCAGGGAAGTCCTGATTCCTAGCGGGAGTCCGCTCGATGGTCGATCGTTTGCAGTGCGCAGCATGGCTGATTGTCGGGGCTTGGCTCGCGGCATCGATCGCGAACACGACGCTCGCAGCCGAGCCGCCCAAGCTCGACAAGCACGCCGCCGAGGCCTTCTTCGAGACCAAGGTCCGCCCCCTGCTGGCCGAGCACTGCTACAAATGCCACGGCCCCGACCGGCATAAGGCAAACCTTCGGCTCGACTCGCTGCATGGCTTGCTCACCGGTGGCGACTCTGGGCCGGCGCTGGTGCCGGGCGATGCCGAACACAGCCTGCTGCTGCAAGCCGTGCGCTATGGCGACGACTTCGTCCAGATGCCGCCCACGCGCAAGCTACCCGACAAGCTCATCGCCGATCTGACGCAATGGGTCAAGCTCGGCGCTCCCTGGCCGGGTGCCGATCCGGCGGAAGCCCGCGCGGCCGAATCGAAGCCAAAGCGTCCCCAGGTCGAGATCACCGAAGAAGACCGCAACTACTGGTTCTTCCGCCCGATCAAGCGTCCGCCGACGCCGCAAGTAGCCGCCAAGGGCTGGACGCGCAGCCCGCTCGATGCGTTCATCGCCCAGCGGCTCGAAGCCAAGCAGGTTGCCGCGGTCGCCGAAGCCGACAAGCGAACGCTCATCCGCCGGGTCTACTTCGATCTGATCGGGCTGCCGCCTGCGCCGGAGAAGGTCGCGGCCTTTGTGGCCGATCGCTCGCCGGATGCCTATGACCGGCTGCTCGACGAGCTGCTCGCGCGGCCCGAGTACGGCGAGCGCTGGGGGCGTCACTGGCTCGATGTCGTCCGCTTTGCGCAGACCAACGGCTACGAGCGCGACGGCGAAAAGCCCTATGCCTGGCGCTATCGCGACTATGTCATCCAGGCGTTCAACGACGACAAACCCTACGACCGGTTCGTCGTCGAGCAACTGGCCGGCGACGAGCTGCCGGAAGTCACCAATGAATCGCTGATCGCTACCGGCTTCTATCGCCTCGGCCTGTGGGACGACGAGCCCGATGACGCTCGCCAAGCCGAGTTCGACGGGCTGGACGACGTGGTGGTCACGACCAGCGCGGCGTTCATGGGCGTGACGATGGGCTGTTGCCGCTGCCACGATCACGTCTTCGACCCGCTTCCGCAGACCGACTACTACCAGTTCTTGTCGTTCTTCCGCAACATCCGCACGTATCAGAACGCTAATTTCAGCGGCGACTCGGCCACGTACCTGGCGCTCGCCAATCCGCAGCACGCCGACCGCTGGTTTGCCGAGCGCAAGACCGCTGCCAAGCCGCTGGAAGAGAAGCTCAAGACCATCAAGAATCCCAAAGAGCGGCGCAAGCTGGAAGACGAGATCAAGAAGACGCTGGCCGCGGCGCCGCCGTTCGAATGGGCTCTGGGCGTGCGCGAGCGCGACGGCAAGCCGCCGGCCACGCACCTGCTGATCCGTGGCAATGCTGGAACGCCAGCCGCCGAAGTGACGCCGGCCTTTCTCGCGGTGCTCGGCGGTGAAACGCCGTCGATCGATTCTCCGCCAGCCACCGCCCACAGCAGTGGACGCCGCCTGGCCTTGGCCCGTTGGCTCACGCGAAGCGACAACCCACTGCTCGCGCGGGTGATGGTCAATCGCATTTGGCAGCATCACTTCGGCCGCGGGATCGTCAAGACGACCTCCGACTTCGGCCAAGGGGGCATCCCACCGACGCATCCCGAGTTGCTCGATTGGCTGGCCGCCGAGTTCATGGAGCATGGCTGGTCGATCAAGCACATGCACCGCGCGATCATGCGCTCGGCCACCTATCGCCTCTCGTCGCGAGCCGACGACAAGGCAGGCTTGGCCGCCGATCCTGACAACGACTTGTATTGGCATCAGAACCTGCGGCGGCTAGAAGCCGAAGCGATTCGCGACACCGTGCTGAACGTGGCCGGCGACCTGAACACCGAGCGCGGCGGCCGTGGCTTCTTCCCACATCTGGCAGGCGAGGTGCTCGCCGGAGCTTCGAAGCCTGGCCTCGGCTGGGAGATCACGCCCGTTGCAGAGCAGCAGCGCCGTAGCGTCTATGCCTTCGTCAAGCGTTCGATGCTCCCGCCGATGCTCGAGCTGTTCGACTACAGCAACACGGCGCAGCCGCTCGGCGAGCGGCAAGTGACGACCGTGGCCCCGCAGTCGCTGTTGTTGCTCAACGATGATTTCATGCAAGAGCAAGCCGCGGCGTTTGCCGACCGACTGGTGCGCGAAGTCGGGCACGATTCGCTGGCCTGCGTTCGCCGGGCCTACGAGCTGGCCTTCGACCGCTCGCCCACTGCCAAGGAGATGCAACTGGCGCTCGACTACCAGCGCCGCCAGGCTTCGGCCTTTGCGGCGGTCGAAGAGCGGCTGACCTTCCGCACCGATGTGCCCGACTCGCTCCACGAAGGCTACCTGCGGCGGCTGCAACCGACCGACTACGTGCAAGGCCCAACCGCCGGCTGGACCTATTATCCCGGCCTGTGGAAAGGTGGCTATGAAGGCATCAAGAGCGTCGACGCGCAGCGCGGCCCATTCGCCCTGTGGGCCGGTCCCACGGTGCGCGACGGCACACTCGAAGGCCGCGTCATGCTGCACAACGCCTCGGAGCTGGGCAGCCTGATCTTCCGCGCCACGGCCGAGGGAGACGTCTTCCGCGGCTATGAAGTCCTGTTCGACCCGCGCGAACAGACTATTTCGCTGCGGCGGCACGGCGCCGATGTCGTGCTGCTGGCCGAAGCCGAGGCCAAGGTTCCGACCAGCGTCTTGCTGCCGATCAAGATCGAGTTCGCCGGCCCGCGCGTTCGCGTCTGGTTGAACGGCCAGACGCCGCTGCTCGACATCACCGATCCGCAGCCGCTAGGCGACGCGGGGCGACTCGGGGCTCGCACCTGGGGCGCAGCACTCAGCCTCGATCAGATGCACGTCCGCTCGGGCGACACCGAGCTGAACCTCGCGCGAACACCGCTCGAGCCGCTTGATGCCGACACCGATCGCCCCCTGGCCGGCTGGCAATACTTCGGCGGACGTTGGGCCACCACGGCCGATGGCGGCTACGCCGTGAAGCCCGAGCCAGGCGCGAAGATCGTCTGGAATACGCCCGCCTGGGCCGATGGCGTGGTCGAGGCCGAGGTGCGACTCGACAGTGCCGGCGGCGATGCGGGCTTGCTATTGCGCGTCAATCAGCCGACCGACGGTGTCGATTCGCTGGTGGCCTACAACATCAACCTCAAGCCGAACCTGCTGCGGTTGGGCAAGCACGAGAACAACTGGCGCGCCATCGCCACAGCACCCTTGAAGCTCGAACTCGGCAAGTGGAACAAGCTGCGCGTGCAGCTCGACGCCGGGCGGATTCGCATCACGATCGGCGACGCGACCAAGCCGCAGATCGACTTCGTCGATGCCAGCCCGCTGGCGCCCGGTCGGGTCGGCTTCCGCACGTTCAACGCTCAGAGCGCCTTGCGGAAGCTGAGCGTCACGAGTGGCTCGCAGCACTGGCAAGCCGACTTCGCGGCCTTGGTTCCGCGCCCACCACGAACCAAGGTGGCCGATGGCCAACCGCGGTCCGATCCCGAGCGCCGGGCACTGGAATCGTTTTGCCTTCTGATCTTCAACCTGAACGAACTGATCTACGTCGATTGAAGGAGCTACCGGACAAAACGGGGACTGGGTCCAGCCGCAGCCGGTGCCTGTCCCCCTTTTGTCCGGACCCTCCAAGTATCGGCAGGAGCCTCGAGACCATGAACGGCAAGAATCAATTCTGCGGTCGCACGCGGCGCGAATTCCTCTGGCAAGTAGGAGCCGGATTCGGCGGGGTGGCGCTGTCGGCCATGCTTCAGCAAGAGGGCTTCTTCGCTCGCCAGGCCCTCGGGGCGACGACCGGCGCGTCGTCCAATCCGATGGCAGCCAAGCCGCCCCACTTTCCCACCAAGGCCAAGAGCTGCATCTTCCTGTTCATGTACGGCGGTCCGTCGCAAATGGATACGTTCGACTATAAGCCCGAGCTGCAGAAGCGCGACGGCCAAACGGTCGACCTGGAGATCCGCCGCCGCGAGGTGCGCCCTTCGAAGCTGCTGGCCAGCAAACGCAAGTTCGCCAAACACGGCGAGTCGGGCCAATGGTGCTCCGACGCGCTTCCGCATCTGGCCGAACACATGGACAAGCTGGCCGTCATCAAGTCGCTGTATGCCGACTCATTCGTCCACGGCTCGGCCATGCTGCAAATGAACAGCGGCCGGCTGATCCAGGGGCACCCGTCCATCGGCTCGTGGCTCGGCTACGGGCTGGGGAGCGAGAGCCAGAACCTGCCGGGCTACGTCGTGATGCTCGACCCGCGCGGCGGCCCGATCAGCGGCGCCGTCAATTGGTCGGCCGGTTACATGCCCGCCGTCTATCAAGGGACCGTGTTCCGATCGAGTGGCCAGCCGATTTTGAACCTGGCTTCCGGCTCCGACTTGCCGCCCGAGATGCAGCATGACCAGATCGCCACGGCCGCGGCGCTCAATGCCGAACACATGTCCGAGCGGCCCGGCTACAGCGAGCTGGACGCGCGGATCAGGGCCTACGAGCTGGCGTTCCAGCTTCAGACCACGGCGCCCGAAGCGCTCGACCTGGGCAGCGAGAGCGAACAAACCAAGGAACTGTACGGCCTCAACGACCCGGTGCCCGACCATCCGCTGTCGGTCGGCCCCGCACCTTTTGCCCGGCAATGCCTGATCGCCCGGCGGCTCGTCGAGCGGGGCGTGCGGTTCATCCAGATCTACCACGGCGGGGGCCATCAGCAGCAAAACTGGGACGCCCATCATGGCGTCGAAGAGAACCTCAAGATCCACTGCCCGGAGATCGATCGGCCCATCGCCGGACTGCTCACCGACCTGAAGCAGCGCGGACTGCTCGACGAAACGCTCGTCGTCTGGGGTGGCGAGTTCGGCCGCCAGCCGGTCGTCCAGGGGGCCGGAGACGGCCGAGACCACAACCCCAAGGGCTTCACCTACTGGCTGGCCGGGGCGGGCGTGAAGGCGGGTACCAGCTACGGGGCCACCGACGAACTCGGGCACGAGGCGGTCGAAAACCGTCATCACGTCCGCGATCTGCACGCCACGATCCTGCACCTCATGGGCCTCGATTCCCAGAAGCTCAGCTACTTCTACAACGGTCTCGATCAGAAACTCGTGGGTGTCGTGGAGCCGGAGCTGATCCGCGGCGTGCTGGCCTGATACCCGCCACCCTCAACGGAATCGTACACCTCCAGGACGGGGCAAGGGAGCACCGGCATCACGACAAAGAGGCTACGAACAGAAGGTCGCAAAGATCGCAAAGGAAGACAGGAAAACAGACGGAGTGGCCGCAGATCTAAGCGATTGAACGCAGATGAAGCGACATCGTGAACGATCGCAAAGCCTCCCTGTTGAGATTCTTTCTTCGCGTCCTTCGCGAACTTCTGTTCAACGTCCGCTGATTTCCCGGCTGCGAGAGTCGCGAACCGTTTTTTAGACCCTTTCGCAGGCTTTCGCCGCCCTGCGGATCGAGTATCCTGAGAGCGGGGGGAAGAAGGAATCGGCCCGAAACCGTGTGGAGGACCTTGCCATGATCGATGCGATTGCGTCAGCGCTGGGCGAAAAAGCCAACTATTACCTGAGCTTCGACAAGCCGAAGATCTCGAAGGAGCGGCTGCACCTGCCGGGACCCGACTTCGTCGATCGGATCTTCACCCCCAGCGATCGCAACAATCGCGTGCTGGGCAACCTCCAGCGGATGTTCACGCACGGCCGCATGGGCGGCTCCGGCTATCTGTCGATCCTGCCAGTCGACCAGGGCGTCGAACATTCGGCCGGCGCCAGCTTCGCCAAAAACCCTGAGTACTTCGACCCCGACAACATCGTGCGTCTGGCCGTCGAAGGCGGGTGCAACGCCGTCTGTTCGACCTATGGCGTGCTCGGGATGGTCGCGCGCCGTTGGGCCCACAAGATCCCGTTCCTGGTGAAGATCAACCACAACGAGCTGCTCACTTATCCCAACAAGTTCGACGAGATCTTGTTCGGCACGCTTCGCGAAGCGGCCGACATGGGCGTGGCCGCCGTCGGCGCGACGATCTACTTCGGCTCCGAAGAAAGCGGCCGGCAGATCGTCGAGATCTCGAAAGCCTTCGCCATGGCCCACGAGCTGGGCCTGGCCACGGTGCTCTGGTGCTACCTGCGCAACAACGCCTTCAAGACTCCGAGCAAAGACTATCACGTCGCAGCCGATCTGACCGGTCAGGCCAACCACCTCGGCTGCACGATCCAGGCCGACATCATCAAGCAGAAGCTGCCCGAGAACAACGGCGGCTTCAAAGCCCTGAACACCGGCTCTTCGAGCTACGGCAAGCTCGACGAGCGGATCTACACCGAGCTGTCGAGCGATCATCCGATCGATCTCTGCCGCTACCAGGTGGCGAATTGCTACATGGGGCGGGCCGGGCTGATCAACAGCGGCGGCGCCTCGGGCGCGCACGACATGGCCGAGGCCATCACCACGGCCGTGATCAACAAACGCGCCGGCGGCATGGGACTGATCTCGGGTCGCAAGGCCTTCCAGCGCCCGATGCCCGAAGGTGCCAAGCTGCTGCACGCCATCCAGGATGTCTACCTGGCCAAAGAAGTGACCATCGCCTGAGAGACCGGCGCGGCGCGCGCCGCGCATTGCCAACCCCCACGCACGCGGCCGCCAGCCGAACCTTCGCTCGCATGTCCTCGCCCGACGCTTGTCCTTTGTTGGAAGTCCGCGGCGCGAGCAAGCGGTTCGGCGGCGCTGCTGCGCTTGAGGGCGTTGACCTGTCGCTCGGGCGGGGCGAAGTGCTCGCCCTGCTCGGCGAGAACGGCGCGGGTAAGAGCACACTCATGAAGATCCTGGCCGGGGTCGAACGACTCGACTCCGGTCAGATCTTCCTGGATGGCCAGCCGGTCGAGATCGGTTCGGTTCCCCGCGCGCTCGAGCAGGGGATCGTGCTGATCCACCAGGAACTGAACCTGGCCGACAATCTCGATGCCGGCTCGAACGTCTTCCTGGGGCGCGAGCCGCGCCGCTGGGGTTTCGTCGATCGCGCCCGAATCGCCACGGAGGCGATCCGCTGGCTGCATGAAGTCGGTCTCGAAATCTCTCCCAACACGCTCGTCAGCTCGCTCTCCATCGGCCAGCAGCAGCTCGTCGAGATCGCCAAGGCGATCAGTGCCAAGGCCCGTGTGCTGATCATGGACGAGCCGACGTCGAGCCTCTCGCAGCACGAGACCGAAACGCTGTTCCGCGTGGTCCGCGAACTGCGCTCCCGCGGCGTGAGCATCATCTACATCAGCCATCGGCTGGGCGAAGTGCGCGAGCTGGCCGACCGAGTGGTCGTGCTGCGTGACGGCCGCAATGCTGGCCAGCTTGCTCGACATGAGATCGAGCACGATCGCATGATCCAGCTCATGGTCGGCCGCGAGATCTCGAGCTTCTACCAGCACGAACC
>Ga0181519_10004082_pt1 | contig 11882 bp, 9 predicted proteins | sample PEATcosm2014_Bin_26_FD_121102 | JGI IMG/M metagenome (GOLD analysis project Ga0181519, IMG submission 121102) | Peatland microbial communities from MTU Mesocosm Facility, Houghton, MI, USA - PEATcosm2014_Bin02_10_metaG | ecosystem: Environmental > Terrestrial > Soil > Wetlands > Peat | place... | reverse complement strand
CGCGCCGCCCAGGCCAAGTCCGCGCTGCCCGAAATCCAGTTTCAGATCGAACGGTTCATCCCGCCCGCGGTCTCGGTGGAAAACGTCCGCGTGCGCTTCCCGCCGGTCTACACGACCTTTGCGACGTTCACCCTGACGCGCACTCCCACCCCGGAAGACCAGGCGACGCTCGCGCAGGCGCTGGCGACGGTCGAGGCCAGCTATCCGTTCACCCCCAGCGGCGTCTTTTTGTGCCTCGCCTACGGCGTGCCCTACTTCGAACGGCTCCCGGGCGGGATGGCCGGCCCGCTCGTCTCCGCCCACATGCCGAGGCTCACGGGGGAACCGTCGGGCTATCCGCTCGAAGAGGCGGTGCCGGGGCCGACCGACGTCTCGCCGCAGAATCCCGGCATCACCAAGGAGCGCTTCGAAATCCCCGTCCAGATCGAGTCCAACGACCTGCTCCTGACGCTCCGCAGCGACTCCACGGCGGTGATCGACGATGTGCTCAGCTGGCTCTCCGGCGCAAGCTCGACGCTCGCCTCCAAGAACGTCGGCGAGTCCGGGCTCGGAGGCCTGCTCACTGCGACCTCGCGCCGGCTGATGTTCACCCAGCGGGGCCTGCCGCGCAAGCTCGCCGAAGAACAGGCGTTGCCCTACGCGGAAACGATCAACCCCGAGTCGCCGATGTGGATGGGATTCTCCTCCCAGCAGGTCGCCACGACCGGCAAGCCGCCGATCACCACCTTCCTCGGCAGCCCCTCCGCCAAGCTCACCAGCGCGCGCCGCGGCGACTACTTCGACCACGGCTCGATCGTTCACCTCTCACACGCGATCCAGGACCTCGAGCAGTTCTACGAAGCACCCGGCGAAACCTACTCCCGCCGTGTGGCGGCGATGTTCAGCGCCGAGCCGCTGCCCTCGGGGGGCAACCCCAACCAGTTCGCCAACGGCGGCGGGCCGGCGTTCCTGCCCGGCAAGTTCGTCGCGCCGGAGATGGCCGAATACGAAGCCAAGGAACCGGCCCACTTCGACGGCCAGCACCACCTCGGCCACACCACGGCGGTGCAGCGCTCGAGCAGGGCGGCCGACGGCTCGCCGATGCACATACGTGCCGATGGGCCGGGGTACGACAACCTCGACGTCCCCGACGGCTCCTCACAGCCGAAGCTGCACTTCAGCATCTTCGTGCCCACCGCCGCCTTCTTCGCGACCATGCGCCGCAGCCAGGCCTCGCTGGACCTCGCACAGAAGTACGGCGTGCCGATGCAGAACCTCGGCATCGAGCGCTTCCTGACAGCGACCCGGAGACAGAACTTCCTGGTCCCGCCGCGACGCAACCGGTCATTCCCGCTCGTCGAGCTGGCCTGATCACGGCGCGCGTCCCGGGCCCCGCACCCGGGCGCCAGATTGACCTGCCAGGAGCCGTGATGTAGACTGCCGCCTGGCTCAGAGCTGAAAACTGGGCCAGGGCAGTGCGCCTCGTTGGCGAGGCGGTATCGGGCTGTGCACGGAGGAGACCGCCGCAGATTGGGCCCGATGACCTCTCACCTAGGATCGCATGCTGCTGTTTAATCACTAGGGAGGGGGAGTATGAAGTCCATCCGACGTGCATCAAGGAGCATTCCGCGCGCGGCTACGGTGTTCGCGGTCGCGGCGCTGACGCTCGGCGCCACGGCGAGCGTCGCGAGTGCCGCGAAACCGGAAGTCATGATCGCCGGCCACAACACGCCGCCGGCCACCTACCCCAGCTACGTCCACTACTTCACGACGATCCAGGCCGCGGTCAACGCCGCCACACGGCCGCATGACTTCGTCCTGATCGAACCGGGGACCTATGAAGAAGAAGTCAAGGTCAGGCCCGCGAACGAGGGGATCTTCATCCGGGGGATGAACCGCAACTCGGTGCTCATCAACGGTGAAAACATCCACACCCCGGGTGGCGCAAACGGCATCGAAGTCCAGAAGACCAACAACGTCTGGATCGAAAACCTCACCGTTGCCAACTTCGAACGTGAAACGCTCGACGGCGGCGGCGGCAACGACATCTGGTGGAACGGCAGCTCGGGCGAAGAAAAGGTCGGCGCCCACGGCTGGTTCGGCAACTACCTGACCGCCTACGACACGGCCTTCAACGGCGGCTACGGCATCTTCACCTCGCACGAGAAGAAGGGCGAGTGGAACAACATCTACGCGTCCGGCTTCAACGACTCGGGCATCTACCTCGGTGCATGCCAGGAATGCGAAGCCGTGATCAACCACGCGACGATGGAATACAACGCGCTCGGCTACTCGGGCTCGAACTCCGGCGGGCAGCTGATCATCGAGAACAGCAAGTTCGACCACAACACCGCCGGCATCGCGCCGAACACCGAAAACCCGGGCGACGGCCCGCCGCCGCAGAACGGGGCGTGCAAGGAAGCCGAACCGGGCGTCAAACGCAAAGGCACACTGCACGGTGAAACGTCCAAGGGCCACGGCCCGTGGACCGGAAAACTGCCCGAGTTCAAATCGACGCACATCAACCACTGCATGATCATCGAGGACAACCAGATCAACGAAAACAACGATCTGGAACTCCCGGCCAACCACTCGGCCGCGGCGGCACCATGGGGCGCCGGCGTCGAGTTGCCGGGCGACTATGGCGATGAGGTGCTCAACAACGAAATCAAGGGCAACCCGAGCGCAGGCGTGCTTGCTTTCGAGTACCCGAACCCGTTCGAACCGAACGAAAACCTGGAATTCCCCCACGGAACGGTGATCTCACAGAACGCCGGTAACAAGGTCGAAGGCAACACGTTCGCGGACAACGGCTACCTGAGCGTCTCGCCCGAACAGCAGCAATACCTCGGCGACGTGTCGTTCGAGGGCGGGGTGTTCGGGACCAAGACGTCCACGGACAACTGCGTGAGCAACAACACGATGCCCGACGGCAGCTACCCGGCGGACATCGAAGGAAGGTGGGGCTGCCAGAACGAAACCACCCCGAACCCTGGTGGGGGCTTCGCCTACGTCTACTTCCTGCTGAAACTGCAGGAAGAATCAGTGCACCGGCCGGCTCCCAAAGCGGTCCCCGCGCCTCCGGCTCAGGAAACGATGCCGGAACCGTGCGAACACGTGCCGGCGAACCCGCTGTGCCCGTAAGGCAGTAGCCGGCGCTCCGGCGCATGGCGAGCTGACAGGCGACGCCGCTCCCTCGGGGGCGGCGTCGCCGCAGTCTCACCGAGCAGCGAGCAGCGAGCGGAACAGCGCCCCGCGCTCGGTGAAGTCCCGGTAGTCGTCGTAGCTCGGGGCGGCCGGGGAGAGCAGGAGGACCGCGCCGTCGGCGGCACGCTCGCGGGCGAGCCGCACACCGTCGGCGAGGTCGGCCGCCGCGAGCACTCGCTCCGGGGGCGCTCCGGCCGCGCGCAGCGACTCGAGCAGGCGCGGACCGGTGCTGCCGAGGCCGATCACGATCGCCTCCAGGGCGGTCAGACGACGAGCCAGCTCGCCATAGTCCTGGCCGCGGTCCTGGCCCCCGGCCAGGAGCACGATCGGGCGCCCCGGGAAGCTCGCGAGCGCCGCCAGCGTCGACTCGGGGGTCGTGGAGATGCTGTCATCGACCCACGTCAGACCGTCCTTTACGGCGACCGTCTGCAGGCGATGCTCGAGTCCCCGGAACCCGCTCAGCGAGCCCGGCAGGGGCGGCTCGGGGATGCCGGCCGCTTCCAGCGCCGCCAGCGCGCCGCAGAGGTTGAGCGCGTTGTGCTCGCCGGGCAGCGGCAGCTCCGCCGCGGGGATCCGAAGCTCTCCCCGCAGGGTGATGCCCTGCGCTGCGGCGTCCCAGCCCTCCGGCGTGCCGTAGAGGAGGCGTCCTGCCTGCACCGGGGTGGCGGCGAGCTCCGGCTGGCGCGCCGGCAGGACCGCGGTGCGCAGGCCGGGCAGCGCCAGGATCCGCAGCTTCTCGGCACGGTAGGCCTCCACCGAGCCGTGCCAGTCGGCGTGCTCGGGGTAGAGGTTCGTGAACAGGACGAGCTCGGGCCCGCTCGCCAGGTCGGCGATCTGGTAGCTGGAGAGCTCGAGCACGATCAGCGCGCCGGGATCGGCGTCGAGCAGGTCCAGGGCGGACACGCCGATGTTCCCTGCCAGCTCGGCCGCCACCCCCGCCTCCCGGGCGAGGTGGTGGGCCAGCGCGGCGGTCGTGGACTTCCCCTTGGTCCCCGTGACGACGATCACCCTCTCCGGGCCGTGCTCGGCGAGCCACAGCGACGTCGCCGTTGTCACCGGCACCCCGCGGGCGCTCAGCGCAAGCATCTCGGGACGGTGGATCGAGACCCCCGGCGAGCGCACGACCACGTCGCAACCGGCCAGCGCGGCCGGCCGCTCGGCCCCCAGGACGACCTCGAGGCCGGGGCTATCGAGCAGCGCGGCGAGGTCTCCCGGCGGCGGCTCGTCGAACGCGGCAACCGCGATCTCAGCCGCAGGCATCCGGCGGCTGAGCTGGCGGGCGAGCGAGGTTATCTCGCGGCCGGCCCCCCAGACGCCGATCCGGGCGCCGTCAAGCTCCGAGAACCGCACGGACGTCCTCGAGCAGCTGCGCGGGCACCTCATGATCCTCGCCCAGCGCGAGGACGGCTGTGGGTGCGCCGAACTGCGGCGGGAGCTCCGCGAGCACCTCCCGGGCCAGTCGCCTGACGACCGGGTGCCCGCGCCAGCGATCGTCCTCGGCCAGCAGACGCATCGCGGCAACGCTCTCCTGCTCCTCCCCGACGCACTCGAAGGGCTTGTGCCCGCCGCTGGCCGCGAGCAGGGCGAACCCCTCGTACTGCGCTTCGTCGGCCAGCAGGTCCGCGCCGAAGATCCCGCGCAGGTGGGCCGGCGAGCAGAACGGCGCGAGCGCCAGGAAGACGAACCGGCACTTCGGGCAGTCACAGCACCAGGATGCGCTGCGCAGGGCCGGGTCGATGCGGAAGATCGCGTTGCAGCTCGTGAACGCCGGGTGGTAGCGCTCCATCCCGGCGAAGGCCCTCGCGATCGCGAGCTCGGAGGCGGGGCGCAGGATCGAGAACTGGCGCACCGGCGCACCGGTCTCCGCGAGCGCCGCACTGAGCAGCCGCTCGGCGAGGAGGCCCTTGCTGAACTGATGGTTGATCTCGACGCCGTCCCAGCTCAGGTTGCCGGCCGAGGCGGAGCGCTCGTTGGCCATGGCGACCACGTCGAAGCCGTTCAGAGCCGCGCTGAGCAGGGCCACGCAGGTGACGATCGCGGTGATCGGGATGTGCCCGTTGAGCGCCCCGGCGCGGTTGCACTCGAACAGGCCGGGGTCGAGCTCACGCCGCGCCTGAAGGTGCTCGAGGCCGGCGACGGCGACCGTCCGGGAGATCGGCGGGGCGTTGCCGATCGAGAACAGGACGACCTCGGCGCCCGAGCGCCTGGCGATCTCGATCGCGACGGCCGAGTCCTTGCCCCCGCCGACGGGCACGAGGATGCGCTCGAGCTCCGCCGGAGCCGGGGACACGGCCGAGTGCTCGCCGCGGGGGAAGCGCGGCCGCGGGAGCGCCGCGAGGCGGTTCTCATATGCCAGCTCGCCGAGCCCCTCCGAGTAGAGCGCCTCGAGCAGTGCCGCCGCGGCCGGCCCGGGGAGCCCGGACTCGCAGCTGACCAGTGGCGGGAGGGCCGTCTTGAAGTAGCTGACGCCCGCGACCCAGTGCAACAGCGCCACCAGGCCGCCGACGCGCTCGCGCTCGGCCTCCGACAGCGGCCCCTTGACCGGCAGCGCGATCCGCTCGCTGAAGTGGAGCTGCTCATCGAGGGCGTAGTCGAGGCGCACGTGACCATCCGGGCCGAGCTCGCGGCCCAGGAAGCGGAAGCTCTCGAAGGCCCTGCGGTCGAACACGGCCGGTGAATGCTCGGCGGGAACTGCCATCGCCCCAGCGTAGACGCGCCGGAGGCCTCAGTCGTTCGCGGTGACAGCCTCGAGCAGCTCACCGAAGCGCTGCCGGGCCGCCTCGCGACGGGTCGGCAGGTGTTCGGAGGGAACACCGTCAGCGGGCGGTGCATAGCCCGCCAGGATGTGTCGGGCGACCGACTGGCGGTGGACCTCGTCGGGGCCGTCGTAGATCCGGGCGGCCCGTGCGAAGCGGTACATCTGCTCGAGCGGCAGGTCCGTCGAGTAGCCCAGCGAGCCGTGCAGCTGCAGCGCCCGGTCGACGACGTCGTGCAGGACCTTGGCGCCGAAGAACTTGATCAGCGCGACCTGGTCACGTGCGGCGCTGGCGCCCTGGGTGTCCATCGTCCAGGCTGCATGGAGCGTCATCAGACGCGCCGCCTGCATCTCCGCGGCGCTGTCGGCGATCCAGTTCTGGACCGTCTGCTTGTCGGCCAGGACCGAGCCGTGAGCATGGCGGTAGGTGGCCCGCTCGCACATCATGTCGAAGGCCCGGCGGGCGACACCCAGCCAGCGCATGCAGTGGTGGATGCGACCCGGCACGAGGCGGTGCTGGGCCATGATGAAGCCCTCGCCCTCACCGCCCAGCAGCGCGCCGGCGGGGAGCCTGGCGCCGTCGTAGAGGATTTCGGCGTGGCCGCCGTAGGCGCCGAACTCAGCCGAGGGATGCTCCATGGTCGGCACATCGCGCAGGATCTCGACCCCCGGGGTGTCTGTCGGGACGATGAACATCGAGGCGCGCTGGGAGGGCCGGGCATCTGGGTTGGTGACGGCCATGACGATCAGGAAATCCGCGATCGAGGCGTTCGAGGAGAACCACTTGCGGCCCGTGATGACCCAGTCGTCACCGTCGCGGACGGCCCGCGTCGCCAGCTGCGTCGGGTCCGAGCCGGGCGTGTGAGGCTCGGTCATGCTGAAGGCGCTGTGCAGGTCGCCGGCCAGCAGCGGGTGCAGCCAGCGGTCCTTCTGCTCCTCGGTGCCGGACAGCGCGAGGATCTCGGAGTTGCCCGAGTCCGGTGCGGCATTGCCGAAGGCCAGGGGGGCGATCGGTGAGCTGCCGAGGACCTCGTGCATCAGGCCCAGGCGCACCTGTCCCATCCCCTGCCCGCCCAGCTTGGGGGGCAGATGGGCGGCCCACAGGCCGCGCTCCTTGACCTGCTCCTGGAGCGGCTCCATGGCGCGCTTGAGGCCGTCGAGGCCGAGCTCGTGCCAGATCGTCTCCAACGGCCAGATCTCACGCTGGACCAGCTCGCGCATCCAGTCGAGCTGCTCCTGGAACTCCGGCTCGGTCGAGAAATCCCAGCTCATCTGTGCTCCCTTTCAGTCGCTCGCCCCGGTGAAGTCCGACAGAGCCTACGTGCTATCAACCAGTGGCGCCCGCAAAGCCAGCCAGAGGAGGATTGCGATGAACGAGACAGCGAGGATCATCGGCGGCGTCGACTTCGTCGGCCTCTCGACGCACGACCTCGAGGCAGGAGCCGCCTTCTACCGCGAGACGCTCGGCCTGCGCCAGTCGGTCTTCATGCCCGAGCGCAACTATGCGGAGTTCGAGACGGGCAACCTGACGCTGAGCCTGATCGACGGCGAGAAGATGGGCATCGGCCACCACCAGAACGCCAACGCGATCGCACTGCACGTCGAGGACGTCGCCGCGGCCCGAGCGGCGCTCGAGGCGAAGGGCGTCGTGTTCGGCGGTGAGACGTTCGACACGGGCGTCTGCCACATGGCCTTCTTCACCGATCCGGACGGCAACGCGCTGATGCTCCACCACCGCTACGCACCCAGGGCCACGGCGGGCTGAGGTGCCGGCCGCGGGGGCGCTGCAGGTGAGTCTGCTCCCCGGGGCGCGGGCGCTGCTGTCCGCCCATGCGCTCGAACTGCCCCAGCGCGACGACCTGTGCGGCGCCTTCTGTGGCGCGCTGGCGTTGCGGGCGGCGGGCATCGAGCTGGCCGGCGGGGAGCCCCTCGACCAGGACGCGGTCGCGCTCGCGGCCGGCAGCATCGTCTCGGAGGCCCGCGATCCCGGCACGCTCCCGGCGGGCGAAACGGGCCGGCGTGACTACCGTCTGGCGATTCCCGGGATCGCGGACCCCGACATCTCGGGTACGACCGCCGGAGGTGTCGTCGAGGCGATCGCCGAGCTCTCCGGCGGAGACCTCGTCCCGATCCCGCTGCGCGGGCCGTGGACGGCGGCGAGCCTGACGGGGATCTTCGACCTGGCCCTCGAGTCCGTCGCGCCGGTGACGCTGATCGCCAACCTCGCGACCCACCACCTGTGGGGCGGGCACCCGAGCGCTGTGCAACTGCTCGACCACCTCTATGACGGCAGCGAAGCGGGGCCGGGGCCCGACTGGGACGTGGGGCACTTCAGCTGCATCGTGGCCCGGGCGGACGGGCCGCGCGGGAGCCTCTACACGCTCGCCGACACCTACCCGGCGCTCGGCAACAACGGCGTCCACCTGCAACCGACGGGCCGTCTGGCCGCGGCGATCGACCGGCCCGACAAACCGTCCGGCGGGATCATCGCGGTCGTTGCCGCGAGCGAAGCCGCGCGGGTGCGCGCGGGCGCCGCCACACTGGGTCTGCACGAGGAGATCTGGGACAACGGCACGGTCAGCGGAGATGACGCTTGAGCGCGGCCGAACTGTCGGCGCTCGTCACCTGCGACCTCGGCGGGATCGTCCGCGGGCGCTCGGTCTTCACCGCCGAGCTCTCCGAGCATCTCGCGGCGGGGGTCGGCTGGGTTCCTGCAAATCACGCCCTCACCCCGCTCGGGGGACTGGCCGAGCCCAACCCGTTCGGGTCGGTCGGCGACCTGCGGCTGCTGCCCGATCAGAGCACCCATGCGACGGTCGGGGCCGGGCCCGGCGAGACGCCACTGGAGCTGCTGCTGTGCGACATCGTGGAAACCGACGGGACGCCCTGGGAGTGCTGCCCGCGCTCCTTCCTCGCCGGCGCCCTGGAGGATCTGCGCGCAGCGACGGGGACGAGCGTGCTGACGAGCTTCGAGCAGGAGTTCCAGCTCCCCGCCGAGGGACCCTCGGCGCCGGCGTTCTCGCTCGAGGCAGGCCGGCTGGCCGAGCCGTTCGCGAGCGGCGTGATGGGGGCGCTCGTCGAGGCCGGCGTCGAACCTGAGCGGTTCTTCGCGGAGTACGCGCCGCACCAGTTCGAGATACCCGTCGCGCCGGCCTCGGGGATCGCCGGCGCCGACCGCGCGGTGATCATGCGCGAGGTCGTACGCGAGGTGGCACGGCGCCACGGCACAAGGGCCAGCTTCGTCCCCCTGCGCGATCCGGCAGCGGCCGGAAACGGCCTGCACATCCACCTCAGCCTGCGTGACGAGGACGGCGGTGAGCCGCTGCACGATGCAACCCACCCGGCGGAATTGAGCCGGCTGGGACTGCGCTTTGCGGCCGGCATCCTCCACCACGCCCCGGCGCTGTGCGCACTGTGCGCCCCGAGCCCGGTTTCGGCGGCGCGCCTGGCGCCCCATCGCTGGAGCGCCGGAGCCCGCTGTCTGGCCTGGCGCAACCGCGAAGCGCTGCTGCGGATCCCGCCGGTCCTCTCACTGGACGGGAGCGAGGCGCCCGGCCAGGTGCGGCTGGAGTACCGCGGCGCGGACGGCGCCGCCAACCCCTACCTGGCGCTCGGCGCGATCATCCGGGCGGGCCTCGAGGGGATCAGGGCCGAGCTCCCGGATCCGCCGATCCTGCAGGTCGATCCGGCGACGCTCACCGCGGCGGAGGCCGAGCGCTTCGGCGTCGGCGGGCTGCCCCGATCACTGGGCGAGGCGCTCGAGGCACTCGAGCACGACGAGGCGGCCCGCGGCTGGCTGGGGCCGCTGCTGCTCGAGGCCTATCTGAGCCTCAAGCGGGCCGAGCTCACCGAGACCGCCGAGCTGAGCCTCGAGGAGGCCTGCGCCGTCTATGGCGCCGTCTACTGACAGCCCACAGCCGCTGCTGGAGGCGCTCGAGCGGGAGCTCCCCGGAGCCGTGCAGCTGCGCCGGCGCCTGCACGCCGACCCCGAGCTGGGCCACGCCGAGCTGCGGACCGCCGCGACGATCGCCGCCGAGCTGCCCGTCGCCTCACGCGCCACAGCCGGCACGGGCCTGCTGGCGCTCGTCGGCGGCGAGGGCGCGGGCGGGGCGCCGGTCGCCGTCCGCGCCGAGCTCGACGGCCTGCCGATCACCGAGCGGACAGGTGCGCCGTTCGCCGCGTGCGGCGAGACGATGCATGCCTGCGGGCATGACGTCCACATGGCCGCGCTCGTGGCGCTCTGCCGGGCCGCGGCGGAGGTGCGCGAGCATCTCCCGGCCCCATTGCTGGCGATCTTCCAGCCGAGCGAGGAGGCGCCGCCCTCGGGCGCCCGGATACTCGCCGCCGAGGGTCTCGGCGAGCCTCCGCCGAGGGCGATCGTGGCGGCCCACATCCACCCGGAGATCGCCTGGGGGACGGTCGGGCTCGATCCGGGCGCCGTCAACGCCTCGATCGACGCGATCGCGATCGAGATCCGCGGCGAGCCCTCCCACGGCGCCTACCCGCATCTCGGCAGCGACCCGATCCTCGCGCTGGCGGCGGTGATCGTGGCGCTCCACGCACAGCTGGGGCGCAGCATCGACCCGACCCACCCCGCGACGCTGACCGTCGGGGTGATCGAGGGCGGGCAAGCCGACAACGTGATCCCCGATGTGGCCCGCGCCAGCGGCGCGCTGCGCGCCCACCGAGACCGGGACCGGCTGGGGTTGCGCGCGATGACCGAGCGGGTCGTCGCGGCCGTCGCCGCGGCCCACGGCTGCGAGGGGACCGTCACGATCGATCCGGGCGAGCCGGCACTCGAGAACGACCCCGCGATCGTCGCGGCCGCCCGCGGCCTGCTCCCGGCGGCGGGCCTGCGTGGCGCGCCGGAGTGGCGCTCCTGCGGCTCGGACGACTTCGCCTTCCTCGGCGAGCTGGCGCCGATCGCGATGGCCTTCGTGGGCCTCGACGGGGCGCCCGGCTTCAGCCCACGCCCGCTGCACCATCCCGAGCTGCTGCCGCCGGATGAGGCGGTCGGCGCCGTCGCGCGGACGCTGGCGGCGATGTACCTGGGGGCGGCCGGCCGGGCGACATGAGCGGGACGCTCGACAGGGCCCGGCGGTTCCTGGCACGCCGGCTCGGGAGGCTCCGTGCGGCGCTCATCGACCGGCGCCTCGAGCGCGAGCAGCGCCTGGGTGTCCTCGGCCCGGCCCACCTCGCCTGGCGCGGGAACTCGGCGCTCGAGAACCGCGACCGCTGGAGCGGCTGGGACTGGAGCCGGCGCGGCGAGGAGTGGACCGCCTCGGCGGAGTGGAAGCAGGCACTGATCGACGACGTGCTGCTCGCGTGGATCCCGCAGGGCGCCTCGGTGCTCGAGATCGGCCCCGGCGCGGCCCGCTGGTCGGAGGTCCTGCAACCGCGCGCGGAGCGGCTGATCCTGGTGGATGTCTCCGAGCGGCCACTGGCGCTGTGTCGCGAACGGTTCGCGGGGGCGCAGAACGTCGAGCTCGTCCTCTCCTCGGGCAGCGACCTGCCGGGCATCGCCGACGCCTCCGTCGAGGCGATCTGGTCGTTCGACGTTTTCGTCCATGTGGCGCCGGGCGACCAGGCCGGCTATCTCGATGAGATCGCCCGCGTCCTCGCCCCCGGGGGCCTCGCCGTGATTCACCACGCGGACGGGCGCAACCTCGGCAGGCTGCCCTCCCGCCGCGGTTGGCGCTCGCCGATGTCCAGGCACCTGTTCGCGACGCTCGCCGCCGAGCGCGGCCTGACGGTCGAGTCCCAGTTCGACAGCTGGGGCCCGGAGGGCCGCTTCGACCTGGCCGCGTTCCACGACGTGATCACCGTCTGCCGCAAGCCGCCCGGCGGCGGATAGCATTCAGCGCGTGCCCGCGCGCCTTTACTTCACCGACTCCGACGAGGCCAATGCGCTGCTCGCAACCGACCCGATGGCGCTGCTCGT
>Ga0181519_10004081_pt1 | contig 11884 bp, 10 predicted proteins | sample PEATcosm2014_Bin_26_FD_121102 | JGI IMG/M metagenome (GOLD analysis project Ga0181519, IMG submission 121102) | Peatland microbial communities from MTU Mesocosm Facility, Houghton, MI, USA - PEATcosm2014_Bin02_10_metaG | ecosystem: Environmental > Terrestrial > Soil > Wetlands > Peat | place... | reverse complement strand
CGCCCACCTCCGAGCCCTCAGTCGCCGAAATGAGGACCGAGCCGACGCCGACTTGCGGGAGCTCTTTGCGGTCGCCGAGGAAGGCGCGTTGCAGGGTCTCGACGACCGAGCGGCCTTGTTCGATTCGCCGATAGAGACGCGCCTGAAAGAACGTGAAGACCAAAGCCGCCAGCGCGGCCGCGGCGAAGAGCGCATTAGAAACTTCCCGGACGCGCTCGTTCTCGTCGAGCGCGCGTTCGAAACGGTCTTTGCCGATCGCCTGGCGCGCCTCGAGATCGGTCTCGAGGTTTTCGAAGTCGTTTTTGTCGAGCGGAAACGTTATTTTCGGGGCGTGCTCGGCGTCGCTCTGCGCCATGTCGTCGATCTTCTTGAGATCTTCGTCGAGAAACTTCTCGCGAAAACGCAGGTTCGTTTCCGGCTGGTGATTGGCGAACTGTTCGTACTGGAGCAACTCCGTATCGCGCTGAGCCGAGACGACCGCGCTTTGATAATCGAACGCATTCCTGGTATCTCGCGCGCCGTGGCTGGCTAAATAGGCGGCCGAGATGAAGCCGGCCACGAGCACCATCACGAACGCGAAGGTGATCAGCGTTCTCGTGCGGCTCGGACTTGGGCGAAGAAACTCGAGCATGGCGGCGCGGGCGCGTTACTTCACGGCGTCAAGGTGAGCGTCGAGGTCGTCGCGCGCGCGACCGCCGCATCCCCGAAGGGCAGCGGCACGAGCGTTCCGGCTAACCACACCGGCGCGCCGTCGCGATAGTGCACCGAGCCCGGCGCGCCCGACTCGCCCTGCGGGATCACGATGCCGCCGGCTTCCCAGTTGCCCACGTCCCAAACGGCGCGGAAACTCTGGGTCACCGACGTGCCCTGCGCGTGCGGCGTGAACGGGTCGCCGTGACCGGGAAAACGCACGCCGTTCCACATCGTCAACCCGAAGCCGGCCAAGGGATGCTCCGCCGTTCGCGCGCCGATCGTATCCCAAACCGCGCCGGCGTTGCCGCTCTTGCGCAAGGCGTCCAACGCGTCGCGCATCGAGTCGACGAGAAAGCCGTCGAAATCGTCGCGCGGCACCCAGCCCTTGGGCCGCTCGCGCAGCATGCGCCCCAAGGTGACCAAGACCAGTCCCGTGTTCTCGGCGAGATAGCGGCGCCCGAGCGCGTGGTCGAGATGAGTGCGCACCAAACGGTCGCCCGCGGCGCGGCGCAAAGCCCAGGCATACACGGCGGCCTGCGAACTCTCGACGAATCGTCCGTCGAAGCCGCGCAAGGCGGCGCCGGCGCGACGCAACTCCGCATCGGCCGAAGCGCCGCGGCGTGCGATCGCGGCGCCCGCGGCGTGGGCTAAGTCGCGTTCGGCGAGCGAGGTCACGTCGGCCTGAATCGCGGAGAACGCCGCGATGTCGTAGCCCTTGCCGGCGCGCAAGCGCTGCGCGATGCGCGCGGCGCGATACGGCGCTTCGAAGAAGGCGCTCAGACGGTACGGATAGCCGGCGCCGTACATGCGATTGTTCGCGGTGAAGGCCAGACTCGCGCGCGAGGGCGCAACTTTGGGCAGCGCCGCGAAGGGCACGTAGGCCTGACCCGGCGCGGCTTGGGTCGTGCCGTCCAAGGCGCCGCGCGCCCAGAGCGGATCGCTCCACACGTCGCCGGCCAAGGCGTAGCCCGCTTCACCGCGATCGTCGGCGAGCACGAAGTTTTGCGGCGGCCCCGGATAGCCGGCCAACACCGCAACGCCCGCGCGGACGTCGCGCGCGCGGCCCAAGCTGCCGTAGGTCGCAAAGCCGGAGCGGCGATCGTCCACGCCGGTCCAGGCCGCGGCGTAGCGCTCGGTGCCGCGATCGGCGAACACGAAGCCGTGAATCGTCGCCAGGTAATCGCGCTCGAGCGCTTTGCCGAAGCGCACGCTGAAATGCTCGTGGCGGTGCGCCGCGCGCAGCCAGCGGCCGCCGGAATAATATTCGTCCGAGGTCGCGCTGCGAAAGCGCTCGCGATAGATGCGCGTGGTCGCGACCGTACCGTTGGTGACGCCCCAGGCCAGATGCTCGTTGTGTCCCAAGATCACGCCGGGCACGCCGGCCAAGGTCGCGCCGGCGACGTGATAGCCCGGTGCGGACATCTCGACCAGGTACCAGATGCCCGGGATGCGCAGGCCGAGGTGCGGGTCGTTGGCCAGCAGCGCGCGATGCGTCGCGGTCAGCGCGGCGCCCGCGGTGAAATCGTTGCTGCCGACTTCGCCGTGCTCGGGCGCGGCCAGGCCCGCGAACAAAGGCGGCGCGGCCGCATCGCGTAGCGTCAACGGCGCGAGCGAAGCGACCGGCGCCGGCTTGGCGCCGCCGAGCGGCGCGTCGTAGGCCGGATCGGTTACCGGATAAAACGCATCGAGCAGCGCCTCGCCGCCGCTGCGCCGGACGTCCTCGCGGGTCAAGACTTCATCCCACGGGTCGGCCAACGCCACGACGGTGTTGAAGGCCACCAGCAGCGCATCGCGCGGACGCCACGGCTCGGGCCGATAGCCCAAGATCCGAAACTCCGGCGGCAGCGGCCGTTCGTCGATCGCCTTCTGCACGCCGGCCGCGAAGGCGACTAGATCTTCGTGCTCGCGCGGAGCGAGCGAACGTTCCTCTTCGTCTACCGCGCTCTCGACGTCGAAGGTGCGCGCGCGCTGGTCGTAGTTCAGCAGGCTCGAGCCGAAGATCTCCGAGAGCCGGCCGCTGACGGCGCGGCGATAGACGTCGAGTTGGAAGAGGCGGTCGGCGGCCTGCGCATAGCCCTCACCGAAGAACAGATCGCGTTCGTTGGCCGCGCGAATGTGCGGGATGCCGCGCTCGTCGCGCGCGATGCGGACGGGCGCGCTGACGGCGTTGCCGGTGAGCGTGCCGGTCTGCACGGCGGCGGCCGAGGTCACGCCCAAATAGACCCAGAGCACGAACGCACCCAGGACGAGCAGCAGCGGCAGCAGAGCCGCCAGCGCCAGCAGACCCAGTCTCCGCGCCACGCTCATAGCAGCCGGTCGAAGGTGAACTGCGGCACGTCGGTCGGAAAGTGATAGTCGACGAAGTCGAACTCCATCGCCTCGATTTCGACGTTGAGTCCGAAGTGCAGACCGGCGCCGCGCACCTGCTGTACGTACCAGTGCGAGTCGATCGGCACGTAGACGATCGTCCAGCGCACCGCGTCGTAGGGTTTGCCGTGGAAGATCCCCGCGAGCGTCATCTGCATCGTCGCGTACCCGTCCTTCGCAATCCAGAGGTCGCGCAAGCGAAAGACTTCCGGATCGCGGAGCGGGGTCAAGCGGAGATGATAGGCGGCGCCGTAACGCAACGTCTCTTCACCGACCAGCCGCACGTCGTAGTCGCGCGTGCTCGTCCGAACGCTGCCGATCTCCTTGAGCGGTTCCGGGCTGGCCGCGGGCTCGGCCAGTGGGTTCGGGGTCGCCTCGCTATTGGTGGTGACGTTCGACTTGTAACGGCTGAGCACGCCGAAGTCCGAGAGCGGATCGATCTGCGGCGACTCGACGTTGATCGGCTCGGCATCGCCGTTGGTATCGGCGATCTTGAAACCGAACAGCGTGATGGGAAAGCCGCGCAGACGCTTGACCTCGTCGTCGCGAATCGGCACGCGCACCAAACGCAGGGCCCGGTCCTTCGAGCGCAGCGTCGCGTTCCACCAGTTATCGAAGACGTGTCCGCCGTGCGAATACCTGATCAGCGCACCGTACGTCAGATAAGGTACGTCGGTACGCGCCGCCCACCAGTCGCGGGCGGCCGCGAAGAGCCGTTCGCCTTCGGGATCGGGTGGAAGCGAGGGCGAAGGCGAAGGCGCCGGACGCCGCGCGCCCAGGGCCAGCCCGCTCGTCGCGAGCGCCGCCGCTTTGACGAAGTCGTTGCGTTTCACGGCGTCGGCACGCCTGCGATCAAGTCCGCGACGATGCGTTCGGGATCGACCCGGTCGGTCAGCAACCGGTAGTTGAAGGCCAAGCGGTGACGCAACGCATCCGGCGCCGCGGCGCGAACGTCGTCGGGCAACGCGAAGTCACGGCCGTCGAGCAGCGCGCGAGCACGGGCCAGCGCGGCGATGGCCAGCGTCGCGCGCGGGCTCGCGCCGCGCTCGACGTAATCGTGCGGCGCGCGGGTCGCGGCCACCAAGTCGACCGCGTAGCGCGCCAAGCGCGGCTCGAGATGCACCGCATAGGCCTGATCTCGCCAGGCCAGCACGTCGGCCACCGAGACGACGTTCTCGGGCAGAGCCGGCGTCGCGCCCCCGAAGCGGTTCAGAATGCGCACCTCTTCTTCGGGTCCCGGGTAATCGACGAGCACTTTGACCAAGAAGCGGTCCATCTGCGCGAGCGGCAACGCGTAGGTTCCTTCGGAGTCGAGCGGATTCATCGTCGCGGTGACGACGAACGGTTCGGGCAGGGGGAATGTCTGCGGGCCGATGGTCACCTGGCGCTCTTGCATCGCTTCCAGCAACGCCGATTGGACCTTCGCCGGCGCGCGGTTGATTTCATCGGCCAGGACGACGTTGGCGAAGATCGGACCGAGCACGGTCGTAAATTCGCCGCTGCGCTGATCGAAGATGCGCGTGCCGACGATGTCGCTGGGCAGCAGATCGGGCGTGAACTGCACGCGTTTGAAGCTGCCCCCGACGGCCGTGGCCAGGGCGCGACAGGCCAGCGTCTTGGCCAGGCCCGGCGGGCCTTCGAGCACGATGTGGCCGCCCGCGATGAGCGCTTGCACGAGACTTTCGAGCACGCCGCGTTGGCCGACGATGGTGTCGGCCAAAGCGTCGAGAAGAACGCGCGGCGGCGTGGCGGTCGAGTTCAGGTCATTGCTCCTGCAGGCGGGCTTACCAGGCGTTGCAGCGGTTCGAGCGCGCGCGTGATGGCGCCGTCGAGACGCGCGTCGTCGGCAAAGGCGGCGAATTCCGTGGCCCGCAGCGCCGCGTCGAGGTCGGCGTCGCCGCGCGTCGCGCCGCGCGCGCGCAAGTCGGCCAGCGTCTCCTCGTCACGCGCTCCGATGCGCCGGCGCAGTTCGGCGCGCACGGCCAGGAGGTTGGCGCGCGAAGGCGCGCGCACCAGCGTTTCGACCAAGCCGTGAAGCGCGGGCGGCGCAGCGGGCGCGGCCTGCACCGGAACCGGCGGCGGGGCCGATGACGCAGGCGGCTCCGCGACGACGGGCTTCGGACGGCGCCTCCAACCCCATAGCGCGGCGTAGCCTAGCGCGGCCACCAAGAGCAAGATGGCGAACGGGCGAATCAGCCCTTCCAGCAACCCCTGCCAGAAATAGTTGGGCAGCGGTGCGCCGGCGACGTGCACGACGACCGAGTTGCTGCTGAAGCGGACCGCGCGTCCGCTGCTCGCGTCGATCGCTTCGAGCGTCGCGCCGGCGATGGTCCGATCGCCGGCCACCGTCGGCGTCAGCGTAATCGTTTCCGTGCAGCGCGAGCCGCGATACGCCGTGGCGCATTGACGTTCGTCGCCGAGGGATTCGAAGCCGGAGAGATCGGGCAGCGTGACCTCGTCGAGTTCGAGCAGGTTCTCGTCGACCCGCGCGACGATCTTGAGGCGCAGCGTCTCACCGATCCGCAACGAAACCGGATCGGCGCTCATCTCGAACTGACGCACGTGCAGGCGGACCAATTGTTGCGCCGCCGCCGGTGCTACGAACGGAGCGAAGATATCCATTCGCCGAATAAATAGCGGGCGTCGAAGGGTCCGGGCGACGCTTCGGGATGGAACTGCACGGCCGAAACGGGTAACCGTTTGTGCCGGAAGCCTTCGTTGGTGCCGTCGTTCAAATTGATCATGGTGGCTTCCAACTCGGCCGGAAGCGAGGCGCCGTCGACGGCGTAGCCGTGATTGTGCGCGGTCACGAGCACGGCGCCCGCGCGCAAATCCTTGACCGGCTGGTTGCCGCCGCGATGGCCGTAGGGCAGTTTGTACGTCTTGCCCCCGCAGGCCAGCGCCAGCAACTGATGGCCCAAACAGACGCCGAACATGGGCAGCTCGCCGAGCAGCCCGCGCAGCAACTCGACCGTGGCGCCGAGTTCGGCCGGATCGCCGGGGCCGGGCGAGATCAGCACGCCGTCGGGCGCGTGCGCCAGGATCTCTTCGCGTTCGGCCGTGTAGGGCAGAACGGTCAGGCGCGCGCCGAGCGCGACCAAGTCGCGGACGATCGCCCGCTTGACCCCGCAATCGAGCACGACGACGTGCGGACCCCGACCCTCTTCACCATACGAAAGCACGCGCCGCGCGGCGACTTCGGCAACCAGACCCGCAGTCGAGCTTTCGCGCGCGTAGGGTGCGAGCGCGCTCTCCATCTTGGCCAGGGCCCCGTCACCGACGGCCAGCGCCGCGCGAATCGTGCCGTGCTCGCGCAGCGCTATCGTCAGCGCGCGGGTGTCGATGCCGGTCAGGGTCGGCACGCGTTGCTCTTCGAGCCAGCCGGGCAAGTCCGCGACCGCGGCGTGATGCGAGGGGCGCCGCGCGATGCGCTTGACCACGGCGCCCGCGACGCACGCGCCGGAGTGCTGCGCGGCGCTGCGCGAGATGCCGTAGTTGCCGATCATCGGGTAGGTGAAGGTCAGGATCTGGCCGGCGTACGATGGATCGGTCAACGCCTCTTCGTAGCCGGTCATGCCAGTATAGAAGACCGCTTCGCCGAGTGCCAACGCGTCGTAGCCGATCCCTTCCCCGTCGAAACGCGTTCCATCCGCCAGCAGCAGCGAAGCCGGTTTGGTCATTCCGCGTTCAATTGGGTCCACATCGGCGCAGGCCTCCCGGGGCGGGCGGTCAGAGTCCGGAGGCGAGGCCGGCTTCGAGCAGCAGCCGCCCGTCGCGCATGTACGCCCGGCCGCCCACGATCGTGCCGATCGCGCGCCGCGGGAGCGTCATGCCGTCGAACGGCGTGCTCTTGCCCAGCGAATGGAAGCGCGCGGCATCCACGCGCCAGGGGCGGTCGGCGAAGATCGTGACGTCGGCGGGAGATCCGGGAGCCAGCGTCCCGCCGGGCACGCCCAGGATGCGCGCCGGGTTCGTGGAGAGCAGCGCTACGAAAAGCGCCACGGGGAGATCGGGCACGGCCAGGGCGTAGGCGCCGACCGCGATCTCCAAGCCGGAAAAGCCGACCGGGGCCTCGTCGAGCAAAAGGTCTTTTTCTTCGCGGGCGTGCGGCGCGTGGTCGGTCGCGAAAGCGTCGATCTTCCCGGCCCGGACGGCCGCGCGCAACGCGGCGGCGTCGCTCTCGGCGCGCAGCGGCGGGTTGACCTTGGCGTCGGCCCGGAAGCCGTGGAAGCGCGTCTCGTTCAAGGCCAGGTGATGCGGCGTGACCTCACAGGTTGCGGCGATGCCGCGCGAACGCGCGAAGTCCATCAATTCGACGCCGGCCCCCGTCGAGAGGTGGGCGATATGGAACGGCTTGCCGGTGTCGCCCGCGATCAGCAGGTCGCGCGCGACCACGACGTCCTCGGCGAGGCCCGGCGAGCCGGCCAGACCCAGGCGCAACGACTGCGCGCCCTCGTTCATCACCGCGTTGCCCTTGAGCCGCTGGTCCTCGCAGTGCGAGATGAAGACCCCCGGGACGTCGCGCGCATAGAGCGCCGCCTGACGCAGGACGCGCGCGTTCTCCACGGTCGCGCCGTCGTCGCTGAAGGCGACCGCACCCGCATCGTGGAGGCTCCAAAACGGCGCGAGTTCGCTGCCCTGGCGGCCGCGGGTGAGCGCGCCGATCGGATACACGCGGGCCGTGCCCGCTGCGCGCGCGAGGCGTAAGACCTCGGCGATCAGCGCGGGCGAATCGAGCGCCGGCTCGGTGTTGGGCATGCATGCGACGGCGCTGAAGCCGCCGGCGACCGCCGCCGCGCAACCGGTCGCGATGGTCTCCTTGTGACGTTGGCCCGGCTCGCGCAGATGCACGTGCATGTCGATGAAGCCCGGCGCCACGTAGGCGCCCCCGGCCTCGACGATCTCGACGCCGTCGAACGCCGCGATGCTCTCGGCGATCTCGGCGACCAGCCCGTCGCGCAAGAGCACGTCGCGCACCGCATCGAGTCCGAGCGCCGGATCGACCACCCGGCCGCCGCGGATCAGAATGGGCCTCACAGCCCGGCGCGGTTCGCTAGAGAGGCTGCGTGACCTCCGCCCCGTGCTCGGCGGTGAAGGCGGCTTCGCAGACCTGTTTGAAGCGCAAGAGCAGGTCGCCCACGCTCGCTTGCGCGATGCGTTTGCCCAGGACCGCATCGAAGAGCGCTCCCGCCGGACCGAGCGGCGCCGCGTAGGCGCCGTCGATGTCGAGCCTGCAGAGGCCCGCGCCCTCGTCGGCCGCGCTCAGCAAACCGGTAAAACTCGGAAACGGACCACCGCCTTCGGCCTCCCAGGCGATCGAGGCAAACGAATAGCCCGGATAGCCCTCGCGACGTCGCAGGCTGACCGAAATTGCGTGCTCGATCACGATATCGCCGAGCTGCAGACGCATGGGCAGAATCGCGTCCTCGACGCTGCCGCCGGAAAGGGCGAGATGCGTCGCGAGATACGCCGGAACGCGGTCGAAGGGGCAACGCGCGCTGACGAATTCGTGAATGGGGCTCACGGTGCTTCCTTTCGGCTCGGCATGACCACGAGTCTGAAGCAGGCGCGTGAAGGCCCGATGAACCGCAAGTGAGGCTGGCGACACAGGTTTGCGCCTTCCAAAAGACCGATGACCTCAGTGACGGAGAGGCGTACACGGATGAACATCGAGCGCATGGATGCGACGTTCGAAAAACTCAAATGGGACCAGGACGCGACGGTCTCGCTCGACTTCGTGCGCGCGGCCATGCAGAGCTGCGACCTCGAGGTCTTGGGCACGCTCTACCAATTCTTGAGCACTGAGCACGGGCCGGCCGCGATCGTGCCGCCGCTCGGACCAGGCGAATTGACCGGCTTCGCGAGCCGTTATCTGGCCCGTTGCCTGCTCGAAGACCCGCTGGCCGTCGACTTCATCGCCCAGCGCGCCTGCACGCGCTACGGCGCGGGCTGGGAAGTCGTGCGCTGGTACGTGCGGCTGCACAAGGCGATGCCGCCGGAAACCGAGGCGCTCGCAAGCCTGCGCGCGATGCTCGCCGAGCTCTATCTCGAGGGCGACGGGGCCTTACGCTCGGCGATCGCCGGCGGTACGCTCGCCCATCTCTTCGCGAGCAACGCGATACGCCGGACTTTTTCGGACTGGAAGCGCGACCCGGCCCTGCGCGCCGCCTATCGGGCCGCGCTCCCCGCGCTCGAGCGACGCAGCAGGCTGCGCGCGCGACGGCTTCAGCCGTTGACCAAGAAGTCGAGTACCGCCATCCGCACGTAGACCCCGTGCGAGACTTGTTGCGCGTAACGCCAACCGCGGAAGGCGAGCACTTCTTCGGTCAATTCGACGCCGCGGTTGTACGGTCCGGGATGCATGACGATCGCGTGCGCGGGCAAGAGCGCGAGCCGGCGCGCGTCGAGCCGGTAATTGCGCGCGTAATCGTCGAGCGAAGGTAACACCGCCGAAGCGATCCGCTCGTGCTGAATGCGCAGCAACATCAGCGCGTCGACTTCGGGCAGAACCCCGTCGAGGTCGCGCGCCACGCGCACGCCGGGAGCGGCCATCGCGTCGGGCAAGAGCGTGCGCGGCCCGACCAGGATCACCTCGGCCCCCATGGCCCGCAAGCCGAGCACGTTGGACCGCGCGACCCGCGAATGCAGGATGTCGCCGACCAGCGCCACGCGCAAGCCGGCGACTCGGCCGAACTCGCTTTCGAGCGTCAGCAAATCCAAGAGCGCCTGCGTCGGATGGGCGTGGCGGCCGTCGCCGGCGTTGATCACGTGGCCCGCGAACGACTCCGCCAGCCTGGCGGGAAAACCCGACTCGGGATGGCGCGTGACGATCGCGCGCACGCCCATCGCGGCCAAGGTCAACGCCGTGTCGGCGATCGTTTCGCCTTTGCCCAGGCTCGAAGCCCCGGGCGGCAAGGCCACCACGTCGGCGCCGACGCGTTGCTCGGCCAGCACGAACGAAGTGAACGTGCGCGTGCTGGCTTCGAAGAAGAGGTTGACCACGGCCACGTCGCGCAACAGGTCGCGCGCCGGCGGGTCCGCGTGGAAAGCCTTGGCGCGCTGCAGCACCTCGGTCAGCTCGGCGGGGCTGAAGTCGTCGAGATCGAGCAGGCTTGCGTGAGGCCGAGCGCGCGTGGCGCTAGGCGCCGGCATCGGCGCTGCGGATGATGACGCGGTCTTCGGGCGAGAGCGTTTTGCCCACGTGGACCACGATGTGCTCGCGCCGGCTGGTCGGAATCGCGCGGCCCACGTAGTCGGCTTGCACCGGCAATTCGCGCAAGCCGCGATCGACCAAGACTGCGAGCCGAATCGCGCGGGGGCGGCCCAGATCCGTAACCGCGTCGAGGGCCGAGCGCACGGTCCGTCCGGTGAAGAGCACGTCGTCGACGACGATGACAACCTTGCCCGTGAGGTCTTCGTGAATCTCGGAGTCGGGCAGCGCGCGGGCCACGTCGTCGTCGCGATAGAGGTTGACGTTGAGGAAACCGAGGCCCGGCCGCATCCCGCTAATCTCTTCGACCTTCGCGGCCAAACGGCGCGCGATCTGTTCTCCGCCGCGGCGAATGCCGATCAGCACGATGCCCTGCTGCGCGTCGTCGGGTTCCAGGATCTGATGCGCGATGCGGCCCACGATGCGGTCGATCTGTTGCGCCGACATCAAGGTCCGCTCGCGCAACGTCTCGAGCGCGCTGCTTCTCACCCGCGGTCCTCGCTCAGGGCCGAGAGGGCCACGCGCACGCGTTCCCGCTCGCTCGCATAACTCGCCAACTTCTCGCGCTCCTTCGCAACGACGTCCGGCGACGCCTTGCTCGTAAACCCTTCGTTTGCGAGCTTCTTCTCCAAACGCGCCACCTCGGCGTCCAGGCGCTCGACGTCCTTCGCGTAGCGGGCTTGCAGCAAGGCGCGGGGGGCTCGCACCGTGATGGAGTCGAGCGGATCGCCCGCTGTCGCGCCCGCTTCCACCAAGGTCGCGCCGACGTGCAGGCCCAAGAGCGTGCGCGACTCCTCGTCCAACTCGGGCGGAACCTCGAGGGTCAGCTTCTCGCGCGGCGCGAGACCCAGCTCGACGCGCATCTCGCGCGCCTTGCCCACGACCGCGCGCAGCCGCTCGTAGCGCGCCGCGGCGTCGGGATCGGCCGGGACTTCGCTCGCGTCGGGCCATGAGGCCGTAACGATGGTCGCGCCGTCGTGGGGCAAGGCTTGCCAAATCTCCTCGGTGACGAACGGTGCGATCGGATGCAGCAAGCGCGCGACGGTGTTGAGCACGAAGGAGAGCACCGCGGCGCGCGTGGGCGTCGGCACTTTGGTCGCTTCGAGATACCAATCGCAGTACTCGTACCATACGAAGTCGAGCAGCACGTCGGCGGCCACGCCGAACTCGAAGCGTTCGAGCGCACCGGTCACCGCTTCGATCGTGCGCCGCAAGCCGGTCAAAATCCAGCGGTCGGCGAGACCGAGGTCGCCGGTCGCCGGCAGCGTGCCGCCGCGCGGCAAACCTTCGGGCAAGCCGCGCACGTAACGCAGCGCGTTCCACATCTTGTTGTTGAAGTCGCGCGCCTTCTCGCAGAAGCGTTCGTCGAAGCGCAACTCCTGCGACTCGAGCCGCATCTGGCGCACGATGCCCAGGCGAAACGCATCGGCGCCGTAGAGGTCGACCAACTCCATCGGATCGATCACGTTGCCCAAACTCTTGGACATCTTTCGCCCGTGCAGATCGAAGACCAGCGGCGCGATGAAGACCGTGCGGAAGGGCACGTCGCCGGCGAAGTGCAGCCCCAGCATCACCATGCGCGCGATCCACAAGAAGATGATCTCGCGGGCGGTG
>Ga0181519_10004079_pt1 | contig 11884 bp, 10 predicted proteins | sample PEATcosm2014_Bin_26_FD_121102 | JGI IMG/M metagenome (GOLD analysis project Ga0181519, IMG submission 121102) | Peatland microbial communities from MTU Mesocosm Facility, Houghton, MI, USA - PEATcosm2014_Bin02_10_metaG | ecosystem: Environmental > Terrestrial > Soil > Wetlands > Peat | place... | reverse complement strand
CCTTCAGGCCGATCTTTCGTTTCCTGTCGATGTTCTCCATATGCTGAAGCGACAGGGTCTCGACCTGTTTCGGGACCGTCTGCAGGAAAGCGCCGCCGTGCTGGCGGGTGATGTGGCCCTCGACCTCGAGCTTCTCCAGGTCCTGCCGGATCGTGGCTTCGGACACCGCGAAGGCCGCGCTGAGGTCGCGGACCCGGGCGCTGCCTTCCTCCTTCAGCCAGTCGAGAATTTTCATCCGGCGCGGTTCGGCGAGCAGGCCGTTCAGGTCGGGGTCGGCCTGCCTCGCGCCGCCGCTGCGCAGAGAACGCCGCGGAGCGGCAGCTTTGGAGACCCGCATGTCCTTGTCCGTCCGATCAATTCTCGCCCTGCCGGCGCGTCCTGCGCCGGTCGTCGGCGCCGGCGAAGGCCCCTGCCCGGTCCGGCGGCGGGTTTGCGATTCGCCGAACCGTATCGCAAATCCGGCGCCAATCGCAAAACTAGCGCGATTTTCGCAAAGTCCCCCTTCGGTCACGCCGCCGAGGTCATCTGCTGCAACGCCACGCGGGCCTGCAACTTGCGCTGCGCCTGATCGACGACGACCGCCGCGATGATGACGACGCCCTTGATCACCATCTGCCAGAACGAGCTGACGCCCATCATGACGAGGCCGTCGGAGAGGATGCCGATGACGAAAGCGCCGATGACGGTGCCGCCGACCGTTCCACGCCCGCCCGACATCGAGGTGCCGCCGAGCACGGCAGCGGCGATGGCGTTGAGTTCGAAGCTTTCGCCCGTCGCGGGATGCGCGGCCATCAGCTCCGAGGAGACCACGAGGCCGACGATGGCGGCGCAGAAGCCGGAGAACATGTAGACGAATATCTTCACCCTGACGACGCGGATGCCCGAAAGCGCCGCCGCCCGCTCGTTGCCGCCGACTGCGAAGATGTGCCGGCCGAGCGGGGTCCAGCGCGCAAGGTAGGCCGCGGCGAGCGCGACAACGACGAGCAGCCAGATCGAAACCGGCAGATGCAGGAACGAGCCGGCGCCGATGAAGCCGTAGCCCGTCGTTCCCAGGGCGGGATTGCCTTCGAGGTTGGGGAAGGTCGCGCCATCGGAGGAGAGCAAGGCGGCGCCGCGGGCGACATAGAGCGTGCCCAGTGTGGCGATGAACGGCGCGACGTTCAGGCGTGTGATCAGCAGGCCGTTGAGGAAGCCGATCAAGACGCCGAGCAGCAGCGTGATGAGGACGATCTCGTAGACGTTGAACAGGACGGTGTAGCCGATCGGCAGCTCGATCCCGTGCAGGATCAGCCCGCCCGCGGTCATGCCGCACAGGCCGACGATCGAGCCGACCGAGAGATCGATGCCGCCGGTGACGATGACGAAGGTCATGCCGATGGCGAGGAACGCGTTGAGCGCGACGTGTTTCGACATCAGCACGAGGTTCGCCGTCGACAAAAAGTTCGGCGCGGCGAAGGAGAACACGATCAGCACCGCGAACAACGCGATGAACGTGCGCAGCCGCATCAGATTGAGCGTCAGCGAGCCGCCGGTGCGGCGGGAGGCGCTCCGTTGCGCGGCTGCGGTCATTGAAGCGTTCCCTTGAGCGGCGCGGGCCCATGCCCGACGGAAGACGCGGCGACGATGGCGGCCCCCGTCGCGCCCGCGCGGTCGAGCATGGCCGTCAGCCTGCCCTTGCTCATCACGGCGATGCGGTCCGAGAGCGCCAGCGCCTCGTCGAGATCGGAGGTGACGAAGACGATTCCCAGGCCCTTCGCGGCGAGCCCGCGCATGATGCGGAACACGTCGCCCTTAACGCCAATGTCGATGCCGCGGCTCGGTTCGTCCATCAGCAGAACCTTGGGCTCGGTCAACAACGCCTTGCCGATGACGACCTTCTGCTGATTGCCGCCCGACAACGAGGAGACCGGCGCCGAGGCGTCGACGACCTTGATCGAGAGATCGCGCACCTCGCGCTTGATTGCCTCCGCCTCCGCCGACGCGGAGATGTGAAAGACGCGCGCGAGCTTGTGCAGGCTCGACATCACGAGGTTCTCGCCAATCGAGAGGATCTGCGCCAGACCGTCGCGCTGCCGGTCCTCCGGGATCAACGCCAACCCGCGCGCGATGCGCCCGCCGATGTCGCGCTCGCGCACGGGACGGCCGTCAACAAAGATGCGACCGGCGGCGAGGGGATGGCGGCCGATAATGCATTCCAGCAATTCGCTGCGTCCGGCGCCCATCAGGCCGTAGACGCCGAGAATCTCGCCCGCGCGCACGGTGAGCGAGACGTGATCGACGGCGTAGCCGCCGGTGGCGCGCAGCAGGCTGATGTCCTCCAGCCGCAACATTTCCTCGCCGAACGCGTGATCGCCGGCTTGCGAAAAATCCTTGGCGTCGGAGCCGATCATCTGGCGCACGATCCACGGCACGTCGACATCCGCCATCGCGCGCGAGCCGGTCACCCGGCCGTCGCGCAGCACGGTGATGTAATCGCCGATGCGGATCAGCTCTTCGAGCCGGTGCGAGATATAGACGATGGCGACGCCCTTCGCCTTGAGATCGGCGATGACGCGGAACAGGATCTCGACCTCCGGCGCGCTGAGCGCCGAGGTCGGCTCGTCCATGATCAGGATGCGCGCGTTGCGAGCGGTGGCCTTGGCGATCTCGACCAGTTGCTGCTGACCGATCATCAGATCCTCAACCATCGCCTTAGGATCGACGCCGGTTTGCAGCCGCGCCATCAGCTCGCCCGCCTGCCGCTCCTGCTCGGCGTGATCGATGTGGCCGGCCTTCATGATCTCTCGGTTGGCGAAGATATTTTCGGCCACCGTGAGATTGCCGAACAGGTTCAACTCCTGAAACACCATGCCGACGCCCGCCGCCATCGCTGCGGACGTGTCGGCGAATTTGACCTCGCGGCCATCAAGCAGGATGCGCCCGCTCGTCGGCGTCTCGACGCCGGCGACGAGCTTCATCATCGTCGACTTGCCGGCCCCGTTTTCGCCCACGAGAACGTTGACCGCGCCCTTGCGGATCTCGAAATCGGCGCTGCGCAAGGCGACTGTGCCGGAATAGACCTTGGTGACGCCTTCCAGGCGCAGGACGACGTCGTCGCTCATGGCTTGGGCCCGAGCTTGATCTCGACCGGCGTCACCAGCGGCGGATCGCCGGCGCCAAGCGCGTAGGCGCCGACAACCGAAACCTTGCGGCCGATGAGATTGTCGCGCGGAAGCTTTTCGAGCACGCTCTTGTTGACGTGCAGGTTGAACGCCTTGCCGTAGCGGGCGAAGTCGATCTGGTTGGTGAAGTCGTTGAACGACACGAAGTCGAGCGCGTCGCGGATGGCGGTGCCGCGCATGGCCGGCCCGATCTGCACGGCGGCGTCGGTCTTGCCCTGACCGCTCGCGTCGACGCCGATGGTGGCGGCGCGCGACTCGGTGTCGGCGGCGACGATGACGCCTTCGAGCCTCACCATCACCGTCCAGGGCGATCCGTCGGACTTGGGCCGGTAGCCGTATTTCGCGCCCGCTTCGTCGGGCGATTTGGCTGCGAGATTGCGCACCTCGACGAAAGACCCGGCGCGTTTCTCGAAATGGGGAACGACCTTCGGCGTCCAGATCTCGGCGACCATCTTGTCGGGATCGAACGGCGCGGCGCCCTTGGCCGCGCCCGTCTCCGCGAGCGCCTTCACGTCCGATGTCGCGACGATCTTGCAGGATGCGAGCGTCAGCGCGGCGAGAACGACGGCGGCGGCGCCAACCCAACGCATGATTGTCTCCACGGAAAAACGCGCGGGCTAGCAGATCCCGCGCGCGACGGCTTCTAGAAAGCTCAGGGCTTCAGGGCGAAAGTCTCAAGCTTGGCCGCGTTGGCGCTGTTGATCAGAACGCAGTCCATAAGCTGCTTCTCGGTCTTCGGCGCAGTCTTGCTCTTGATGTAGTCGTTGGCCTGCTCCACGGCGAGTTGAGCCTCGCGATAAGCGGGCTGCAACACGGTCGCCTTGATCTCGCCCTTCAGGATCGAGTCGCGCACGTCGTTGGAGCCGTCGAAGCCGACCACGATCACGTCCTTGCGGCCGGCCGCCAGCAGCGCCGCTTCCGCGCCCATCGCCATCGTGTCGTTGCCGGAGATGACGCCCTTGATGTTGGGATTGGCCTGCAGGATCGACTCCATCTTGGAATAAGCCTCGGGCTGGCTCCAGTTGGCGGACTGGCGCGCGACGCTCTTGAGGTTGGGATATTCGTCGATCACGTCGTGATAGCCCTTGGAGCGGATGCCGGCGTTGGTGTCGGATTCCTTGCCGACCAGCTCGACATAGTTGCCCTTCTCGCCCATCAGCTTGACGAACTCCTGGCCGCCGAGCTGGGCGCCCTGGTAGTTGTTGGAGACGATCTGCGCCAGCGCGACGCCAGTGGCGTTGATCTCGCGGTCGATCAGGAACGAGGGAATGCCGGCGTCCTTGGCCTTCTTCACTGCGGCGACCGTTGCGTCGGCGCCGGCGTTGTCGAGGATGATCGCCTTGGCGCCGCGCGCGATGGCGGTGTCGATCAACTGCGACTGTTTGTTGGCGTCGTCGTCGTGGACGAGCGAGAGCGCCTCGTAGCCCAGCTCTTTCGCCTTGGCCTCCGCGCCTTCGGCCTCGGCCTTGAAGAACGGGTTGTCGTGCGACGGGGTGATGACCGCGATGAGATCGGCGGCCATTGCCGGCGCGGCGAAGGCGGCGCTCGCGAGCAGCGCGGCGGCGAGGGCGTTGCGAAGTTTCATTGTACCTCCCAGTCAGCTTTCAAAGACAGCATCGACGGCGCCGCGTTGCGAAAGCGCGGCCTGCGCAAGCCGGATGCCGCGGCCGGCGCTGATTTGAAACGAAACGGGGGGAAAGGTAAGGCGCTCTGGATCGCCTGGCTTCGAACTCGACCTCCCCGCTCGTGTTTGCTTCCTTTTGTTGTCGAGTGCTTCGCATTTTTCTTGAACTCTGTCAACGCGCGAAAATGATCGAAGCTGGAAATCGCCCTGCGTTTCGACGCCGCCGTCGCATCGGGCGCGCTCGCACGGGACGGACGCGGTCCGCGGGCGCATGCGTCCGCTGCGACGGTGCGGGCGCAGGATCGGCCCAAGGCTCTCATTGTCCGCGCGAACTTCACGCCGACGGAGCGTCGTTCAACCGGTCGCGACGGCCGGGATCGCAGACCGGCGGCGGAATGTGGGCGGCGACGCCGCGGCAGGCTTTACAAATGCGACGAATGCGACTAAACGATAAAAATCGAAATTTATCGAAATGTCGAAAACGGGGGAGCGGCGGGTCTTCGACGCCGGAGCCGCGCCGCCGCCACTGGAAAACGAGGGGCGCGCACGAGCATGAGCAAGCGCAGTCATCAACCGATCGCCTTGGGGCTCGTCGTCGGCAGCCGGGAGTTCTTCAACGCCGCGCCGGCGCTCGCCACGCGCGCGCAGTTGATCGCGCAACTCGACAAGCTCGGCGTCGCCTGTTCGATCCTGCCGGTCGAGGCGACCAAGAACGGCGCCGTGCAATCGCGCGAGGACGCGCGCAAATACGCCGCGCATTTTCGCGCGCAGGCGGACGCCATCGACGGCCTCGTGATCTGCCTGCCGAATTTCGGCGACGAGATCGCGATTCTCGAACTCGTCAACGCGGCCCGGCTCGGCGTGCCGATCCTGTTGCAGGCGAGCAACGACGAGATCGACAAGGTCGACGTCGCCAGCCGGCGCGACGCCTTCTGCGGCAAGTTCTCTGTCGCCAACAATTTCTATCAGTACGGCGTGCCGTTCACCGATACGACGAGCCACACCAGCGACGTCGACGGCGCTGAATTCGCTGCCGACCTCGACCGTTTCGCCCGCGTCTGCCGCGTCGTGCGCGGCCTGAAGCGCGCGCGGATCGGCGCCATCGGCGCCCGCACCGGCGCGTTCCAGACCATGCGCTTCAGCGAGAAGCTGCTGCAGGCCTCGGGCCTGACCGTCGTCACCGTCGATCTCTCCGAGATCATCTCCGCGGCGCAGGCGCTCAGCGACGACGCAGCCGATGTTCGCTCGGTTGTCGACGAGATCGCCGCTTACGGCCGCATCCCTGCGCATATCAAGCGCGAGACGATCGCCAGGCAGGCGAAGTGGGGAATCGCGGTCAATCGTTGGATCGAGGAGAACGAATGCGACGCCAGCGCGATCCAGTGCTGGCGCTCGCTGCAAGACAATTTCGGCTGCGCGACCTGCGTGACCATGAGCATGATGGGCGAGAAGCTCGCGCCCAGCGCCTGCGAGGTCGACGTGATGGGCGCGATCTCGATGTATGCGCTGGCGCTCGCCGCGGGAACGCCTTCGGCCATTCTCGATTGGAACAACAATTACGGGTACGAAGCCGACAAGTGCGTCTGCACCCATTGCGGCAACTACCCCAAGAGCTTCATCGGGGAGACGCCGGAGATTGGCGAACTCGATGTGCTCGGCACGGTGATCGGCCGCGAGAAATGCTTCGGCGCCGTCAAGGGCAAGGTGCAGCCGGGACCGATGACGTTCTTCCGCGTCTCGACCGACGACCGGCTCGGAACAATCAAGGCTTATGTCGGCGAAGGCGAGTTCACTTCTGATCCGTTCCCGATGGACGGCGGCATCGCCGTCACGAAAGTCGAGCGCTTGCGCCCGCTGCTCGGCTTCATCGCGCGCAATGGCTTCGAGCACCATGTCGCGATGGTGCGCGGTCAGCACGCCGAGGCCGTCAACGAGGCGATCACGCGCTATCTTGGTTGGCCGATCTACCGGCACGGCGCCGACGCGCCCGTTCCCCATGCCCCCGTTTTCCGTTGAGCGATACATGACCTTGGCCGCCGAGCAAGACCTGACGAGCGCCATCCGCGCTCACGCGCGCGCGATCCGCTTGAGCGCTATCACCATGGTGCATGAGGCGCGGCAGGGGCACCCGGGCGGCGACATGTCGGTGATCGACATTCTCGCGACCCTCTACTTCGGCGTGATGCGCGTCGATCCCGCGCGGCCGCGCGCGCCGCAGCGCGACCGGCTCATTCTGAGCAAGGGACATGCGAGCGGCTCGCTCTACGCGACGCTGGCCGAGGCCGGCTTCATCCCGCGCGAGCAGCTCAAGACCTACATGCAGCCGCTGTCGATGCTGAACGGCCATCCCAATCGCAACTATGTGCCGGGGGTGGAGGCCAACACGGGTCCGCTCGGCCACGGGCTGCCAATCGCAGTCGGCGTCGCCATCGCCGGCCAGATCGACGCGGCGCCCTATCGCGTCTTCGTCATCACCGGCGACGGCGAGTTGCAGGAGGGCAGCAACTGGGAGGCGGCGATGGCCGCCGGCCATCGCAAGCTCGCCAATCTGACGCTGGTCATCGACCGCAACAGGCTGCAGCAGGGCGCGCGCGTCGCCGACACCAACGATCTGGAGCCGCTGGCCGACAAGTTCCGCGCCTTCGGCTGGGATGTCGTCGAGGTCGACGGCCATGATGTTGGGGCATTGCTCGAGACTTTCGCGCCGCGCGACGCCGCCGCCCGGCCGTTGTGCGTGATCGCCCATACCATCAAGGGCAAGGGAATATCCTACATGGAGGATCAGGTCGGCTGGCACCACGGTGTGCCCAATCGGGCCCAGTTCGAGCAGGCGGTGAAGGAGCTGACCCAGCCGTGAGCGCCGCCGCCCCCGCCTCCGCCGACCTGTTCGATTGCCGCGACGCCTTCGTCGCCTCGCTCATCGATGTCGCCGATCGCGACGCCCGCGTCGTCGTCGTGGTCAACGACAGCGTCGGCTCCTCCAAGCTCGGCGAGTTCCGCAAGCGCTGGCCCGAGCGAACGATCAATGTCGGCATCGCCGAGCAGAACATGGTCGGCGTCAGCTCCGGCCTTGCCAACGGCGGCAAGATCCCGTTCGTCAGCGCCGCGTCCTGCTTCCTCACCGCCCGCGCCTTGGAGCAGATCAAGGCCGACGTCGCCTATTCCAACGCCAACGTGAAGCTGGTCGGCCAATCGCCCGGCGTCGGCTACGGCGAACTGGGGCCGACGCATCACTCCATCGAGGACTACGGCTGGTTGCGACTGCTGCCGGGGTTGGCGATCCTGGTCCCCGCCGATCCCTGGCAGACGGCCGAGGCTGTTAAGGCGGCGGCGGCGCATGTGGGGCCGGTGTTCATCCGCGTCAGCCGTTTCGGCGTGCCGAAATTGCCGCGACCTTCCGGCGCGCAGTTCGAGATCGGCAAGGCCGAGACGTTGCGCGAGGGCGGCGACGTGGCGATCCTCGCCTGCGGCGTCATGGTCGCGCGCGCGCTCGACGCGGCGGCGACGCTGGCGCAGGCCGGCGTGTCCGCCCGCGTCGTCAACATGGCGACGATCGCGCCGCTCGACGAGGGCGCGATCCGGGCGGCGGCGGACCTCGGCGCCATCGTCACCGTGGAGGAACATTCGCAGCGCGGTGGGCTAGGCGGGGCGGTGGCTGAGTTCGTCGCCGGCTACCGGCCCTGCCCCGTCCGCATCCTCGGCTTCCCCGGTTTCATGCCGACGGGTTCGGCGTCCTATCTGTTCGAGCGCTACGGGCTGACCGCGGCGGGCGTTGCGGACGCCGCCCGCGAGGCGATCGGCAGGCGCTCGCGCTGAAAGGCTGCATCCTTATTATCGACAAGCGGGGGCCAACACGCTCGCGCTCGACCGACACGTGCGCATTCTCGCCCGGGCGGGATCGAAGGGAAGCTGAAGCCGAAGGCGGCGCGAGTCGACTTGGCTTGTTGCCGAAGCGATCCATCGACTGAGTCTCGACCTGCATAACTGAGGCGCGAATGACCGATCTATTGCTCCGATATCTTGTCGATCGGAGGATTGCGCCAATGGCGAGCAAGCCCGTCTTGGGGTAGCGCTTATGAACCGTTCGCTCCAGACGGAGCACGGTCTTGACCAACGTTTCCCACGACGTGCGATGAAGCCACACCTTGACGGGAAACACTGTCAATTCCCGCGTTTCCCAGCGATTGCGGACCCCGGTTTGGCTGATCGCGCGGCCACTCGGCTTACGACAGGCGGCTCCCCATTCGAGCCGCCGTCGCAAGCGCGGTTGGTTGTCCTTGACTTGGGTGAGCATGTGATTGCCGGAAGCAATCACGCGCTCGAACAGTTTTTTTGACAATGCTCGGCGTCGAGCGTGAACATGCAGCCTTTCAACCCGAGCGTCTCGATCAGCTCGGGAGCCGCCGGGACTTCGTTGCTCTTTTCCTCGACATCATATGGCCGAGCACGATCTGATCGCATTGGCGCAAAGCCGAGAGCATATTCGCCGCCTTGCGTTCGGCGAAGGCGCCGAAGCTGCCGCGCAGGGTCTTGCCGTTGACGGCGATGGCGCCCCATTTTTGCGTGGCCTCGCTCTCGGGCCTGGGCGCAAGCGAAGCCCCATGGGCTCGAAACGTCGCCTCCAGCGCGCTCGCATCGACGCCCTTGGGGATGCCGCGCAAGCCGGCGCAGGAGGGCGCGTAACTCAGCGACAGGCCGAACGCCTCACTCGGGCGCTGGCGGTGAGCGCGAATGAATTCATGCATTTGCCGGTATGAATTGGCCCCCGCGATCATGCCTATGATTGTGAACAGCGCCCTGGAGGTCGGCGCCGACTGGATTCAGCCGGCGCGGGATCGCTAGCGAAGAGGTCTGACGTCAACCTGGCTCGCAGAGCGGCTGGCCCCGGCGCGGGCTTGCCAGCGGCGTCCAAACCGTTTAGAGGGACCGCAAGGCCGGCAGCTGCCGGCTTTCTGTGCGCCCGTAGCTCAGCTGGATAGAGCACCAGACTACGAATCTGGGGGTCGGGAGTTCGAATCTCTCCGGGCGCGCCATTTCAGAACAGAACTCTGAACACCGACTACGCCGGATTTTCCGCCAGAGGCGGAGACCAGGGTGCGTAGGAGTTCTGATTTCGATCCCATGATGCGGACCTCCGTGTCAGCGACCTCAACGCGCTGGGCCAGCGCGCGCAGGTGATCGCGGCGGTAGCCGCCGCTGTCCAGCCGGATGCGCTGGCGGGCCGCTCGGGCAAAGGTCTTGACCATATCGGGGCTGACAGCTTGATTGCCGGCATGGTCGAGCGCGGCTTGGGCGCGCTCGGCGTCGGCGCTGGCCTGTTCTCGAATCGCCTTGAGGCCGGCGATGCGGTCTTTCAGGCCAGGGGCGTCCAGATCGGCGACACCGGACTCGATCGCATCGAAGAGCCTGTTGAGCCGTTGGTCGGTCTCGGTGATACGCTTGTGGAGTTCGGCCAGGTGCTCGCGGCGTCGTTCGGCGCGCTCCTGGCGGCGGTCGAGAACGCTGGCGAGGATGGTTTCCAGCCGCTCGGGTTGAAGCAGGCGATCTTCCAGGTGGCCGGCGACCAGTTGATCGAGCCGGTCCATCGGGATCGAGCGGCCTTCGCAGCCGGTCTTGCCCTGCCGGGCCTTGGTCGAGCAGGTGTAGTAGCGATAGGTGCCGCCCGCGCTACCCTTGCCGGTGCGTAAGGTCATCGCGCCCCCGCATTTGGCGCAGAAGCAAATGCCGGTAAGGAGGGTCGGGCCGCTGGTGATGCGGGCGGGCGTCATCCGGGGATCACGGGCCTTGAGCCGGGCCTGCACCGTGTCGAACGTCTCGCGGTCGATCAGCGGCGGACAGGCCATGACCGCCACCTCGCTCTCGGGCTTCTTCTCCCTGCTCTTGAAGGAGCGTTTGTTGAACCTGTGCTCGCCGATATAGGTCGTGCGGGTGAGAATCTGATGGATCGAAGCCAGCCCCCAGCGTCCGCCGTCTCGGGTGAAGATGCGGCGTTCGTTGAGGTAGCAGGTGATGGCCTTGACACCCATCGGTCCCTTCACGCCGTCGCCTTCGAGGAATAGACGATAGATCAGCCGCACCGTGTCGGCGTGTAGCGGGTCGATCTCCAGCTTCTTCTTGGTCTTCGATCCCCGCTGCTCGGCAGCGACGATGCGATAGCCGATTGGGGGCAAGGCACCGTTCCAGAAGCCCTGACGGGCGTTCTCGTTCATCGCCCGCAGGACATGCTTGGCGTTCTCCTTCGACTGGTATTCGTCGAAGAGGGCCATGATCTGCCGCATCATGACGTGCATGGGATCGTCGCCCATCTCCTGGGTGATGGAAACGAGCTTGACGCCGCTCTTGGCGAGTTTCCGAACGTAGAACTCCAGTTCGAAATGGTCGCGGAAGAAGCGCGAGAAGCTGTGGACCACGACGATATCGAACGGCGCAGGCCTGGACGTGCCTGCCTCAATCATGCGCTGGAACTCTGGGCGGCGGTCGTTGGTGGCGGAAGCGCCCGCTTCGATGAAGGTCTCGACCAATTCGTAGCCGCGTGCGGCGCAATAGGCTTCACCCTGCCGCTTCTGGTCAGGGATGGAGACATCATGCTCGGCCTGCCGCGCCGTCGAGACGCGCAAGTAGAGGGCGGCGCGTATCGGCAAGGTCATGGCGAATGTCTCCTTCTCACCTCATCGGTACGGACCGAACAGCTCATCGAAGAGATCGCCGAACCATGCCTCGAACACGTCCACCTCGGCCTCGGTGACTGGGATATGCTCGGGCCAATCGTCGGTGACGGTCCAGGTCGTAAGGTCGTGCTTCGGCGGCCGGCCGCGAAACGGCCAGGGTTGGCCGAGCAGCACTTCAAGCTGCTCGGATGCGGTGGGCGGGCGTTCTTTGAGAGGTCTGGCCATTGCGCCAGAATCGACGAACGAGGCCCTTCAAAGAATAGCCTTTTTCTACGCCGGAAGCCCCCGCGTACCGTGGCGCAAAAAGACTTGCGCGTGGCGGCGCGGGGCTGAAACGGCGTAGAGGCGAAGGCGGTCGTCATGGCGATATCAGGTTCAACGCCGTCGCCACCGGCAGATAGAGGGTGCGTGGCTGCCGCACCAAGGGCGTG
>Ga0181519_10004073_pt1 | contig 11895 bp, 9 predicted proteins | sample PEATcosm2014_Bin_26_FD_121102 | JGI IMG/M metagenome (GOLD analysis project Ga0181519, IMG submission 121102) | Peatland microbial communities from MTU Mesocosm Facility, Houghton, MI, USA - PEATcosm2014_Bin02_10_metaG | ecosystem: Environmental > Terrestrial > Soil > Wetlands > Peat | place... | reverse complement strand
TGGTTTGCTGAATGTGCAGGACGGCGGAAGAAGAAGCGCTCTGCTGCGCTGACAAGCTTGAGTTTCCGCAACCAATCGCAATCGGCATGACTGCGAGAGTAAATAATTTCCGGCAAATGCGCATAGAATCCTCGTGTTCACACAAATTGTTGAGGCGCCAAGCAATATGCATTGGCACAGGTGGCGAAAGGGCTTGCGTGTATGAGTCGGTTCGATTGCTGGTTATTGCCCGGCAGAAGCAAGTTGCGCTGTTGATGCTGATTGTTCTTTTGGTTCATCAGGACCGACATGTACAGTAACCCGATCAAGGCCGCGATGTTGCGCGAGACAAAGAATAATTCCTGCATCGTCGAGGGTATTTGATTCTTATGATTTTTTCCTTGGTGCAAAGGGGCGGGAGTTTGTGGCGAAAAAACGACGAGGCCCGCGGATGAGCGCGGGCCTCGTCGCTTTGTGTTGAGCTGGAGTTACTTCTTCCGCTCCTCTTTGGGAGCCGCTTGCGGCCTTGGTTCCGACCTGGGCGCAGCAGCCGGGTGAGCCTGCGGGGCTGGACGTTCCTGTGGAGCAGGACGAGATTGCGGCGCAGGGCGAGGCTCCGCCTGCGGCGCCGGATGCGACTGCGGTGTGGGATGAGGTGCAGTTGCTTCCGTCCGATTATTGTTGGTGTTGGAATGAGACTTGACCTGCGCGTCAGCCTGCCCCTGCGCATGCGCCGAAGCTGCAGGCAGCGGATGCGAGGGCGAGAGCGGCCGGGCTACGGCTGCTGTTGGAGGGTGTCCGCCGTTGTTCTTGGCAAAGGACTGGGGATTGCTGCGCGCCTGCTGGATGTGCGCCTGCTGGACGGGCGATGGGGCCTGATGGGTCTCGTGCTCGGCTACGCGCTCCTCGGCCGTGGGCGGGTGATTGATGCCGCCTGCGCCGCCACTGTACGCAACGTGGTTATTGTTGACGATGGTGGTGTTGTTGACCACGGTGGTGTTGATGTAGGTGTTGTGGATGACGGTGGTGTTTACATGGACGATTGCCGTGTTGTAGGCAAAGTGTCCGCCGCGCCACTCGCCGCCGGCAAAGCCGATACCCATATAGCCGAAGCCGTAGTTGACACCGCCGTAGTAGCCGACGTGGGGACCCCAGTAGCCTTCATGGAAGACGTACACGCCATTGCCCCATCCCCAGTAGCCGGGGGTCCAGAGCAGGCCGGGCGAAGGCGCGGGAACCCATGCGCCGGGAACCCAGTAATAGCCTTCGTCGCCGTAGTGCCAGTAGCCGGGGGTCCACATTAGCCCGTCCTCGGGGCACGGGGGCTGCACGTAGACGGGCATTGCCGGAGGGGCGAAGCCGACACTGATGAAGACCCCCGCGGATGCCGAGGCGGGAATCAACGAGACCAACATTGCGAGCAAGAGCAGACGCGCAGAGCGAAAGATTTGCATGGAAAAACCTCCTGATCCTTTCATCCCTCCGCGTCTGGCGAGTCATAACTCCAGCGGGAGGGTCTTGATGGGTTTGCAACTGTTACTGAATTTATGTTGAACGGAACCTGCGCATCGCGTGCGGCGTATCAAACCGCTACACCCTGCCTGCAACGACAACTTCCGAAATATTTCTGAACCGCATCCGGGGCCGGAAACCACAAAAGCCGAGAATGCGACCTCGCAGTCAGACTACCCCAGTAACAACCCAGGAGGCCAGTAAAAGTTGCAGGGCAGTGGAAAACTTTTGTCTGGATGGAGTTGGGTGAGCTGACTTAAATTACTGAATTCAGCCGCTAAGACGCCAGACGCACAACCGCCCACGAGGGGCCGTGGGCGGTTGTGCGTCTTCAATGCAACCACGTGGGAGGACGGAATTACATTGGTTTTGATTCAGACTTCGATGGTTCTTTTTGTGCGGCAGCCGGATGGGCTGCGGGCTTAGCCTGCGCATGCGGTTCCGAGACCGGATGCGTAGAAGCCCTGGGTTCCGGTTTGGGAGCAGTTCGCGCTTCTTGCGTTGGCTCAGCCCTGGGCGCAATTTTTGCTTCCTGCTTTGGTTCGGCCTTTGGCTTTGGCGCGGCCATTGGCGCGGTTCTTGCTGCTTGCTTTGGTTCGGTTCTGGACGCTGCCTTCGGCTCAAGCTTCGGTTCAGTCCTCGATTGAGGCTTTGGCTCGGCCTTTGCCTTCTCTTCCGGCTTCGGCTCCGCTTTGGACGCGGCCTTTGGCTCGGCTTTTGCCGCAGGTTTTGGCTCAGCTTTTGGTTCCGCCTTTGCTTCAGTCTTGGGTTCGGGCTTTGCTTCGGATTTCGTCGGAGCGGGCGCGGCGTGTTTTTCCTCAGCCGGTGCTTTGGCCGCAGTCAGGGTAGCAGGATGGCCTCCATTGGCCTTGGCATAAGAGGTTTTATCGGCTTTGGCCGCGGTTATATGCTGCGCCTGGATGGCGGTTGGCTGGGTGTGCGATTCATGCACGGCAACCTGCTCTTCTGCCGTGGGCTGATGCTGTACACCGCCCGGGCCGCCGCTGAAGGCCGCATGTCCTGGATTAGAGACAGTGCTGCGCTCGATGATGGTGCGGTCAACAAAAGTAGTGTGGACGAAGGTCTCGTTCACATTGACCACAGCTGTGTTATAGGCAAAAGTTCCGCCGCGCCACTCGCCGCCGGCAAAGCCGACGCCGAGGAATCCTCCACCATAGTTCACGCCGCCATAGTAGCCGACGTGGGCGCCCCAATAGCCGTCATTGAAGCGATAGTTTCCGTCTTGCCAGCCCCAGTATCCGGGTGTCCAGAGCAGGCCGGGCGAAGGCGCGGCAACCCATGCGCCGGGAATCCAGAAGTAGTCCCCATCGGCATACGACCAGTATCCCGGCGTCCACAGCAGGTTGGGCTGGGGGCACATTGGCTGCACATAGACGGGCAATTCCGGGGGAGCGAAGTTCACGCTGATGAGGAGTTGCGCATGCGCGGACGCCGCAATTGCGGCCACCAGTAGAGCAAGCAGGGCGATACGGGCAGAGCGAAGAATTTGCATGAGAAGAACCTCCTGGTTCTTTCGGGGACGACAAGCCGGGGAATCGAAATCCCCAAATATGAACAGGATTAGTGTGGTTTTTGAAGCTGCGCACTGCGACTCAGCGGAGCGACGATAGCAAGGACTCAGGCTTCCGGAAGTTGCGTTCGCAAAGATGCGAATGACCTCGGCAACATTTCCAGCCCTGCCGCTGACGATGCACGGAATATCAACGGGAAAAAAAAGAGTGGCTGCTGTTCATTCAGCCACTCCCAAAGGACCCCGATTTGGTAGTGCTTTCTTAGAGTAGAAAGGACGCGCAGAAGTTTCTGTTCTGAATTGAACAGTTGGTATTTTTTTGATATTTTTCGGCGGGAGAGAATCGCTCGGAGTAAGACATGTAATTGTTTATAGAATGGTAAAAACTGCATCCGGGGCTAAACTCCCGGATGCAGTGCGAAGTTCTTGCAACAGGTTGCTAGTAGCGGTAGCTGAGTCCAATGCCCATGACGTGGCGGGCTTCGAGGTTGACCGGCAGTGGGATAAGAAGAGTTGTATTTGGCGGGTTGTAGAGAACGGTGCCGATATTGCCGGCTACCTGGCCAACGCCAATATCGAAGGCAAAGTGGGGATGCTCGCGCTGGGTGACGCGGACTGCATAGTCGAGAGTGGTGGGCAGGTCGGCCTTGCCTTGGATCAGCGGGATACCGTTAGGGGGATTGGGACCGAGGCCTTTGACTGTCCGCGGCTCCTGGGTGAATCCAGCGGCGGGGACGGCGACGATGCCGTGGGTGATGGGCAGAGGAATGCCCACGCCGCCGAAGAACCGTCCGTGAAACCCGTTGGCCTGGCCACCGATGCCGTAGATCGAAGCGTCGGTCGCCTTCCAGCCCAGGTTGAGCAGGAAGGGGACGGGCTTTTTGTCCCAGGTCTTGGTGAAGGAGATATACGCGTCGCCGTTGGTATAGGATTTGACGGCGGGAACGGCCATCGGGGTACACGCTGAGGTCTCAATGCAGTACTCATCGTATAACTCGACGGCGATGGGGACAGATGCACCCGAGACAAACCTGTCCTGTGTGCGGACCAGGCCGCCGACCGCCACGCCGGGAGTCCAGGGGCCGAACTGGCCGTCCTTGATGGCCACCACCTTGCCATGGAAGATGTTCATGCCGTTAAAGTCCCACAGGTTGCTGGTGGCGGCGTTGGTCAGTGTCGCTGTAGAGGCATCGCCGAGCTGGTGGACGCTGCGAGAGTAGCCGGCCTCGGCGCGGTTGCCGAATCCCTCGGTGATGCTAAAGGTCTCAATTTTGCCGATGACCGCGGAGGCATTGATGAAGTGGATGCCGACTGCGGGGTGCGAGAAGAAGTGGCCCTTGCCGGATTCGACGACGTAAGCGGTGGGGGTGATGAAGCCGCCGGTCTGGCCTTCGAGGGTGAGGTTTTGCGCAACGAGTCTGCCGGAAGAGAGCGCGGCAACGGCTAACGTGGCGCAAAGCGCGAGCTTCAGGGGAATCTGTACTTTCATTTGCATGGCTCCGGTGCGGGCAAAACTTCTGCCCGGAATTCTTCAAAATCATCTTGTTGTAACACAACGGATAGTGAACCGTCTCCACTGTCCGTGACAGTGATACACTCACGCCATGCCGAGGGGACACTTCATCACGCTCGAAGGGCTGGACGGGTCAGGCAAGACCACGCAAATCAAGCGGTTAGCGGCGTGGCTGGAAAGACGGGGGCTAGATAAAGAAGGACCGGAGCGGCGCGGGCAGGTTCCCGTGGTGACGCGGCAGCCGGGAGGAACGGCGGCAGGAGACCGCATCCGGACGCTGGTGCTGGACTCACGCTCGACTGGCCTCGCTCCGCTGACGGAGATGGCGCTGATGTTTGCCGACCGGGCGCAGGCGATTGCCGAGGTGATTGAACCGGCGCTCATCGCTGGGAAGACGGTGCTCTGCGACCGCTTTACCGACTCGACCGAGGCGTATCAGGGCGGCGGGCGCGAGCTGGGGTCGGAGATTGTGCTGGAGTTGCACCGGCTGCTGTGCGGCAACTTGCAGCCGGATCTGACGCTGCTGCTGCTGCCGTCGCTCGAAGTGAGTTTGCGGCGGGCGCGGCGGCGGAATGAGCGGGAGACGGCGAAGACCGGTACGGACGAAGGGCGATTCGAGCAGGAGAAGGATGCGTTTTACAGCCGCGTCTGGGAGAAGTATCGCGTGATTGCAGAACGCGAGCCGGAGCGGGTGGTGGTGATTGCCGGCGACCTGTCGATTGACGAGGTGCATGAGCAGATTGTGGAGGCTGTCTCAGAGCGGCTGATAGCGGCGGGGTGGAATGGGTAGCGAATACCGCAAGGAGATATGATTCCGCGCAACAAGTGATATTCTGCGATAAACCCACCTCACTTTTCCGAGAGGATTTCATGAAACGGTATTCGCACGCCATGCTTGCGGCCATTCTGTTAGCCTCCGCGTCCGTGATCCATGCAGAGGTCACTGAGTCTTCCATCACTGACGGGATCAAGACCCTGCGCTCGGTAGACCCTGCCAAGCGGCCTGCCGTGACAATTCAGATCGCGACGGATATTCGTACGCTTGCTGCCGGCCCTTCCAAGGTCAAGCTGGCCACGGCGCTGGCTGGTTTGGTGACCGAAGGCGACCAGGGCCAGGAGGCGCTGCAAGCTGTCGCCGACACGCTGGCGAAATCACTGGCCGAGTCGCCGGTGCCAGCCCAGGGTGACGACCCCCCTTACCCCTATGTGGAGCTGGTCAATCTGGTTCGCTATAAAAATGTGGCGGCGACTCTGGACGATCCACTCTACTGGAAAGCCTTTCAACGACTGATCGCCAACGAGTCCGACGTAGAAAAGGCCGACTTCACGCTCAAAGATCTGGAAGGAAAGAAAGTAACCCTCTCCAAGTTGCGCGGCAAGATTGTTGTGGTCAATTTCTGGGCGACGTGGTGCGCGCCCTGCCGGTTGGAGATGCCCGATCTCGATTCCATCTACGCGCGCTACCAATCGCAGGGGCTGGTGGTTTTATCGATCACCGACGAAGAGTCCTCAAAAGTCAACGCATTTCTAGCGCCGGCGAACTATCATCCGACGGTATTGCTTGACCCGGATCGCAGGGTTATCGGGCAATTCCATGTGGAAGGAATTCCGAAGACTTTTGTGTTTAACCGGGAAGGCAAACTGGTGGCGGAAGCGATTGACCAGTGTACGCAGAAACAGTTTATGGGGATGCTTTCAAAGACCGATCTTCGTCCGTGAGGATTAGGAACCTATCGTAAATAGAAAAAGGAATGTGGCGCCGGTTTCCGATTGGCGGCGTTGATGCTGCCAGAGATCTGCTGTGGGTCTGGAGACCCACAGGACAGCCGACCTGGAGGCCGGCGCTATCAATCATCCTGCTTTGCGCGTTCCCAGATCCCCAAAAGAGAGGAACCTGGGACACCCATTTTCTAGGTGTTCCAGGTTCCGCTTATTTCAGGTCCCATTATTTGTGAAGAATGATGCAGTCAGAAACCTAGTAAACGAGTTTCAGGCCGAACTGGATGATGCGCGGCTCGAAGGTGCCGGTGACGGCGCCGCCGGTGGTTGGGTTGTTGGTCGAGGTTGCAGTGCTGAGTGTGCCGCCCAGGCCGCCGGCAGGCAGGTAAAGGTTGGTGTGATTGAAGATGTTGTAGAGTTCGGCGCGAAACTCAATCTTCATGCTCTCCACCGGAGTGTTGAATTTCTTGTTGAGATCGAAATCGGTCTGGTAGTAATTCGGTGTGCGGCCCGGGTTACGGCCTGAGTTGCCGAATGGGCTCAGGAGATTGCTATTGGCGTCCTTGGTCGCGGGCAGCGTGAAGGCGCCATAGTTGACGTATTGAATGCTGCCGTTGGCGGGATTGAGCTGCTTCAAGCAGGAATGTCCCGAGTGGCAGAGGACGACATCCTGGCCGGAAACCCGGTTAGGACGATATTCGTTGGCTCCGCGGTAGGTGGCTGAGATCTGCGGCGATACCACGTTGGCGGAGTTCGGCGAGTAGGTGATATTGAAGGGAGTTCCGCCTTCGGCGGTGTTGATGGCGCTGATCTGCCATCCACCGACCAGGCCGTCGAGAAGGGGGTTGGCGCTGCCCAGAAACTGGTGTCCATGCCCCACCGGCAGCTCATAGACCAGGCTGGTGATGTTGGCGACCGGGAGGTTGTAATCCGACTGCGCGTAGTCGGCATTGAGGTTGTTGGCGTCTTGCGGCGAAGGGGTGTTGCCTTCGAGCGAGGCCGAGGCATTGTCCAGCGAGTGCTCCCAGGTGAAGGAGTTCAGCAGGGTGAGTCCGGCGACAAAGCGCTGCTCGTAGCGGAATTGCAGGGCGTCAAAGCGGGAGTGGAACTCGTTGACAGCGGCGGTAATATCGCCGAAATCGTAGGTCGTTCCAACCAGCCCTCCCCATGTGGGATACGGCCGGGTGAATCCGGTTGAGCCAGCAACCGTGCTCAGGCCGAGCGACGGATTGCCCTGATTGGCGTTGAGGAAGCCCTGGAGCTTGACGCCATGATTGCCAACGTAGGCCAGGTCCACCAGCGTGTTTTTTGCCAGGGACTTCTGAATGCTGAGGAAGTAGCTCTCGACGTAGCTGTCCTTGGTGTCCTTGGGAATATAGGTGATGTTGTCGGTTCCGGGATTGAAGTTGGTGGCGAGGCCGGTTGGGTAGCCCTGATCGAGAGTGCGGTAGCCTGCCGCGGTGACGCTGGACGGCTGGGTGACGGAGACAAAGAGCGCGTTGGGCGCGTTGATGGCCAGGATATCGCCCGAGCCTGCGCGGGTGTAGTGGGCAAAGCTGGTGCCGAAGCCGCCGCGGACAACCAGGCTTGGTGTAAGCGCATAAGCGAAGCCGACACGCGGGGCGTAGTCGCCCAGGGAGGGATTGACCAGGGTCTTGCCATAGGTTCCGCTGCCCGAGTAAGGCGTGATGGCGCTGGTGGCGGTTGCGCCGGGCGTGAGGGTGAGGAGGGTCTGTGTAGTGGGATCGAAGTTGGAGAGGTCGTTGTGGGCTTCGGAGTACGGCGAACCGTATTCCCAGCGCAGGCCTAGATTCAACGTCAGCTTGGAAGTAACCTTCCAGTCGTCCTGGGCGTAGACGTTGTCCATGGTCTGCAGCAGGTGGGCCTTGAAGTACGTGGCCAGGGCGTAGTTGTTGGTTGTGCCAAAGATCAGGTCGGCCCAGTAGTTGTCGGCGACGGTGGTGTAGCTGGCGACACCACTTGAGGAAACTGTGTTGTCGGAGCAGCCATTGGCCAGTGCCGCAGTATTACAGGTGCTGTAACCCTTGCCGTAGGAGAAGGAGCCGAAGAGCGGGTTGGAGTCCTGCACTTCCATCCAGATGTGTTCGTACTCGTAGCCGAACTTGAGGGAGTGCTTGCCCTTGACCCAGGAGAAGTTCACCTTGGGATCGAGGAGCGAGGGGTTCTGCCATTGGGGATTGGTGCTCTGGCGTCCAAAGGCGCTAAAGCCGCCGGAGACGCTGGTGGAGGGCAGGCCGCCGGCGACCGTGGGGTCGGTGGGCAGGCCGGGGATGGTGATGGCGTTGTCTCCGATAGAGAGCGTGTACTTGCCGGCGCGGGTGCCGGAGAGGCCGAGGCGTGCGTCGAGGACTTTGTTTGCCCCGATGAGACGCGTGTAGCCGAGCGCGACCTGGCCGTCGAGAATCTTGGCGCGGCCATTGGTCTGGCCGTCGAGCGGCAGGGGCAGCGTGGGATAGTTGATGCCCGTCTCTTTGCGGTCGCTGACGCGCAGGAACCAGGAACTCTTGTCGTTTTGCTGGAAGTCGATGCGCAGATCGCCCTTGTCGGCGTTGTCGGTGAATGGCGCATTGGTGGCGCAGTCGTTGGAGTCAACGCCGGTTGAGGTGTTGATGCCGGCAGTGCCGGGAGCAATCTGGCACTGCGAAGGCAACTGCTTGAAGAAGCCAAGAATCTGCTTTGCCGTGTTGCTGGCGTCCGGGGAGTTCAGGATAGAAGTGCCGGCCTTGTAAACAGTGGGAGTGGCGCTGCCGGCGGTATGGGGGTCCATGACGTCAGTGGCCAGGATGCCGTTGATCTCGTTCTCTGTGGGAACGGTCAATACCACAGTGGGCGTGAGCGTCTGGCGGAAGCCCTCGTAATCAAGGAAGTAGAAGAGCCGGTTCTTGAGGATCGGACCGCCGAAGTCCGCGCCGAACTGGTTGCGGTTGAAGCCAGGCTTGGGAAATGTATGCGTTCCGCTGACCGGGTGGATGAAGCCGTAGGCGTTGAGATCGGTGTTGCGCAGGAACTCGTAGAGCGTGGAGTGGAACTGGTTGGAGCCGCTCCGGGAGGCAACGTTGATGGTCGCGCCAGAGGAGCGGCCGTACTCCGCGCTTTCGTTGTTGGTGACCACCTGGAACTGGGAGATGGAGTCCGGCGGGGGCTGGATGATCTGGTTGTCGAAGCCCTGGTTGCTCTCGCCGTAGGCGTTGTTGTCCATGCCGTCGAGCAGGTAGTTGTTGAACATGCTGCGCTGGCCGTTGACATTGTATGCGCCGGCGCGGACCAAGCTGGTGACGGCAGTGGTGGTGGCCGCCGTGGGCGCTTGACGGGAACCTGTGACCAGCGCCAGCAGATCGGAGTAATTTCGGCTTACGAGCGGGAGGGCTTCGGTCTGATACCCGGAGACGGTTTGCCCGCGTTCGCTGGTTTCGGTTTCAAGCTGCAGCGCGACGTCGCTGACCTCAATGGTGGTGGCGTCTGCCTGTCCCACGGTGAGGGTGAGGTCGATGCGCTGACGTCCGCCAACGGAGACTGTGATGTTTTTGGCGACGGCCTGGGCAAAATTGGGCGCGGTGGCCTCAACGGTATAGACGCCTGAGCGGAGCGACGGGGCCTCGTAGTCGCCGAGTCCGTTGGCTGTGATGTGGGTGGCGATTCCGGTGCTGGTGTTGGTGATGGTGACGGCGGCATTGGCCACGGCTGCGCCGCTGGCATCGTGAATGGAGCCGATCAGGCTGCCATCTTCATATTGCGCGCGCGCCAAGGCTCCAGAGAGTGCGATCAACAGGCCAAAGAGAAAAATTGTACGTCGAATTGTAATCATGCCTGTGAAGTTACAAAAGTTTCATCAGGGCAATGTGAATTCAATTTGAATAGAGCGTGAATCGGCTGCGCGCTGCGTGGAAAACGGAGCAGAATTGCACTGGAATCCGGCGGGTCTATACTTCGGCGCGAACCAGCAGGCAGGTGATGTTGTCCTGGCCGCCGGCTTTCTTGGCGTCGTGTACCAGATGCGCGCAGATTTCATCGAGGGTCTCGCCGCGGGTGAGCTGCGACGCGAGCACGGACTCGATCTGCGCATCGGACAGCTCACGGGTCAGGCCGTCTGAGCAGAGCAGGAAGAGATCGCCCGGCTCGGCTTCCATCTCAAAGATATCGGGAGTGACGCTGTGCTGCGTACCGAGGGCGCGGGTGATGACGTTGCGCAGGGGAGAACGGAGGGCTTCGGCGCGGGTCATGCGGCCCAGGCTGACCTGCTCTTCGACCAGCGAGTGGTCGTGGGTGAGCATCTGCAGGCGGCGGTTGCGCAGCCGGTAACAGCGGCTGTCGCCAACGTTGAGCACCCAGACGTGGCTTTCTTCGACAACCATGCCGACGAGGGTGGTGCCCATGCCGCTGAGCCGGTAATTTCTCTTGGAGCGGGAATAGATGGCCTCATTGGCAGCGCAGACAGCCTCGCCCGCCAGAGTAAACGTATGCCCTGCATGATCGGGAACGCGGCAACTGAAGAGCCGGAGCATCTCATCGACGGCCAGGGAACTGGCGATCTCTCCGGCGGCGGCGCCGCCCATGCCGTCACAGACTACATACACTCCGTTTTCGACAGAGAAGCCAAAGGCATCTTCATTGGAGGGACGCTTGCGGCCGCGGTCAGTAGCTGCCGCTGCTTCGTAATGAACAACCAGGGTAGGCAACACACGAGACTCCCGCAAATAAGTTTACACAGGGATGAACACGGTGGGGAAGGGAAAGATGGGGATTTTGACGGCGGGTTGGGTTACGGAGGGCGGACGATCCCAAACGGTCCAGGCTGTGACAGTTGCGAAAGTGTCCTCATGGGCTGTCTGCTCTGATTTAAGTTGCACTAGCATCAGGTCTTGTTGAGTACCGCGAGGAGATTCCGATGATCAGAAACCTGTTGCAGGCCGCGCTTTGCGCGATTCTTTGTCCGGCGCTGGCGGCGCAGGAGGTTGCGCCGCAAACGCCAGCGTCAGCCGAAACGAAGACGGAAATGCCTGCCGCCGCAACAGCAGAGCCGGCACAGGTGCCGGAGTTTGTCACCATTCCGAAAAACACCGAGATTTGGCTGGTAGAGGTGGATTCGGTCTCGTCAGCGACGGCGAAGAAGGGCCAGCCAGTAAGAATTGAGGTGTCTAAAGACTTGGTGATCGATGGCCGCGTAGTGATTCCGAAGGGACTTTGGCCGACGGCGTCGTCTCTCGCGTTGAAAAAGCGATTCCTGGAAAGAGGGATGGGATGATTCGGGCGAGGCCTGTTTCTATCGCTTTGAACAATGCCAGACCATTGAAGCTTTGGGATGCATGGTATGGGGAAGATGGGGACTGCGAACCCGACGGCCCTTGCTGGCTGCTGGATGCCCTATCTGCTCCGTTCGCCCTGGTTGCCTTGATTGTCAATGCGAATGACTCACGGGATGAGGTCAAGGTTCACGGAAAAGACCAAGTTATCAGCCAATGTAATCTCTATGAAGGCTACTTCACACGAAAAACGACCTTCCCTATCAAGAGTCTGCCAATTGCTGAACCAGCCCCGAATCTGCCCGTCTGCGTCGATCGCCGCAATTTGAATTAACCACGCGAGGTTTTGAGCTGAAGTGAAATTTAAGGACGGGGCTGTA
>Ga0181519_10004072_pt1 | contig 11900 bp, 10 predicted proteins | sample PEATcosm2014_Bin_26_FD_121102 | JGI IMG/M metagenome (GOLD analysis project Ga0181519, IMG submission 121102) | Peatland microbial communities from MTU Mesocosm Facility, Houghton, MI, USA - PEATcosm2014_Bin02_10_metaG | ecosystem: Environmental > Terrestrial > Soil > Wetlands > Peat | place... | reverse complement strand
TACGACCCTCTGATCCCAAATCAGATGCGCTACCAGGCTGCGCTACGCTCCGACTAAAGAGGGGAGATTCTAGTGGGTTATGGGCGCCGCGTCAAATGGTCACGCACGGCGCAGGACATTTCCCGACTGTGGCTGGCACAATGTCCGCTTCGGGGATGCATCATTTACGGTCACGCCACCGCCACGAAACCCCGCCATAGTGAGAGGTTCTCAATGTCCGAACCCGTGTCAATGAACCTGATTCTCTGGCGTCACGCCGACGCCGAAGACCTGCCAGCGTCCCTCGCCCTCAGTGCCCAAGCCGATCTGGCTCGCGAACTTACCGACCGTGGCCGCAAACAGGCCGACAAAGCCGCCCAATGGCTGCGTCCCCGCCTGCCCGACGACACCATCGTGCTCTCCAGTCCCGCTGTGCGCGCCGTCCAGACCGCGCAGGCACTCACCCCCGCCCCGCGCATCGTGCGCGATCTCGCCCCCGGCGCGAACGCCATGACAGTGCTGGGCGCCATCGACTGGCCCGGCAACAACCAGACCGTCGTGGTCGTGGGCCACCAGCCCGCCCTCGGGCAACTCGCCGCCCTGCTGCTCAGTGGCCAGGAAGCCTACTGGACGATCAAGAAAGCCGGTATCTGGTGGCTCGCCTCTCGCCGACGCGAAGACGAAAGTCAGGTGGTCGTGCGAGCCGTCATCAATCCCGACCTTCTCTGAACAACTCTCGGGCATCGCTCGGACACCCTGCGCAAACCCGCATGGATAGGGCTTTGGAAGGCATCGGAAGCGGGACCTGACTCATGACATTTTCCGTTTTGTCATAGAATTGTCGCCTACCGTTCACGGAATCGACATTGATGCTTTTTAAAGTACGTCGCAACGCGACCGTCAAACAAAGGGCTTTTATGCGCGACCTGCCGAACCCCACCATGCCGCTCTCTTCGCTGACCCCTACGTCGCGGAGGCGTCTTCCTCGCCCTGAAACGCCTGTCAAACCGAATCTGGCTGTGGCGTGGGCACGCGACGAAAGCGAGCTTCGGGAAGCCCAGCATCTGAGATATCGGGTCTTCGCAGAAGAAATGGGCGCGTCCGTCAAAGGCCCGGCAGGTCTGGATGTCGACGAATACGACCAATATTGCGACCACCTGATCGTGCGCGATCAGGACTCGCTCAAGGTTGTCGGCACCTACCGCGTATTGCCCCCGGCACAGGCCAAACGTCTGGGTCGTCTGTACTCCGAAGGAGAATTCGATCTCTCGCGTCTCGACCATCTGCGCCCGAAGATGCTCGAAACCGGTCGCTCATGCGTGCACGCGCAATACCGCAACGGCGCTGTCATCATGGCGCTCTGGAGCGGTCTGGCCGAGTACATGCTGCGCAATGGCCTCGAGACGATGCTCGGTTGCGCCAGCGTGCCGATGGCCGACGGCGGTCACTACGCCGCCAGCCTCTACCGCAAGCTGCAAGACACCGCGATGGCGCCAGCGGAATACCACGCCGTGCCGCGCATCGCCCTGCCGGTCGACGATCTGAATTCATCCCTAGAGGTCGAGCCGCCCGCACTGGTCAAGGGTTATCTGCGCCTCGGCGCCCGCATCTGCGGGGCACCGGCCTGGGACCCCGACTTCAATACCGCCGACTTCCTCACGCTGTTCCGTCTGTCCGACATGAACCCGCGCTATGCACGCCACTTCCTCGGCCCGGACCTCGTGAACCAGCTCAAACAAGCCTGACAGGCCCCGCCCCCTAAGTGTTTCGTCCCGATAAGGGATAAAAAAGCCCGGCAGATGTCTGCCGGGCTTTTACTTTTCCTTGCATATCCTTGCTTTTGCCAGTCTGCCGCCATCGCCCTATCCACGCGGGGCGCAAGGCCGATCAGCCGCAATGCATCAGGCGTACACGACCTTGTAGCGCATGCCGATCTTCTCCCACTCCTGCGCTTCACGTTGCAGGCTGTAGTCGGTCAGCGGATTGGCATCGATCCACGCACGTGGCACCGACACCTGGAAGCCGTCGTCAAGACGCTCGACCTCGATGCTGTCGGGCAGCGCATCGGTGCGTCGACGACAGAACAACACGGCCAGCCGCAGACAGAACAGCAACTGCCAATCAACCTGCTGCGCCTGTGACGCGAGCTTGCCCAGCTTACCCACGTGCCCGAGCAGCAACTCTGCCAGGCGCGCCTGATCGGGCCGCGAAAAACCCGGCATGTCGGCATTGCTGCCGATGTACGCCGAGTGCTTGTGATACGCACTATGCGAGATCGACAAGCCCATCTCGTGCAGCGACGCCGCCCAGTTGAGCAACGCCTCGCCGGCTTCGCGTCCGTCGTCCTGATCGCCCTCCTTGCCCTCGGCCGCATCGACCGGCAACTGACGGTACAGCGAAATCGCCAGATTCCCGACACGCTCGGCCTGCGCACGGTCCACGCCATAACGGCGCACGAACTGTTCGACCGTCACGGCGCGCATGTCCTGATGCTGAGTGCGTCCGAGCAGGTCATACATGACGCCGAGCCGCAGCGCCGCGTCGGTCGTCTCCATGTGATCGACTTCGAGTTCATTGAAGACGGACAACATGATCGACAAGCCACCCGGCAGCACCGGAATACGATCGTGCTTGAGCCCCGCGAGCTTGAGACGGTTGGCGTTCTCGGCCTTGATGAGCGCGCGCTTGAGCCGCTCGAGGCCCCCGCGCGTGAGGCCGTGCACCCCGCCGTCGTTGAAGCCGTTCGCTTCGAGCAATTCGGCCAACGCACGCGCCGTCCCCGACGAGCCGATCGCCTGCGACCAGCCCGCTTCACGATAGGTCGCCGAAATGATCTGAATTTCGCGGCGAGCGGCCAGTTCGGCCTGCTTCATCGCATAGTCGTCGACATTACCGCTCGGAAAAAACAACCGGCTATGACTCACGCAGCCGATATACAGGCTCTCCATAATCAACGGCTCGTAATCTTGCCCGATAATGAACTCCGTCGAGCCGCCGCCAATGTCCACCACCAGCCGGTTGCCCGGGCACGTGGGCACCGAGTGCGCCGCGCCGGCGTAAATCAGACGTGCCTCTTCGCGCCCGGCGATCACTTCGATGGGAAACCCGAGCGCACGTTGTGCTTCACCGAGAAAGTCCTGCGCGTTCTTTGCGACACGCAGCGTATTCGTGGCAACGGCGCGCACCTGTTCGGGATGAAATCCGCGCAGCCGCTCTCCGAACCGCTTGAGCACCTCCCAGCCGCGCTGTTGCGACGGATGATCGAGGTACTTCTCAGCGTTCAGGCCAGCCGCAAGCCGCACAGGTTCGCGCAGTGCATCGACCTGATAGATCTGCGTGCCGGCGGACGTCTCCTCAACGCGGCCGATGATCAGGCGAAAACTGTTCGAGCCGAGATCGACGGCCGCTAGCAAGGGCGATGAGGTACTCATGTGGGAATGCGCCTGAGCGAAGAATGCCGGAGTGCACGACGCCTCACATCAAAAGCATGACGCGCACTCGACAAATAAATGACGAATAAGTTACAAATCGAATATGACACGTCGTTGACAAATGTGAATGTCATATAACTGTAACAATACGGATGAAGAATTCACGCCAATCCCATGTCTTTCGCACGTCTAATATGAATTACCCACTGCTCAACCGCGAGCTGGGCATCCTTGCGTTTAACGAACGTGTGCTTGCCCAGGCAGCCGATCCGGCCACGCCACTGTTAGAGCGCCTGCGCTTCGTCTGTATCGTGAGTAGCAATCTGGATGAATTCTTCGAAATCCGCGTCGCCGGACTGAAGGAGCAGATGCGCGAGAATCCGGGCATGCTCACGCCCGACGGCATGACGTTTCAGCAAGTTTACACGCAAGTCTGCGCCCGGGCACAGGCGCTCGTCGAAAAGCAGTACGCCATGTTCGACAGCCTGCTGCCCCGCCTGGAGGCCGAAGGCATTGCCTTTCACCCGTCCGGCCAGTGGAACGACGCCCAGGTCGAATGGGCCCGCGACTACTTCCTGCGCGAACTCGTGCCGGTGCTCACGCCCATCGGGCTCGACCCGGCCCATCCGTTCCCGCGCGTGCTCAACAAGAGCCTGAACTTCGCCGTCGAACTGGAAGGCAAGGACGCCTTCGGCCGCGACGCCGAACTCGCCATCGTCCAGGCCCCGCGCGCCCTGCCCCGACTGGTGCCCATGCCCCCGGCACTGGCGCCTCTGCCCAACAGCTTCGTGCTGCTCAGCTCGCTCATGCTGCGCTTCGCCAGCGAGCTCTTCCCGGGCCTCACGGCCAAAGGCTGTCATCAGTTCCGCGTCACGCGCAACAGCGATCTGTTCGTCGACGAAGACGAAATCACCAACCTGCGCACCGCGCTGCAAGGCGAACTCCCGGCCCGCCACCTCGGGGACGCCGTGCGCCTCGAAGTCGACGCCGGCGCTCCGGCGCGCCTCGTACGGCGCCTACAGACAGAGTGTGGCCTGGCAGACTCGGACTGCTACCGCGTCAAGGGCCCCGTCAATCTGGTGCGTCTGATGGCGTTGCCCGACATGGTCGACCGGCCGGACCTGAAGTTCGTGCCGTTCGTGCCCGCACTGCCCAAGCGCATGAGCGCGTCGCCCGCCATTTTCGATCTCATCGATCAGGGCGATCTGCTGCTGCATCACCCGTACGACAGCTTCCAGCCCGTGCTCGAACTGCTGTTGCAGGCCGCGCGCGATCCTGATGTCATGGCGATCAAGCAGACGATCTACCGCACCGGCAACGAATCCGCGCTGATGGACGCCCTCATGGAGGCCGCGCGCAACGGCAAGGAAGTCACGGTCGTGGTGGAACTGCTCGCGCGCTTCGACGAACAGACGAACATCAACTGGGCCGCACGGCTCGAAGCGGTCGGCGCGCACGTCGTCTATGGGGTGGTCGGCCACAAGTGCCACGCGAAGATGCTCCTCGTGGTGCGCCGCACGCGTGTGGGCAAGAGGACTTTCCTCAAGCGCTACGCTCACCTCGGCACCGGCAACTATCATCCGCGCACGGCCCGTCTGTACACCGACTTCGGCCTGATGACAGCCGACGAGGCGCTGTGCGCCGATGTGCACGTCGTCTTCCAGCAGTTGACGGGCATTGGCCGTCAGACCCACTTGCACGCGCTGTGGCAGTCGCCGTTCACCATGCACACGCATCTGCTCGAAGCGATCCGTCGCGAGACGGAAGCCGCAGCATCGGGCAAGAAGGCGCGCATCATCGCGAAAATGAACGCGCTGCTCGACCCGACGATCATTGCCGAACTGTACAAGGCGTCGCGCACCGGGGTGAAAATAGATCTGATCGTGCGCGGGGTCTGTTCGCTGCGCGCCGGCGTGCCGGGCCTCTCCGAGAACATCACCGTGCGCTCGATCGTCGGCCGCTTTCTCGAACACCATCGCATCTACTACTTCTATGCGAACGGCGACGAGCAGGTGATGTTGTCCAGCGCCGACTGGATGGAGCGCAACTTCTTCCGTCGCGTGGAAGTCGCGTTTCCAGTGCGAGACAAGCGCCTGAAAGCCCGCGTGATTCGCGAGGGCCTGATGGTACATCTGCGCGACAACACGGCCGCCTGGCTCATGCGTCCCGACGGCAGCTATGTGCGTCGCAAGCCGGGCAAGACACCGTTCAACAGCCAGAAGGTATTGATGCAGGAAGTGGCGCAGCAACTACAGTCCGGCAACTGAACGCACGTCTGCACAAGCCGGTGCGGCACAGGTAAGGGGGCGAAAGCCCCCTTTTTGCATTGGATCACGGGACTCGCTGCGCACTTCACGCGCCTTCGCAATCGTTCACACGCATGCAAAAAGGGCGTTCGACCGGAGAGTCGAACGCCCTTTTTGTGGGGCTTGCCGGAGATCGCGCTTGTCGTCCGCGCTTAGCCGTTGACCGTCTCGCCGGAGACTGCGTCGATGGGTGCGCGATGCACCACGCGCGTCGGCGGGAAGTGGATCGCGAACGTGCTGCCGCGCCCCTCCTCGCTCGTCACCCTCAGATCGGCCTGATGACGCGTGAGCACATGCTTGACGATCGCGAGGCCGAGACCGGTACCGCCCGTATCGCGCGAGCGGCTGCGATCGATGCGATAGAAGCGCTCGGTCAGCCGCGGAATGTGCTCCGCCGGAATGCCCAGACCGGAGTCGATCACGACGAAGCGAGCGCCGCCATCGTCGGTGGGGGCCCAATCGATCTGGATCTTGCCGCCCTGAGGCGTATAGCGCACCGCATTGCTCACCAGATTGCTGAACGCACTGTGCAACTCGCCTTCCGCGCCGCGCAGATCGAGCCCCTCAACGCCCGTCACCTCGATCACATGCTGGCCTTGCGAGAGCCCTTCGGCATCGTTGCGAAGCGAGCGCATCTGCATGCCCATGTCGATACGGTCGTCCGACGGCGGCTTCGCACTGCCTTCGAGTTTGGCGAGCGTGAGCAGATCGTTCACGATGTTCTGCATGCGCGACGCCTGCTGGCGCATGATCTCGACATAGCGCTGGATCTCGTCGGGCGAGAGCGGCAGCTCACCGACCGTCTCCAGGAACCCGGAGAGCACCGTGAGCGGTGTCTTGAGTTCATGCGAGACGTTGGCCACGAAGTCGCGGCGCATCGCGTCGGTGCGCTCGAGATCGGTCACGTCGAGCGAGATGATCAGCTTGCGGTTGTCGCCGTAAGGGAACACCTGCATGGAGAGCACGTTGTTGCGCTTCTCGCCCATGTGATGCATGAGCAACGCCTCGTCATAGCGCTCGGAGGACAGGTAGTGCACAAAGGCTGGCGTGCGCAGGAGATGAGTGATCTGTTGACGCAGATCTCGCCGGGCATCGATGCCGAAGTGCATCTCGGCAATCGCATTGCACCACTCGATCTGATTCTGTTCGTCGAGCATGATCACGCCATTGGGCGACGCCTGAATCGCCTGAATGAAACGCGCGTGCTGTTGTTCCACCTGCTTGACCTGGTTATGCCAGCGCTTGGCCAGCTTGTGCAGCCGGTAGTAGATTTCGCCCCACAACCCGAGGGCGCTCGGCACTTGACCGTAGACCGGGGCGTCGAGCAGGCGCCAAAGGCGCTGGGCGTGATAGACGTTGAAGAAAAGCTGAGTCACCAGCAGGACAATGGCGGTGACGTAACCTGCGCTCGCACCCCAAAGCCAGCCAACGGCCACCGAAATGGCCGCTTGCAAGATCAGGAACGCCAGCGCACGGGCCCAAATAATATTCATAGACGATGCACAGGAGTATTGCGGCTCACACCGCCCGCCACCCGACGCCCGTCGGGCACGAGCGGCTTGGCACGGCGGGTCTCGGCCGGAATCGAGACGCGCTGCCTCAGACCGACGGCCTCAGACCGACTGCCTCAGACCGACTTCGTCAGCCGATAGCCGCTGCCGCGTACGGTCTCGATCATAGCATCGTGGCCCGCCGGCTTGAGCGCTGCGCGAAGGCGCTTGATGTGCACATCCACCGTGCGCTCTTCCACAAACACGTGATCGCCCCACACCTGATCGAGCAACTGCGAGCGGCTGTGCACGCGCTCCGGGTGCGTCATGAAGAAGTGCAGCAGACGAAACTCCGTCGGCCCCAGATCCAGCTTGATGTCGCCGCTCGACTGGTGGCTCGTCACCCGATGCGTTGCCGGATCGAGCTTCAGACCGTTCACGCTCACCACATCCTCGGTCAACTGCGGCGCACGACGGCGAAGCACCGCCTTGATACGCGCCATCAGTTCCTTCGGCGAGAACGGCTTGGTCACGTAATCGTCCGCGCCGATCTCGAGGCCCATCACCTTGTCCTGCTCTTCGCTGCGCGCGGTGAGCATGATGATGGGCACGTGCTTGGTGCGCTCGTTCGCACGCAGTTCGCGCGCGAACGTCACGCCCGACTTGCCCGGCAACATCCAGTCGAGCAGCACGAGATCCGGCAGAACGTCACTGATCAGCGTGAGCGCCTGTTCCGCGTTGTACGCCCGGATCGGGTAGTGACCCGCGTGTTGCAGATTAACGGAGATGAGCTCGGAAATCGCCGGCTCGTCTTCCACGATCAGAATGCTGCTAGGCATCGGTTCCCTCTCAAACCTTCAGTAATGTCCGGCCTTTCATTCGCCTTGCACTTTTCGCTGCAAATCTTCGCGCGAAATGTGCCGGACGTCGGTGCCTTTGACAATGTAAATGATGAACTCTGCGATGTTCTTCGCGTGATCGCCGATACGCTCGATAGCCTTGGCAATGAACAGAAATTCCAGGCCAGCCGAGATGGTGCGCGGATCTTCCATCATGTACGTCACCAATTTTCGCACGAAGCCCCGGAACTCATTGTCGATGGCCTTATCGTCACGCACGATCTCGGCCGCCGCCACGATATCCAGACGTGCAAACGCGTCGAGCGTGCGACGCAGCAACTGTGCCGCCATCTCGCCCGAGAGCTTGATTTCAGCGAAGTTCACGCTTTGTGCCGCGCCGTCTTCCAACAGGTGACGGGTGCGTTTGGCGATCTTCTCGGCCTCGTCGCCTGCGCGCTCGAGGTTGGTGATCGTCTTCGAGATCGAGAGCAGCAAACGCAGATCGCGCGCGGTCGGCTGACGGCGCGCAATGATCTTGCTGCACTCGTCGTCGATCTCGACTTCCATCGTATTCAGACGCTGCTCGTTGGCGATCACTTCGTCGACCAGATTGCGGTCGAAGGTGATCAGGCCCTGCATCGCCGTCACAATCTGCGATTCGACCAGGCCGCCCATTTCGAGGACGCGCGAGCAAACCTGATTCAGGTCGGAATCGAACTGGCTGGAGAGATGTTTGTCGTTCATGTCGCGGGTTTCCTCGTGGGCATCAACCGAAACGGCCGGTGATGTAGTCTTCGGTCTCTTTGCGGTCCGGCTTGATGAAGATCTTCTCGGTCTCGCCGAATTCGATCAGCTCGCCCAGGTACATATAGGCCGTGTAGTCCGAGCAACGTGCCGCCTGCTGCATGTTGTGCGTGACGATCACCACCGTGTAGTCGTCCTTGAGTTCCGCGATCAGTTCTTCGATGCGGCCCGTGGAGATCGGGTCGAGTGCCGAGCACGGTTCGTCGAGCAGCAGCACTTCCGGACGGATGGCAATGCCGCGCGCAATGCACAGACGCTGCTGTTGACCGCCCGACAGGCCGTAGCCCGACTGTTGCAGCTTGTCCTTGACTTCGCTCCACAGCGCCGCCTTGGTCAGCGCCCACTCCACGCGGTCGTCCATTTCCGAGCGCGAGAGCTTCTCGAACAAACGCACGCCGAAGGAGATGTTGTCGTAGATCGACATCGGGAACGGCGTCGGCTTCTGGAACACCATGCCGACCTTCGCGCGCAGCAGCGCGATGTCCTGCTTCGCGGTCAGCAGGTTTTCGCCGTCCATGTTGATCTCGCCCTCGGCGCGTTGCTCCGGGTACAGGGCGTACATCTTGTTGAACGTGCGCAGCAGCGTCGACTTGCCGCAACCCGACGGGCCGATGAAGGCCGTCACCTTGCGGTCGGGAATGCGCAGGTTGATGTTCTTGAGCGCGTGATACTTGTCGTAGAAGAAGTTCAGATTCTTGACTTCAATCTTCGAGGGCATTTTGATTTCTTGCGTCGGATTCGTCATGTTCGTCTCAACCGTCAGGTTTGCGTCGTGTCGTAGCGTGGTGTCGTCTCGCGTTGCCGATTACTTCTTGGCAAACAGCGTGCGCGCCAGAATGTTCAGGAACAGCACCCCGAGGGTGATGATGAACACGCCCGCCCAGGCAAGCGACTGCCACTCCGCAAACGGGCTCATGGCAAATTTGAAAATCGTGACCGGCAGGTTGGCCATCGGCTGGTTCAGGTTCAACGACCAGAACTGGTTCGAGAGCGCCGTGAACAGCAGCGGCGCCGTCTCGCCGGCAATACGCGCTACGGCCAGCAACACGCCCGTCACGATGCCGGCGATCGAAGCCTTCAGCGTGATCTTGACGATGATGCGCCATTTCGGCGTACCCAGCGCATAGGCAGCTTCACGCAGGTTGTTCGGCACGAGCTTGAGCATGTTCTCCGTCGTGCGGATCACAATGGGGATCTGCAACAGCGCGAGCGAGATGATGCCGGCCCAGGCCGAGAAGTGCCCCATCTGTGCCACGACCAGTGCGTACACGAACAGACCGATCACGATCGACGGCGCCGAGAGCAGAATGTCATTGATGAACCGCGTGACGCTGGCAAGCCAGGACTTCTGACCGTACTCCGCCAGATACACACCGGCCAGAATGCCCAGCGGCGTGCCGACGAGCGTGGCCACACCGACCATCACGATACTGCCCACGATGGCGTTGGCGAGCCCGCCACCCGCCGTGTTCGGCGGCGGCGTCATTTCGGTGAACAGCGACATCGACAAGCCGCCGATACCCAGCGAGAGCGTGGTGTAGAGAATCCACAGCAGCCAGATCAGGCCGAAGGCCATCGCCGCGAGCGACATTGCGATCGCGAAGATGTTCTTGCGACGGCGGTAGGCTTGCAGCCGTACGCGGGTAAAGGCGTCGGTGGGCTTCACGGCCGGCGTTTCCAATTCGAGCGCTTGTTGAGTCATTTATTTACCTTCGCCCTTTTCGAGGCGCAGCAGCATGAGCTTGGACAGCGCCAGCACCACAAAGGTGATGAAGAACAGAATCAGACCGAGTTCCATCAGGGCCGCCGTATGCAGGCCCGGACCGGCTTCGGCGAACTCGTTGGCGAGTGCCGAGGTAATGCTGTTACCCGGCGAATACAGCGAGATGTTGTCGAGCAGGTTCGTGTTGCCGATCACGAAAGTGACGGCCATCGTTTCGCCGAGCGCACGGCCCAGACCCAGCATAATGCCGCCGATAACGCCCGTCTTCGTGAAGGGCAGCACCACGCGCCACATCACTTCCCAGGTCGTGCAACCGATGCCGTAGGCCGACTCCTTGAGCAGCACGGGCGTGACTTCGAACACGTCGCGCATAACCGAGGCGATGTACGGAATGATCATGATCGCGAGGATCACGCCGGCGGGCAGAATACCGATGCCGAGCGGCGGCCCCTGAAACAGCGCCCCGATGACCGGCACGTTGCCGAGCAGTGCACCCAGCGGCTTCTGAAAGTACTGGCTGAAGATCGGGGCGAAAACCAGCAGGCCCCACATCCCGAAGACGATACTCGGAATGGCGGCGAGCAGCTCGATGGCCGTGCCGAGCGGGCGGCGCAGCCATGCGGGCGAGAGTTCAGTCAAGAACAGCGCAATGCCGAAGCTCACGGGCACAGCGATGATGAGTGCGATGACGGATGTGACGATCGTGCCGTAGATGGGCACGAGCGCGCCGAATTGCTCTGCGGGAGGATCCCATTCCTTCGTCCACAGAAAGGCGAAGCCGAACTTCTGAATCGACGGCAGCGCGCTGATGACCAGCGACACGATGATGCCGCCGAGCAAAAGCAGCGTGACGAGCGCCGCACCGCGAGTGAGCAGCGCGAAGAGAAAGTCGCCAACGGAAGACGGAGCGCGCTGCGCGCCCGGTGTTGCGAGGGGGCTGGTGGCTTCTGCCATGATGTCGTCTCAGCGTGAGCGCGCCGCCAGCCGTTGCCAGATCGAAGTTCGGGCGTCGGAACAGGCGGCGCGGATGTTGCCGGTTTTAAAGCGTCGGGCAACGCAACCGTGCGTTGCCCGATACCTGCAAGGTGCTTTAGATGCCAGCCTTGTTGGCCGAATCGGCAACCTTCGCCTTCCAGCCAGCACGGATTTGCTTCAGAACATCTTCCGGCAGCGGAATGTAGTCCAGTTCCTTGGCCGTGTTCACACCGTTCTTGAACGACCAGTCGAAGAACTTGAGCACTTCGGCGCTTTGCGCTTCCTTGCCGGCGTCAGCCTTCTGGTGAACGATCACGAAGGTGGCAGCCACGATCGGCCACGACTTGTCGCCC
>Ga0181519_10004071_pt1 | contig 11900 bp, 12 predicted proteins | sample PEATcosm2014_Bin_26_FD_121102 | JGI IMG/M metagenome (GOLD analysis project Ga0181519, IMG submission 121102) | Peatland microbial communities from MTU Mesocosm Facility, Houghton, MI, USA - PEATcosm2014_Bin02_10_metaG | ecosystem: Environmental > Terrestrial > Soil > Wetlands > Peat | place... | reverse complement strand
GATCGGGCCAACACCTGGTTCATGGAGATGTTGACCGTGTCGGTGTAGGTCAGGCGGTTGGTGGAAGCCAACCCGCGCGTGTTCTCCTGCACCTTGTCGAACACGACGATCGTGTCATAGAGCGAGTAGCCGAGGATGGTCAAGAGGGCCACCACGGTGTCCGGGGTGACCTGGAAACCGGCGATGGCGTAGATGCCCACCGTGATCAAGATGTCGTGGATCATGGCCAAGAACGCGGCCAATGCCATCTTCGGCTCGAAGCGGAAGCTGATGTAGAGGACCACGGCGATGAAGAACAGGCCCAAGGCCCACAGGGCGCGACTCGTCACCGAGCCGCCCCACGTCGGGCCTACGTTCGTGGTGGAGACCTCGTTGGGCGTGGTGTGCCCGATCTTCGCCATCGCCAGGGTGATCTTGGCGTTCATGGCGTTCTGCTGCTTGGGGGGCAGCGAGTTGATGTCCGAGGTCACCTGCAGGGTCCGGTTGCCGAGCACCGTGACCGTGGGCTGGGGCAGGCCAAGTGACTCCATGGTGCTCGTCACGTTGGACACGTTGACGTTGCTCGCCTGGACCTCCCAGGACGAGCCGCCCTTGAAGTCGATCCCGAGGTTCAGCCCTCGTACGCCGATGGCGATGATCCCGAGCACGATGATCACGGCAGAGATCGTGAACCAGACCCGGCGCCTCCCGACGAAGTCGAAGTGGGTCTGGCCCCGGTAGAGCCGTCGAAAGGCGCTCGGTCGCTTCTCGGTCACCTCAGGGGTGCCCTGGTCCACGCTCATACCTGCTCCAGCTCCCCGTCGGCGTGGTCGGTGTCGCCCAGCTCGCCCTCGCCCGCGACCGCTTGGCGGTCCGCGTCAGAAGACACGGCCAGGCCCTTGGCGACGCCGAGGTGCTCCGCGCTGCTGGCGCGCTCAGATCGACCGAGCAAGATCACAGCAGGCCGCGTGAAGAAGTACGTCATCACCACGTCCAAGATGGTGGAGAGCCCGAGGAAGAACGCAAAGCCACGCACGTCGCCGAGGGCGACGAAGTAGAGGATCACGGCAGCCAAGAGCGAGACGAAGTCGGCCGCGAGCACGGTCTTCCAGGCTGACTGGAAGCCTCGGTCGACACTGGTCCGCACCGAGCGTCCGGATCTCGTCTCGTCCTTTAATCGCTCGAAGTAGACGATGTAGGAGTCCACGGTGATGCCAATCGACACGATGAGACCCGTCACGCCCGCCAAGGTGAAGCTCGGCGCCAAGGTCGTGTGACCGAGCCCGGAGATGATCGCCCAGAGCACCGCCGCGGTGAGCGCGAGGCCGGCGACGACCACCAGCCCGAGGGCTCGGTAGTAGAGGATGATGTAGAGCAGCACCAAGAAGAGGCCCACGAGGCCGGCGGCGAGCCCGGCGACCAGCGAGGAGTGGCCGAGGGTCGGTGAGACCGTCTCGGTGGTGAGCGGCACCAGGCGCACCGGCAGCGCACCGAACTCCAGGGCTTGGGCCAGGTTCTCAGCGTCCGCCTGGGTCAGGTTGCCGCTGATCTCGCCTTGGCCGTCGAAGGACGAGAAGGTCGACTGCGACGGCTGGATGATCGGGGCGGACTGGACGACCCCATCGAGATCGACAGCGATCGCCAGGTGGAAGTTCTCCTCTGCGACCTTGTCCCACTCCGCAGAGCCCTGTGAGGTCAGGGTGTAGTCGACCACCCACTGGCCCAGCTGGTTCTGCGTCGCCTGCGCCGACTTGACGGCCTTGCCGGAGAGCTCTGAGGGGCCGAGCAGGTAGCGAGGAGGTGACGACCCCTTGAGGCCAGGCAGCAGCACGTGGTCAGGCCCGTTGTCCTTGATCGGCCGCGTCGACGGGTAGGCGGCGAGCACAGGGTCCTCGCTGGCGGTGTTGTCCGCCAGGTTGGTGGTGTTGAGCACGTACTTGGCCTGACACGTGGTGGGCGCCGGCGTGTTCAGCGGTGCTGCCCCCTTGACCTTCGGCCCGACGTAGTTCGGGGCGTAGCAGATGACCGGTCGGAAGAAGAGCTGAGCGGTGTGGCCGATCTGGTGGAGGATCGCCTGTGCGTTCTTCACGCCAGGCACGGTGACCACGATGTTCGAGCCCTGGGTGTTGACCTCTGCTCCCGAGACACCGTAGGAGTTGATCCTGCTGGTCAGGATGTTGACCGACTCATCAAGGTCGGCCTGTGAGGGGTGACCCTGGGGCTGGTAGACGACCGAGAAGCCACCTGCGAGATCAAGGCCGAGCTTGGGCGACCACCCTGCGGCCAAGCTGATGCCGAGCGAGCCCAGGCAGACGGCCACCGTGACCAGCAAGCTGATCCACAGGCCGCGCCTGGCACGACGAGGCGACGTAGAGCGTGCGGCACTCACGACGTTGAGGAGCCACCCTCGTCTTCGCCCGCATCACGAGGGGGGCGATCCTCACCCGTGACGTCCGTGGCGTCTTCGATCGGCGCCCCAGGTTCCGCGGGCGGCGCAGGGGATGGGACCTGCTGTCCGATCGCCTTGCGGATGAAGGTGATGTGGGTCACCTCGCCTGCGCCCAGCTCGTCACCGGGCATCTGACCGGTGGCCAAGGTCACCAGCTCATCGTCGAGGGCCACGATCACGCCGCGCACTCCCCCGATGGTGATGACCTCATCACCGATGGAGAGCTCTGGCTTGTTGAGGCGCTGGGCTTGTGCAGCCTTCTGACGTGGTCGGATGAAGAAGTAGTACGCCAGGCCGAAGAGGATGATGGGAATGAGGTAGACGAGCGGAGATCCCGACGACTTCGTCGTGGTGGTTGCGCCCAGCAGAAGTGTGATCGACATGACTCAAGGGCTCCAGGCATTGCTCGTGGCGGACAGCGCACAGACCCTAGTCGAGGGTCACCACAGGGTTTGAGGCGCCTCAGCCACCTGGTTCGAAGAGTCCTCCCTGGACACCCAGATGCCCGAAGGCGGCCTCGGTCGCCTTGCGCCCTCGAGGCGTCCTCGTCACCAGACCCTGCTGCACGAGGAACGGCTCATAGGCATCTTCGATGGTCCCGGGCTCTTCTCCCACTGCTTGGGCCAGCGTGGAGAGCCCGACGGGCTGACCGCCGAAGCGCACGCAGAGGACCTCGAGGATCATCCGGTCGACCTTGTCGAGACCGCGCTCGTCGACGCCGAAGCGTGCGAGGCCCTCCCCCGCCGCCTGCTCGGTGATGATGCCGTCTTGGCGCACCTCGACGAAGTCACGAACACGTCGAAGCAGCCGGTTGGCGATGCGCGGCGTCCCCCTCGATCGACTGGCGATCTGGCGAGCTCCTCCGGCATCGATGGTGACCCCGAGGAGCGCGGCTGATCGCTCGACGATCTCGGTCAGGTCCTCGGTGCCGTAGAGGTCGACGCGACCCACGAAGCCGAAGCGATCGCGCAGCGGCGCGGCGACCAGACCGATGCGAGTGGTGGCACCTACCAGCGTGAAGCGAGGCAGATCCAACCGGATCGCTCGAGCGGCGGGACCCTTGCCAATGACGATGTCGAGCTTGGCGTCCTCCATGGCGGGGTAGAGGACCTCCTCGACGGAGCGGGAGAGCCGGTGGATCTCGTCGATGAAGAGCACGTCGCCCTCGTTGAGGTCCGTGAGCAGCGCAGCGAGGTCACCCGGGCGCGCCAGCACAGGCCCCGAGGTCACTCGGAGGCCGACGCCAAGCTCGGCGGCGACGATGCCGGCCAACGAGGTCTTCCCGAGCCCCGGGGGCCCAGCGAACAAGAGGTGGTCGACCGCTTGACGTCGCTGCTGTGCTGCCTCGAGGACGATCGAGAGGTGCTCGATCAGGTCAGGTTGGCCGACGAACTCGGCGAGGCTGCGAGGTCGCAGCGTCGCGTCTTCTCTGTCCGCAGCCACGTCGAGCAGCGGGGCGATGGCGAGCACCTCGAGCTCCTCGTTCTCCCCCTTGAGGACGTCTCGGCGGCCGCTCATCGACGGCTCAGCTCGCGCAAGGCGACGCGAAGGGCCATCTCGACGGACTCGGTGCCGTCGAGCGCACCCACGGCCCGTCGAACCTCGTCGGTCGAGTACCCGAGCGCCACCAGGGCGTCGGCGACCTCCGCGGCCTCGTCAGCGGCCACGGGCGCGCTGGCCATCGCCGAAGGGACCCCGGTCTCGAAGCCGACCAAGCGCCCCTGGAGCTCCAAGCTGAGGCGCGCCGCGGTCTTCTTGCCCACGCCGGAGACCGTCTCAAACGCAGCGGCGTCTTCTGCGGCCACGGCGTTGACGACGCCGGATGGACCAAGCGAGCCCAGGATCGCCAGCGCCAACGACGGCCCCACCCCTGGCGTGGTGAGCAGGACCTCGAAGAGGTCTCGCTCTGAGGCAGAGGCGAAGCCGAAGAGCACCAGGGCGTCCGCTCTAAGCTGGGTGTGAATCCACAGCGTGAACGATCCCGGCTCGGCCCCGAGGCTGACCCTCGTCGCCGGCGTCACGGTCACGCGGTAGCCGACGCCCGAGACGTCGACGACCACCTCGGTCTCACCCGCATGGGCCAAGGTCCCTCGGAGCAGGCCGATCATGGTGCCGCCGCTCCGATCGCAGCCCTCAGCCGATCAGAGGTCAGGTAGCACGCAGCGAGCGCCAAGGCGTCGGCCACGTCGGGAGGCTTGGGTGGCTCGACCAGGCCGCAGAGCCGGGCGATCATGCTCTGGACCTGGGCCTTGCTCGCCCCTCCGTGACCCACGACCGCTTCTTTCACCTCGTTCGGGGTGTACTGCACGACCTCAAGGCCACGACGGGCTGCCGCAGCGATCACGACGCCGGAGACCTGGGCCACCGAGATCGCGGTGCGGACGTTGGACTGGAAGAAGATGCGCTCGACCACCACCACGGCCGGTGCGACCTCGTCTAAGAGCGCGTCGATCTCCGTGGCGACGATCCCGAGGCGCCGGTCCAAGGGCTCCTCGGCGCCCGTCTCGATCACACCCGCCACGGAGGCCCGATACGGCACGTCCTTGTTCGACGAGCGCTCGAGGGCCCCGAAGCCGCAGCGGGTCAGCCCTGGGTCGATCCCGAGTACGAACATGCGTTCGATGCTATCGCCCGTGCTGGCTGACGAGGTGGATCAGCCGTCGTAGCTGGCCAGGACCTCGTCGGAGACGTCGAAGTTGGCGTGGACGGCTTGGACGTCGTCGAGATCGTCGATGGCGTCGAGCAGGCGGAGGACCTTCTTGGCCTCGGCCTCGTCGGTGACGGGCACGAGCTGGGTGGGCTCCAGGGAGGGCTCTGCGGACTCGGGGTGCAACCCGGCTGCCTCGAGCGCGTCGCGCACCTCGTGGAGCTCGGTGGGCTCGCAGGTCACCTTCCAGTGGTCGCCCGTGTCGGCGAGATCGTTGGCTCCTGCTTCGAGCGCCGCTTCGAGCAGCGTGTCCTCGTCGAGCGACTTCGGGAAGAGGAGGATCCCGCGGCGCTCGAACTGCCAGCTCACCGAACCGGGCTCGGCCATGGAGCCACCGTTCTTCGAGAAGACGTTGCGCATGTCAGCCCCGGTGCGGTTCCGATTGTCGGTCAGGACCTCGACGATGACCGCCACGCCTCCAGGTGCGTAGCCCTCGTAGCTGACGCTCTCGTAGCGAACCCCTTCGAGCTCGCCCGTCCCGCGCTTGATCGCCTTCTCGATGGTGTCGAGGGGCACCGAGGACGAGCGCGCCTTCTGGTACATCGTGCGCAAGGTGGCGTTCGAGTTGATGTCGCCGCCGCCTTCGCGGGCAGCCACCTCGACCTGGCGGATCAGCTTGGCGAAGACCTTGGCACGAGCCTTGTCCTGGGCACCTTTGCGGTGCTTGGTCGTCGCCCACTTCGAGTGACCCGACATCGATGGCTCCCTCCTCAAGCGACCACAGCCGCTCGCCCTGGCGAAGTTCGATGCTAGCGAGTTCTCGGCGACCTCAGAGGTGCGAGACCAACCGAGCGTGGAGACGGTCATCTCCCGCCAGCTCCGGGTGGAAGGACGCGGCGAGGAGCGAGCCGCGCTCGACGAGGACCGCCTCGCCTTCAAGGGTCCCGAGCACCTCGGTGGAGTCATCCACCTCCAGGATCCGAGGCGCCCTGATGAAGATGCCCTCGAGCGGCCCGCCCAGCACCGGCGCCTCGACCTTGGCCTCGAAGCTGAAGCGCTGGCGCCCCCAGCCGTTGCGTCGGACGGTGATCCCGAGGCCACCGAAGCCGACCTGGTCCACTCGGCCGTCGACCACCTCGTCGGCGAGGAGCACCAGCCCCGCGCAGGTCCCGAGGGTGGGGCGGCCCTGGCTGACCCAGTCGGTCAAGGGCCCTCGAAGCCCCGAGGAGTCGAGCAGCATCGAGATCGTCGTCGACTCGCCTCCCGGCAGGATCACCGCGTCGATCGCCTCGAGATCCTCAGGCGTCCGAAGACGTCGAGACAAGACCTCCAGGCGCTCGAGGCACGCCTCGTGCTCGCGGACGTCGCCTTGGAGGGCGAGGATCCCGACCTTCACCCCTACCAGCCGCGCTCGGCCAGCCGCGTCTCGAGCTTGTCGATCTCTTGACCGACCATGGGCTCACCCAGGCCGCGCGAGACCTTGGCGACCAAGGCAGCGTCTTCGAAGTGCGTCGTGGCCTCCACGATGGCCCGAGCTCGGCGAGCGGGGTCCTCGCTCTTGAAGATCCCTGAGCCGACGAACACCGCCTGCGCCCCGAGCTGCATGACCAGCGAGGCATCGGCCGGGGTGGCGATCCCGCCCGCGCAGAAGAGCGGCACAGGGAGCTGGCCCGTGGCTGCCACCTCGGCGACGAGGTCGTAGGGGGCCCGCAGGTCCTTGGCCCAGCCGAAGAGCTCGGCTTCGTCGGCCACCGTGAGCTTGCGGACGTCACCCAAGATCGAGCGGAGGTGGCGCACAGCCTCGACGATGTTCCCCGTACCGGCCTCTCCCTTCGACCTGATCATCGACGCGCCCTCTGAGATGCGCCGAAGGGCCTCGCCTAGGTTGGTGGCTCCGCAGACGAAGGGGACGTCGAAGGCCCACTTGTCGATGTGGTGCGCCTCGTCAGCCGGGGTCAGGACCTCGGATTCGTCGATGTAGTCGACCTCGAGGGCTGCGAGCACCTGAGCCTCGGCGGTGTGGCCGATGCGGGCCTTGGCCATCACCGGCACCGTGACGGCGGCTTGGATGCCCTCGATGAGCTCGGGATCGCTCATCCGAGCGACGCCTCCATCACGGCGGATGTCGGAGGGAACCCGCTCGAGCGCCATCACGGCGACCGCACCAGCGTCTTCCGCGATCTTCGCCTGCGCGGCGTCGACCACGTCCATGATGACCCCACCGCGCAGCATGTCTGCGAGCCCGCGCTTGACCCTGAAGGTTCCGGTGGAGCGAGAGGCGGTCTGGTCAGCGGGTTCGGTCACGCCCTGATCTTACCGGGACAGCGAACCAGGACCGCCTAGAGCTCCTCGAGCACGAGCCGCCGCACGGTGGTGGCATCGAGGTCCCCGATCGAGTCGGACGCGGCGCGCCGGCCGATGCTCGGATCGACGAAGAGCCAGCGCAGCGTGGCGTAGGTCGGAGAGACGAAGAACGAGCCGGGTGCCGGCGAGCTGGCCTGCTCCATGATCTTGAGCGCTCCGGCGAGGCCCGGCGGATAGCGCACGGCCAGCGCCGCCACCTCGTCGGCCTGGAAGAGACGGTCGCGACCGATCAGCCGACGGGCTCGAGTCTCGCTGCGTCCGAGCGGCCCGAGGAGGAGGGCGATCCCTGCGCCGGCTGTCCCGCGCTCGACCGCGTCGAGGCGCTCGTGAGCCAGCAGGTGGCCGAGGACGCCCTCGAGCTGGACCACCGAGAGCACCTCGAGGAGGCCGGTCGTCAGCACCACGGTGGGCGCACCATCGATCGAGATGATCGCCGCGTTGGGGACCTCGTCGTCGAGCAGCGCGATGAGCGGCGTGGTCACCCCCATGGTCACGCTCAGCCCGCCCAGGATGGCGTCGACTCTCGGCAGCTGGCCGGAGTCGACCATCCTCGCCTTGATGGCTGTGCCGACCCTCTTGGGCGCGACTCGCTTGAGCACGACGAAGACGACGACGCCCAGGACCACCCCGACGATCAGCCCCACGAGAATCGAGAGGACGCAGAGGAGCCCCCCGATCACGACGCCGCTCAGGATGGCCCAGAGCAACGAGATCTTGAGGTGCCAGCCGCGGTTGCGCCGTCGCTCCGCCTCGAACGCGGCGGTGGGGCCCAGCTCAGCGCTGACGGGACTCGGCACGTTGATCGGCTCAGCGACGCGGGCCGACACGGAGCGCTGCTGCTGGCTCGCGGGTCGCTTCCGGGCGTTGCTGCGGTGCGCGCCGCCCGAGGAGCTCCGTCGGCCCTGGGCGTTGTTGCGCCCGGTGCCCTTGCTCCTGTTCGCCTGATTGCCCCCAGAGGACGCTGCGCTCACGGCGCTCACGCTAGCGCCCGTCCGAGCGATGCTGGCCCGACGAGGCCAGCTCGTAGCGCTCCTCATAGGCGTCGACGAGCGCCGTCATCGAGAACTGCTGTGCTCGCAGCTGACCCTCACGAGCGCTCGAGGGCGCCTCGAGAGCCTCCCTCAGGGATCGGGCCAGGGCTCCGGGGTCCGAGGGTGCCACCAGCGTGCCGTGACCGCCGAGGGCCTGTCGGTAGCCGTCGATGTCCGAGCACACCACGTGGCATCCGGCGGCCAGCCCCTCGAGCAGCACCATGCCGAAGGACTCACCGCCGAGCGACGGCGCACAGAGCACGTCGGCGGCCCGAAGCCGGCGACGCTTCTCCTCCTCGCTGATCACCCCGAGCCACTCGAGCCGTGCGCCCCCGTCGCCACCTGTCTCGGCGCCCTCGCCGCTCAGCCACACCGTCACGCGCGGGTCGAGCTGGCGCCCGGCCTCAAGCAGGACGCTTCGTCCCTTGCGGGGCTCGTCGCGCCCCAGGAACAAGATGACAGGACCCTCACGGGGCCAGGGCGCGGCCGCGCCCAGAGCCGTGAGGTCGAGCCCGTTGAAGAGCACGTCGGGGTTGAGCCCGAGCGTCTCGTGCGCGGTGCTCGCCGCAGCCTCGGAGACCGCCACCGTGACGTCCACCCGGCGTTGGAGGTGTTTGAGCAGCGGGCTGGCTGCTCGATAGAGGCCGTCGACGCCCGAGCGATGCACCGTGGCGACGAGACCACCTTCGTGGCGTCGCAGCAGGGACCAGCCGAACACCGGCGCGCTCGGCTCGTGGAGGTGCGCGACGAAGGGGCCGTGAGCCGAAGCCCACCGGTTGAGACGAGCCGCGGCGCGCAGCGACAGGCTCACCGGCGCCTGCGAGCCGTTGGCCGGCAGCTTGGTCACCGGTGCCTTGTCGAAGAGGAGCACGTCCGCGTCGGCGAGCTCGTCGCTGCGCCAGGTCCCAGGGGCTGCCAGCGCCACTCGTCGACCTCGTCGAGCCAGCTCGAGCGCCATCGCCGTCGCCTGGCCTTGCACGCCGCCCGGGATCGAGAGGTCATAGGGCGAGACCAGCAGCACGCCGGTCTCGCTCACGAGGTGTGCTCTGCTTCCTCGAAGGGATCCGAGAAGACGTGCCACTGCTCGGGCGCTCGCCGGATCAGGACCGAGAGCTGGTCTGCGATCTGCTGGGTGAGCGCGGCCACGTCATCGCGCATGCGGCCGTGTCGGGTGAGGTCCAGCGGAGGCGACAGCATCGCCGCATGCTGGCGACCGGGCCCTGAGTAGATGACGCCGGCGAGCAAGGTCGCCCCCGTCCGCAGGGCCATCGTCGCCGGGCCCGCGGGCATCGTGGTCGTGGCCCCCAGGAGCTCGACCTCGATCCCCGAGCTCTCGATGTCGCGATCGCACAAGAGTCCGACCAGGCCGCCCTCTTTGAGCACCCCCATCACCGCTCGGCCCGCGTCGGGTCCGAGGGGCTCGATCTTGAGTCCCATCTGCTCTCGCTTGGCGACGAACCAGGAGAAGAGCTCAGGGGGGTCGAGCTCCTCCGCGATGGCTGTCATCGGGAAGCCCAGGTGTGCGAGCATCGCTCCGCCCCACTCCCAGCTGCCGATGTGCGGCAGCGCCACGATGCAGCCGTGGCCGGCCGCCATCGCCGCCTCGAGGTGATCGAGGCCCTCGACGAGGTCGATGCGGTCGAGGATCGTCGCGGCTGACTGGACGGGCAGCGTGGCGCCCTCGGCCCAGTAGCGCCCGTAGCTGGCGAAGCTTCGACGAACCCAGCGATCGAGCACTCGCTCGTCGATGGGTGTCTCGGTGCCGTGCTCGGTAATGCGCCGCAGGTTCTCTCGTGCGGCGTCGCGAGCGGGTGTGGGGACGAGGGACGCCAACCACCCCAGCCGCTCAGCCAGGCTCACCGCCACGTCGACGGGCAAGCGCTCCATGAGTGATCCGAGCGTGCGCCAGAGCAGGTAGCGGCGCCGATCGGCGGAGTCAGGCACCTCGGAGGGCCGCGCTCAAGGACGAGAGGCAGGGTGGCGGCCGAGCCGAGTCGTCCGCCGCGCTCGACGTGGTCGACCGGGCCGTGAGGAGACGTGCTCTGCTCGCCGAGCGCGCCAGCGAACCACCGGGCTGTCTTCGTTCCAGTCGAAGCCTGAGCGCTCCCGCCACTCGCGGAAGCGAGAGTCCCGGTCAGCGCTTCGGCGAGCGGACACCGCTTCAGGGGAGACCTTGGTGGCCTCGCGCCAGACCTTGACGAAGCGGTTGATCGCCGTGAACGACGTGAGCACGAGCAGGATCCAGAGCACGGGGATGAGCAGCGCGCTGACCAGGAAGCCGACGCCGAGCAGGATCATCCGCTCGGCGCGCTCCATGAGGCCGCCACGAGCGTGGAGTCCCAGCGCCTCGGCCTTGGCCCGCTCATAGGAGACCAGGGCGGTCACACCCAAGATGGCCAGCGGCAGCAGCGCCAGGTGCCCCTTGCCCTGGCTGACGAGGTACCACGCCACGCCGCCCATCAGGAGAGCATCGGCGACGCGGTCGGTCACGGAGTCGAAGAACGCGCCGCGCACCGAGCTGGTCCCCGCCGCCTTGGCCACCGGGCCGTCGAAGAGATCGTGGGCGCCGGTGAGCGTGAGGAGCACCACCGCGACGTAGAAGTAGCCGAGCGCTGCCGCCACCGCCGTGGCGGTGGCCGTGACCAGCCCTGTGGCGGTGAGCACGTCAGCGGTGATGCCGTGGTGCTGCAGCCAGGTGCCCACAGGCTCTGTCTTGGCATCCACTGAGCTCCGCCAGCGACCGTCGAACATTCGCTCCTCCTGCGTCGACACGTCGCTGGTGCGCTCTCGCACCTCGTTGGGCTCCGGAGCCGGAGGGCTCTGGTCGGAGGCGACGTTCAACGTTCTGGGCATGCAGGATACCACCGGGTCACCTGCCCCCCAGGGAGCAGCGGCCCCCTAGAGCGCCTCAGGCCACGCCGCCGTGACCTTGGCCCAGGTCTCAGCGAGCGACTCGGGCAGCACCCTGGTCTCGGCGATGGAGGTCATGAAGTTGGTGTCTCCCTGCCAGCGCGGCAGGACGTGCAGGTGCAGATGGGCCGGGATGCCCGCACCGGCCGCCTCGCCCAGGTTGGCGCCCAGGTTCACCCCGTCGGGCCGGTACGCCTGCTCCACGGACCTGACCGCCTGGCGGGAAAGGGACCAGAGGGCAGCCGCCTCATCGTCGGTCAGCTCGCTCAGGCCCGCCACGTGCCGGCGCGGCAGCACCAGGAGGTGGCCGCTGCCGTAGGGATAGGCGTTGAGCAGGCAGGCCGCGAGCTCGTTGACAACGATGAGCCCGCTCTCGGGTGAGGGCTCCTCGCTCAGCAGGGCGCAGAACACGCAGCCTGCCTCGTGGTCTCGGCCCAAGGTGACGTCGGCGACGTAGGCGCTGCGCCACGACGCCCAGAGCCGGTCGAGGCTCATGGGTGCCGATGCGCCCCAGGAGACG